>Ga0256833_1000243_pt1 | contig 43532 bp, 52 predicted proteins | sample 356284metaG_FD_190535 | JGI IMG/M metagenome (GOLD analysis project Ga0256833, IMG submission 190535) | Hydrothermal vent microbial communities from Mid Atlantic Ridge, Atlantic Ocean - 356-284 | ecosystem: Environmental > Aquatic > Marine > Hydrothermal vents | place: Atlantic Ocean: Mid... | reverse complement strand
CCAGTTCTTAGTGTCTACCTTGCACTTGTCCAGCTCAAAGGCGACTATGTAGGCCAATGTGTGCATGAAGGCTACGTCCATGCTCCAGCGGAGTGGCAGCCAGAGGTCGGCGATGGTGCCGCTCCTGGTCTTACGGGGGTCGGCAAGGATTATCTTGATCTTCTCGGGGTTGCTCTGCTTGACCTTAGCGATGCGGCCGAAGACTATGGGGTGAGCCTCCGCCGTGTTGGTGCCTATGAGTAGGAAGGTCTCCGCGTGCGTCATGTAGTGGGCCTTGCCGGTCGAGGACTGCGCATCAATGTGGTCGTAGCTCACCTCGGGCTCGTCGGCGCCGTAGCTGGTTATGAAGCCGCCTACCGCGCTGACCATACACATTCGCGGGTTGCCGTCGAGGTTGTTGGTGTGGATGCCGCCCTTAGTCAGCTTGTTTATGACGTAGCTCTCCTCGGTTCCCAGCTGGCCGCTGCCGTAGTAGGCGAAGCTGTGGACGCCATACTTCTGCAGCGCGTACTTCATCACAGCTGTGAAGAACTTTACCGCGGTGTCCCAGTCTACCTCGACATAGTTCTTCTTGATGTGCTCAACCGTGGGCACTATAGCGGCGGGGTTCTTGCTTACCTGTTTGCGGGCAACCCTGGGCGCCTCTTTTATCTCCTCGGGGGTTATCGGCGGCCTGTTCTTGCCGGGTATTATCCAGTCCTTGATGACCAGGGGCTTCTTGAGCCTCTCCTGGTAGGCCTGCTTGTTGCCGCCATGGCCTATGGCCTTGTGTATGTAGAAGGCCTTGGTACAGAGGGCGCCGTGGTTGACCGGGTAGGTGGGGATGCCGGAGAGGGCCAGTATGTCCTTAGCGAGGCCGGTCTGCGGGTCCTCTATCACCTGCGCCTGGACGCCACAGCCGGTGCCACAGAAGCGGCAGGGGCCTACGGGGCGGATGGCCAGCTTGGGCTTGGCGGCGGTCTGGGTGGCGGTCTGGGTCGCGCCGCCCGCGGTGCCGGTAACGGTCTTCGTTATCAGCTCTTTTATCGTGCTCGTAACCTTCTTGACTATTGGGCTGGTCTCTGTGCCGCTGGTGCCGTAGTACGTAGCGGCTCCGCCGACCGCGGCTAGCGCAGCGCCTAGGGCGATGGCCTTGAGGAAGTCACGACGTGTCTCGTCGGGCATGAAGCTCTCCTCCACGAACCACCATGGGCTACCATTTAGCGTTTCAACATTATTAACCCTAAGATATTAGTGAGGCACCGTACCCTTTCGGCCGCGGAGACAACCCCCTCGGCATCGGAGAGGCTACCATGTAAGAACCGCCGGGAGGCATGCACGCCACAGGCCCGGAGAGGCAAGACCGGAACAGGGTGCACCGGCATGGTCGACACGGCGAGCTACCAGGGCCACATCCTCATCAAGGGCCTCGGCCTGGACGACGTACTCGAGCCCGACCGCTCCATAGTCATCGTGGACGACTTCTACGCGGACTACTACGGGGACTACATCTTCCTAGGCTACAACGTCTACGCCGCGGTGCCCGTCGCGGGCCGGGGCGACGCCCTAGGCCTCTTCGAGGCGGCTATCCTCCTAGACCGGGGCCCCTCGGTGCTGGTCTGCGGGGACGAGCCCACCCAGTGCCTCTACGTGCTAGCCTCCCATATGGCTCTCCACGGCCGGGAGCCCCGGGAGGCGCTGGAGGAGGCGGAGAGACTGGTGTCGAGGCTCTACGGGAGAGGCGCCCCGAGGAGCCCCACAGCCGACTACGCGGTCAAAGCCCTGTACCGGCTTGGCCGGATCCTCGGCCCCGACAGGTTCGCGGCCGCCGTCGGGGCCGGCGACGCCTACAACTACGGCTGGGGCCGCCTGCACTACGCGGAGACCCTCTCCTGGCTGGCGGCGATAGAGGCCAGCGACGAGGCCCTCGCAGCGGCCTCTGTGCACTACCTGGTCGAGGGCCCCGGGGAGCCGGGGAAGCTGCTGGACCTACGCGTAGAGGCCCTCGGCAGGGAGGCGCTCGGCGAGATACTCGGCCCCCTGGCCGGGGCCGCGCTAGGCGCGCTCCGCGGCTACGCCGAGGGGAGGCTCGAGGGCGCGGCGGCGGAGCTCGCGCTCGTCGAGGCCCTCCGCCCCGGCGGCGAGGGGGCCCTCTACCTGGAGAGGAGGGGGGAGACGCTGCTAGTCCACTGCCCCGCCGGCGAGGAGGGGGAGCCGAGCAGGGGCTGCGTGGAGGCCGCCGGCGCGGCGGCAGGGCTCCTGGAGAAGCTGGGCAGCGTCGCCGGGCTGGCCGGGCTACGGCTCCTCGCCGGCTAGGGCTTCTTCCAGCACACGCAGCACCTCCTCCATGTCCAGCCTCTTCCTAGTGTACCCCGTGTAGGCGTAGCTGCTGGCGGGGGAGAGGTCCTCGCTCACCACCGCGCCGGCCTCCCTCAGGGCGTCGAGGTGGCCCGCGGAGGCGAGGGGCTCCCAGCGGGGGCAGCCGCTGCAGACACCCGGCCCGGCCAGGACGTGGACGTAGACACCCAGCCCCGCCATGGCTGCCACTAGGCGGGGGCTGAGCCAGCCCGTGCAGGGCAGGTGGACCGGGAGGAGCTTCGCCGGGCTGGCCTCTATGGCCTTCTCGTCGAGGAGGTCTAGGCGCTCCCTGCAGACGAAGAGGACCCCGTCTAGGCCGTGCTCCGAGACGTAGCGGTAGGCGTAGGCCATGGCCGCGGCGCCGGCCCAGAGGGTGGAGGCGCCGCAGCGGTGCAGGCAGACCATGCAGCCCCTGCAGCGGCTCTCCTCAACCCTGCCGCCCCGCAGGGCCCCTAGGGGGCAGGCGTCGTCGCAGCCGGCGCCGAGGCCGCGGGGCTGGATCACGTACTCCGGGGTTACCAGGAACAGGCGGCGGAAAAGCTCCCTCCTGGTCACCGCGGGCCTCCTCTTGGAGGCCCTCCTCCGCTCACCAAAAGTCAGCGCAATGAAGCCCGCATAGTACTCTATAAGCTTGTCCATTGAGAGGCCGGAGAGCATGGTCTCCGGGACGCCGGTCACCTCTACCAGGAACGGGTTCCGCCCCATCTCGCCCAGGCTGCGCAGGAACCCCGAGAACCCCCTCAGGGAGGGCGCAACGAAGAGTATGGGGCGCTCAGGGTCCTCCCCCCACACCGCGTCCACGATATCGACGAGCTTCACCGTGTCGTCGAGGAGGGCCTCGACGCCGACACTGCAGAGCCCCGAGACCATCCCTCCGAGGCACACGACCACAGGCTCCGGGACGGGCTCGCCGCTCAACCCTGCGACACACCACTCCACGCAGCAGAGGCCGCCTGGGGCGAAGAACGCGGCGCCGAGAACCAGCGTTGGCCGCGGACCCGGAGAAGGCTCCGCGGCTGGCAAAAACCCTGACAGGGCGCCATTTAGGCCCCTTCGGTGGGCCAGTCGCCGACGCCTCTCTACTTCCGGGCGAGCAGCAGGTAGCCGCCTACCACGACCAGGAATATCAGCACCGCTATGCCGAGCGCCAGGCCGGCGCCGCTCTTCTGGATAGTCGTGTAGCTGGTGGTCTCTGTCACGACGGTCTTAGTAGTGGTCTCCACCACGGTCTTGGTGGTGGTTGCGGGCGCCGAGGGCTTGGCGCCGCTGCACTCTATCTTGAACTCCTTGTGGCCGTAGGCGTCGCCGAAGGGGCTGCCGTCGCCGTTGGCGGCTATCACGGATATCTTGAGGGTTATCGGGCCGCTGCACTTCTCTGGAGCCTTCCAGGCGAAGCTCCACTCGCGCTTCATGCTGCCCTGCTTGGTGTGGGTGAGGAGCTTTTCACCCGTAGGCGTCGTGGATATGAACGTGTTGTCCTTGTCCAGGACTACCAGCTGGCCCGCCGTGGCCTCCACAGCGAAGCCGCCGTAGGCGGCGCCCTTGCTCTTGGGCCCCTTGGTTATCTTGACTGTTATCTTGTACTCCTTGCCTGGCTCCGCCTTCTGCGGGACACCCTCGACGACGAACTCGGCGGGGCGGTTCTTGGCGTCCTGGTGGCACTGGAGGCAGTTGAGCTGAGGAGCGCCGTTGCTCATAGCCGAGGCGTGGAGGAGCGAGAGAACGCCGACGGCCAGCACCGCTGTTATGAACAGGGCTGCGGGAAGAGCCTTCCTCATGGCTGCATGTGCACCTCGCGCTTCCTTTCTCACCGATTTACCACGGAGAAACACGCCGTAGGCCTAGAGAAATAATAGCTAGGGCCATAAATCTTCGGCCTACCGGCGGCTCCTACTGGGGCTCCACGCCGAGCCTGCCAAGTATCGTCTTAAGATACTCCACCATTGACTTGTCGAGCTCCAGCTCGCCCGCCTCCAGCGCCGCATTGACGAAGCCACGGGTGGCGTCGTCAGCCATGAAGCCGTAGGCCACGTAGGCCTTAGCGACGCCCTCGTGCTGCTCAGCCATCTTTATCACGTTCTCGAGCGCCTTCACGTCCGGCGCCTCTACGTAGTAGACTATGAAGCCCTCCTTGCCTATCTCGTAGAGCTCGAAGCCAAGCTGCTCCAGGTGCTTCTTGACCTCGCTCCGCTTAGGCTCCTTACGGTAGGGGGGCGTGATTAGGAGAAAGCCTGCCGCGAACGCCAACAGGGCCACCCAGCTAGATTTTTCAACAACCGTCGAGGCCGTGCCCGGTTTAAGAAAATTGTCTCCCTAGAACATGCTAAAACGCTCGAAGCGGGCCCCGGGCCTAGGGCCTACGAGGCCCGGCCGGGCTGCTGGGCGCCGCCACCTCCCCCGCCGCGGCCCAGCCGGAAGCCGAGGCTGAGGACGTGGTGGGGGCACGCCTCCACGCAGCGGCCGCAGCGGAAGCACCTAGAGTCGCTCACGTCGCGGCCACTCCTTATGTACTCGAGGAGGTCTATGCTCATCGGGCACGCCATGCTGCAGAGGTTGCATCCAAGGCACCGCTCCGGCCTAACCACCTTGACGCGGAACGGGCTATACTTGTTAGCGATATAGCCGTATATGTTGCCTATAGGGCAGACGAAGCGGCACCAGAACCTCTTCACGCCGAACACGTACTCGGCCACAATGTTCACAAACAGCGCTAGCGCCACCAGCGTCGCCCACGACATCGCCAGCCCCGCCGTAGCGCCAGGAATGTTGTAGAGGATACCCACCAGTATGGAGCCGAGCTTCGTGGACGCCGCCACCGGCGAGTAAGTGGTGAAGAACGGCCTGGCGAGAACCACCGAGAGCACCAGGTAGAGCACCATAGCCGCCGCCGGCACTATCTTCTCCCACCTGCCGGCCCGGTGGGGCCTGGTGAGGGGAGGCGCCCTCGTGGTGGATATCTTGCGCTCGAACAGGCTGAAGAGCAGGTCCATAGGGCAGACCCATCCGCAGAAGAACCTGCCCAGCAGCACCATGTAGAGGATGAACACGAGCGCCACGGCCGCGACGGATTCCGCGGTGGGGCTGTGGGTGGCGGCGGCCTGTTCCAGCCAGGCGAAGAAGTCCATCATGGCTATGTGGCCGAGGCCGGGCACGTGGCCGTCGAGTATCCTGCTCGAGGCCAGGCTCCCCTTGATTATCGCGCCGGACACCAGCAGCTGGATGGAGAACAGTGCGAGCACTGTGAGTTGCAGCGCCCTCCTCGCTATGGTGTATTTGCCCCGTGGCGGGGCGCCCCTGACTATGAGCCATAGCTTCCTGCCCAGCCGGCTCCGGGGCCGGATCAGGTGCGGGTAGTGCTTGACCTTCATAGGCTATCACCTTGTGGCTTGAGGCGCTGTGGCTACAGGGAGGTGGAAGCACTAAATAATGCGGGGATGCGGCTATTGCTGAATCTTTTCTTTCGCTATCCCCCTTACGTCGAGAATGTAGACGTTGTTGACTTCCATTGCTCTGGCGACGGCCGTGTTTGGGTCGCTGTCCTCGACCTCTAGTATCTTCTTGAGGTACTCGTCGTACCTCATACCGGTGTTCTTGAAGTTCATGAATCTCTTCATGAACTCGTCCTCTGGGAGTACGTGTATCGCAGCACCGGTCACCGGGCATGCCGCCACGCAGAGCCCACAGCCAACGCACTTCGTTTCGATTGTCCCGTCCTCCCTCACCTTGACCTTGACGTGGGTGTGGACCCCCCAGGGGGTGAACACGAAGTCGAAGACCTCTGCGCCGAAGGGGCAGGCCTTGGCGCAGCTCTTGCAGTCGCCGCTGTTCCAGGCCCAGCATAGGTCGGGGTCTATCATGGCTATGCCCATTCTCGTCTTGTTGACGAGGTCGGGGTACCTGGCGAGGAGCGTGCGGCCGGAGGTCTTGAGCTTCTTCTCCACGTATTCCCGGCATTTTTCTCCGGCCAGCTTCTTCTCTCGGCACTCCTTTAGCAGCTCGTTGCGGTAGCGGCTCCGCGCCTCCTCCAGGGTCTCCGCCAGGGCGCCGGTGGGGCATACCTTGGTGCACTCCATGCATAGCGTGCATGGCGCTGTCCTCTGGTTGTCCACTATTGGCGTGCCGAAGCGGCGCGCCCCGTCGCTCATTGAGGCCAGGCGGATGGCGTCGTAGCCCATTATGTGGCACTGGTAGTAGCATAGGCCGCAGCGTATGCAGCGGGAGTAGAAGTCCCTCGTGGCGGCGGGGGGTGTCAGCTTGAAGCGGTCCTGCTCGTAGGGCTTGAAGTAGGATATGCAGCGGTCCGGGCGGAGCGGGTTCGCCACGCACTTGCGGCCGTCGACCTCTAGCAGGAGGCCTAGGGAGCGGTAGTATTCCTCCTTCTCCTTGTCGCCGTCTACGTAGAAGTATGTGTAGTAGCTGCCTTCGTTGACTGGCTCGGGGGCGGCGCTCGCGGCTACTCTTATCACAGGTGCCGCTGCCGCCGCGGCTGCGAAGACTGCGGCTACGCGTAGGAAGTCCCGCCTGGTTACCCCGTCGCCTCTGCGTCGCTCTCCCGTGGCGCATCACCCTTCCTGGGGTGCTCTCGCCGGTTCTTACCCCCGGCTTTAAGAACCGAAACGATTCATTATTGTAAAAGGGTTCTGGCTGCCTCTACTCCTCCTTGTCGCAGCCAGGCGCGGCTTGCAACATGGTTTGTTGTAGGTTCTGCCCCGAAACGCTCCGGTAAAAAGCGATTTCAACATGCGAAAGAATGTAGCTATAGCTAGCCTCCTGTTTGAACCGTGGGCACTTATAATTAGAAGCGAGGCGCCGTCCTCTAGGCTGGGCGGAGGGCTAGCACCGTGCCGGAAGCTAGCTTCTACCAGGCTCTCCGACGCGAGGTCACAGAGGTGAGGTTCCACGGGAGGGGAGGGCAGGGAGCCGTAACCGCCGCCACGCTCCTGGTCTCCGCCGCCCTCCTTGAGGGCAAGTGGGGGCAGGCCATACCGAGCTTCGGCGCCGAGAGGCGCGGAGCCCACGTGCTCGCATTCGCCAGGGTCGCCCCTAGGCCGGTGCCAATCCACAGCCAGGTGAGGAGCCCGCACGTGGTCACAGTGCTTGACCCTGGGCTGCTCCTGGCCGAGAGAAGCAAGGTTCTACACGGCCTCAGGCCGGGAGGTATCGTCGTAGCCAACCTCCCCAAACCCCTCGGGGCCGGCGGGGCTCGGCTCTTCCACGTGGACGCCACCAGGATAGCCAAGGAGCTGGGCCTCGTTGTGGCCGGCTGGCCGGTTGTGAACACGGCCATGCTCGGCGCGCTTGCACGCGCCACGGGGCTGGTGGGGATAGAGGCCGTCGAGGAGGCGATACGCGGCTTCTGGTCGTCGAGGCCCCGCGTGGCGGAGCTGAACGCGAAGGCGGCGAGGCTGGCCTACGAGCAGACCAGGGAGGCTAGGGCCGTGGCCGCGGAGGCGGCGGCCAGGGGGTAGGGGCCGGCCCGCGTTGTAGTCGCCCTGTTTTGTCCTTCACGTGTCTCCGTAGTGTGGCCCTTGGTGTGTTCCACTGTGTGGTGAGCGGGAATGGTGGAGCGTGTTGCGAGGGGGCGGCTCGTGGTCGAGCCGGGGGCGCACCTCTACCCCGTGAGCGTGGCCGAGCCGGGCAGTATGGGGCGAACTGGGTTCTGGAGGACCCAGAGGCCGGTCGTTGACGCCGCTAGGTGCACGGGGTGCTACCTCTGCTGGCTCTACTGCCCCGAGGACGTGATAGAGATGGTTGAGGGGGCTGGCCCGCGTGGCCAGGATGTGCCGCGTATCGACTACGAGTACTGTAAGGGCTGCGGGGTCTGCGCGACCGCGTGCCCTGTGAACGCGATACGCATGGTTGACGAGGAGGAGTTCCTGGCCAAGGAGATTGAGGGGTGATTGCCGTGGCGTCGCTTGCGGCCGAGAAGCCGGCGCTGGCTGGGAGGCTTATCCCCCTGAGGGGCAACGAGGCGGTCGCTTACGCGGTGAAGCTTGCCCGCGTGGGGGTGGTTGCCGCTTACCCGATCACGCCGCAGACTATTATCGTCGAGAAGATAGACGAGCTTATAGCGAGGGGCGAGATGGATGCAGACATGATACACGTGGAGAGCGAGCACAGCGCGCTGGCGGCCACCTACGGTGCCGCTGTCGGCGGCGTCAGGGCTTTCACGGCCACGGCCAGCCACGGCCTGGCCTACATGTACGAGATGCTCTGGTGGGCTGCGGCAAGCCGTGTACCGATAGTCATGGCTGTAGTCACGAGGGCAATTGGGCCTCCCTGGAATATCCACGTGGAGCACGCCGACATAATGTCTACGCGGGACACGGGCTGGCTCGTCTCGATGGCTGAGAACAACCAGGAAGCCCTCGACCTGACGCTGATAATGTTCCGCGTGACCGAGGACCCCAGGGTCTACCTCCCCGGCATCGTGGGCCTGGACGGGTTCATACTCAGCCACACGGTAGAGCCCGTCGAGGTGCCAAGCCAGGAGCTGGTAGACGAGTTCCTGCCGCCGCGGCGGCAGCCCTACACCATAGAGCCCGGGAACCCGATAGCCATGGGCAACATAATGCCCGACGAGGTGTTCGAGAAGCACCGCATGGACATGCACCACTCTAGCCGCGCGGCGAGAGAGGCCATAGTGGAGGCTGGGAGGGAGTACGGGAGGCTCACCGGCAGGGACTACAGCAGCCTCATAGACTGCTACCGGTGCAGCGACGCCGACCACCTGATAGTAGGCGTCGGCTCGTGGATGGGCGACGCGAAGATAGCGGTGGATAAGCTGAGGGAGAAGGGCCTGAGGTTCGGCGCCGCTAGGCTCCGGTGGCTGCGGCCGTTCCCGTGGGAGGAGCTGCGCGAGGCGGCCATGGGCAAGGAGCTGGTCGTGGTGCTGGACCGCAGCCTCAGCCTCGGGCACGCGGGGCCGCTCTTCCTCGAGGTCAGCAGCGCGCTCGAAGCAAGGCCAAGCATGGTTGGCGTCGCGGCAGGCGTAGGAGGGGTAGACATCTCCTACGAGGACATAGCAAGGATAGCGGAGGAGGCCCACAGGCTCCACGAGGAGCACGGCCGCGTCTACGTGCCTCTCCTCTGGTACCACCTGGGCGAGTTTTACCCCATGAGCCCTGGGCCGCTGGGGCACCGGCTCCCCCCGTTGCCCAGGGCCCCGACCGGGCGTAGGGGTGAGTAAGAATGGCCGTGAACATCAAGAAGCTGCCAAGGAAGAAGTACGTGATGCCCGGCAACGCGGCCTGCCCGGGCTGCCCCGAGACAATGGGGTTCCGCTACCTGGGGATGGCCCTCGGGGAGAAGGCGGTCACCGTTATCCCGGCCGGGTGCAGCAGCGTCATCCAGGGCATGTGGCCCCGCCAGGGCTGGGGGCTGCCGGTGCTCAACATAGTGTTCGCCGCCGGCGCCTCCGCGGCCTCGGGGCTGGCGAGGGCCCTGGCGCGTAGAGGGAAGGACGCGCAGGTCGTCGTCTGGGCGGGCGACGGCGGCACAGCGGACATAGGCCTGCAGGCGCTCAGCGGCGCGGCCGAGAGGGGGGAGAACATCATCTACATCTGCGTCGACAACGAGGCCTACATGAACACTGGGATACAGAGGAGCGGCCTGACCCCGCACGGCGCCTGGACCACCACGACGCACCGCGGGAACCCTGGGCGGAAGAAGCCGCTGCCCCAGATAGTGGCCGCCCACCGCGTACCCTACGTGGCCACGGCGAGCGTCGGCTACCCGTGGGACTTTATAGCTAAGCTGCGTAAGGCCGCCAGCATTAAGGGCTTCAAGTATATCCACCTCCACGCCCCCTGCCCGGTGGGCTGGAGGTTCGACTCCGGCCTGACCCAGAGGGTCGCGCAGCTAGCCGTGGAGACAGGGGCCTGGATACTCTACGAGTACGAGAACGGGCGCCTCCGGCTGAACCCGCCGAGCAGCCGCCTACTGGACCCGTCGAAGAGGAAGCCGCTAGAGGAGTACGTCAAGCTGCAGGGGCGCTTCCGGGGCATCACCCCGGAGGACCTGGAGGAGCTCAGGAGGGAGATAGAGGAGAACTGGGAGGAGATACGCTCCATACTGCGGGCGCAGGGCGACCTATAGCGCCTGCCAGAGGAGTCTTTCCAGCCCTCCCCTCGGCCCCCCGGGGGGAGGGGCCTGTTCTCCTCCTGCCCCGCGCTAGGTAGAAGAGGGCATGGCTGTGCTCCCGGGGCCTCCCTAGTCTACGCCGGCGCGCCTCTCCGGGCGGGGGCTCCGGGCTAGGGGTGTGCTGCCTTACCCGAAGCGCGTGAGCACGGTGTGGTTGTCAAGCGTTGCCGGGGCTGCCTGAGGGTCGCGCTGCTCTACCCCGCCGTCTACAGCGCGGCCGTGCATAGCCTGGCGTTCCAGAACATGTACTATATGCTCAATAGTCTCGACTATGTGGCTGCGGAGAGGTTCGTCGCGGCCGCTATGGCTGGCGCCGAGCCGGAGCCTAGGAGCCTCGAGACGGGGGCCAGGCTTAGAGACTTCGACCTAGTGGTTGTACCGGTTAGCTACGAGCTTGACTATGTGACTCTTGCCCGGATGCTGCTCGCGGCCGGCATCGAGCCCCTCAGGGAGAGGCGTAGGGGGGCCGGCCCGGTTGTCGCGGTAGGCGGCCCCGTGGCCTCCATGAACCCCGCTGTCGCCGCTGGGATGGCCGACATCGTCCTCGTTGGCGAGGCCGAGCCGCTGCTACCCGTCCTGGCGGAGAAGCTGTTCGAGGAGGGACGAGGGGGGCTGGAGGCGCTGTCCTGCAGGACGGGGTTCCTGCCGGGCGGCGGAGGCTGCAGCCGCCCGGTGGCGGCCGCGCGGGTGGCGGTTCTCGACGAGGCCTACCACTCTATCCGGCAGTTCCGCGTCCCCGGGAGCGGGGAGCCCTGGGGAGAGGCCTACATGGTGGAGGTGACGAGGGGCTGCCCCCACATGTGCAGGTTCTGCATGGAGGCCCACTTTCTCCTCCCCACTAGGCACCGGAGCCTCGCCCGGGTAATGGGACTCGTCGAGAAGGGAGTGGAGGCCAACCGGGTGGGGAGGGTCGCGTTCTACTCCCTCAGCTTCTTCGACCACCCAGCCGCCGACAGGATGCTCGAGGCCGTGATAGGCGAGGGCCTGGAGGCCACGATCGGCAGCCTGCGCGCCGACCTGCTCACGGAGGACCGTGTGGACCTCCTGAGGGCGGCAGGGCAGCGCGTCGTGACCATCGCCCCGGAGACTCTCAGCCCCCGCCTCTGCCGTGCGATCGGGAAGTGCATAGCCGGGGAACGTGTGGCTGAGGCCGCGGAGTGGGCCTGGAGGCGGGGGATGCACGTCAAGCTCTACTTCATGCTGGGCCTCCCCGGCGAGCGCGACGAGGACGTGGAGGGCTACGCGGAGGCCCTCCGGGCGCTGGCCAGGCGCGCGCCGCCGGTCCGCGACGCGCTACGCGTCTCAGTGAACCCGCTTGTGCCGAAACCCTGGACCCCTATGCAGTTCCACAGGTTTGTTGGGAGAAGCGTCTACGAGCAGAGGCTCCGTGTGCTGAAGAGGGCCTCCAGCAGGGTTCTCTCCGTGGAGGGCCTCAGCTACCGCTACGCCTACGCCCAGGCGGTCGTGGCGAGAGGGGACTCGAGGATAGCAGAGCTTGTAGTAGAGTGGGCTCGGCTGGGCGGGAGGCTGGGCCAGTTGAAGAGGGCAGCCAGAAGCATCGGCGTCAACACGGACGTCTACGCGGCCGAGGGCGCCCCCGGGAGGCCCTGGCTACGGATGGCGAGCCCGGGCTTTCCGGCCAGGAGCCTCGAGGCCGCGTGGAGGGCGGCGGCTAAAGAAGCGGGGCTAGACGAGGCCGGGGGCCACCTGTAGGCGGACACGCTCCTTCATGAAGTCGAGTAGGCCGGCCTGCTCCAGGGCCTGGCGCACCTCGTCGTCACTGGCCCCGGGCTCTATGTCCACCTTCTCGGGCAGCACCTCTATGTGGTTAATGTTCGCCCTTCTTCTCTTGACGCCGCTCACGTCCCGGGGCCCAGTTATCACCACGAAGTTGTCGTCAACTATCTCCACTATGACGCACTTGCGGCCAGCCTCGCGGCCACGGGTCTTCACGCAGAGCCTGCCGACCTCAATCGCGGGCATCTTCACACACCCAGGCCGGCACCGCTACGCCGTGTATCGCTTTAAGCCTTACCGGGCCCGGGAGCTGCACGCGGGGAGGCTATAGCCCGCGCCGCAGAGGCTCCTCACCGTGTAGTCCCGTATGAGCGAGTACGCCTCCTCGATGCTAAGCCTGCCGGTATCTATAACGAGGTTGAATATGTGGAGACTGTTGGCGTCTATACCGTAGTAGTCCAGGAAGCGCCTCCACTGCAGGTACTCGCGAAACACCGTCTCCCGGTAGACCTCCTCTAGGCCCCTCTTCTCCCTCGACGCTATCCGCCTAACCCTCACGTCGAGCGGCGCAGTCACGTAGACCCTTACGTCGGCCACGCCGCCCAGAACCCAGGCAACCAGGTGGCCCTCGACAACCACGCCGCCCTTACAGCCTATCTTCAGGGTCCTAGCGTCTATCTCCATGTCGATACGGGGGTCCTCGGCCGCCAGCCGGTTAAGCTCCTCCAGGCTCAGGCCCTTCTCCCTGGCAAGCTCCCTGAATATCATGCCGGCAGAGTAGTACTCTAAGCCGAGATCCCTTGCAAGGCGCTTAGCGTAGGTGGTCTTGCCGCTGCCCGGGGGCCCACTTACAGCAACAGTGGGCCCGGCCTTCCTCTCATCACCACAGGTGGCGAGAAGCAAGGGCCCCTTACCCTGGGCTAAACCCGGCTACACGCAGCACACGGAGCAGGCCTTAGGACTGCTGCCCGCCGCGGAGGCGGCGCAGCTCCTCGAGCACCGTGGTCCTCACCGTCTTCTTCACGAGCCGGGAGAGGCAGGAGGCGCAGATGACGCCGCCGTAGATCCTCTCCGGCCTCTTCGCCGTCTTGGGCAGCCTCCTCAGCTCCGAGGCGCGCAGCCTGGGCACGCCGTTCAGGGGGCGGCCGCAGATGGCGCACCTGGCGGGGCCCGGCCTCCTCCTCTCGTAGTGGACTACAGTCTCGCCGCCCGGGAGCCTCACGTTGACGCGCCTAAACGACCTAGACCTGTACATGGGCCTCGGCATGGCCGCGTCTGCACCCCACGGAGGAGCCCAACGACCAGAGACCCGGGGCTATAACTTGTTCCTCCGCCTCCGGAGCAGCTCCCGCAGGACGAACACCGCCTCCTCCTGGAGCAGCGGCAGGAACGCCAGGAAGGCGAAGGCCGCGACAAGGGCGCTGCTGCTCACACAGGCACCGTGTATCTCCACGGAGATGCCGGGGATGCAGCAGCGAAGCGGCACCGGCCACGCGTTCACAATAGCACCCACGCCGAGGGCCACGTAGATAGGGGTCAGCACGGCCATCCTGGCCAGCGCCGCGCGCCGGAGGCGGGCCTGGAGCTCCCCGGCCCTGGCCACGAGCCGGGGCTTGGGCCTCCTCCTGGCAGCCCGCAGCTCCTCGGCCACTGCCTGGGCCTCTGCGCGGTCCCTTAGATAGCTAGGCGCCAGGCCTGCCACGGCCAGGTCGGCGGCAGCCAGGCCGAGCAGGGCCAGCAGCACCAGGTAGAGCTCCGCCAGGAAAAACCCGGCACCCATCACGCGCCTACCCCGGAGGGCAACCGGCTAGCGGAGCTTCTTCACGAGCTCAACTATCCTGGCCGCGGCCTCCTCGGGCCGCCCCTCACGGTTCTCCACAGGGAAGATGCTGGCCGACACTAGGACAGCGCTGGCCATAGCAGCCATTCTGGCTATCTCGAGCAGCTCCCTTATCGCCTCAACACCGCCGATGTCGCTTCTCTTCCTCGCCGCGTCACGGCGCTGCCTCTCATAGATGACCTCAGGGGGTGCCTCCAGTAGAACCACCGAATCCGGCCGTAGCTCCTTGACCACCGCCTCCGGGAGGCCAGGCCAGAAGCCCGTGGCCGTCTTAATCACCGCGTGGGTGTCGACGAGGAGGACGCCGCTGCTGCCCAGCTGTTTCTCCGCGTCGAGCCTTATCGCGCGTGCAGCCATCTCCTGCAGCTCTAGCTGGCGGAGCAGGGGCAGGTGCCTCATCTCGTCCCGGTGGCTCACCCAGCCGGCGCGGCTGGCCTCGGCGAACATGTAGTCGCCGAAGTTGACCGCCATGTAGGGCGTCTTCTCGGCGCTGAGCATCTCACGCACCTTGCCTAGAACGGTTGTCTTGCCGACACCGGGGACGCCGGTGACAATGACGGTGACAAAGGGGTTGCGGTAGACGGCCACCCTCTGCCCACCGGGGCCACCGGCGGGGCGCCTAGGAGGGTAAAAACTGGCCCCATCTCACATGCGCGTCCCCACAGCCACGGCCAAGGCGCTGCTACTTGCCTATCAGGCGCTGCAGCATCGGGTACATCTCTAGCGTCCTCTCGTATACCAGTGCCTCGTAGAAGTTATACACTATGCCCACTAGCAGCACCAGGCCACTACCCGTACCGTAGGCGCCGAAGATGTCCGCGATGATTGCTATCCCCGCCACCAGCAGCGAGCTTATCACAGTCAGGGGGTAGATGTAGCGGGCCAGTATCTTCTCGAGCAGCTTCACGTTACGACGTATGCCGGGCAGCTCCATGCCAGACTTTATGAGGTTCTCGGCCTGCTGCCTGGGGCTAAGGCCGGCTATCTCGACCCAGATGAAGCCGAATATGACGCCCAGTATCAGCCACGAAATGGCGAACACCAGCGTGTGCACCGGGTCCGAGACCGCCATCAGGAGGCCGCGGGGCGGCCTCACAGCGTCAAATATCGCCTTCATTACCTGTGCGGCCGCGCTGTTGGGGCCTGCCGACGCCGCGATTATCTGCACCAGCACGTTCAGGTCCGCCACGACTATGGCTACGAACAGTATAGGTATGTTGGTAACGTAGATGAAGTTGAGCGGTATCCTCGTCTTTATGCTGCCGTATCTAGGGCTCGTCACCGGTATGTAGACGCGCATCAGCTGGAAATATGTCAACAACATTATTATGACTATCGTGGCCACGAAGCCCACGAAGTCGGGCCAGCCCAGGCGGAGCCAAGTGGGGTCATGGGTCAGTATGACGTTGGCAAGCCAGCCGTAGTACTCCACGGGCTCGCGGTGTATCGGGACGGGGCCCGCGAACTGCCACGCCATCCCCTTAACCACGTTCGCCACTATGAAGAGGCTGAGCGCGCTCCCGATGCCCCACCCGTTGCGCACCATCTCGTCGAACCACATCAGCAGCAGCGTAGCGAACACAAGCTGCAGCACCACCAGTATCTTTATGCCCAGGCTTACCGGGCAGGTGGCCGCCGCGCCGGCCGCAACCATCCACAGCCTACAGCCCGCGGCGTAGGCCGCCGCCTCGAGGAGGCCGAAGACTATCGCAAGCGTACGCTGCGCACCCATGAATATCTTCCTGTCACGCGGCTTAGTCAGGTCCATCTCGATCAGGCCGCCGCCGACCAGCACCTCCAGCACTATGCCCGCAGTCACTATCGGGCCTATACCCAGCGTCATCAACGAGCCGAAGTTCATGCCCAGCAGCATCTGCGCCAGGGCGAAGCTCTGCTGGCCCTGCCCCGGCTGCTTCAGCACGACACCGTAGAGGGGTATCTCGCTCATAATCAGGTAGAGGAGCACCACCACACCCGTCCACATGAGCCGCGTGGGGAGAGACGGCTTCCTCGCCGGCTTATCCACAGCAGGTATGTACTTCGAGACCGACGCTAGTGCCTCCAGTACACCCATAGCCCTTGAGCCCCCGCGCGGAGCCAACAGCCGCGCGGGATAAAAGCAGAGCGCGCAGCGGGACGAGAATGGCGCCAGAAGGCACCACACTAGGCAGAAGAGAGCACGCAGCGCGGCAAGGAGCGGCAGAGACGCCTGATGAAAAGAGAGAAGGGAACCCCCCGGGGGAGCCGGGCAGGGGTGAGGCCGCTACTCGCCGGAGGCGAGGACCACGACCTCCCCGCCGGCGGCCTTCACCTTCTCCACGGCCTTCTCGGTTGCACGCGGCACGAGTATCTTGACGGGGCGGCTTATCCTGCCGCGGCCGAGCAGCGTGTTGTAGCCCAGCTCGGCCAGGTTTACGACCAGCTTGCCCTCCTCCTCGTGGGCGAGGCCGCGGCGAACCCACTCCTCCAGCTTCTCGTTAACCTCGCCGAGGTTTATCTCGAGGCTCTTCCTCTCGAGGCCCTTGGGCGGGTTGAAGCCGTGCTTACCGAACCAGGTAGGCGCGTACTTCACCACCCAGGTCCACATGTGCTTATGCATGCCGGCGGCGCCGAAGCCGCCCTTGCTGCCGCTCTTCCTGTGCTGCCCTATCCTGCCCCAGCCCATGGTCCTGGTTCTGCCGCGGAGCCTACGGGTCTTCTTCCTCCTACGGACCACCATCCAGGCGCACCTCCGCCCAGCTGCTCATGCCTCTCCGGCCGGACACGTGGAGAGGGGTAAATGCGCCACCCTGCGCGGCTCTTAGAGCATGCGCCTTATCAGCTCATTTATCGCTGCGCCACGGTAGCCCAGCTCTCCGCCCGCGCCGTAGGGCTTGCGGATGCTGCCCCTGAAGCCGCCGCGCGGCGGGTGGAGCCGGAACACAGGCTTCACTATCCACTTCTTAGCCCTGCGGTCGTAGAGGCGGTGCAGCATTATCTCGCCGCGGAGCAGCTTGTCGGCAAGCTCCTCTATGCCGCCCTCGAGGCCGAGCTTCTCCTTCACGTACTCGTCGGTCAGCGGCCGGTTGCCAGCCACGCGGCCACGGCGGCGGAGGAGCTCCACGAGGGTCTCCCGGTCTATCTCTCCCCAGGTGACCCAGTCCTTGACCTTGTGTATCATCCTCTCTATGCCCGGCAGGGTTGAAGGGTAGAGCACCAGGTGGTGCTTCCTGTGCAGCCTAAGCAGCTTAAGCGTGTGCTCCACGTCGGGGTGCACGTCTACCCTGCCACGGATACGGATTATAGCGTAGAGCTTGGGCTCCTGGCCCCTCTCCTCGGCCATCCCTCAGGCCACCTCCACGGGGGTTTATGCACGACACGGGGGCCGAGGAATGAGGAAGCCCAGCACCGCTGGAGCTGCTGGGCTCTTCCCCGGCACCATCCAGGCTAGGGCCGGCCACCACAGCGGGGCATTATAAACGGAGATGAGGCGGGGCGGCGCGCCAGCCCCCCTGGGGGGAGAAGCAGGGGCGAAGACTGCTGGCCGGCGGCGGCAAAGAAGCCCGCAGGGAGTCTAGGCTCTCGCCCAGTCTATGGGCGTGACGAACTTGTATGTCTGCTTCAACGCGTTATAGGTGGCCTTGACGAAGTTTATTGTGGTCCTCGTGTCGCCCTTGGTGAAGCTCCACACGTCCCTTATCCCAGCTAGCCGCAGGACTATCTTCGCAGCGTCGCCCACCACGAGGCCCGTACCCCTGGGCGCGGGCTTCAGGACTACCTCGACGCTGCCGCTCTTCCCGCGGACAGCGAAGGGGACGCTGTGAGGCTGGTCGCAGAGGCACTCCCAGCTGCCGCAGCCCCGGCGGACGGGTATTATGTTGAGCTTGGCGTTGCGGGTAGCCTTCTCTATGGCTAGCCTCAGCTGCCTGGCCTTACCCTGGCCTACACCCACTAGGCCGTCCTCGTTGCCGAGAACCACTACTACCCGGAACCTGTTTATGCGCCCGGCGTCAGTCATCTTCTGCACAAGGTTTACGTCTACTGTCTCGGACTTCAGCTCCGGGCCGACGAGGTAGTCGACTATCTCCGGTTCAAGTATCGGCAGGTTCTTCTCGAATATCTCGTATATGCTCTGTATCCTGCCCTCCTTCACAAGCCTGCCGACGAAGGTCCTAGGCTTCCACTCCTGCTCGAGCTCGTAAGGAGAGGCGCTCATTGCGTCGCTACCTCCTGGCCAGCCTTCACCTTCTCAAGGACACCACGGTACTCGCTCAGTATTTTATTCTTAACCTCCTCGAAGTGCTCCGGCAGCTTCTCCGGCTCAAGCCCCCTCTGCAGGTAGAGGCTAAACCTCTTCTCGTAGGCCTCCGGCGACGTCTCCTTAAGCATCGCAGCATACTTCGCTACATGCTCGCCACGTATCCTAGACTCGTCGGGGAATATCTCCTCGCTGTGAGGAACCTCTAGGCCCGCATCCACAGCCCCCTTGAGGGCTGCGAACACCGCTGCGCCCTTGACGGGCCGGTGGAGCCCTATGTCGAGAACCGCTAGGCCGACGCCAGCCTTAAGCGCGCGGAGCGCAGCAAGCATGCCCGTAAGGTAGGCGGCGGAGGTGTTCTTCGTGCCGCCGAGCCAGCCATACTTCTTGGCCAGCTCCCTGCTGTGCGCCGCCGCGACAGTGACGTCGCCCTCGGGCCTGGCCTCCACGACCTGAACCCAGACATACTTGTTAGTCTTCCTAACGACGAGCCGCGGCTTACCCGACAGCACCATCACGTAGCGCTTGTAGTAGTTTGTCTTCCCCTCCCTGCGGCGCCGCCTAGGCACCTTATACCGCGGACCATGAGCCATGGGTTGTCACCGCCGACGCTGTCCTGCCACACGTGCCCGGGGGGCACCGGCCTACCCGGTTTAATAAGAGATAAGGAGGCCCCGGAGGGATGGCCGCGCCACCCTGGGGCGTGTGGCGGGCAAAACACGCCCGGCTGTGGCCCCCTACTTCCTGACGCTCGTCTTGTAGCCGTGTTCCTCGAGCCAGCGCTGAAGCGACGCGAACGTCGGGAACATGCCGCCCTTAGCCCACATGTAGAGCTTGCGGTACGTCCTCCTGTCTATGACGCCGTGGTCGCGCAGGTAGCGCAGGTACCTCCTCATCTTGCGGATACGGTGCATCCATTCCTCCTTGGGGTCCTGCCTGGCGCTGGCCTCGCCCTTCCTGCGGCCGGGGCCGCGGCGGCGCCCCTTCTTCCGCGCCTCGTGGCGCATCCTCCAGCGGCCACGCGAGGGGCTATGCACGGGCAGCGCGCGTATCACACCCTCCTTGACCAGTCTCCGTATCTCCTCCCTGGTTATCGCAGAGGCCACGTCCTCGAGCCTAGACGGGTCTATCCATATCCTCGACTCGCCTACGCCCAGCACCTCTGCCGCGAGCCTGCGCTGCGTGCTCAGGTCGGTCAAGGCTCCACCACCCAAACAGCCCGGGGCTCTGCCGCCCGGTATTAGGAGCATACGGTGCCGGGGTGACGCCCGGGTTTGCTTAAAACAGCGCCCTCCGGCTAGGCGTTAGCAACCTGGAACCCTTTCTTCCTCGCAGCCTCGACTATCTGGAGCCTCTTACGGAGGCCCACGGTGGATGCGACTACCACCAGGTGCCTGCCCGGGTCTAGGCGTTCCAGCTCGCCGGGGTTGCTGACTACCACCGGCTCTAGCCCGCGCGGGTGCAGTCCTCTTACCGCGGCGGGGGACCCATAGCCGACGTCTACTACCGGGGGGTACCCCTTTATCCGGAGCCGCATAGGGTTATCTATGCCCTTGGGCTTCCTCCACTTGATGTTGTTCTTGAACTTTGGGTACTTCCACCAGAGCGTCCGCTTGAACACGGGCTTCTTGGACTTCAGCTGCTTCCTCAGCCGGAGGAGCCTCTCGAAATCCACACCCTCGGACACCATTACTCAGCCACCTCCTTCTCGTAGATGTAGATACCGTCTATAAAGACTCGCCTATCCTTGCCCTGCACCTTCGTAGCAAGCTCTATGTTCGCAGCGGTCTGGCCCACAGCCTCTATATCTATACCCTCAACTATCACATCGTCCTTCTGCACCTTTACACTAACACCAGGCATTATCTTGGCCACGCGGGGGGCCTTCTCGCCCAGGAAGTTCTCCACGAGAACCCGGTCGCCATCAACCTTGACAGTTATAGGGAAGTGGGAGAACACTATCTTCAACTTGTAGCGATACCCCTTGGTGACCCCTGTGATCATGTTAGCTATGTGGGCGGCTACCGTGCCAACCAGCGCCTTCAGCCGCCGGTTAGCGAAGAACGCCTCTACAACAACCTTCCTGCCCTCCTCGTCCTCGTCAAGCCTTATGACAACATTCCGTATATGGGAGAAGTCGCGCTCAAGCTCACCCTTAGGGCCCTTAACGATAACCTTCATGCCGTCAACGCTTACCTCGACGCCCTCGGGCACAGGCACCTCCTCGACAACATGCACATGCTTGGTCAAGGCCAAACCCCTCCCTTCTGCGTACCCGCCGGCACCCAGTGGCGCGCAGCACGCTCGCCGGGGGCTTTCAAGTACTCCCCTACCCGGGGCACCAGCACCTACGGCTTAAAGCGTTACAACGCGCAACGCTGGGCCGGGAAGAGGGAGAAGCCAGGAGCGGACAACTACAGCCCAGGAGGAGGCCAAAAGGGAGAGGAGAAAAGCCGTAAGGGCTAGTAGACGTAGGCTAGCACGACCCCGCCTATGCCCTTCTTTATTGCCTCCTGGTGGGACATCACGCCCTGGCTGGTGGAGAGTATCAGTATACCTATGTCCCTGCTTGGCAGGTATTTTCGCAGCCACTCCGGCATCTTCAACAGGTCGCGGTAGGAGACCGAGTATCTTGGCTTGATGACTCCGGTCTTGTTTATCCTGCCGAGGAGGCGGACACGTATCTTGCCCCAACGGCCGTCGTCTATGTACTCGAACTCGCCGACGTAGCCCTCCTTCTGCATCACGCGCAGCACGTTAGCTATCAGCCTCGAGGCGGGCATTATCACTACTTCCTGCTTCGCCCGCATCTCGGCATTCATTATCGAGGCCAACGCGTTAGCCAGGGTATCGAGCATGACCAAGGCGCGCCACCTCTCCGGCCCTACATGTACTTCCGGAAGCCGAGGCTAACCGCCAGCTCGCGGAAACACTGCCGGCAAAGCATCAGCCCATACTTCTTTATCACGGCGTCGTTGCTGCCGCACCGCTGGCACTTGTAGGCTCCGCGGCCGTACCGGACTACACGCGGCGGCCGGTACTTCCCCATGCCCTTCACCCCCGTTGCGGAGTGAGACGCGGCTACCTGGGCTCTATAACTACTCCGAACATCTCGTTCAGCAGCACCATAGACTCCTCCTTGGTTACACGGTGCCTCCTCGGTATACGGCTGCGCCTACGGCGGCGCCTAGCGACGCGATAGCCGGGGCGCTCGACGGTGATAACCACGTCCATGCCGAATACGCCTATCTCGGGGTCATACCTTACGCCGGGTATCGTTATGTGCTCCACTATGCCGAAGGCGACGTTGCCGAACTCATCGAACTGGCTCGCCTTTATCTTATTGCCCACTGCCTGGAAGGCCTTGCGGAGGAACTCGAAGGCCCTCTCCCTGCGCAGCGTAACCATGACCGCTATCGGCTCGCCCTTACGTATGCCGAAGTCGCGTATGGTCCTCTTGGCGCGGCGGACCGAGGGCTTCTGCCCGGTCAGCATCTCCAGCACACGGGCAGCCTTCTGGAGCCTCTCGCCCGACTCGCCGACACCTATGTTCACGGTGACCTTGACTATCCTCGGCTTGAGCATCGGGTTCTTTTCCCACTTGCTGTGTATCTCGGCTACCTGCTCCGGCGTGAGAGGGAGCTGCGCCACAACCGCGCTCATTTCCACGCACCCTCGGGTAGGCTTATCCAGGGCTCGTCGTCGCCGGGCTTGGATATGACGAAGACGTAGTCCAGGCTTGTCTGGAGCTTCTCGCCCCTAGCGTCCTCCAACGTGACTATGCTGCCTGCGCGGCTCAGGCCACGCTGTATCGAGACGACCCTGCCGACCCTGCCCACGTTCCGGCCGCCGAAGATTATGGCTATGCTGCCTGTCTCTAGGGGGGCGTAGTCGAGCAGCTGCTGGTCTGGCAGGCTTATCTTAACGGTGCCGAGCGTGGTGTAGCCCTTGGCCTCCACCGGGTTAGTGGGGTCCTCGACGCGTATCAGCACGTTCCGCCCGTCGTGGAGGTGTAGCTGCACATGGCCGCCTTTGACTGTCGACTTGTCCTCTACGCGTCCCAGCTTGAAGCCTGCCTCCTCCCTGCTTATCGGGTGCAGCGTGAAGAACCTCACTGGGTACGGTAGTAGGCGGTACGTCTCGCCGGTGTCGACGATCTCCACGACGTCCATGAAGCCAACCGGGTACTTGTAATTCCTCCTAACTCTGCCGTCGACGCGGAAGTGGCCCTCCGCTATCAGCTTCCTGGCCTCACGGGCGGTCTTGGCGTACCCCAACACGTCGCGCACAAGCACAAGCAGGGGCACCGACCGCTCGATAGGATGCGGGCCAGGGGACGGCTTTACCGTGAACACGCCCACCCTTCCACGAACCGGCCAAAACTTGGGCGCCGCCAGCGTCTTCAGGTGACGCCTGCCACCCATACGCGCCACAGCAACTCACCCCGCCGAGCACACGGCTAACACGGAATGTCTTAACCCTGACTAGAGGAGCCCCGAGCGGCTTCACGGAGCTTCGCGTAGAGCCCGTGGATAGCCTTCTTCCTCTCCAGCGCCTCCCGGCGGCGCTTATCCTCGAGGTTCAGCGAGACTATCATAACGTTGGAGGGATGCACCGGGTAGAACCTGGGCTCGCCCCTGGCGTTATTCACCGTAACCCCCTCAATATAGACGCGCATCCCGCGGAGGTCTACCCGGACCACCTTGCCCTTGTGGCCCCGGAAGCCTCCGCGCATCACCACTACCTCGTCCCCGGCGCGGACAGGGAGGCTGCGGACGCCGTACTGTTTACGCAGCTCTGGGCTCAGCGTCGCGGCCACCAGCTTCTGCCTCTTATGGAGAGGGGCGTTGTAGAGAGCCTTCCTCTGCTTCTTAGGGTGACTCGACTTAACCCACTTCATGCAGCCATCACCCATGCGTCCCGTCGAGAGGCCCAGCCGGCCTACATGATTATACTGGCTATGTTTGCCACCTTAGGCCACCTTTCGGCGGCCTCACGGGCTACGGGGCCGCGTATCTCGCTGCCCTTAGGCGCGCCATCCGGGCTCACAATCACGACAGCATTATCCTCGAAAGCCACCCAGGTACCGTCTGGCCTGCGGAATGGGCGCCTCTGCCTCACAACTATGGCCCTCGTCACCTGCTTCCTCATCTCCGGCGTACCCTTCTTCACCGTCACAACCACCATGTCGCCGACAGATGCGAACGGTATACGCCTCAGCCGGCCCTTGTACCCCACAACGCCGATAACCATAGCCTCCTTGGCGCCGCTGTTGTCGGCAACCCTCACATACGTGCCTACCTGCACGCCTGCGGCTATACGCCGCCTAGGCGCTACACCACTGCCGCCCTTGGGCATAGCCTCTACCCCCGAACGGCACCGCAGCAGCACCAGCCCGTTATATAAAGAGTAGCTGCAGGCGAAGAACCCGGCGGGGCCCAGAAGCCCGGGAGAGGGAGCCCACGGGGAGAAACCATTCTAGACGAGGCGCTGCTAGAGAGGCTTCCTACCAACAACACCCAGCACGACGAAGTGCACGGTCTTCGACAGCGGCCTGGTCTCGCCGATGACCACCACGTCGCCGGGCTGCGCGTTTATACAGGGCGGGTTATGGGCATGTATACGGCTCCTACGCTTCTCGAACCTCTTGTACTTCTTGTCGTAGTACGTGTACTCGCGCTCGACAACGACCGTGTTCTTCATCTTGTTCTTTATCACGACGCCGGTGAGAACTAGGCCCCTCACCCGCAGCCTTCCGTGCCACGGACACTTGGGGTCGTTACAGGTCTTCTCCGGAGGCTGAACACCCGGTATACCCACGCTCCTCACGCGTGCGGACAAGACGCCTAACCCCCTTACCTTTCTCTAACGCGCGCACCCTCTCCGCCGGCGAGCCGGTTATCTCCTCTCCGCGCAGAAGAAGCCAGCAACCCTCCCCCAGCTTAAATGCGAATAGGCCGCCCCTTTTCAGGATACAACGCCGCCTGCCATCAGAGCCGCGGACGACCAGGCAGCGGGGCAGATCCCCCACGACACGGCCCCGAAGCCCCCGGAGCCCCGCGTCGCTGTGGAGGACGACACACATCTCGAGACCGGTGAGGGCCGAGAAGGCGGCCAACACGACGTCTCTAGCAGAACACCCGCCGCGTCGGCCCACCAGACCGCACCCGGCAGGAGAGGAGGAAAGGAGGAGGGAAGAGGCCTAGGGAAATAGCCGCGGACACGTGGAGCCTGCCCTACTACGGGGCCTTGCCCAGCTCCTCCTCGCGGAGAACCGTCATTATCCTAGCGATGCTTTTCCTCACCGCGCGTATAGCACCCGGGTTCTCTAGCGTACCCACAGCGGCCTTGAGGCGCAGCTTGACAAGCTCCTCTCGGAGCTCCTCGAGCTTCTGCAGGCGCTCCTCACGGCTCATTTTCCTTATATCGCTCGTGCGTAGAAGGTACTTGCCCACGACCTGTCACCCCGTCTGTTCTGCCCCGGTAGCCGGCGGGTGCAGGCAGCCGGTGGAGAGTATTAGCTCTGTGCCTCTCCTGCCTGGAGCTTCTTTGCCTCCTCTTCGCGCTGCTTCTCCAGCTCCTCTCGGAGCTCCTCGACGAACTCCTTCACTTCCTCAGGCTCCTTTATCCTAACATAGTCTCCGGTGACGGCGGGCTTGACTATGGTAACGTCTATGCCGAACGTGCCCGGCTTAAGCGTTATATGCATCACCGCCCTGTCTATCATGTACTCCACCTGGTAGCCGGTGGAATACACCTTGCCCCATCGCACCTTCTCGTATCTCGCACGCTCGGCGCGCAGCTTACCACTGATTATCACCTGGGCCCCGATGGCGCCGGCATTCATAATCCTGCGCACCATCACGTTGGCCACACGGCGGTAGTAGGCGCCACGCTCGAGGAACACGGCTATTCTCGAGGCAACGACGCGGGCGTTGAGATCCGGGTTCTCGACGCGACGCACAGTTATCTGCGGGTTACTTAGACCGAAGTACTTCTCGAAGATTGTCGCGAGCTGCCGTATAGTCTCGCCGCGCCTGCCTATAATCATTGCAGGGCGCTCTGCCTGTATGAGTATACGCGTGCCCAGCGGGAACTGGACTATCTGGACCCCCGCGTAGCCAGCCCGGTAGAACCGCTTCGCCAGGTACTCGTCTATCTTCGTCTGCAGCATGGACTTACTGATGAAGTGCCTCTTTATGAGGACCATGGTTACTCCTCCTCCACCACAACTATCTCCACGTTGCTCGTGTGCTTGAACCTGGGGGAGGACCGGCCGAAGGCCCGGGGCATCCACCTCTTAAGAACGCGGCCCTTGTGGACAGCTATGTGGGCGATGCGTGTCTTCTCGGCCTCAAGCCCTTTAACCTCGGCGTTGTTCTCCACGTTCTCCAGCAGCTTGAGGAGTATCTTAGCAGCCTTAACCGGGTAACGAGCATACGGGACACCGTACCTCGCGGCAACGCCCCTGTGGTGGGCCTGCTTCTTGTTGTGCCTGTAGAGGGGCACCGGCTCCTTGCCGGCGGCCACGCGCTCGAGGAAGCGCTTAGCCTCCTCAAGCCTCATGCCGCGTAGGACACGCGCAAGGTTGACAACCTTCTTAGGGGATATCGGCGCGTCACGTATAACAGCCTTAGCCGACTTCTCCTCGTCAACCCTCACCGAGTAATGCCATACCGGCACCGCTAACCACCCTAGCCCGGTAAACCCAGCCGCCACCCAGCCACGCCCCCTAAATAAAGTAGACAGTGCCGGCGCCACGCACGTGCAGCGAGAAGGAGGAGGCAATGAGGCCAGGACAGGAGATGTGCGGAGGGCCTGACGCCTAGGGGTGGAGCCTCCGCGCGCTCACAGCCCCCCGGCGACACGGGGGCCTTGCGCGGGCCATGCTCCAGGCGGGAAGGAGAAGAGGCGGGGGTAATAACCTTCTTCGGAGGAAAAGCCTTAGAGTAGGCCTAGGCGGGCAGCTATGTCAGAGGCGCTGTACTCTCTCGCAAGCCGGACGTATGCCTTCTTCTCTCCCCGGGGCGTTATCAGGGTGTTCACCTTTTCCACCTTGACTTCAAACGCTTTCTCGACAGCACGCTTCACGTCATGCTTCGTAGCCTTACGGTCGACTATGAACGTCAGTGTGTTAGCCTCCTCTATGAGCCGGAGCGCCTTCTCGCTCTGCACCGGACGGATTATGACCGTCCAGGGGGACTGCGCGGCCACGTCACCCACCTCTCACTGCGCCGTAGGTGTGTCAGCGGAGGAGGAGGGGGTCAAACCTCCTCCCCAGCGCCTCGAGCGCAGAGCGGGTTACCACAGCAAGCCTGCCCGGCACGCCTCCAGGCGCCAGCTGCAGCACATTGACGAGGCCGGGCTCTGCGACGTCGACGCCCGGCAGGCCGGACACTACACGCGCGAAGGGCGAACGGTGGCTAGAGACTATGAAGAGCACGCTGCGCGGCGTCACATAGCGGCGGCCACGCATCTTGCCCTTCCCGGCCCTTGTCCTGGTGCGGCGCCTCGCCCTCTCTATGTCGCTCCAGACGCCCACCTTCTGTAGCAGCTCCTTTACCGCCGCTGCGGTGCCGTAGCTTGTCTCCACGGCGTCGTCGAGCACGACGGGCACCGCGGGCGCGCTGAACACGTGTCCACGCTTCTCGACAAGGTCCTTCCTCGCGGTGGCTGCCAGAGCGCTAGCGGTGGCGAGCCTCTTCTCCTTCTTGTTTATCTCCTCGTGGAGCTTCTTCTCCGGCCGCGGCGGGTGGGCTAGATGGCCACCCACGGCGGAGTTTATGAACGCTGCGCGGCCGAGGCCGGGTATCCTCGGCACTCTTGCGATGCCCAGACCTACGCCAAAGCTCCTGGCGGTTGTCCGCTTGCCAGCCATAGGGTCGCGGCCCTTAGGCTGCAGCCTCGCGGTGAACTCCGAGAGGAAGGCCCTGCGTATGAGATCCACCCGGACCGGGAGGCCGAAGACGGCGGGTAGCTGCACCTCGCTTACCTTCTCCCCCTCCGGGCTGTAGACCGGGACGCGGGGGGGCTCCTCTGCGAGGAGGAACACCATCGAGCCGATCTTCGCCATGGGCCTTCACCTCCGTGCATGGGCTGGCGGCGTGCAGCTATGCAGGCAACTGCTAGTTGCCCTGCTTGCTCTGCAGGCTCACATAGGTTATCTTGGGGGGCCCCTCGGGCTCCCACTGGGGCCGCACGGGGTGGCGGAGCACTACTGGCCGCTTAGGGGTGCCGGGTACGCTGCCTGCAAGCATAACATAGGTTGAGCGCACCACACCGTAGTGGAGGAAGCCGCCCGCAGGCGTGACCTCGTAGCCGTTGTCGCCTATCCGCAGTATCCTCTTGTTGTACTCCGTCCTGCGGTGGTAGCCGGTCTGGCCCGGCTGGGGGACCTCGCTCCACGAGAACGTTGTCGCGGGGCCCCGGGTCCCCGGGCCGCTGCGGCTGCCCTTGCGGTGCTTGTGCCACCTCGGAAGCTCCTTGACGCCGTACCTTTTTATCACGCCCTGGAAGCCCTTACCCTTAGTGACGGCTATCACGTCGACAAACTGGCCCTCCTTGAATACGTCGCTTATCTTCAGGGCCGAGCCCAGCATGCCCGTAGCGTAGTCGAGACGAGCCTCTATCCCGGAGCCACCACCTATCTTTATCTCTAGCACGTCCGGCTTCTTCTTGCTGAGCCCGCCTACGAGCCTGGGCTGCGTCACAGCTATGATCCTCACGTCGTAGATGCTGTCCACCATGTTCTTCAGCTTCTCGACAGCCTTATCGGTGTCGGGGAAACGCAGGCGTGGGACAACGCGGCTTAGGTCGACGTTGAACTTCTCCTTGAGCTGCTCTGGCTGCGCCCAGGCCTCGCTGAGGGTATAGAGGCCTATGTTGGGGTCGTACCCGTAGGCGCGCACAGCCGCCACAACCATTGGTGGAGCCTCGAGGATAGTCACCGGCACGAACACTTCCCTGCCATGCGTGAGCGCTCCGGGCGTGTCATCGATAATGTATGCGTGCGTCATACCGGCCTTGTAGGCGAGGAACGCGAGGGGCAGGGGCTCGCCGCTGTTAACCTCCGGCCACGTCTTGACCCGCGGCACTATCCTGCTGGCTCTTTTCCTCGGCCTTACAGCCAGGCTGCCTCTACGTGGCGCATGCTTCTTTCTAGCACCCATCCCTAACCACCGCCGCCGCTAGACGCCAACCCAGGCGGCGACACCGGGACACGCCCTTATTTAATACTAGAGGGGGCGCCCCTGCTACTCCAGATATAGGTTCACGAGAGCCAGTGTCGCAGCAACAGCCTCTTCGACCCTAACAGTCAGCGTTCCCTGGCGGGGCACGGTGTTCCAGACAGCGTCCACGGCGTCCTCCAGTGCGAAGCCCTCGGCGCGTGCAATCTCGTGAAGCCCTCTCCACGGACTACCAAACACGGTAACGACGCCCCGCCTGGCCCGGGAGAGGAGGCCGGCCGCCCGTTCATGGCTGAAGGCTTCGCCGAGCCGGCTCGTAGCGATAACGACGTCGCCGAAGCCGCCCTCTAGTACGCCACGCAGGCTCTCCCGCACGAGAACCTGGTAGCCGTTGTAGACCGGCCGGCTGCAGCCTAGTCCTACCCGTAGAGGCTCGAGGCCAGAAACCTCCACGAGGACTATGTCGCCCGGCTTGCCGCGGCCCCTAACAGCCACGCGCCGGCCAAGCCCGGCCTCGAGCTCCAGGACCCCGCCGCGGTTGGCGAGCACCAGCGCCTGCCTGCACTCGCCCAGCTTCGGGCCACCTACGCCGTGGGTGGGGAGCTGCAGGGGAGGTAGGGCGCCGGCATACCTCAGCAGACTGGTTCGGGGGTAAACAAGGCGGCGGAGGTAGGGGGCGGTGACAAGGTACCTGAGAACAAGCCGCGCCAGGCGGCGGTGAGGGCCGGGAACAGGCTCCCCACGCACCGGGTAGAGGATGACGCGGCTGGCGCGGTAGACGCCCAGGAGCCGGCCAAGTATGCCCCATTTAAGCGTGCGGAGTAGAAGGCTGTGCTCGGTCTCGCCATAGGAGAGGGGGACCGCTACTGTAAGCCCTCTCGGCCTCGGCGGCGGCTCCCAGCCCTGCACGCCCAGGAACCCTCACGGGGAGGAGCCCGGTACGGGGAGCTGGAGGAGGTTTCGACGCGGCCACGGATCTCTGGTTCGGGGCCAAAAACGGTGCCGTTGCCCGGGAGGGCCGGGGATGCGTGTCGAGGGCTAGCGTCTCTTCCCTTTCCTGCCGCGGCCTTTCTGCTGCGCCTGCTGCTTGCGCTGCTGCGGCTTCGCCCTCTCCTCGCTCATGAAGAGGCTTGTGCGTTGACGGCCGCCCATCTCCTCAACCCTGGTGCCTACCCGGGCGCCGGAGGCTAGGAAAAATACTCCCCGCTGCCCAGGCAGGGCTGATGGGCAACCTCCACGAGGACATAGAGAGCCGGTGAGGAGTTTGCCGAGTGCCGAGCCTCGCGCATAGCAGCGAGCGATGAGGACTATCCCTTCTCCTGAGGCGCCGCTCGCACGGGTTCTACTCATCACCGGGGCTTCGGCCTTGACACCGCCTGGCCCCTGCCACTGCTTCTTTCAGCGTTTGCACCCCCGCTCATCGCGGCCCGCGGTGGCCGTGGCGCGCGGCAGGATATAACCCGCGGCCTCGCCGCCGCTGGGCTATTGTGTCCCCCCTGTGCTGCAGCGGCCCGCTGGCCGTGAGTGGTGTAGACGACGTGAGGGCGCCTAGGTTCGAGTGCCTGTTCTGTGAGCACTGCTGCTACTTTAGCTCCGAGGTTGAGTACCCTACCGTGTATCCCTGGGAGAAGAGGAGGCTCGAAAAACTGGCAGAGGAGCATGGTGTGAGGCTACGGTTTGAGCCTATCCTGGTCTATAGGGCCCCCGAGGGTGGTGGCTGCGTTGCCGCCATGTATCGCTGGCTTGTTCCGGGTTTCTGCCCGTTCTTTGACCGCTCTTCTAGAAGGTGCAAGATACACGACAAGAAGCCATTGGCGTGCCGCATGTACCCATTGATACTCGAGATGCCCTCCGGCAACCTTATGGTGTCCGGCAAGTGCGATTGGGTCAGGAGGCAGGGGCCAAGGCTGTTAAAGCTGCTCGAGGCTAGGCCCCAGCTCATACCTTCAACGTTTCCGGCGGAGTTTCGCGCCGCGAGAGAGGCCTACGCAGACTTCGTCGCGTTAACGAGGCTGGCAGAGGAGCTTGGCCTGAGACCAGTAAAGGATAGGGATAAGTGCAGCGTACTGCTCGACATCGATGAGTACGCGGCACGGGTGGAGAAGGAGGCGGGGAGGCGCAATGGCTAAGCATCTTCACGCCGTACGTGTCTTCTTCAGCACCTACTACGACGACGTCGCCGCCGAGATAATCGATAAGATTAGGGAGAGGTACGGGGAGGGCCTTAGAGTCAAACGCTCCAGGGTTGTTCCCGAGCTGTACCACCTGGAGGTAGCCGTCAGTAACCCCGACTCTCTAGAGAAGACGGCAAGGGAGATAGAAGAGATCCTGGCAGAGTCCACCCATGACGGCAAGGTCTACGGGGCAAAGGTGTACACTGTGCCACCCCTAAAGGGAGTGGGAGCTGAGGGTAGAGGCGTCTCAGCCGGTTGATCCTTCATCACGGCAGTTTCAGTCTATCGGGCTCACATCACCGCGGGTGCCTGGAGGCCTAGCGACGCCCCAAGCCGGGCCTGGCTTTTCCGGGCAGGTATTGCTTGGCGAGGGTCTTCACCAGCTCATAAACCCGGGGGGAGAACTCTACCACCACGACTCTCCCGTTCTTCATATGTAGCTCCAGGGTAGGGTTTACTATCTCGACTATCTGAAGCTTCCGACCGCCCAGGCGGCGCCAGCGGCGCAGCGTCCTGGGCGCGGTCAGCCTCCAGGCCCGTAGCTCGCTATAGGGTATGAGGATGTCGAACATGTCCACGGGGTCTTTCTCTTCCCTCCTCTTGCGCTTGTTCATAGAGTATAGTAGTAGGTCGGCGCGGCGTTGCAGCCCTCTCCGCGGCCTTGAGCGCTCCCAGTACTCGCCTAGATAGCGGAGGAGTAGGCCCTCCTCTAGGAATACCATGTCGTAGTGACGGGTGTCGAGACCGCGTACACGCACACTGTAGACCACGTTACTGTTCTCCATGTCTCCCCCTCTGCCTCGGCAGCCGTAATCCCAGGCGAGAGGGGCGCCATAAAGCTGTAGAGGCGCCTCCATGCCGGTGTAGACGACAGTGTTAATAAACCGGGCGTGGTGTTGTCAGTCAGCTGCGCATCGGAGCCCCCCGTGTATCTATGGACGAGGCGCTGGCATCGCACGTTTCTACCATGCATCTGCGTTGGTCGAGGAGGCGCCTATCCTTGGAGAAGGATGGACGTGACCTGCTTGTAGAGCGTGTCAGGGAGATATATAGTGAGCATGTCTCTGCTGCTGGGAGGCCGGTGCGCGAGCCTTCCCTGCTTACGCGTCTCCTACGGGAGAAGTACCGGCTTGTTGTGAGCGAGCGCCTGGTCAGGCTGGTTGCCTCGGCCTTTCTTATAGGGAGGCCAGTGCTTTTCGAGGGGCCGCCTGGCACGGGGAAGACAGAGATAGGCGAGGCGATACTCAGCCTCTGGGCCGGCAGGCCTGCCTTTGTTATACCCTGCAGCGAGAACTATAACGAGTACCGCGTTATTGGCGACTTCCATCCTCTCATGGCTATGAAGCTTGGTTTTAACGAGGAGAGCTTCATACCCAGGCCTCTCCTGGCAGCCGCTGTGCTGGGCTCCGGTGTACTGGTGGACGAGATTAGGAGGAGTAGCGAGGAGTTTCAGAACCTCCTGCTGGACGTCATCGATAAGCGGCGCATAGTAATACCGGAGCTTAAGCGTGTCGTCTATGCCCGCGACCCCGGCTTCCAGATAATCTTTACCAGTAACCCGGAGGACTATGGCCAGGGGGAGTTAAGCGATGCCTTTCTACGGCGTGTAGTGAGAATAGTCTTCACCTATCCTCCCCCGGAGGTCGAAGAGGACATTGTCCGCCTACGCTACGATGCAGGCCCCTTGCTCGACGACGACATATTGGCTAAGATGGTGCGTGCTGTGAACATGCTGCGTGAGCGCGTCTCGCTCTACCGCCCCGGCCCTTCCGACACTGTCCTCTGGGCACGTATTGCCGGCCGGCTGGCCGAGCTGAGAGGCGCGCCGAGCGTCGAGAGAAGGGATGTCCTCGAGGCGGCCATAATTGTGCTGTATAAGAGGGTCGGGGAGGAGGAGGTAGTAGAGCGTGTCCTCAGGGAGGTGTTTTAGGGATATTCCTCGGTTTGCTGTAGCGCTCGCAGCAGAGCTTCGACGCAGGGGGCTGCGCGTTTCTGCAGCTGACGCTTCTACAGCTGCTCGGCTGCTAGATACCTATCTGGCGCTCGGCGGTAGCACTGACGCCGGGGAAGTAGCAGAGGTAATGGTATCGGTCTATGCTAAGCGACGTGGCGAAGAGGATATCGTCCGGAGGCTCGTCTTAGAACTCTGCGACGCCAGGCATAGCCAGAGCACGAAGCCGGAAATAACAGCTGCCATATACAAGGATATCCGCAGACTCGGCGCCAGAGCCGGCGCCGCTATACCCCAGCCAGTAAAGCGGATGAGTGCCGAGGAGAGGGAGGCGTTTGCGAGGCTCAGCTTGCTTGGACTGGTACGTCGAGGCCGGAGAGGCTACTATATAGTCCGCCATGGAGCCATTAGTTCTGTTGCCGAGAGTCTCGCAAGAGAGGGCGTGAGCTACCATGAGGCTGTGGCCGAGAGGCTGAGGAAAAACCTGAAGCGCGGCCCTTCAGACTACGTGCGTCTCCTTGGAAGCTCTGTGCTGGACCTGCTTGACCTGGGCCAGCTGGGTATTAGGGAGCTGGCAAACCTGTACCGGAGCGCAGGCAGCGGCCCCGTGAGGAGTGCTGCAGCACGCCGCATAGCGGAGGTCGCTCGAAGAGAGGGCGTAGATAGACGGGACGCCGCCGGTGTAGCCGATATACTCAGGAAGCACGGCCTTATAGACGAGGCTGTTGCCGGGCGCCTCCTCGAGGCGGAGCCGCGGCTGGCGGCTAGGCTTGAGCCGGTTATAGGCCGAGAAGCGGTGCTTGACGTGGCGGCCGGCATCTCTAGGAGGTCGCCTGCACGGGCGGCTCTGCTAGCATCGGCTGCGTTAAGGAACCGTAATGCGAGGGGGGCCTACGAGCTTCTCGCCAGGCATAGGATGCTGCAGGATATTCGAGAGCTGGACGAGGAGAGGCTTGGCATGCTGTCTAGCCTCGCAGAAGCCTACCGCAGTCTCGTCAACTATTTCACTAGCGGCAACGTGGGCTACCTTGACGCCGCCGAGTATTACCTAGGCCGTGCAGAGGTGCTGCGAGGCGACACACGGTTCAGCCACATCTATGCCAACGTAGAGGAGGCAGTAACGTCTGCCAGAAGTGGCCTAGTAGGCAGGGCGCTCAAAATACTTGTTGAAGAAATGGAGCCCTTTGAGGCTGTTAGTTTCCTCGCAGGCATAAAGCTGGGCGACGAGGCTACTAGGAGGATTGCGGCGACGCTAGCTGCCCGTATTCTGGCACGTGCGAGAAGCGCTCCCAGAGGCGTGAGGGTGAAGCCACGGCACGTTAGGGCTGCTGAGGGAGAGATGCTTGATATAAGAGAGACTATCTACAACATGGTGCGTAATCTGCCGCAGCCGCTAGTGTGGAGGCGGCGAAGGCGTGTAAGGAGGCTCGTGCTCGTGCTCGACAAGAGTGCTAGTATGAGACAGTACTCCTTCTATGCTCTACTAGCGGCGGCTGCGCTCGCGCCGCTGGTTGATAGACTAGTCGTGTTTGACGAGAAAGCCGCTGTCTATGGGCGGAGGGCCTTGCCTTCTAATTGGCGCAGACTGGTTGACCTGCTCCTCTCCACGAGTTTCGAAGGCCACACCGACATAGTAACCGCCCTTAAGGCGGCCACCGAGGGGGTGCCGCCGAGGCACTTGGTACTTATCACCGATATGGTGCAGACCGTTGTAACCCGCCGCGACCCGGCCGAGATACTCAACGAGCTCGCCTCGAGGGGCTGGAGGATAAGCCTAATACTGCCTTCCACGAGGCTGGCCGTGTCTACGCCTCTGGCCAGGGGGGTTAACGTCTATCGTGTCGAGGAGCCTGCCGAGGTTGAGCGTGTCGTGTATCACATAGCTTCCAGGGCTTAGATGGCGCCGGGCCAGGCGGCTCCGGTTTCGGCATTAAACGGCCTAAGCACACCTGGCGGCGAAGAGCGTGTCCTTCTCTGTTTCTCCTATATACGTGCCTACACGTAGGTTTACGCGCCGGAGCCTCTGCGCCCTCTTTAGGCTGGAGACCAAGCAGTACCCCCTAGTAGCGTGGCAGCACTCTGCTAGAAACTGGCGAGGGGAGGGCACCAAGTCGATAACTGTGAAGGATACAGACACCGTGCATGCAGCCTCTCTTAGGGGTAAGTGCTCCGCGTCCGCCTGCACAACGTCGACCAGGGCGTCGCGTCTACTAGCTGCGACCCTAAGCATGCCTAGAGATAGGTCTATACCAACATAGTAGGCTATCCTCTCCGCGGCCTCACCCACTGTGCTCTTTAAATACTCGTAGAGGAGGAGGGTGCCGCAGCCTATATCGCATAGAACCGTGTGCCTGTCAGCCTTCGCCGCCTTTGCCAGGAAGGGTGAGGCAGCCCTATACTTGCAGCGCTGTTCTTCACCATAGAGTTCGTCGTAAGATTGTGACGTTATATCATACTTTGCCTGCATTATCGCCTTATCGTTCCACTTGGGGGAGCCGCTGCTGTCCTGCATGGCCTGTTTGCTCCCCGGCAGGCTCGGCTAGAAGGGGTGTAGTGAACAACGGCCGGAGAGGGCCACGATAAAACGAGGTAGAGGGGGCTGGGCGCATACGTGCTCGCCTATTTGAGGGCGACGTGGAGGCTGCTGCGTGTCGCCTTTAGGCCGGGTTCTCCATGCTGTACTGTCCTGCAGCTCGGGCTGAACTCGCCTAGGTAGTGTCCTATCATCTCCGGTACTACCTTTACTGGGACGAACTCTTTGCCGTTGTAGACCGCTATAGTCATCCCTACCATTTCCGGCAGTACTATCATGTCTCTTACATGGGTTTTGACTATGACCTTTTTGCCTTCTAGCAGTTTCTTGCGGGCCTTCCTTATCTTCCATAGCAGGCGGCGCTGAGGGTCGGTAAGGCCCCGCATTAGGCTCCTACGCTGACGCGCGGGGAGGAGCTTCACGAAGGTATCCATAGGCATCGCTATTAGCTCTTCGAGGCTGTAGCCGCGGTAGCGGAACTTCTTCCATTCTTGTGGGAGGCTGTCGAGCCACTTCTTCATCTCTTCGTCCAGTTCCACGCGGCCACGCTGCGCCATGCCTGCCACCTCTCCGCCTAGCGCCTTACCTCTTCCTCCTGCCCGTGGTGCGGGCGGCTATATGGCCAACCTTATGGCCGGGAGGCGCGTCGCGGGCCACAGTTGTGGGGAAGCTCGGGCTCTGGTGGTTGCCACCGCCATGTGGATGGTTCACCGCGTTCATTGCGACGCCGCGCACCCGCGGCCACCTATGCGGCTTAGCGCTCCACTTGTAGTAGGCTGCACCGGCCTTCAACAGGGGCTTCTCGAGCCTACCGGCACCGGCGGCAATGCCTATCATCGCCCTTGCACTGTTGTGTATCTCTTTGACCTTGCCGCTGGGAAGCTGCACTATCGTCTTATTGCCGCTACGTCCCAGAACGATACCATAGGCGCCGGAAGAGCGGGCCAGCTTGCCCCCATCGCCAGGCCTTATCTCTATGTTGAATACCTGGCTTCCTTCCGGTATCTTCCCTATAGGGAGTATGTTGCCGTTTCTAGGGGATGCCTCGGGTCCCATCTCCACTACCTGGCCCACGTACATGCCTTCCGCGGCGGGCACCCAGAACTCGAGGCCGTTCTCCAGCACTATCCTGGCAACCGGGACCCAACGGCCTGGATCATGGCGTATTTCTACCACACGCCCCTTCAGGGTGACGTCGATGGGAGGAGGATACCTTGCTGGGGCGACATGCAGCCAGCCACGACTACGGTAAAGCGGCGAGGCTTTGCCGCGGCGCTGGATGATTAGCCGCTTGCCCACACTAGCTCCCCGAGAAGTGATAATAGCCGCCCCCGGGAGAGCTTCCTAAAAGCTTAGCTACCACAGCCGGTGGCAGTTTTGCCTCAATCAGCATAGACGACCATTTATATCTTATAGCGAAGTCACCGCTATTAATGAGACTCCGTAGCACATCGGCACCGCCTATGGGCCCTATGAGTTTCTCCACTCTTCTGACGTAGTCAAGACTGCCCGAGCCGAAAAGAACTATATTGGAGATATTGTTCCAGACCCTAGCGTCTACATCCCACGGATCCTGCGTCGCAGCCACAACAGCTAACTTTTTACTTCTGGAGAGCTTGTAGGCGGCTACAAGAAACGCTTGATCAACACGCCAAGCTTCATCGATTAGAAGCACGCGGGGACCCTTTCTGCAAAAAGGCGGCACACTCAGCAATTCTTTGATTTCATTAGTGCTACGCGCCACCGTCACATTTACCGCGCTGGAGTTGAACCTACTAAGTAGCGAGTTCAAGTCCCCCTTTGGGTCAATTACGTGTATGCATCCCACGGAGCGAGCGGCTAGAAGCATGGCTGCAATATAAGCGAGCAGCGTAGTCTTGCCGCTTCCCGTGGGGCCGGTCACGAGCGTGTGGTACGCGTTTAGTTCGCTATCAAATAAGGGTAGATAGACCGTGAAGCCGCTGCGTAGGGCGTAACCTAGGGGTACACTAACATGTTCCGTAGAAGCCAGGAAGAGGGACGCATAGTATTCAATCGGCTCGCGGACTAGGAGTGCTACCACCGCCTGCGACACTGGTAGGCTCGCAATACCGCCTATAATTCCTCGAAAAAACTTCTTCTCAGCGTGTTTACCACAGGGTGGTTCTCCGGTGCAGCCAATGCGTGGACGGCAACCATACATTGACACACGTGACGCTATTTCCTCTGCCTTCAACCTGCTGCACACGTAGACTGTGAGTGAAAAAATAACCGGCTTCCCATAGAGTGCTAGTACACGTATAGCTTCGTCTACTGCCCTTTTCCTTTCTGCTATGCTTTTTCGTTTACTCCTCTCTGCCTGGACCTCTAAGTTGAGAGCTTCAGATTCGAGGACGCGAAACGCGGAAGCCACATCGGTTCCACGCATAGAGACACAGAGAGAGCAAATATCGTTTGAAACAAGTATGTCTCTGAACACTGTTTTTGATATCAGTGAGAGGACGCATTGTTTAGATTCAAAGGTCAGGCGCCAGTAGATGCACTTACCGGGCTCGTTGTTGCCATTTCTCCCTAGAAGGCGGTTAACTAGGCGTACTAGGAGTGGACGCCGGTGTGTCACGACAACCCCCTCACAATTATTATTACAATAATAATAAATATTAAATTAAAAGATGTCAATAATAGTAATATATTACTATTTATTTTTAGGCTTATTATGAGGGCAGATATGAGTGTAAGCGTTGCCACAGCAGTCGCCCCTCGGAACCCTAAACGAAGCTCCACGGCCAAGGAGTACCACCTGCACCCTAGGGCTCGAACACCAGCCTGGGCGCCCGGGCCCCGATGAACCTTGCAAAACCTAGTATAAGGGACGAGACTATGGTCACGAAACTGAAAGCAGCGACTGCATATGCGACACCATGTATAACAGTGGGAGTTATGAAATCTATTATACTAATGATACTATCAATACTAATACTAAATCTATTAATATTACTATTATTTTTATTAATAATTGGCTTATAGTATTTGCTTGATGCAGTATATTCAACGCTAATATAGTAGGGGGATGTGTAGGTAACGTAGGCTAGAGCCACTTGTCTTGCAGGTACGCCTCTCCAGGGTATATAGTACCTGGTTATCGTCAACGAGCTTGACAAATTGGTTACCTTTATTGATTTTATATGATATGTCTCGGGTACGGCTAGAACCGCGCCCTGTGTCGTATACGGAGGACTATCACAAAGAAAAGTTATATTATATACATATTTATCTACTATATTGATATTATACTTTTGCACATAACATGAACTCACAAAGACTGCTTGTGGCGGCAAGAAGACGACATTATGAAACAAGAGGTCGAGACGGTAGGGCATGTCGCTATACTCGTATGTAAGCTTCAAATCCTCAGGTAGGCGTGTTAGCGACCGCACCGGGTTAAGCTTGAGGCCAAGGTATTCGAGCGTAACATTGTATCTACCCCTAGCGAGCGGCACACCACTGTCTATACTATAGTATGCCCCATCCCTCTGCACCATGTACGTAGTGGTCACGTTTTCGTCAATATTTTTGAATACTAGTACACCATAGACGGGCTTACCCGAGAACCTGTCAACAACAACCCCCCACACGTAGAACTGTTCAACTCGTCTAAGACCGGGCACATCTACGGTTACATTGGCGGGCAATGTGCCGTTATAGCCGCCTTCTACCGTACCCTGTATGAGGCTTATCCACTGTGGCACGTAGTGGAACGCAACATAGCCTACCAGCGCGAAGGCTATCAGCGAGGCGCCAATGTTTCTACCTATACGGAACGGTATCGCGTAAAGCGCCACCCCCAGAGCGGCAATAAAGCTACGTAGCTTGACAAGTATGTATATCGGTACTAGGAGCGTTGCTGTCGCTGTCACCACCGTGTAGAATATTAGAGAGACAGGCAGAATCACCAACGATGATATGACTCCTCCACCTATCGGTATGAGACGGATAGGTATGCTTGCTAGACGCCGTACAAGGTACTCTGCTGCAAAGTGATGTGCGTTGTCTTTAAGCCAGGACGCTATGTCGGTGAGCGTTGTGCCGCTGAACGCGGCCACGTAATCGCTGGCGTACAACGCTGTGGTAAAGAGTAGTATCATTAGCGCTGAGTAGATGCTGTCCTCTATTAACATAGGAGCCCATTTCTTTAGCCTCCTAGACGGAATAGGCAGAGAGTATATCAATACGCCTATATTATATGTGAATACAGTCAAGTTGGACGCTATAACTATAAATAATGTACTAGGTGGCGGTTCGGCCGCCATGTTACCACCGGTCAGCCCAGTGTCGTGTTCACGCCAGGCATAGCAGAGGATATCGATGATGCAATGTAGGATACGAGGGCGAATACAGTAGAGCCTATTGCCATCCAGAAGGCGGCCCAGACAGCGTCTTCTATAAGGTCTTGTCCTGCACGTTTAACGCGCAGGAAGGGTATTGGGCTGCCCCTGAGGAGCCAGCCTATGCTCCATGTTAAAAGGAACATACCCCAGGCGGCAGTTACAACTTGCCGTGTGAGCGTCTGTATGAATTCTACTATTCCTGTCAAAGCCGCCCTACTAGTGCACGGAGCCCTGAAGACGGCATTCCGAGGCTGTAGGCCGAAACTATTATCCGGAGAGGCCAAGAGGAGCCCTCATGTATTCTCAGTAGCCCTAGCCCCTTGCAGGGCCTCGCTGGGGGTTCTTGCGTAGTTTGTGCTTGTATTGGTGGTACCGCGCCTCGGCCTCGACGAGTGCCCTATAGAACTGGTGTTCGCCGAACACTAGTTTCTGGAGTACGCTTCTCGCAGTAGCCGGGCCGACGCCAGTGTAGCTAAGTGCTTCTATTGCCTTCCTGCCGTAGCTTAGCACGAGATCTGCTGCTTCCATGTAGCGGCGTAGTGTTTCTCTTTCGCCCCGCGAAAGCTTTTTACCTCTCTTAACTTTTAATATAATTTTTTTAATATTTTTAGCTTCTTCCTCGCTATATACTGGGGCTAAGAGGCCGGAACCGCAGCTCTCGCATCGAGGCCTTTCAGGGAGAGCACCTATAGTAACGCTCCTAGTTGCCCCACACCTCATACAGACTAGAATAATCCTTCTCTTCAATATCTTTCTTTTAACTACCTCGCTCAAGACCGTGGATGGAAGAGCCTGGCTACGCAGCCGCTCTGGGAAGCGTGACTCACCCAAAGCCTCCAGCGCTAGACGGCTAAAGCCCTCCCTATCTCTAATAACAACCTTTACTTCACCTTTCTTTAAGCGTAGCAGAAACTTCTCCAACAACCCTATGTCGACCTTCTTTACCCGGATCTCTTTTAACGCCTCACTGCCAAGCGGCGTCTCCGACAAGGCTGATATGAGACGTTTTACCTCGCTCAGCTTCGCGTCGCGGCTGACAGCGCCAGAGCGCAAAGCAACATGTAGAAGCGTCCATTTATACACGCGGCTCCTGCGCAGACTACGAACAACTAGTTCTTCAACCTCATCAGAGCCCAGCTTGCGGAGTATTGCGACCAAGTTGCGCGCTAAGTGAACAGCATCTCTACTATTCACACGCAGCGCCACTACATAGGGCGTACTGGTTGTTTCCGGAGGATACCCGGTAATATCCTCGACCAGAGCCGCGAGCAGGTACTCGAACGCCATGTTGCCACGGCTTCCAAGCGACACGTGGAGAACAAGGGTGTCGCGGTAATGCTCGACGAGAAGCGTATCATCGCCTGGGAGAAGCTCGGCATCCTTTACCACCTTACATACATGATCCCTCAGCGCGCTGCTCAACGGGTAGGAGTCAAGCACGTCGCATCCCTTCCTGAGCCGGCGCAGGATAGAGGCTACCTCGCGTGCAACCCCATACTCAACGGGTATCAGGTCCCCCTCCCATGACGGCGGCAAGAGGTTAGTTGACCTAGTTCTTTTCACCCGAACAGCGTTGTCGTCAACGCTGACGACCTCCCAGACGTTACCGGAGAGGACAAATACATTGCCCCTATCAAGTGTGGCGACGAACTCCTCGTCCAGAATGCCTATTTTCTTGGAAGTCTCTATGTCTATGACACTGTACTGCCTAGTATCTGGTATCATGGTTGTCTGGTAGTAGTAGCTCCTCGCGCGTCTACCTGGGCGAGCTACGCCGTTTCGCACCCTTATAACACCTATGTATTCCATGAAGCCAAGGAGCGCCTCCATCTCGTCTATACTCATATCCCTGTAGAATGCGCTCCTTGTAACCAGCTCATAGAGTTCATTGACCTGGACCTCGCCTAGCTCCAGCACTGTTCCAACAACCTGGTGGATTAACGCATCGAAGGGTTTTGCATAGAACGGAGTTTCTTCGAGGTTTCCACGGCTAGCACGAGCAGCTATGACGGCAGACTCGAGCACGTCAAACAAGTTAGGTGTAGACACTATAACCCCACGAGATGGTGCCCCGTAGCCGTGTCCAGCCCTACCTACCCTCTGTGTTAGCTTAACAACCTGCCGTGGGGACATGTACTGTATGACGAGGTCGACACTGCCGACATCTATGCCTAGCTCAAGGCTCGAAGTCGCCACCACTGCCTTAACCCTGCCTTTTTTGAACTCTTCCTCCACCCGTAGCCGCAAGTCTCTACTCAAGCTGCCATGGTGGACCTCTACCTCTTTCTCGCCAAGTATTTCCTTTAAACGCGCGCCAATCACCTCTGCAGTATCTCTAGTGTTGACGAATACTATCACCTTACCCTTTGACGATGCAACGTACCTGGCTACAAGCTCAACTACCTTCTCATGGCTACTATGGCCGTCAACATCAACTTTAATGATTTTCCTTTGCAGGTCCTCTACCACGACGTAGCTACGCCAAGAGAAGAGGCGGCGCGCGAAGAAGCGTGGCTTGGCAACAGTCGCCGAGAGGCCAATAATCTGCAACCGCTGCCTCGTATAGTATTTCTCCACTCTTTCTATAGCCAGACTCAGCTCTGCACCACGTTTACTTGCCAGTATTTCGTGAGCCTCATCAACTATCACATATCTAAGCTCGCGAATAGCGCGTCGAAACTCGGGAACAGAGAGTAGGAAGTAGAAACTCTCCGGCGTCGTTATCATTACATGCGGCGGGTTCTTTAGGAAACGCCTCTTTTCCCCAGCACTACTGTCTCCATGCCTAACCTCTATCTGTATACCCAGGGCCCTACCAACAAGGCTCATGCGGGTGAATATATCCCTATTTAGGCTACGCAAGGGAGTAACATAGACAGCCTTTATCGCGCCAGGCCTGCTGCCTGCAAGTTTCTTGAAAACCGGGAACAGGGCGGCTTCGGTCTTCCCGCTACCCGTAGGGGCTACTACTAGCACGTTATTGCCACTAAGTATAGCTGGTATTGCTTTCTCCTGGACTGGTGTAGGCCTACTATACCCGATAGAGCGTAGAACTCTCGCCACGAAATCGCCTAAGAGGCCCTCAAAACCGGCCAAATCACTGCCCCCAGCGGCTTTATGCGATAAAGCTACTGCCTGTGACCGGCCCTCTTAGCACCAGGCCAGGGCAGAGAAGGTGGCTAACCTGTATGTGTGCTGCGGTAGCCAAAGAGGGTACCTGCATTACTGGCATCATAGCTGCTACCATCGTATCAATTATAGTTATCGCGGCCCCGCGGCTGGTCGCTTTCACGGCAGAGATGCTGCTGGTCGCAGCCCTGCTAGCACAAAGCCCCTTCCATGCCGCAATAGTATTTGCAGACGCCGCCGTCACTATGCTCCTCCATATAGGTAGCCCCACACTTATATACTGGCTGAGAGCGGGGCTCCTAGCAGCTCTACTCATACATACAGTTCTTATACGGCACCCTACTAGTGGAAAGAAGGATCTATATTATTCTATATGCATCTCTCTGCCCCTTTCCGCCGCATCCCTAGCGCTCCTAGCGTTAACGTACGCCACATACAGTATAATCGCACACAGCTCCATGCTCGCCTCCTATGCAGGCGCTGCACTTCAAACATTAGCGGCCCTTGCAGCGGCCCTTATCCTCACCAGTACCTGCCAGAATTCTACAGTTCTCCAGGTTGTACCAGTATACGCGGCCTCGGCGGCTGCAACCCACAGCCTAGCCCCAATCCCATTATTGCTAGGTACCGTTTTACAGCATGATGCGCCCCCGCCCTCTACTAGGCGCCAGAGCGGAAGCACCGGCGAAATACTTGGCATACCCGTTGGGGTAATCACTGCGAGCCTTAGGAGAGCTAGCAGCCCTATCCAGGCAATCCGTCACAGGAAGAGGCTGCCTAGATGGCTTAAACATCTACACGAGACACTGCCTAAGAACACCAGGTGGCGCTGGGCCACGGAACCAGGCACATTATACACTATAAACGTTGACCACCGCACGACTCCGCATATATTAGT
>Ga0256833_1000242_pt1 | contig 43721 bp, 38 predicted proteins | sample 356284metaG_FD_190535 | JGI IMG/M metagenome (GOLD analysis project Ga0256833, IMG submission 190535) | Hydrothermal vent microbial communities from Mid Atlantic Ridge, Atlantic Ocean - 356-284 | ecosystem: Environmental > Aquatic > Marine > Hydrothermal vents | place: Atlantic Ocean: Mid... | reverse complement strand
CGCACAGAAAATTGCAATGCTCAGAGTACATGGTCAAGACCGGCGCTATCACCATAAATATATTGGAATGGGCGGACGGCTTGACACCCTTCAGGCAGCAATTTTACATGTAAAATTAACGCACTACGAACAGGATTTAAAACGACGTCAGGAAGTTGCGCAAAAATATGACAGCGCCCTGCGCGGCAAAGTAACACCACCCTTTGTTCAGACAGCATGTACATCGGCTTATGCTCAATACTCCATTCGCGTGGCCCACAGAGACCGTTTACAAAAAGAGTTAAAAGCTCAGGGCATCCCCACGGCAGTACACTACCCGATGCCGCTCCATCTGCAAGAGTGCTTTGGCTATTTAAACTATAAAAAAGGCGACTTTCCCATCAGTGAGACGGTAGCAACGGAGATTCTAAGCTTACCGATGAATCCGTATCTTCGTGATGACGAGATTGCCTATATTGCCGACGCGCTATGATGAAACTGCTACTGCTTCTGATACCGCTACTCTTAAGTGCCCAAAAACCTTCGTTAATGCTTCTGCAAACCTATAATGACCATAATATCAGCGGTTGGGTAATGAGTGAAAAGCTGGACGGTATTCGTGCCTACTGGGACGGTACGCAACTGCTGACTCGAAACGGCAATATCATTCATGCACCTTCGTGGTTTACCGCCGCTTACCCGCCTTTTGCCGTTGATGGCGAGCTCTGGATCGGACGAAAACAATTTGAACACACTGCCGCAATCGTTCGCGACAACAAGCCGAGTGACCAGTGGCGGGAGATAACCCACTATATTTTTGAAGTGCCCCATGCCAAAGGCACTTTAGCCCAGCGGTTAGCGCGGGTACGCCCGTATGAACACCGCTACCTTAAATGCATTCCTCACATTAAAGTCACGGATAAAAGTCATCTGTACGCCTATCTTAAAGCGATTGAGGCCAAAGGCGGTGAAGGCGTCGTTGTACGCGACCCCAATGCACCCTATATTGCCCGACGCACCCACAAAGCACTCAAAGTCAAAACCTTTCATGATGCGGAGTGCGAGATTGTCGGGTACAACAACGGCAAGGGGAAATATCGAGGAGTGCTGGGTTCATTTACATGTAAAATGAACTCCGGAACACTGTTTAAAATAGGCAGTGGTCTCAGTGAAGCATTGCGCCGTAATCCACCTAAAATCGGTACCGTAGTGACGTTTAAATATCAAGAATTGACCCAATACGGCAAACCGAGATTTCCGGTCTTTTTGCGAGTGAGACGAGATCGTTAATGTTATGGAGTGAACAGTTGCCATGCACGTCATTAAAAACTCTGTAATCTATTTAGGGAGCAGCATTTTAAATAAACTTATCCCTTTTTTACTGCTTCCCGTCATGACAAAATATTTATCGCCGCAAGAATATGGCGCGCTCTCAATCTATATGATATTAATCACGCTCTATGGTGCCTTTATTGGCATGAATATCCATATAAACGTCTCAAAAAACTTTTTTGAAGTACCAAAACAAGAGATGGCTCTCTACATTGGAAACATGTTGTTTATCGTCTCAATTTCTTGTACAGTCTATTTCTTTCTTACGGTAATCGGCATACATTTTTTTGATACTGTATTTTCCATTGAATCCGATTGGCTATTGGCCATTCCAATAATTAGCATCATGATGATGGTAAACAATATCAATATAAGCATCTTAAGAAATGAGGGGAAAGCTTACACCTATGGTATTTTCGAAATTTCAAATACCCTGGTAAATATGTCAGTAACCCTGTTGTTTTTGCTGTTTTTTAATTTCGGTTGGCATTCACAAATCATCGGCATATTCGCCGGATATTTTTTATTTTTTATTATCGGCACTGTTTACATGTATAAAAGAGGCTATATTAATGTAAAGGTTGATGTTTCTAAAATAAAATCGCTCTTAGCCGTTTCATTACCGCTGATTCCGCATGTCTTAGGTGCCGTAATCATTACCATGAGCGACAGAATATTTATAGAACGGATGATAAGCTTGGAAGCTGTCGGAATTTATAGTGTCGGGTATATGTTTGGAATGGTAGTCATGCTTTTTACCGATGCCTTTATAAAAGCATGGTCTCCGTGGTTCTTCAAAAATTTAGCAGAACCAACAGACAGTAAAAAGAAAAAAATAGTAAAATATACTTATATTTACATTATAGGGGTATTTATATTGGCGCTGCTTATATCCTTACTAAGTGAAACCGTTTTGCCTTATTTTGTAGATGAAACGTTTTACGGTGCCCATGAGTACATTTTATGGATTTCGCTAGGATATGCCGTACACGGAGTATATAAAATATTTTTTCCCTATTTGGTCCATATCAGCAAAACCTCTTTTTTGGCTTTCAGTACCATGACTGCTGCTGTTTTAAACCTGATTTTTAATTATATTTTTATTGCGCAATTTGGAGCAATTGGTGCAGCCTATGCAACAATTCTTGCCTTTTCTGTAAGCGCTGTCTTAGTGTTTTGGTATCAAAAAATAAATTTCCAGATGCCGTGGCTAAAATCGACATGAGCGTAACATGAATCATTTACAACTGTTTAGAGCAATAGAAGCCAATACGCACCTGCAAGATTTAAAATTTAACGGCTACCAGCTATGGAGCATTGTAAGAAACAAATACCGGCATCATCTTTTAGCCAATATATCCGATTCTCAAGCCGGATCCAAACGAAGCATGGCGCTTGTTAAAAATATATTTTATGGTTTCAGCTCTTTGTTTAGACGCTACGACACAGTTCTTTTTTCGCATACAATCAATAGAAAACTTCTTAATGGGACATACTACGACAGGTTTACAGACCCCATTTCAGATTGTATCGGACAAAACAACGCCTGCACCGTAGAACTAACCAATGACTCGCACCACAAAAGAGATACAATGCATACCAAACATGTTGTTTCTCATATTGGCATTAAGATTGTAGGCTTACTTCTCTCAAAGTTCATCAAAGTTCCCGACATCGCCGATTTTAATGCCATTAACACACAGTTTAATATACGTGTCAATTACCAAAAAGACATCAAAGAGTTTATAGCCAATACTGCTGTTTTTATGGCCTTGCTAAAACTGTGGAGACCTAAGCAGATCTATGTAGTGTGCTACTACTCCTACATCGATGTTATATTTGCAGCCCATAAACTGGGTATTCCGGTCATTGAGATTCAGCATGGTCTTATTGGGGACAAACATCTTGCATACCATTCGTCTCTTGCACTCAACAAAGAATATTTTCCTGACACTCTTTTTACTTTTGGACAGTTTGACGCAGATGCGTTATCTGCATCAACCCTCTTCAAACATACAGAACGCATACCCCTGGGAAACTGGCTATTAGAATATGCAACCCATAAAGTTGACGCGGAACAGAAAAAACTGTTGCGAAAACAACTGCTGATAAAACCGTATAAAAAGATCATTGTAATTACCTCGCAAGTTACCGTAGAAAATCAATTGATTGCATTTGTAAAACAGACAGCAAAGCTGTCGCATGATAATTTATTTATTTTTTTACCAAGAACTTATAATGAAGGTTATAGTACAATGTTTCATGATTATGAAAATATTATACTCACCAAAGAGTATGACTTCTACACATTAGTGCAGGTAGCCGATGTTCATGCCACCGTCTATTCTACCTGTGCGTTAGAAGCGACAAGGTTTGATGTCATCAATGTGTTAATTAATATAAACGATATGTCTGTAAAGCATTTTCAAAATATTTTACAAGACAAAAAAGATGCTTATTTTATTGCGACACCCGAGGAAATGATTCAATGCATCACCAAAGAAAAAAGAATTGCAAAAGAGATGAACAGCTACTTCTTTGCTCATGACTATAATCATAATTTAAAAAAACGATTGGGTACAATCTGATGCCAAAAACTGTCTGGATCATCAACCAATACGCCGGATCACCGCATATCGGTATGAATTTTCGAAGCTACTATCTTGCCAAGGAGCTTCAACACCAGGATCATCATGTTACTGTTTTTTCCGGATCGTTTTCCCATCTGTTTGCCAATCCACCCAAAGTCGCCAAAACATTTACCAAAGAGCGCATCGACACAATCGACTATATTTGGGTAAAACTGCCTCGTTACCGTGCTTCCAAAAGTGCCAAACGGCTTTTAAGCATGCTCTTGTTTGCTCTGAAACTCTTTTTTTTCAATCCCTATTCGCTCAAAAAACCCGATGTTATTATTATCTCTTCCCTGTCTCTTTTTCCTGTGCTCAACGCCTATTTGTGGTCAAAGCTTTTTAAAGCCAAACTCATTGTTGAGGTACGTGACATCTGGCCGTTAAGCCTTGTTGAGCTGGGCAACATCTCGGCATCGCACCCGCTGGTAATACTGCTCTCATGGCTTGAGCGATTTGCCTACAGGCATGCCGATTATGTCGTCTCTTTGCTACCCAAAGCAAAAGAACACATGGTCGCTCAGGGGCTGAATCCGGAAAAGTTCATCTATATCCCCAACGGTATTGACCTTGAAGAGTTGCAACATCCCCAACCGTTACCACCCTCGGTTGTCTCTGAGCTGCCTCGCGATAAATTTATTGTCGGTTATGCCGGCACCTTAGGGATTGCCAATGCGTTAGACTATTTTTTAGAAGCCGCTTTGCTTCTTAAAGAGGTTCCTGCCATTCACTTTGTTCTTGTCGGTAACGGCAGCGAAAAAGAGGCACTCATTAACTTTGCACAAACAAAACAGCTCTATAATGTCACTTTTATTGAGGCAATTGCAAAAACACAGATACCGTCTATGTTACAATATTTTGATGTGTGCTATATCGGTTGGCACCGCTATCCGCTCTACCGGTTTGGCATTTCGGCAAACAAGCTGTTTGATTATATGTATGCCCAAAAACCGATTCTTCATTCCGTTGAAGCGGGAAACGACCCGATAGCCGATGCCGCTTGCGGTATCAGTGTAGCGCCTGAAAATCCTCAGGCGATTGCCGATGCCGTAATGACGCTCTATGCCATGAATGAGCAAGAGCGCCGTCTTTTGGGTGAACGGGCTCGCACTTACGTAGTGGAGCATCATAGCTACCGTGCATTGGCACAACGCTATAGTGCGCTGTTTTAAAATTTACATGTAAATAAGGATCTCTATTGGATTTACAACTTCCTCATGAACATATCTCTACAAGACAGTTACTCGTTCTCATTGCCCTCGCTTTTCTCTTTAGTGTCGCTATGCGCCTAATCTGGGTCTATCAGTTTAGCGGCAATCCTGCATTTATATGGGAAGATCAACTCATGATCAACACCAACGACGGCTACTTTTTTGCCAGCGGCGCACAAAAGGCTCTTGAAGGCATGCATCAATTCAATCCGCGTGTCCCCGATCTCTTGGCGTACGGTCTCACCTTTTTTACTACATGGATTGTCAAACTGACCCCGTTTGATCTGAACACCGTTATTCTCTACCTTCCGGCCTTCGTTTCGAGCCTGCTTGTTATTCCCATTATTCTACTCGGACGCCTCTACAATGCTACGGCATTCGGTTTTTTTGCCGCACTGATCGGCGCAATTGCGTGGAGCTACTACAACCGTACCATGGTCGGCTACTACGATACTGACATGTTCGCCGCCATGGCACCTATGTTTATTCTTTACTTTCTGATCGCCTCCATTAAAACGGAGAAACTCAACACCGCGCTCTACGCCTCGTTAATGATCTTTATCTATCCGTTTTTGTACGATGCCGGACGTGCCGTTGTTTACGGAATGGGTCTTATCTATATTGCCTACATGCTTCTATTTCACCGCAACGACACTTTTACCCCAAAATCAATTATTCTAATCTCTATCGGACTGACACCGGTATTTTATCTGCTTAAACTGGCGCTTATTTTAGGAGCGTTCTTCATTTTAAAACGCGATGTTATCAGAGGCAAAAACCTCACCTATCTGGCTATTGCCGCCTTTGCCTTTTTCATACTTTTTGGTAATATTTTCGGTGTTATCTGGTCTAAAGTATACAGTTATTCCGTGCGCGGTTTTGACGAAGAAGGGCTGAAATTTTATCAGGTCAAACAGACGGTTCGCGAAGCCGGACGCATCCCTTTTGAAGTGATGGCAAACCGCATCAGCGGCTCGACGCTCGGCGTATTGGTGAGTCTCGTCGGTTATCTGCTGCTGGTACTTCGATATCGGCCTTTTATTTTGGCGTTACCGCTTATCGGTATCGGCATTTTTTCGCTGTGGGGCGGTCTGCGTTTTACCGTCTATGCCGTTCCCATTGCTGCCATCGGTGCCGTCTATTTTTTCTATGTTCTCAGCAGTTTGATTGCCAATACCAAAATAAAATATGCCCTGATTTCGCTGCTTACGGCACTCATGCTCTACCCCAATATTACCCACATCATCGGCTATAAAGTTCCGACCGTCTTCAGCCATCAGGAGGTAGCAAGCCTAAACGCCTTCAAAGAAGGGACATCACCCAAAGACTATATCATTACCTGGTGGGATTACGGCTATCCGCTATGGTACTATACCGGCCTCAATACACTCATTGACGGCGGTAAACACAACCACGACAACTTTATTGTTTCTGAAATTCTCAGTACGACATCGCCGCTTGAAGCGGCGCGACTCAGCCGCATTGCCGTCGAAACCTATATTGCTTCCGATTACGACATTATTGCCGATACCCTCTTTAAAAATCACCAAGACGACCAGGTGAATGTCGCCGGATATTTGGAAAACCTGCGCTACGGTGATGTCACGCTGCCCAAGAAAACAGTCGACATCTATCTCTATCTTCCCTTGCGCATGCTGGGTATTTTTCCTACCGTCAAAGTGTTTAGCAGTATCGACTTAGAGACCGGAGCATCAAAAGCTCGCCCGTTTTTCTACAATGCAGAACGCTTTCAAGATACACCGCAGGCGATTCACTTGGGCAATCGTATCTCTATTTTAAAACAAGAGGGTCAGTTACAACTCGGTGCACGAAAGACTCCCATTAAGGCCTTCTATACCGTCACCAACCAAGAAGCCGGAAAACCTCAGATTGATATCCAGCAGGTTTCACCGATGGGCGGTATTTCAGTTATCTACCTGGCAAACTACAGTCGCTTTTTGCTTGTAGACGACGAAATGCTCAACTCTACCTACATTCAGATGTTTGTCTTTGAAAAGTACGACACCGAACTTTTTGAACTGGTCAGCTCCGATCCTTACGCTAAAATCTACAGGCTTAAAATTTAATTCATGTTGCTGATTGCCGTCTTTATTGCCAGTGCCGTGCTCACACTGCTGATGCGACAAGTAGCTCTCAGGCATGCCCTGCTTGACATGCCTAACGAACGCAGCTCCCACACCGTGGCCACACCGCGAGGCGGCGGACTCGCGATCATGGTAACCTTTTTTGCCGCAATCAGCTATCTTTTTTTTACGGAGCAACTCTCCAGCACCCTCTTTGGCGCCCTCTTTGCCGCCCTGCCCCTTGTAGCAGTCAGTCTGCTCGATGACATCCGTCCTCAGAGCGCCCGATTTCGATTTATCGTACAGTTTCTGTGTGCCCTCTTGGCCCTGACGGCACTCGGCGGTGTCTCTTCGGTAAACTTGGGCTTTATAGAGCTGCACGGCTTCTGGCTGAATATTTTAGCACTGCTCTTACTCTTGTGGTTTACCAATTTATTTAATTTTCTTGACGGCATAGACGGCTATGCTGCCAGCGAAACTATTTTTGTAGCACTGGGGGCCTATCTTCTTTTTGGTACGACACCCATCCTTCTCTTAGCTGCTGCTACTGCCGGATTTCTTCTGTTTAATTGGCATAAAGCGTCCATTTTTATGGGCGATGTCGGCAGTGCGCCTATCGGCTTTGTCATTGCCGTATTTGCATTAAACGACAGTGCCAATGAGCATTTTTTGGGTTGGATTGTCTTAGTCTCGCTTTTTTTATTTGACGCGACCATTACGCTGTTGCGCCGTTTGCGCAATAAGGAACGTATCTGGACGGCCCATAAAAAACATATGTATCAGCGACTGCATCAGTGGGGACTCTCTCATAGCGAAGTTGTCTTACTGCTGATGCGCTATAATGCCGTAATTCTTTTATTATTATGGCTTGTTAATGCGCATTACTACGGAATCGTTTTTCTGCTTGCCGGCCTGCTATTTGCTATAATACTCAACATAATTGACCGCAAAAAGGCCTTTACGTGACGCTGTTTCACACCGGTAAAACCAAACGACTTCTCTTTTTTGTTATCAGCGACATCATTCTAATCTATCTTTCGCTGCATTTTGCCTATTCGCTGCGTTTTGACTTCATGATCCCGCCGGACCATCAAGCCAATTTTTTACATGTATTGTTGCTGCTGCTCACTCTTAAGCTTTTTTTTATTGCCATTTTTCGAATCTATTACATCTCATGGCGCTTCTTTGCATTGAGTGATATGAAACGCCTCTTTTTGGCGCTCTTGACCGCAACAAGTGCTTTTTTTCTTATCTACCTTCTGTTTCCGTCGTGGCTTCAACCCGTACCGCGCAGCGCGATTATTATTGATTTTATTCTCTCTTTGGTACTGCTGGGCTCATTGCGACTCTCCAAACGCATCGTCTTAGAACAGATCCGCAGCGAATCTTCCAACCCCGTCCTTATTATCGGTGTCAACAACAAAACAGCTTCGGTCATTCGCAGTACGTCAAACAAAGAGATTGATTATGCTCCGCTGGGTATCATTGCCTATACTCATGAGGAACAGGAGTCGGTCAACAGCTTTATTAACAACATACGTGTCTACGACTCTTCAGCCATTGAACGGCTCGCTTCTTCCTATGGTATTCATGCGGCTATTGTCACAAGCGAACTCTCCCAAAAAGAGCTCAAACAGCTGGTGGCACGACTCAATGCAGCCGGTATCGGCGATATTAAAATGTCACGTATTTTAGGTTCGCGGCACGAAAAACTCGAGGATCTCTCCATCGAAGATCTCTTAGCCCGCCACCCCAAAGATCTGGACACTACGGCTATTGCAGCGTTTCTTGCAGACAAAACCGTACTCATTACCGGAGCCGGCGGCAGTATCGGCAGTGAAATTGCCCTGCAGTGTCACGCTTTTCGCGCCAAAAAACTCATTTTAGTCGACCACAGTGAATATAACCTCTACAGTATCGGTGAACAGCTTCCACATGCCGTTTTGTCTCTTGAGTCGGTCGTCGACAAAGAGGGGCTCGAGAAACTTTTTAAAAGGTATGCTATTGATACGGTTATCCATGCAGCCGCCTACAAACATGTCCCCATCTGTGAAGCCAACCCCCATATTGCTATTACCAATAATATTTTGGGCTCAAAAAACGTCATTGACCTCGGCATTGCCTACGGTGTTGCCAAAGTCATTATTATCTCGACCGATAAAGCGGTACGCCCGACCAATATCATGGGAGCAACCAAGCGTGTTACCGAACTCTACGCCCAGAATGTCCATTCGAAACAAAGCGAAATTGTCTCGGTGCGTTTTGGCAATGTTTTGGGCTCCAGCGGCAGCGTCATCCCCAAGTTTAAATCACAAATTGAGCAAGGCGGTCCCGTAACGGTTACCCATCCGGAGATGACCCGCTACTTTATGCTCATTCCCGAAGCCTGCCAATTGGTTCTACAGGCTGCCGCTATCGCCAAAGGAAACGAACTCTTTATTTTAGATATGGGAGAACCGGTCAAAATTCTCAACCTTGCCCGACAGATGATTCAGCTGTACGGGAAAGAGGAGGAGATCGCTATTGAATTTTGCGGTTTGCGCCCCGGAGAGAAGCTTTACGAAGAGCTGCTTTTAGATGAAAACGATAAAAAAACCATTTACGAATCCATTTTTATTGCGCCGCCGAGTACTTACGCCATCGACCGGCTCAATACTGATATTGCGGCACTGCTTCACAGTGACGATCCGGTAGCAATTCTTAAACGTATTGTGCCGGAGTTTACACACCGCGTCTAAATACTTAGCACTCCAGTTCTGTTTTCAGTGCCGCGCCGTGTGAAGCATTCGAAACCAGCAGACTGTATCGCTTGAGCCATTTGGAACGAATTGCTTTTGTAACAGGCTTCCATGCCGCGCGACGGCGCTCAAGCGTCGCGTCATCGACATTGAGTTGCAATAGATGGGCATCGACATCAAGTACAATCTCATCACCGTCTTCTATAAGTGCAATGAGCCCTCCTTCGGCCGCTTCAGGACTGACGTGCCCAATAGAAGCGCCTCGTGTTGCACCCGAGAAACGTCCGTCGGTGATGAGTGCAACACTCTCACCCAGTCCCATCCCCATAATAAGTGACGTCGGCGCCAACATCTCCTGCATGCCGGGGCCTCCTTTGGGACCTTCGTATCGAATGACAACAACATCACCCGCTTTGACCCGATGCCCGACAATACCGGCAATTGCCTCTTGCTGCGAGTTAAAACAGACGGCGCTACCTGTAAAACGGCGCATACTGGCATCGATTCCGGCCGTCTTTACGACGGCACCCTCTTGTGCCAAATTTCCAAAAAGAATAGAGAGCCCACCCACTTGAGAGAAGGCGTTTTCATTGGTGTGAATAATGGACGTATCTTCAATTTTGGCATCGGCAATACGCTCACCCAGAGTCTCTCCGGTAACCATCAACGCATCTACATGTAAAATGCCGCCGCGACGGCTTACCTCTTTCATAACCGCATTGACCCCGCCGGCACGGTTAATATCTTCCATATGAACGGTTGTTAATGACGGCGAAATCTTGGCAATATGTGCTACTTTTTGAGAGATCGCATTGATCTTCTCAATGTTAAAGTCAACCTCTGCTTCTTGGGCGATAGAGAGCATGTGCAGCACCGTATTGGAACTGCCTCCCATTGCCATATCAATCACAAAAGCGTTATGAATGGCTTTTTCGTTGACAATATTGCGCATATTCCAACGCGATGCGTCGTCATCTTTAAGCATCTGAACAATACGTCGTGCCGCAGTTTTTACCATCTCGATGCGCTCCGGTGTCATTGCCAGAACCGTACCGTTACCCGGTAGGGCTATCCCCATAGCTTCGCACAAAGTGTTCATTGAGTTTGCCGTAAACATTCCCGAACATGACCCGCCGCTCGGGCAAGCCTCACACTCAATTTCATAGAGTTCGGCATCACTCATTTTGCCTTCGGCATGTTCGCCAACCGCCTCAAATGCCGTTGCCAGATCAATGGGCGTGCCGTCTTTTTTGTGGCCTGCCTGCATCGGACCGCCGGAGACAAAAATAGTCGGAACATTCACCCGTAACGCACCCATGAGCATGCCTGGAACAATCTTGTCGCAGTTGGGAATACAGATGAGTCCGTCAAGCTGATGCGCATTCATCACCGTCTCAATAGAGTCGGCAATAATTTCACGTGAAGGTAACGAATAGAGCATTCCCTCATGCCCCATGGCAATACCGTCATCAACACCGATTGTATTAAATTCAAACGGTACGCCGCCGGCTTCTCGAATCGCTTCTTTAACAATACGTCCGTACTCCTGCAAGAAAAAATGCCCCGGAATAATGTCAATATGAGAGTTTGCCACCCCAATAAAAGGTTTGTCAAAATCCTCGTCTTTGAGACCTGTTGCCCGCAAAAGAGAGCGGTGGGGAGTTTTGTCAAATCCGCGTTTAATAATGTCGCTTCGCATGAACGTCCTTCGTTTCAATCTTAAATAATTGCACGATTATAGCCAATTTATAAAAAAAATGCTTTACATGAACACCATTTTTAGCTATACTTCCACCTCAAAACAAGATATATGCTTGTTATGCGGGAATAGCTCAGTGGTAGAGCACGACCTTGCCAAGGTCGGGGTCGCGAGTTCGAACCTCGTTTCCCGCTCCATATATATCTCAGTCAAAATATTCTTAAAAGTGTATGTTTTGACTGAGGTATTTAATTTGTGCCCGGATGGCGAAATTGGTAGACGCAAGGGACTTAAAATCCCTCGGTGGTAACACTGTGCCGGTTCAAGTCCGGCTCCGGGCACCATCACATCTACGGCGCCATCGCCAAGTGGTAAGGCCGGAGCCTGCAAAGCTTCTATCCCCAGTTCAAATCTGGGTGGCGCCTCCAATGATGTTAAGTACTTCGTACGCGGACAGGTGGCAGAGCCTGGTTGAATGCACCGGTCTTGAAAACCGGCGAGGGTCATACCTCCGTGGGTTCGAATCCCACCCTGTCCACCACTCTTGTTACAATCATTAATTTTTCATACCTACGGCGCTGTAGCTAAGTGTAAAGCAGAAGTTTGCAAAGCTTCCATCCTTCAGTTCAAATCTGAAGCGGCGCCTCCATAAACATTTTTTTTAACCCGTAGCAGTGCTGATTCATACTCATGCCGATAGTTCATATTTACAAAAGCCGCCTCCGTGTCAAAATCGACAAAGCAGGTGTGTGACTCTTGCAACAATGCTCCCAGACGGTGTCTTCCCGAAGCTGCCATCTTTTGAAATTTTACATGTAAACTTCGATGGTAAATTCCGCACATCGGATGGATACCGCCGGCTGTTTTGGCAATGGTTGCATCATATTCGTTTCGATCCTTTTCGACAAGTTTTTGAATTTCTGCAAATCCGACAAACGGTGCATCCACGCTCAATACAAAAAAACGCTCCTGCGCACTGGATTCAAACATAGCGCAAAACCCTGCTGTAGGGGCATAGAGTTCCTTGGAAACATTATCTTCTATAACAGAAGACGCAAAAGGTATCGTGGCAGGCTCTTTTGTTGAAATGCTGACCTGCTCAAAGATCTCTTTAAGACGCACATACTGATACTGCACTAATGTATCGTACCCGCCAAAGGGCAACAGTGCTTTATCACGTCCCATGCGCGAGCTCTTGCCGCCTGCAAATATCACACAGTGCATTGCTACCATCGCTTCTGCCTCGCTCTTTACAAATATTCGACCTTTTGCCGATACCTATTGTATTATAGCCAATAGCTTGCATCATCCTTCTTTAAGCTGTTGCAGGGTATGATATTTAATAAAAATAATTCATAAAGAAAAACAGGTGTATCTAAAAATTTTACTTTTTCTGTTGCTCACATTCACTATTAATGCCGCACAGACGCGTATTATTAATGGTTCGGACGTCAAAGACAGTAGCGATAAGTGGGCGTTTACAGTCTCTTACCGTTATGACAATGAGCATAACTGCGGCGGCACTCTTATTGCGCCTACCTGGGTGTTGAGTGCCGCGCACTGCTGGATGGATCCGCTCAGCGATCTCGATACCGTCAATGTCGGAAGCTATCTCCTTGCCAATCAGCATGCCCATGCCATCAAACGTGTGATCGTCCATCCCGATTATGATGAACGCTCAAACGATAATGATCTGCTGCTTTTTGAACTTGTCAATCCGGTAACAGATATCCTTCCGGTTGTACTCGATCGTACCGCTACGCTTGCAAAAGGCGTGGAAAGCTGGGTTGCCGGATGGGGCACGACGACAGCCGGTACCGGCATAGTATCACCGCGCTTAAAAGAGGTATGCGCGCCCATCGTCGACTTTGATGAGTGCAACGCCTCTTACGACGGTGCATTGACACAACATATGATCTGTGCCGGCTATATGCAAGGCGGCAAAGATTCATGCCAAGGCGACAGCGGCGGTCCCCTTATTAACTATGCAAATGGGCAGTGGGTACAAAGCGGGATTGTCAGCTGGGGCGACGGATGTGCACAACCGGGCTATCCCGGCATCTATACCAAAGTCCAACACTATATTGAATGGATCGAAAGCTACACCGGAGCATTGGCGCGTCCCGATCCGCTCCCTGCAACACTTCTGACTCCCACCCCCTCGCTGCTGCTGTATCTCTTAGGAAGCACGACGCTATGACCACGAAATACATGTAATTTCGGCTTGTGATCCCAACCGCATTGCCGGCCCCCAAAATCCAATGCCGCTGTTGACATAAATATGACGGTTGTCACCTAAAGCATGCAATCCTTTTACATAAGGCTGCACCAGACGTACGGCATACTCAAACGGCCAGATTTGTCCGCCATGCGTATGTCCGCTTAAGATGAGCGAGGGCGTATACCCTTCCAGATGCTGTATAAATTTGGGTTGATGTACCAGCAACAAGGAGGGTGCATCTTTGGGAATTGCATGCATTGCCGCAGTAATATCAGGCATGTGATGATCCACACGATACCCAAAAAGGTCATACACTCCGGCAATGTAAAAATCTTCGACTTTTAGAGCACGGTTCCCAAGGAGATGAATGCCCAATGACTGCAGATGCCTCAGCGTTGCATCAATATCGTGAAAATACTCATGGTTTCCCGGCACATAGTAAGTGCCGATGCGGCTCTTAAGATTACCCAGTTCATTAACGGCTGCTTCTACCACCGATATATGTGCATCGCTCAAGTCTCCCGTAATGGCTACAATATCGGGCTTGAGCGCATTGACAACACGTACACTTTGAGCCACAAACGCCTGATCAATCAGTCCGCCGATATGCATATCACTGATCTGAACAATCCTATAGCTTCGAGCGTTGAAGCGATGTTGTACCACATCAACATGCTTCACCACCGGCTCTTTAGCGCCCTCATAAATACCGCCGCCCATATAAGCGCCCCCGAGCGCCATAAATCCCATATCGCTGCTTCGCTTGAAAAAAGCACGCTTTTCTTCCTGAAACGGTGTCAATCGTTGCATCCAGCGCAAGAGTTCGTACGCCGCCGTCACCACCAGCAGTACAAACCCTGTTCCGATACTCAGCGACAAGACAAAATAGAACGCTTTAGGAGGACTGAACGCATAACGACTGGCAATATAGCCGATCACGCAGAGCATATTCAACAGCAGCAATGCATACAACAAGCGTCGCAGCACTGTGCCGACATGCAAATGTCGCACTACCCTTGTGTAACTCCAGTAGTGCACGGCGGCAAAAAAGAGTATCACCGCAACGGGAAAGAGCAGGTTCATCAAACAGGCACTAAAGTGTCGGTGCAGTAATCTTTCCGGCAATTGCCGAAGCCGCCGCTACGGCGGAGTTTGCCAGATAGACCTTGGAGCTTCGACTGCCCATGCGCCCGACAAAGTTACGGTTCGTGGTAGAAATGGCCACTTCATTATCGCCTAAAATACCCATATAACCCCCCAAGCAGGCACCGCACGTCGGGTTAGAAACAACCCCTCCCGCATCCACAATAATATCAATATAGCCCCGCTTGTTGGCCTCACGCAAAATCTGTTGTGTTCCGGGTGTGACAATCAGACGAACATCGTCATGCACCTTCTTGTCTTTAAGAATCTCTGCGGCAATCTTAAGGTCGGACAGACGTCCGTTGGTACAACTGCCGATAAACGCCTGATCGATCTTAATATTGTCTGCCACCGCCTCGGAGAGGGCATGACCGTTACTCGGTAAAAACGGATAGGCAATCACCGGCTCCAGTGCGGCAACATCAATCTCAAGGGTCTGAACGTATGTGGCATCGGCATCGGAGTAGCATATTTTAGGTTCACGCGCCAGCGGCTTATCTTCCAGAAAAGCTTTTGTTGTCGCATCGTAAGCGACAATACCGCTTTTTGCCCCTGCTTCAATGGCCATATTGCACATACTGAAACGGTCATCCATACTCAGATACTCCAAGGTGCTTCCGGTAAATTCCAATGTCTGGTAAAGTGCGCCGTCCACTCCGATACGGCGAATAATCTCCAAAATAATATCTTTACCCGTCGTAAACGTTCCGGGTTTGCCTGAAAGTACCACTTTAATAGACTCGGGAACTTTAAACCAGTTGCCGCCGGTTATCATGGCAAATGCCAGATCGGTTGAACCCATACCGGTAGAAAAAGCGCCCAAAGCACCGTGGGTACAGGTATGCGAATCGGCACCGATAATGACATCACCCGGAACAATCAACCCCTTCTCAGGAAGCAGCGCATGCTCAATACCCATATCTTTCTCGTCAAAAAAGTTTTTCAATCGGTGCTTTTTAGCAAAATCACGACTGATACGCGCCTGATTCGCCGAAGCAATGTCTTTGGCGGGGATAAAGTGATCCAGTACAATGGAAAAGCCGTCGGGGTTGGCCAGCGTCGTAGCACCGCTCTCTTCAAATGCTTTAATCGAAATAGGGGTCGTAATATCATTACCGATAACCATGTCAATGGGGGAACGAACAATCTCGCCGGCATACACCTTCCGTCCGACATGTTCTGAAAAGATCTTCTCCGTAATAGTCTGTCCCATTCAAAATTCCTTACATGTAAATCATTGCGCGAATTATAGCCAATTTCACTTATATTGTTGCGTACATCACACAAGTATGCGCTTTTATTGTAAAATACCCCTTACCATTTCCCAGGAGCTTCTGCGTGACTCTTTTTACAACAACTCTGCTAATACTGCTCATGGTACTGCCGTTATCGGCCGCTCCAAACGACATCCCTCTCAAACAAAAAATTGCCGCCATGTTTGTTATAGGATTTGATACAGATTCCATTACAAAAGCGAGCGGTATTGCCCATGACCTTCAACACTATGCTTTAGGCGGCGTCATTCTGTTCGATAGAGACTTTCACGAATCAAACCGCACCAAAAACATTCTCAATCCGTCACAGCTGCGCAGACTCACGCAACAACTTCAACGCATTGCGCCGCGAACACTGCTTATTGGTGTTGACCAAGAGGGCGGCAAGGTAGCACGGCTCAAACCCGATTACGGATTTGAGGCCACACCCAGCGCCGCTGCTGTTGCCGCAATGACGCAACAAGATGCCAAAACATACTACGACGTCCTTGCAAAAACTCTGCACGACAGCGGTATCAACTGCAATTTCGCTCCGGTGGTTGATCTGGCACGAAACCCTAAGAACAAAGTAATCTATGCACTTGAGCGCTCATTTGGCAAAGATCCCGATACCGTTGTTCGTTATGCCGGTATTCTCATTGACGCACAAAAAAAAGCCGGAGTCATCAGTGTACTCAAACACTTTCCCGGCCACGGCTCTTCACTGGGCGACTCTCATAAAGGCTTTGTCGATGTGACGCAGACATGGCACCCCATAGAGCTTGAACCCTATAAAAAACTCATTCAATCCGGTAACGTCAATATGATTATGACGGCACATGTCTACAACGCTGCACTTGACAAGCAGTACCCTGCAACACTCTCATATAAAACCAATACGGAGTTACTGCGCCATCAACTGCACTACGACGGCGTTATTATCAGTGACGATCTTCAGATGCGCGCCATCACCAAGCACTACTCACTCAAAGAGACCCTGACTCTTGCCATTAACGCCGGTGTCGATATGCTGCTCTTTGGCAATCAGCTGGCACATAACGATGTCGGTACTCTCATTAATATGGTCTACAAACAGGTTCAAGCCGGTCACATCTCCATAGCGCGAATTAATACCTCCTACCAACGTATCCAAAAGCTCCTCAGCACATTAACCCCGCCAATCATCGATAAACCCATTCGCTTCGGAGCGCGTCGTATTGCCATGACCAAGGCATATATTGCGCAGCACTACGACCTTAATGTCAGCACCGTTATGATTGATCCGAAAGTGATTGTACTGCACTGGACTGCCGTTATGGACATTGACGAAGCCTTTGAGCGCCTTAACGGTGAAACACTCTTTAGCGACCGCAACGACATTGCTCATGCCGGAGCGCTCAACGTCTCTGCGCACTTCATGGTTGATCGCGACGGCACAATCTACAGGCTGATGCCTGAAACATGGATGGCACGTCATGTTATTGGACTGAACTATTCGAGTATCGGCATTGAGAATATCGGTGGTGAAAACAATACCAAAGAGGATCTTACTCCGGCACAGGTGCAGGCCAATATTGCCCTGGTGCGCTATCTGAAGAGAAAATATCCAAACATCACCTACCTCATCGGTCACCATGAGTACCGTGCCATGGAATCCACACCGCTGTGGCTGGAACAAGATGCGGGCTACCGGACCATCAAAAAAGATCCGGGTCAACGGTTTATGTCTGAAGTGCGTGCGGGAGTTGCTGCTTTGAAACTCAAACAACCTCCTGTTGAAGGGAACTGATGCAAAGCGGTTTTGCGACCTTGGACTGGCTTGTATTTGGAGCCTATTTCGTAGTGCTGACCATTACCTCATTCATGCTCTCTCAAGGAACCATCAAAAACTCACGGGATTACTTTGTCGGCTCCAATACCATGCCGATGCTTGCCGTGGCTGTTTCAGTCTTGGCAACCTCCCAATCGGCAGCTACCTTTTTGGGCGGACCGGAGTACTCCTACCGAAACGATCTCACCTTTGTTGGATTCTATCTCTCGGCACTGTTGGCAGTCATTTTTGTTGCCAAGGTGTTGATTCCCCGTTTTTATGCCATTAACGCCGTAACCGTTTACGAACTGCTTGAGATCCGCTATGGTGCGCGCGCCAAATATTACGCCGGCATCATGTTTCTCATCGGACGGCTCTTTGCCAGCGGTGCGCGTCTCTATATCGGTGCTCTCGCCGTTTCAATGATTCTCTTTGGTGACATCACTTTTTTACATGTAAATTGTGCCATTGCTTTTTTAATTGTTGGTGCGCTGGCATACACCTATTTTGGCGGTGTAAAATCGGTCATTTTTAGCGACATCATTCAAGCCGTTACTTACATTGGTGCGGGTATTGCCGTATTGGTCTATCTCTATACGACGCTGAATTACGACATCAATACTATCGTTACCCTGCTCAATGCCGAAGAGAAACTGCGCCTCATTGATTGGCATGTAACCGTTGCATCTGAGGGCAGCTTCACGGTTGTTGGACTCTTAACGGGATGGCTGCTGCTCAATATTGCCGCCTACGGGCTGGATCAAGACATGACCCAGCGGGTACTAAGCTGTAAAGATGCCAAGGCGGGACAACGCTCGCTCTACTACTCCATTCTTTTTACCGTCCCTGTTGTCCTGATTTTTTTAGCCATCGGTCTGCTGCTCTATCTGTTTTACCAACATCATGAGGTAGCTCAGAGTTTTCAGGGAGAGAAAGTGACTATTTTTATGTACTACATTCTCAATGAGATGCCCGAAGGGCTGAAGGGTCTAGTCACCGTCGGCGCCGTTGCCGCAGCACTCTCAAGCACCAATTCGGTTTTGGGTGCCATGGCATCAGTAGCGGTAGAAGATCTGTACAAACCGCTGAAACTGCGTGCTCAACCGCAGACACACGACACACATTTTGTTACCGCCGCCCGCATCGCCGTCTTAGGATTCGCCACCGCCCTCTTTCTCATGGCAATGCTAAGCTATGGGGTGCATCATGGCAGCGATCTGCCGCTGCTAAGCTTTGCCTTGGGGGTAATGGCTTTTGCTTACTCGGGGCTTCTGGGCGTTTACGGTGCCGCTATTTTTACCCGACGTGGCAGTGAAAAAAGTGTATTGTATGCACTACTCGGCGGGTTTGTAACCGTACTGGCACTGCAGCCTTATCTCTTTGGCATCACTATCGATTTTGCCTGGCAGATGATTTTGGGAACGGCGGTATCGTTTGGAATTATGCAGATGTCACGGCACTAATGGCATCTCTCATCATCCGGCTTTAAAGGGTTTATTAACGATATTCTTGTAAACTCTTTCAAACCATAATGGAGCCTGCTTGTGAATCTCTACATCGGCGTCATGTCCGGCACCAGTTTTGACGGCGTGGATGTGGTGCTATGCCGTATAACATCGCATACCTGTGAGCTGCTCGCTTCACACACCCATCCGTTTCCTCCGACACTCCAGCATCTGGCCCTCACTTGCATTGCCGCAAAACACGTCACATTGGAAACGCTCGGTGAACTGCATCACCGTCTGGGTCTTCTCTTTGGCGATGCCGTCAATGCGCTGCTGCGTGCTGAAAACATCTGCTCCGACGATGTCAGAGCTATTGGACTGCACGGTCAAACATTGTGGCATGAGCCGACAGGCGCGTATCCGTTTTCCATGCAGATGGGTAATGCTGCTGTTGTTGCGGTTAAAACGGGCATTGATACCGTTAGCGATTTTCGCAGTAAAGATATTGCTTTAGGCGGCCAAGGAGCCCCGTTTGCCCCGGCATTTCATCAATTTGTATTTCAGAAAATTGCGAAAAATACATGTATCGTAAATATCGGGGGCATGGCAAACATTACCGTCTTAGGTGATCCGCTTGTAGGCTATGACACAGGGCCAGGTAATGTATTGATGGATTGGTGGATATTGCACCATCGCCATAGCGCTTACGACAAAGAGGGGGCATGGGCACAAAGCGGAACGGTCGAGACAACACTGCTGCAACGCTTTTTAAAAGCACCCTATTTTTCACAAAGCGCTCCTAAAAGTACGGGACGGGAATACTTTAATGAAGTGTGGCTCAAGGAGCATCTCCCAAACAAACCTCTCAATCCGGTAGATGTGCAAGCGACTCTGTTGGAACTGACAGCACAAAGCATAGTCGCTGAGATTAATAAATTTGATATCGCCTTACTTTTAGTCTGCGGCGGCGGCGCGAAAAACCACTATCTGATGCAACGACTCAAAGAGCTCCTGGCAGATATTGACGTTACTGCTACCGATACTTACGGCGTAAGCAGCGACTTTATGGAGGCCTTGACCTTTGCATGGTTGGCATACAAGCGCGTGCATCATGAAACGGTTGATCTCAAAGCCGTAACCGGTGCTAGAGAAAACACTCTTTTAGGAGGTATCTATGCAGGCCGTTAAGGCATATGTCGCTACCACGCGATGGAGCGGCTGGACCGTTGAACTCGCTTCGGCTGATGCCAGTTTTAGACGTTATTTTCGACTGCGTCACGGAAAGCGTACCGTAATGTTGATGGATTCGTCCCTTGAAAAAGAGTCCTTGAAACCGTTTCTTGATGTGACCGACAGGCTGCTTCACGCAGGTGTCAAAGCACCTAAAATTTTAGATGCAAATCTCAAAGAGGGTTTTTTAATCTTGGAAGACTTTGGAAACACCCACTATTTAAACGTTTTAGACCGTAGCAATTTTAAAGCCCTCTACACCAAAGCAATCGAAGAAATTGTCCTGATGCAGCGAGCAGATGCCAAAGGATTGCCCCCGTACGACAAAGCATTTTTACATCGGGAGATGGAGCTGATGTGCGAGTGGTTTTTACAAAAGTATTTACATGTAAATCTGAGTCATGATGAGAAGCAGACGGTTAAAGAAACATTTGAGATCATCTCCAATGAAGTGCTTGCCCAGCCACAGGGACTCCTTGTGCATCGCGATTATCATTCACGCAATATTATGATACCGCAACAAGGAGAAATCGGTGTTATTGACTATCAAGATGCCATGAACGGACCGCTTACCTATGACCTGGTCTCCTTGCTAAAAGATTGTTATATTGCCTACGACACCCATAACATTGAGGCATTGGCGCTGAAGTTTCGTGATATGAAACATTTGCCTGTAGATGATACCACCTTCCTTAGATGGTTCGATTTTACGGGAATGCAGCGCCATATTAAAGTGCTTGGCATCTTCTGCCGGCTCCATCTTCGCGACGGTAAAAGCGGCTATCTTAACGATTTACCGCTCACCTTGCACTACCTCATTCAAGCGGCACAACGGTATGAAAAAACCCGTGATTTTGCTATACTGTTACAAAAAATTATACTACCAAATATCACTAAGGAGTCATGATGAAATGGGATGATCTGCGACGAAGCGGTAACATTGAAGATATGCGCTCTCGCGGTCCGGTTCGCGGTGTCGGCGGTCGCGGTGGCATGCGACTGCTTTTTCCCATCGCCAAAATGCTTATTGGCACCAAAATTGGACGTATTGTCCTTGTTGTCGGTGTCGTCGCCTACTTTATGGGGTTTAATCCGCTCGCGCTTCTTGAAACCCCTTCAGCTATGCCACAAAGCGGACATGTTAGTGCTCCTGCCGCAGACGACAGGGCTGCCGATTTTGTCGCTGCCGTACTGGCACAGACCGAAGATGTCTGGAACGCACAGTTTGCCGCCGCAGGCAGTGCTTATCGCGAGCCCAAACTGGTCCTTTTCCGCGGTAGTGTTCAAAGTGCCTGCGGCTATGCCGATGCTCAGGTCGGACCGTTTTACTGTCCGGTCGATCAAAAGGTCTATCTCGACCTGGGTTTTTTTGATGAACTCAGCCGTCGCCACAATGCTCCGGGAGACTTTGCCCAAGCCTACGTTATTGCTCATGAAATCGGGCATCATGTCCAAAACCTTGTCGGTACGCTCAACAAATCACACCAAGCCAAGCAGATGGCGCGCAGCAACACTCAAGCCAATGCCGTACAAGTCAAAGTGGAGTTGCAAGCCGACTGCTATGCCGGCATCTGGGCGCACTACGTCAATGCGAAAGGGACTATTTTAGAGCCCGGAGATATTCAAGAAGCGCTTAATGCCGCCAGTGCCATCGGTGACGATACGCTGCAAAAACAGGCGCAAGGCTACGTCGTACCCGATGCCTTTACTCACGGCAGTTCGGCAGAACGTATGGCATGGTTTCAGCGCGGCTTTACAAGCGGTCAGCTTCAAGCCTGCAATACCGGAATATAGCAACAGTGAACGCCATGATATTAGCTGCCGGTCGCGGTGAACGGATGCGACCGCTCAGCGACACCGTGCCAAAACCGCTGCTCACCGTTTATGGCAAACCGCTCATTGTCTACCACATTGAGAAGCTTGCACAAAGCGGTTTTAAAACCATTGTCATCAACATTGCCCACTTAGGCCACAAAATCCCCGAAGCTTTAGGAGACGGCTCCCAGTGGGGAGTCACCCTTTTATACTCTGACGAACACGATGAAGGCGCGCTTGAGAGTGCCGGCGGCATTGTCAAAGCACTGCCGCTTCTAGGCGAAGCGTTTCTGGTTGTCAACGGTGATGTCTGGTGTGATTACACATTTGACGCGCACACTGCACTCAAGCAATACCTGGCACACCTCATCGTCGTACCGAATCCTGAGCATCACCAAGAGGGGGACTTTGCACTCAAAGACGGTATTTTAGCTACCGAGGGCACACCCAAGTTTACCTTTAGCGGCATCGGGTACTATCGGGCCGAGCTTTTTAAAGATCTTCCTTACGGCAAAACAGCGCTGGCACCCCTACTCAAAACGGCCATGACTAACAGACGTGTTAGCGGTATGTTATATGAAGGCGTATGGCGTGACATCGGAACACCGGAACGTTTAACGGCACTCAATGCGTGTCGTTAACGTGTGCGTTTGAGCAGGTTTAATCGTACGGGCGTCATCGCGTGCATTGGCACTTTCAATGCAGACCATCGTCTTATAACCTGTCGGCTCCATCGCACGCATACGCGCGCACTTGTGTATCCACGGATTCCAGACAACTACCGAAGCCGAACCCGTATTGGTAATGGTAACGGTACGCTTTGTGTCAACAAGCACTACGGGATTGCTGACATCTCGATAGACACGATCAACCTCTTGATTAACGGTAATACTGCCCTCTTGAAGGCACTCCGTATTGGTAAGCGCATTCCAATAGGGCTTCGTATCCAGACCGTTTACATGTATATTTGAAATGTGTGACACACTAAAGTACGTATGAAGGGCTTGGGAGATGGTAAAGGCTTTGCTGTCGCAGTTTGCTGTAGTGAGCTCAAGTGTTAGTTCCGAACCAATGGTCATGCGGTATATCAACTCAAAGCGGTAGGGCCACATGGCCAAGGTCTCTGCTGAACTCTTGAGACAAAAAGTCAGCTCCGTAACCTCAGGGGTCTCTTTGGAACCTATAAACGTCCAAAGCGCCGTACGCGCAAAACCGTGCTGCGGCAACATTGCATCGGCAGGCATGCCAAACCACGGCCAGCAGATCGGTACACCACCGCGAATAGCGTCTCCCGTTGCAAAGGCCGATGCATTACTGACCCATAATATCGGTGCTTCGTGATGACGCGCATAGTGAAACAGATGCGCCCCCTGCAGAGCAACTTTTGCTTGGGCGGCATCATTGACAACTTCAATGTACTCAAACCCGTTTTCAAGGTATTTTAGCGTTGTCATTACCTAGCTCCAACGGCTGATTTTATGCCCTTTAACAGCATAAAAAAGAATAAACGCATAACAGAGCGCACCGACAACATAACCATACTGCATACTGCTCAACTGTGCGATTTTTCCAAACAACAAAGGCAACAGAGCCCCGCCGGCAATCCCCATAATGAGCAGCGCGCTCCCTTTGGCGGTCTGTTTGCCTAAACCTTCAAGTGCCAAGGGCCAGACAGTAGGCCAAATAAGTGCATTAGAGAGTCCCAACAATGCGACAAAAGTAACGGGGTCGGGTAAGACGGCAATACCGCTCCAGCCCCAAAGCAACGTAGAGACAGCCGTGCTCTCAGGTGAACTCAAAAGTACTCCCGCTACAAAAACAATACCCCAAAGCGCAGAGAAAACGAGCGCACGCTCTTGCGAAAGATATTTGGGGATTAAAGCGATGCCGAGCGCATAGCCCACTACCATAAAAACCATGGTGTAGGAGGTCAGTGCCGTAAAGCTTTCTACATGTAAATGTTGACCGAACAGACCGATGGTATCGCCTGCAATCACTTCAATACCGACATAAAAAAAGAGCGCCATGCTGCCAAGGACGGCACGAGGATAGTGCAAGATACTGCGTGTGTCATCACAGCCGCTCTCCTCTTCAAGAATCAATTCGGGAATATTTGAATATGTCACCAACACAATAAGCGCACTAAGTATCAACGCCATAACAATGTAGGGCGTAATCAGTCGCGATGCTAACGCTTCACGCTCTAAAGCGCTTAAACCTTCATGGTTAAAGGCATTCATATCGGAAAAAATAATGGCGGTAAACAGAAGGGGGACCACCACTCCGGCAGTTTTGTTGATAATGCCCATAATACTAATGCGCATCGCAGCACTCTCTTTGGGTCCGATATGTACGACATACGGGTTGGAAGCTGTCTGCAAAATGGTCAGGCCGGTGCCTAAAGTAAACAGTGCGCTTAAAAAGAGCGCAAAGCTGGCACTCTGTGCCGCAGGAATAAAAAGCAGGGCACCGACAACCATAATACCAAGCCCGATAGCCATGCCGTTTTTGTAGCCGGAGCGCTCAAGAATGTATGACATCGGCAGTGCCATCACGGTATAGGCGATGTAAAAAGCAAAGGTGACAAAAAGCGCTTCGAGCTCGCTCAACTCACAGATGATCTTTAAAAAAGGGATGAGCGAACCGTTGAGCCACGTCACAAAACCGAAAATAAAAAAGAGCGTACCGATAATAACCATGGGAAAAAGTGAGGAACGTTGTGACATCTCAAAGCCCCTCGCGCTCTAAATATTTGGCGACACCGTCGTCATCGTTACTCTCGTCCAACACAACATCCGCACATGCTTTGAGCGTTTTGTGGGCATTGCGCACCGCAACCGAGACACCGGCTTTTTCAAACATCCCCAGATCGTTGAGATTGTCGCCGAAAACCGTCATGTCATGCAACGTACATCCCAGGTAGGTACTGACAACCTCGAGCCCGTGTGCCTTGTCGGCGCACGGATGCAATAACGTTAGAAAATAACACCCCATATAGGCTTCGGGCGCCAGAATATACTTTAGTGCATCGCCAAACTGCTCCTGCAGGCAGGCTTGAAGTTCTTCCAAAACCGCCTCTTCCCCCATATAGACCAGTTTAAAGTTTCTGTCTGTTGCGCGAATTTGTGACGATTCATACAGATTATCGTCATCACGATAGCGCGTTAAGAGCTTGTGCTGATAGCGATTGCGTTGTGTCGGGTAGAGAAATATCTCGTTGAGATGCAGATCTTTCAGCGCCAATACAAAAGGAAAAATCCCCAGTGCCGCACCCACATCAATCACCGCATCTCCCAGCGCTTTATCAATAAACTTACTCTCAATAATTTGCCGGCTTTGCGAGACAATTAACGCGCCGTCAAACAGTATCATCGGGGCATTTACATGTAAATGCTTCATAAACTGTTCGCTCTTTTTAAAACTGCGCGCCGTAGCAATAGTGAGCCTGTTATGTGCTGCCGTAGCATTCCAAATCTCTCGGCTGTACGAGCTGATACTCAGGTCGCTACGTAAAAAAGTATGGTCCAAATCGGTAATAAAAACGCTATTCATAACTAGAAGTGTATCAAAAAGTTGCTATACTAAGCACTGCTATCTAAGAATAAGGAAGAGTCTATTGATGAAATACGGTGTCATTGCAGTCTTACTAATGGGCGTACTGCTTCATGCCGAGATACGCAACGCCTACTATAAAAGCGGAGAGTTACGCCTCAAAGAAGCGTTTCACAACGGTAAACGCCATGGTCTCTCTCAAGGTTTTTACAAAAACGGCAAGCCCTATTTTGAGGTGACGTACAAACACGGTCTCCCCTCAGGACTCGGTCGCGAATATGACCGCAACGGGAAACTGGCTATGGTCAAAGAGTACCGATCGGGAAAGAAAATTGCCGAAGTGCCTATTAAAAACGGTAAGAAACACGGGATAGAGCGGCAGTTCAATACCGACGGCAGCGTCAGTATTGAAAAAACGTACCGCAACGGTATCTTAGAAGGCCTCTCTCAAAGCTATTACGACAACGGCACGGTTCGTGTCCGTCTGCATGTAAAAAATGGATTGCCCGAAGGAGCAAGCAAGGAGTATTTTGAAAACGGCACCTTAAAAACGCTCACTCCGTACCATCGTGGCAAAATAAACGGAATCGTAAAACACTACAATCGCAACGGCCTCTTGGTCGCGGAAATTCCTTTTGAGCAGGAGCTTAAAGAAGGAACGGCCTATCTCTACAATGCCGAAGGGAAACGAACACATGAGATTGTGTTTCATCACGACACCCTCAGCAAAGCATATGCCTACGGCAGCACCGGTGAGAAACAGCCGCTTTCTGCCGAAGCCGTTAAAGCACTGGGTTTATAACATACGCTAAATTTTAAAGGTCTCAATATTTTTATCGAGCATCGCCACGGACCCTTTTAAATCTTTGGCGCTATGCGTCACTTGTTCCGTCATCTGCTCATTGACTTGTGATATCTTATGTACCTGATCCATATTGGACTGCAGCTTGCTAATCGACATGCTGATCTGCGCATTAATATCGGATACTTTTTGAGCATCGTCTCGCAAATCGGTCATTAAACCGCTGATTTGCTGCATGGAAGCTTTGGACCCCTCCATATTACTGGCCAATTCGGGAAGTCGCTCACTGTTGCGTTTCATATCGTCACTAACATTGGCAATGGACTGTACAATCACATTGACCGTACTCTCAATATCATTAAGACTTTTTTGTGTCTTCTCTGCCAATTGCCGCACCTCATCGGCGACGACGGCAAATCCTCTGCCGTGTTCACCGGCGCGTGCGGCTTCTATGGCTGCATTTAGTGCTAACAAGTTGGTCTGGTCGGCAATATCTTTGATAACATCTAACACCTGTTTTACCTGTGCCGTCTCCACACTCACCTGATGAATGCGCTCACTAAGTTCCGTCTCCGTTTCTAAATTGTGTAAAATATGCGCCGCCATACTCTCAAGCTGTGTGCCAAAGTCATCCACAGACTGCTTGGTATTGGAGATGGCACGAATGCCCTCTTTAGTATCATCACATAGCGTTGCGATCGTCTCATTAATACTCACAAGATCGCTGTGTGTTGTTGCAATCAGCTTATCTTGCACCTGTATCTCTTGCAGCGTCTTTTCAGAGATATCGACCAAATAATCGCTCTGTTTTTGAGTTGATCCGGAGATGCTTTTTGCATCTAATATAAGTCCTCTCATACCCTCGACAAGATTCTTAAAACTTCGATTAATTGCATTGATCTCTGTAATATTCACCGTTTCAATATTGGTCGTAAGATCTCTATCTTTCGCCATAGCATCTACCGTTTTTTGCGTCTGGCTTAACGGCTCTAAAATGCTACGGGAGATAAAAAATGCCAATATTTGAAACACACTCATAATGGGAATAAGAATTTTCAATAACGCATAAATCGTATTCTTACGCAATGATGCCAGACGGCTTGAGTCAAAAATTGCCTGAATCTCACCGCCATTGGGAATGTGAAGCTTCTTCTTTATAATCAGATAAGCACGGTCTTTGGAAAATGAAACTCCTTCAGAAGCACTGTTGAGCAAGGAGTGCGCGGCCTCTTTGGAGAGGTGTTTGGATGCTTCCGTGTTGCCAAAATAGGTATATGCAACCTCTTTGGGGGGCTGTTTTTTTCCAAAAATTTCTTTCGTATTGCTCATCCCCTTGATGGCAACATAAAGCGCTTTGGTAGTGCGGTACAGCGCTTGGGCTTCTTGATTTTTCAATCGCATTATATTACCTCCCGCAACCGACGTATTGGAAAGTGTTACAATGGGGGCCAGAGCCACCGCGCTGATCTCTTCAAGATGCTTCTCGTTTTCTCGTAGCTTCTCGTTGTATAGAAAATATCCCGTTATCGCAAACGAGATCAATAAAATAGCCGCAACCATAAGCTGCATCATGATTTTTATAGACATCAACCTCCCTAATACCATAGCAATTTCCTTATTATTTATCTAACCAATATTATTGAAATGAACCCATCTGCCCATTGATGCCAAATGCTTCGTAACCGGTATGACACGTACGACAATCGTTCGGATGCAATCCGGAGCCTTCAGCCGAAGAGAGATCTTTCCCCGACTCGTCATACACGCCGTATTGCGGGGTTCCTCCCTGATACGACGTCACAAAAAGCACTTTAAGCTCTTTAAGATGCAACACCAGCGCATCACCGTCTTTAAACTTTCCGTCTCGGGCTTTATAGGTCGCTAACGCACTCGGTGAGACCAGAATTTCTACCGCACCGGGACCGCCATCTTTGACGGCACAATAGGTTGCTACCGTCTCCTGATACACTTTAGGGAGGCTGCTGACATCGGCATCACATCCCGGAAGTGCACCGCCGGCTTTCATCAGCGGTGTGTTTACGCTCGTAAAGGTTTTCCATGATGATGGAAATGCACTCTCAGATTCTGCAGATGCACTCATTGAAAAGCCTGCTACAAGAGCCGCTGCTATCAGAACTTTTTTCATTATTTCTCCTTGAGTTAATGGTTTAATTTTGACTTATATCGGCAATGTGAAAAAAAACTGTACTCCGGTAACTGTTTTACTAAAATTAAATGTAAATCTATTGGAATTCCTCTGCTATAATAGAGGCATACTATTAATTGTGGAAACCCTAATGAATTTAACCCATTTAGATGAACATAACCGGCCCAAAATGGTCGATGTCTCTGCAAAAGCATCGAGTACACGTATCGCTGTAGCCAGCGGTATTATTGCGATGAGTCGTGATGCTTATGAAGCCATCGTCAACGAAACATCCAAAAAGGGACCGGTGATCCATACAGCCGTTATTGCCGCAATAATGGGCACCAAAAAGACCAGCGAACTCATTCCCATGTGCCATCCGCTTAATGTAAGCGGTATTCACTGTGATATTGAAGAGTTACCGGAGCTTCCCGGTTTTAAAATGTACGTTCGTGCCAAACTGAGCGGTCAAACCGGCGTGGAGATGGAAGCACTCACGGGTGTCAGCATCGGGTTGCTTACTATTTATGATATGGTCAAGGCTATCGATAAAAGCATGGTCATACGTCAAATTCAACTTGAATCCAAAGAAGGGGGCAACAGTGGAAATTATCAACGATAGTACGGAAAAACTTCAATTGGAATATCCGTGCAACTGGACCTATAAAATTATTGGCAAAGAGCGTGAAGTACTCGAACAGGCGGTGCGCGATGTCATTTGTGAACGTACCCACACGCTTGAACACTCCAATCAGAGCTGTAGCGGTACCTATTTGAGTATGAATCTTGATCTGCTGGTGCACAACGAAGAGGATCGTAACTTTATTTATGAAGCTCTCAAAGCACACCAGAATATTAAAATGGTTCTGTAAGGAGACACACTGTGGACTATAAACAATTTGAACGTGATATTAAAAGTACCTACCAATCCGATGCAGACAGAAAAAGCATTGAAGCGCGTACCGATGCATTGTTACGGCACATTAATAACGAGTGGCACATCTCCACCGCCAATATGACACAAAATGAACTGAAGATCATTACCTCTGCCATTATGGAGGTGGAAGTCAAAGCACTCCATGATGAGGTCGATACCCTGCTTGCCCAAAAAGAGCGCATCGAGCGTCAGCTTGAAAAGAAAAGTGAAGCACTGCAGTTGGCTAAGGCAAAAACCTTCGATGCCATTGAGAAAGCACTTCAAGAGAGTCCTGAAAAGACACTCACCATGCTGCATCAGATTCGTTTACAGTCGATTGACCTCTATGATATGCTTGCAGAGATGTGTGAATCCGCTATTATTACCGCTCTTGAAAAAAGTGAAAATATCGAAGAGAGCATTAAAGGTGCAATTCAAGAGATTACCACTCATACCCTCAATGAAAAAACACCCAGCACCTTACGTGTTAAAAGTATTTTAAGTACCATTTTAAACACGGCTACTTACGTTGCCGATGCCACGCCCAACAGTGCCAAAGAGATTTTACGCGGAACGCTTCGGGGTATGCGTCAGGGGCTGACCGCTTCTATTAATAAATTTAACAAACAGCTGTTATATATGCCTGACGAAGCAAAAATGATACTGATTGAAGACTACACCTCTTTGCAAAAAGAGCTGAACCGTATTGATGCACTTTTTAGTAGCATTATTAGTGATGTTGCCACACAAAACAGTCCCATGATACAACAGATACTTGATGAGATTACTAGTGATATTAAGTTTGATATGGAACACCTTATTCAAGCAGCCAAAGAGGCAGCAGAGACCATGAAAGAGCGCTTTAGCGATATTAAAGACGATGCGCTGCAACAAAGCAGCAGAGTCATCAATTCTAAAACGGCACAAGAAGCGAAGCGAATGGGCATTTATGCATGGAGTGTCGCCAAGTCGGCCATTGACGGTGCTATTAAAGGTGCCAAAGAGAAAATGGACAAAGAGTAACTGCGCCCTTACTGATCTTTTGCCAACACAAACATCTCTTCAAAATTGTCTGTAAAATCACGACAGCGATCACAGATGGGATCGCCGCCTTTATAGGGGTAGGGACAGCGACATTCATGACACATTACCATCTCGTAATGTACCAGCTCACGCCCTTTGTCAAAAGCAATCGCCACCAAATCAACACCTGCTACCGTCGTCATGGCACGGCTCTTGCAGATATCATCGCAAATACCGCACCCGATGCACATACCGGATTTAAAAAGAATGCCCTGCTTGTCTGATGTCGCAAAGAGTGCTTCCGTCGGACAGAATTGGATACAATCACCGCAATTGGTACAGGCATTAAAATCAATGCTCTTATTGAAAAAGAGCGGTTGGAATCCTTCCAACGTCGTAGTAGTAAACGCTTCAATATGCTCTTTCATCGAATTTTTCAACAACGTATATTTTAACGGTAATGCCGTCTTGCGCTGCTGCTGATGCAGTGTCGTTAACGCCGGATCCTTATCGCCGTTTTGGCTCATAACCTCGTGAACCTTGCTTAGTGCCTCTCTAAAAAACATACGGCGGTCATGCGCCTTTTTGTCAGACTCTTTTATAATATTTATGCGTCGTTCCGGCATGCCTACAGCATCTAAAAACATATTGCTCTGCATAATATTTTGGCGGATCGCCGCTTCAACATTACCGTCATCATTGAGATGACACCCTTCACAATACGAAAGATGGCACTCCGGTGCATCCTCACTGCGCAGTGCCATAGCGATGTAGTGATAGCTGTCAAAAACCCCTAAACAAGGCGTATTGTTCTGGCATGACAGCTCCTTGGTCTCACGGTCACAAAAAAGCAGCGTAAAGGCATTCGGATCAAAACTTTCAACGCTCAAAGACTCGGTAGGACAGCTTCCGATACACGCTGCACATGCAATGCACTGCGCTTCAAGCAGCGTCAACTTATTGCGAATGAGTGCAAACGCATCGGTAGGACAGCACTCTATACAACGCTCACACGCATTATGAACATAGGCGTTGCGCAGACACTCTGCCGTGTTAAAGCTAAAATGTTCTGTCGTCTGAATAAAATCACTGTGTCGCATCGCTACACTCCGCCTGCAAATACTCGTAATCTGCCACTAAAAATTCCACAATAAAGTCACAGACATCTCCATAAAAAGGGGTTTGTGCCATACACTGCATTCCCAACATATAAGGAATCACCCACATCATAAGATGTTCATTCATAAAATCGTACTGTGGCACAAGTTCATTGCGATAAATCAGTGACTGCATAAAACCCAGCTCTATAGAGAGATGATCGGGTGCCATCAGTTCCGTCTGATCCATGTTAAGCTCAAAACCGTGTTTAAAATAAAAGGCCATAACCGGATTTTGCAATCCGACCAATGTTTCGTTTTTTGCATCAAGCACAAATGCTTCTACCGGCTGTGTATTAAGAATGAACAGGGAGGTAAAATCGGTATTTAGCGCTTCAAGAAGCGTCGCTTCGTCGTTTTCAAGAAGCCATCTCTTGCTTGATTCACCTAAAGCATCTAACAGGTCGTTATTGGCTTTGAGATCCCTAATAAAGTGTCGGTCGGGCATATCACTCATCACTCGCGATAAAAATGCATAGATATAGAGTCGGTACTCTGTATTCATCAAGTGTCCTACGTTGGTATGAAAATTTGTAACACATTAGTGCTTAAAAGCACGTACAACATTACATGTAAATTGCAGAATTACAGATTCAAAGCACAAGGCTTTGAACCTAGAGACATCCTTTAAAGAATGATTTTTTGGGCGGTGGCGGCGCTTTAAATTCATGCACGACAATCGTATGACTGCTGCTGTCATATTCACCGATTACAGCAACACCGTTACGGCTGATACCGACATCAAACTGCTCTCGGGGAACATTAGAAGTATCGAGCTTGTAGATCATACCGTCATCATGCGAATAGAGCACCAGTGGAGTCTTTTTATCTACGCCGGCCTCCGTTGTCCGAAAACATCCGTCACTGCCACAGACATAGTTCTCCATATAGCAATCTTTAAATGTCCCCTGTTCCGCGCACGCCTGTGTTGTTAAAAAACCCTCTTTTTCAAAGGCACCGTCGTTGGCAAAAAGAGTCAGACTTAAGGCAACTGCTGCCGTCATGATACGTTTCATTATTCAACCTCCGCTTTCAATGTCTGCAAGTAGGCGACAATGTCATTTTGCGTCTTCTCATCCAACCAAGAGAAGTCTGTCATGGTCGATACTCGCACCCCTTTATCTAAAGTATACCACGGGTAGGCGCTATGTGCATTACGATTGTATCCCGGTACGATAGCTGCCGAAGGTTTAAGCAAAGACTCCTTCAGATAGCCTGCCGTAGAGTAGCCTCCCACGTTGCGCAATGAGGGTCCCATAAGATTCGGTGCATCACTATCTTCGATCTGGTGACAACCGACACATCCGTTTGCGGCAACTGCCGCTTTTCCGGCCTTCGGATCTCCTGTCAACTTCGTATCAAGTGCTTTAATAAGCGCTTCACCGCCCTGCATTCCTTGCAGCTTGACCGATACCCACGCCGAAAGATGCTTCAAGCCGTCTCGTCCCATTTTTTCACCGTCCCATACCGCAAATGCCACCGGAATGGCACCGGCATTAAGATTGACATAATCGTCTTTAAGCGCACGCGAAAGCGTTCCTTCCCAAGACTTCTTATTCTGAAGGTAGTGAATGCGTGCGTACGAGTGGTTGCTACCGTCTTTAATTTCCGTCATAGAACGAAACCCCTCACTGACAAAAGATCGCTCATAATCACTACTTCCAAGCGATGCAACCTTTTTGTCAAAAGCAGCCAACTCTTTTCCGAAAAGATCCGTCTGATTACGATTCACCTGATGCGCCACATCGCCATTACCGTTAGGCTCATATATATCTTTGGCAACTTTTTGCAGATGAAGCACTACAGGGCGGCCTTCAGACCCCATACCGATATACGGCAGGGCATTCGGATCACTAAAGTTTCCGGCAAACTGCACGGCGAACCCGTCAGCATACGACGTCGTGCTCATTCCCTTTTGTACATTCACCGTATTGTCGGGCCATCGAATCATAAAAACAATATTCTCTTGATTGTAAAGTGCAGCAACCATCGCCTTTTTGGCTTTGTTGTGTGCATTCATCGCATTGGCTTTTTTATCATTCATACGAATCGTTGTTTGGGGGTAAAGCAACACGGGTGAAAATGTCGCTTTCTTCCACAGATCTGAAGCATACGAGACCGTGCTGAGATCACTGTTGACTTTAAGTGCCGTCACAGCAGCATCGGCTCCCCAAAGAGAACCGCTCGCCAGTACCGCCGACAAAAGTGTTGTTGCTATCGTTTTCATTAGTGGTGTCCTCCTGCTGCCGCGGCGGCATCATGCGTAAAGTTGATGCGATGTGCGGTTTTGGTATATTTTCCTGCTATATAGCGTGTATCTACCGGCGCTAACGGATTAAGTCCTTTCTCTTTGGCAACATTCTGATAATAGGTGTTGTCCAGACGAAACATATCGGCATGCTGATAGGCAATGAGTAGATCCATCAACTCACTTTCACCCGTCTCTTTACGTTTTTTCATCTCTGCTTTAAGTGTTGCAATCGCATCATGCACTTCGGGACCAAAAAGTTTTTCAAGCTCCTCAACCGGAATACGATCCGATCCTTCAATGATTTTACCGTTGGCATCAAACTTCACCGGCGACTCGGTCGGCGGAACATAATAGACATTGGGCTGGGTACCGTAATCACTGCGCAATCCTAATGCAACTTTATACTTATGTACCAGCTTGTAAACCTGCGACTCCTCATCGTCTAAAAAACCGACAAAACGAATACGACCGACACACTGCTGTGCACATGCCGGCGGCAGTCCCTGCTCTACCCGCGGAAAGCACAAAATACACTTTTCCGATTTGGAGATTTTCGGGTTAAAATAGATCTTTTTGTAAGGGCATCCGGCAATACAGTAACGATACCCCTGACAACGATCCAGGTCGACCAGTACAACACCATCCTCTTCACGCTTAAAAATGGCATCACGCGGGCATGCACTCAAGCAACCCGGATTGGTACAGTGATTACAAATACGTGGCAAATAAAAGAAATAGTTGTCTTGGGGAAATACTCCGTCTCCTTCATCTTCATCCCAGTTTGGTCCCCATGTCGGCTCAACATTCGGTTCAAAACTCGCCCCTCCCGCCAGAGCATCGTAATTGTAGTCCCAGGGAACACCGTAGTCGGCTTCAAGATTGGGAATAACTCCAGGCTGCAGATCACCGGCGGCATCAAATCCACCGCCGAGATCCATCCAGTTTTTTGGATATCCGGTTCCCGGATAGGTCTCGACGTTATTCCAGTACATATACTCACGGCCGTTACGATTGGTCCATTGAGTTTTACATGCTACGGTACATGTCTGGCACCCAATACACTTATTCAGGTCCATTACCATTGCTAATTGTCTTTTCGACATTGAAACTCCTTAAACATTTGCTTTTTCATAATTTACGGCGCCATCATATGCGTACTGATTGCCGTCCCAAAGACCGCCGAATTTCAGGTGACCCCACCCATCGGCCATCTCCAACAGATTCAATGACGTCGGTACCACCTCATTATGCCCTTTATTGAATTTATACATGTACGGCTCCCATCCATGTTCCATAACCAGACCGTCCGCCGGTGATGATGAGGAGAGTTTTGCCATGGCATAGAACTCTCCCAAACTGTTATAGACCCGAATGGTATCGCCGTCTTTAATCCCTTTTTTCTGTGCAACCACACGATTCAGTGCTACTGCCGGTACGCCGCGCTGCAAACGCAACAACGTACGTGAGGTCTTGTAATTAGAGTGAATTGACCAGCGTGCATGCGGTGTCATCAATACATACGGATACTCTTTACGCTGCGGGCGAATCCCTTCCATGCCCGTATTCGTAGCTGCGCCCATACGAATAAACATTTCATGATCTACGTAAAATGTCTGACGACCCGAAATGGTATGCATCGGTTCAAATTTATACAGATGAAACTCATTGGAGTTATACGGCTTGTCCGAATAGAGCGGTGATGTCTGTGCCGCTTTATCGTTAATTAGTAAAAAGCCGCCGACTTTATACATCTTCTCCATCGTCCACGGCTCATACTGCTCACACTTCTCCAGTGCCGCTTGTACCGCCATTTTATCGGTACCGAGATAGACCTCGCCTTCACCTTCGGACTCTTCATCGGTGTTAGTGTACTCTTTATGAAAAATTGTCAAATCATGATAACCCGGACGCGCATAACGTTTGTCATCTTTAATTTTTGCTTTGGCTATATTTTCCGGACGATTGGCAATCTCTTCAAGCTTTTTCGCCAAAAACGTAAACATTGTCCATTCGTCTTTGGCTTCACCGACATTTTTTATATTGGCCACCGGTTGTGCCAAATTGGTAAATCGGTGATACCCCGGAGACGTACGCAGGTCATAGACCTCGTAATGCGACTTCGCCGGAAGCAGTACATCGGCATACTGCGCCGCTTCACTCATACGGTAATCGACATAAGCCCAAAAGTCCATCCGCTTCAAAAAGGCATTGCGGTATTCACTGGCTTTATTGCGACGAAAAGTTGAATCTGCAACAATCAATGCAGTTGTCGGCAACCACCACGGTTTAACGACGTTTCCGTGCTCGGACTCCATGTTGGCCTTACCGTTTTCACCGGCGGCAAGCATCTCTTCGAGTACCGTGATGTACTCCTCTTTGCTCATGCCGTTTTGAGCCCGTCGAACATCTTCGTCGTTAAAATACTGTTTAAATGTTTTCATGCCGTTACCATTCATGAACTCACCGACAAATCCTGAACCGAAACGCGGTGCATATTTACCGCTAAACCCTGAAAGCGCGCCCAGACCTGAGAGCTGAAACTCATTTTCGGTATTGAGTCCGCCGTAAGGACCCATACGACCGGTCAATCCGCAGATAGAGGCCACATTCCAGATGGTCATCATGCCGTTAAAATATTTATTCAGTGAAAATCCTGTCGTAATCTCTACCACTTTAGGAATGGCAATATCACGTGCAAGCTGACGTACTGTATCAGGGTGAACGCCTGTCGTTTTTTGCGTTGTTTCCGGAGAAAATTTCGCGGCTGATTGTTTCAGCAGTTCAAAGACTGTAGTTACCTCCCGCTCATGCCCATGAACATCTTGAATAGTCCATGTTCCTTCTAGCGCCGGCTTCACCGTATCGGGAAGTCGTAATGTGCGCTTGTCATGCCCCTCGGTTCCGGGCATTAAAAACGGCTTGTTGTCGGTTGCATTCATGCAGTAGAACTGTTCATCCCATTTATGATGATCTTCTTTGTTTTGTGTATGCTCCATATCGTTACGACGAATCATCTTTTGTGTTTTCACATCTACCAAAAAGGAGAGATCGGTATAAATTTTCATAAACTCCGGCTTATAAAGCTTCTCTTCCAAAATCACGTTAATAACACTCATTGCCAAAATATTATCAGAGCCGGCTTTGATTGGAATCCATAAATCTGCCGACTTTGCCGTAGCGTTAAACTCCGGTGTAATCACAATGATCTTGGCGCCGTTGTATTTTCCTTCCCAGACAAAGTGAGCATCGGGTATTCGTGAAACAGATGGATTCCCGCCCCACATAACAGCCGTATCGACCGTATACATAAAATCCCAGGTGCACCCGAGGTTTCCTTCCCCATACGCAATGGCTGCTCCAGAGAACATATCGCCCAGATAGGACGACGGATAGATCCGATTAGCTCCCAGCTGCGTTGAAAAACGCAACGGTGCCCCACGGCGTCCCTCCGTAAGCAATCCGGTTCCCGCATGAACCATCAGTTTATCGGGACCGCGTTCCGGATCGCTCAGAGTATCAAAAATATTTTGACAAACAATTTCTGCCGCTTCATCCCAGCTGGCACGTCGCCATTTTCCTTCGCCACGCTCACCGACACGAACCATCGGGTAGAGAATTCGGTCTTTTTGATACATAACCTGGGAGTGCTGTACGCCTTTGTTACAACCACGCGGATTAAAATCAGGTATTTTGGCATTAATAACAGGGTATCGCGCCGACTGATTTTCACGAGTAATCACTCCATTATGTGACCATACTTCCCAAGCACAGTTTCCTTGACAGTTAACACAATGATAAGCAAAGCCGTGTTCCTCTTTTTTTCCATACGTAAATGCAAACTCGTTACGGTACATCGTTTCAGTATAGTTGGTATTAGGATACTCCTCTTTTCCATTTTCAACCGACATCGCCTGCGTCTTTGCAAACAAGCTTCCCTGTGACGCTACCAATGCAGCTGTCATTCCTGAAATTTTCAAAAAATTTCTTCGTTTATTATTCATCACTTTTGTCATACTTTAACCCTCTTCCCTTAACGTTTCAACGGTAAATTCATATCATTGCCCCAGACATCCCAACTGCCGGTAAACACTTTAACGTCTTTATAACCAAGCAGTCGAAGTGCCGTTACAATCTCAGAGCTACGTCCGGTTCCGACCATGCAATATGCATAGATTGTCTTATCTTTGGTAACTCCGTAGTGGTCAAAAACTTTTTGCATTTCATCAGCCGATTTAAACGATTTCTTATTTTTCGTATCGGAAATTTTACTCCATTCAATAAACTTTGACCCGGGAATATGGCCGCTTCTTGCGCAATTGTCCATCTTCCGTTCACCGATAATTTCACTCATCGCACGGGTGTCAATAACTGCAAATTGCGACTTGTCTCCATTTTTCAAAATATCATCTACCGCTTTTTTGACTTCATGCTTCTCGGCGATATAGTTAAAATTGATGGCGTCTTTGTCAATGCGGTACGTTTTAGGGCTTACTTTCTCCGGACCTTTAACAACCAACAGATCTTTTGCCGCTTCGTCAAGGCGTGCTTTGATCTCTTTTTGTTTGGCTTTGCTCATCTTACGAATGCTTTCGAGTTCGGCAATTTTTTCAGCACTCAAGTCTGCCTTTTTTTTCAATGCTCTTCGTGCTTTTTTATCGATCTTTTTTTCAGCCTTTAACTCTTTTTTAATGGCATCATAAACTTTTTGAGCCGGATCAATTGCCATAATTGCCGCACGACCGCCGTTGAGTATTTTAATGTTTTTGTGGCCGTAGCTCTCAAAAAATGAGTATACCCCTGTCGCATTGGGACCCTTAAAATCATCATAAGCAATAATCATCATATCATTACTGATCCCTTTGCTGCCAATATACTCTTGAGCATTATCAATACAGCGATACAGTGGTGCACAGTGCATATCTCCGGTAATATCGGAGTGATGCAAATGGTGTGCATACATCTCCACCGAACCTTTAATATGGCCTAGCTTATACACATCTTCGTTGTCCCCTGAAACGAACATCACCTTCTCATCTCCAATGAGCTTAATCGCCTCCTGTGCAGAAATCAGTATATTTTTATTAACATAATCATTACCTGCAACGGCGGTAGTAAAACTCAGTGTTGCCGCGACACATAATGTCTGTAGCAATCTTTTCATCCGTGCTCCTTTGTTTTAAAGTTTGTCATATTTCTCTTCTTATTCTCATTAGGAATAACCTGACTATTATAGTATAAAGAGTGCAATATAGTATGAAAAAGTATTTTTTTATACTATTTTTGTATTACAAAAGGAAACATTTATGGTTTTTTGCTGTATTAAAGCCTTAATCTTAATTTACATGTATATTTTAAAGTTAATTTGAATCTATAATGTAGAGTTGGCTAATATAATATCTTTTAAAATAACGAAAAAGAGACCTTTACCATGACACCCGATGATATACAACAGACAATCAATAACAAAGAGACAGCAGCACTCATAGAACTTCTGGAAGATACACACCTGCCGATAGAGAGCGTAAAAGCCATCTATTTTGCTTTTCAGCACCATAAAGAAATTGTGGGTCAAGTTGCCATGAACTTAAGTCGACGCACTTCAGTATATGAACGAGACAAGGAGTACAGTGATACGATGGTCCTGCTTTTAAGTGACATTGCTACCAATCCCGTCGACATGAGTGCACGCTGGGCTGTGGCTAAAAATCCACACACGCCGGTTAGTGTACTGAAAATTTTAGCCAAAGACGACGTCAACCTGGTACGAGCTCTCGTAGGAGCCAATCCCGCTACGCCCGGCGATATTTTAGAACATTTTTTCAATGATGAAAAAATTGTACGCGATGCCCTTTCCGGCAACCCCAATACCCCGCTTAAGCTTTTAAAAATTCTTAGCGGCGACAGTGATAAAATGGTGCGTATGCGACTGTGCGAAAATCCTGCCGCCACAAAAGAGATCTTGGAAATACTTCTGGAAGACACCGATGCCGATGTTGCCAAAGCAGCCGAAATACACTTGGGAGCCCTCTTATGAAACACCGAAGCATAAAGAGTAAATTTACCGTCTTGGAAAACCGTTTTTTAAATACTTTTTTTTCAGGTATCTATTTTTCTCCTCATGATTTTATTCGTATCGGTAATGCGCTGGGGCTCTCTTTAGAGATGCATACGCGTGAAATGCTCATTAAACGACTGCTCAACGAAAGCGAGACTCACGGTAATCTTCCTCAGGCTGTAACGTTATTGTGTCAGCTTATTGACGAACGCATTGCCAAATATCATCAATTAAGCATGCAGTATCCCGGCGCCCGTCAACCGCTTGCGTCACTAGCACAAAAAGCCAATGCAACCAAAGCTCTGCTTGCTCAGCAACATCGAGGAGACCCTTATGAATAGCCAGGAACTCACTCATTTTTTACAACAGCTGCACTATCCTAATCTTGAAAAAACTTTAGAAGAGTTGCATCTCCTTGGTCGTATTCATGTCAACAATGCCCACGCATCCATAGAACTACTCACTTCCAACAACGACTCTTTTACAACATTAAAAACGTTTCTTGAGCGTACGCTGCAGCATCGCTTTAACCAGTTAGACATTCACGCCAAAACACCGGAGGATCATGCAATGCAGTACGGACATACCGCCCAACCCAACAACCGCGCTCCTTATGCCAAAAACATTATTGCCGTTACCAGTGGCAAAGGTGGCGTAGGAAAAAGTACCGTCTCGGTAAACTTGGCAATTTCATTGGCAAAAAAAGGCTATCGGGTGGGCTTGCTCGACTCCGACGTGTACGGTCCCAATATTCCGCGTCTAACCAATACCGACACGGAACGCATCCGCTGGAACGACAACAATCAAATGATCCCGTCAGAAAACTTTGGATTGAAAATTATGAGCGTTGCCCTCACCACACCTCGCAGCGATACACCGTTAGTATGGCGTAGCTCGGTGGCTGTCTCGGCACTCATACAGTTTTTAGAAGATGTTGCTTGGGGAACTCTTGACTTTTTAGTCATTGATATGCCTCCGGGAACCGGCGACATTCAACTTACTATGGCACAAGAACTCCCTATTACCGCAGCTGTATTGGTTACAACACCCCAAATTGTAGCTACCGATGATGTGAGTCGTGCAATTATGATGTTTAAAGATATTGGTGTACCCATGGCCGGAATCATTGAAAATATGAGTTACTTTATTGCGCCTGATACCAAAATACGTTACAACATTTTCGGCAGTGGCGGAGGGGAGCGTATAGCTCAAAAATATGACGTTCCTTTCCTTGGAAGCATTCCGCTTGACATGGAGATACGTGAAGCATCCGATAGCGGAGAACCCCCTTCAGCCCTTGGAAGCAGTGAGCAAAAACAGTATTATGACACGCTCGTAGAACAGATGGAAGCCCATGTTTCGTTTACTCTATAGACAAACCAGAGGTACCCCTCTGTTTGCTCCTAACAGATATGTTTAATATCGATAACGAAAGTAAAGACGTAGGTCTGAGGCGGTATCTACCGGATCCACTCCCATTGCTGCTAACATAGGATTGTCAACATCCATCGACATACCCCCATCTCCAAAAAATCCATTGCTTCCGGTTTGCGCATAGTCGAAATAGGTATAACGAAGCTGCATACTAAAAGCTTTACCCATCAACGGTTGCGTATAATAGAGTTCGTATGCATCACCGCGAACAGCCAGTTTTGATCCGATCATCGTATCTTCGGCATAGGTAAAGGCTCTCCAGTAATCACTGCCGTGATTGTATTCAATACCGATACGTCCCTCTTCTGTAAAGAGTGCCGGAAACTGTGCTCCAATCCAGTATGAAGTTCCTGTCTCTGAAGCATCCGAACCCAACATAGTCGAAGTCGGCATAACGGCATCGCCCATAGGACCGCCTACAAAATTTCTATTCACGGTACTTGGACGCGTTTTTGACCATGCAAAACTACCAAACACCAACGTATCGTCAAGGAAATCACTGATGCCGTCACCAATACCGTCAACCAATACTGAGACCGCGGCACCGTCCATATCTCCCATTGTCTGCATTGTCATTGAGTTCATATCCGGTACCCAATTTCTTGAATCCATCGGATTAGCTGGGTTTGCTCCCGTCCAGTTCATTGTGCCCGCAGCATATCCCGGCACATTAAATCCACGATAATAGGTTGATGTAATGGTATATTGACCATCATCATACGGCACAAAAATAAAACCTGCTAAATCTACCGTATCGAGCCCTTTTTGCTTGATGTAATCTATGCCGCTTCCATCAGGATTGAAACGTTGACCGGCATTCGTAAGTCCCCGCCCGAAACAGAACTTCAAACTCATACCGTCAATGCCCGTTAGCTGATTCAAGCCAAACTTCATACTTGCACCGTCAAACTCGACATTAATGACATGCCCCAGCGGTGATTTCGCCATATCATCATCACGCAAATTAACTAAAAAACCATTGGTGGAGGGACGTCGTCCTGCACTGGCGGTAAAGCTAATATCTGAATCAAAAAGCGAGTCGGTTCTATAGAGCCAATATGCCTCTCGAAGTTTAATACTACCGTCAGTTAAATTTTCATTAACCACCCAATCAAATGTATCAAAACCAAAACCGCGCTGCGGCATGCCATTGGCACCAAACGAAGTGGCTCCGTATGCTTTGTTGTAACTCAACTGGCCTTTAAAAACCATATTTTCATTGAGCTTATAGCCCATACCTAACCATAGACGATTGGAGATCAGTCCTTGGTTTTTAAACTTAGCACCACTCACGGTTTCATAGGTCAATCTATCGACTGCGGTTCTAAAGTCTATATTAAACTTGATATTGTCTCCGGCACTTTGTATTTTAGTCTTTTTCAATACTTTGGCCTGTCGATCCAGCTTCTTTGTTAGCGTATCTATCTGCTTTTGCAAATCAGCTTCACTGGCAAAACCTGAAGTCACCATGGCTGCAACCGCTGATATGGCAATTAATTTTTTCATTCTTTTCTCCATAAGGTAAATATGAAATCAACTCCTAGCGTCATTTCATCTTACCTATTATAGAGGGCGGTTCATAAAGACAATCTTAATTATATGAGTTAGATTTTATTTTTTTATAACAATGTATGAAAATATTGGCAATATATTCATTGTAGCAATTTATATCATTAGCAAAACTTATGTATACAAAAAAATACATGTAAAAATAATAACATAGAATGTATCACGAGAGATAAATAAAGGTAAAAAGGTAAAAAGTAAGAGAGTCCAAAAACTAGGCGGCGACCTA
>Ga0256833_1000241_pt1 | contig 43727 bp, 34 predicted proteins | sample 356284metaG_FD_190535 | JGI IMG/M metagenome (GOLD analysis project Ga0256833, IMG submission 190535) | Hydrothermal vent microbial communities from Mid Atlantic Ridge, Atlantic Ocean - 356-284 | ecosystem: Environmental > Aquatic > Marine > Hydrothermal vents | place: Atlantic Ocean: Mid... | reverse complement strand
AAAGCAAAACATCAAAACAAAAAAACATTGTTAAGGAACTTATAGACAGGGCGCAAAAATGTAAATGTCCGGCCAATTATACACTGAAGCAGCGTTTGGCAGATAGCTTGAACAATCAAGGTCTTGACTCTGATGTGGAAAGTAGGGCGAGAGGTTTTATTCAAGATGCCAGAAATCTTGCTGTCTTCCAGAAACAAGGACCCACCTTCTTCAAATCAGAGCAGGATGGCCTAAGATTTCTGAAAAGGCTTATGAAAGCCATATCGAGGAAGGTACCATGCAGGCAACAGGAAATAATGGATCTCGTTTTTTACATCTATGCCAAATTGACTGGTTCGGATGTTGTGAAAGCGCCTTTTCTTGTAGGCCCTCCTGGTACGGGCAAGACATACCTGGTGGAGTCTCTCGTAGAAGCAATGAACATATGCGGAATAAGCACGGGATTTTACAGGGCGGTTTGTCGGCACGATGTTACAGGTTTACACGTCACAGGCCTTGAGGGTGATTTGATTGGAACCGAATGCATTTATTCAAATGCCCAACCAGGCATGATTGCAAAGTTACTTGTTTCAGATGGAAATGATCTTGCCTTCATTTTCATAGATGAACTTGAGAAGGGTATCGGAACTAACATTGGTCTTATGCTGAATCTTTTCGATCCATCAGCGCCTCTTAAAGACCATTTCTTGAATGGAGTTTTTCGAACCGTTCCCCACGACCTAAGAAAACGGCTCCTTGTGGTGGCAGGCGGAAATAATCACCTGATGATTGAGAAAATATCAGAATTAAGGGACAGGTTAGATCTTATCCCATTCACGCCCTATTCTGTGCAAGAAAAAATTGCGGTTGTAACCAGGATCTATAAAGAAAAAATGTCCTCTGTTGCAACCAATAAAATAGGCGAGCAAAGGATCAAAAAAAGGGCAGAAAGGATATTAAAGACAAATGAAGATATGAGCATTCGACACCTGCTTGCCTCTATTGAAAAGGAGCTGTTGCTGGGAAAGCTCTTGAACAAGAATGATTATCACTTGGAGCAGGATCCCTGGCAGCAGCTTGCAACCAAGCCTACTAAAAGACGCGTGGGATTTACTGCCAAACATTAAGAGGGAGAAAAGCTTGAAGACGAGGGGCCCAGCCCCTCTCAACTGTTAAAACAAGGGAGACGATTTATGAAAAAAACAGAAGAAAAATCTTATTATTCTTCAATTGGTCAATTGGTTTGTAACGCCTTGCTTGAAATACAGGCTTCATGCCCAAATCAAGACGGCGGAACCTTCTGCCCCAGAAAGGCATGCTGTTTCCCCTGTGATTCAAAAGAAAATGACAGGCAAGGCCCTGTCTTCAATTTCTATGCTGAAAGGCATGTATGTCTGCTTGAAGCCTTGAATGAAGGGAATTTAGACGTGGCAAAGATAAGAGCCAACGAGGAATATATCTGTTGCATGCGTTGTTTCTGTACTGCCATTGCCAACGATTTTGATAAATATGTCAGGGTCAGAAAGTCCATGTCCTATGATGAATGGAAAAGGTGGGCAAAGAAAGTTACATCGAGCTTGCCAAAGGGGTCTAATGCCAAAGATGTCTTGAAAAAGCATAGGGAGGCATATATAGGCCTTCAGATGGCGCACAAGAGGCGTTTTTAACCCATTATGTAGCATTTGAGTTCTTTAACCCAGATTATGCAGCTCGCAAGTTTGCCGAAGATGCGAGGCGGAGGACACGCAGACGTACTTTGGTACTTCAAGTGTCCGACAACAAAGCAGATTCGGTAAACTTGCGAGCCCCTTGCGGCTTCAAATGCCTGAGATTTAATGACCAAAAAAGATTCACCTTTTGGGTGAAGACAATTACGTAAAAAGATGAGGATAACCATTTAATTATTCTAATAAAATCCTTTTCTCAGGCATTTGAAGTGCATAATCTGGGTTTAACGGACGGGTGTAAGTTGCCATCCAAAAGGGGTTATCTCTACTTTTGCCTTTACATGAAGCGGGCCTGAGAAGTTGACTGGAACTGGGTACAAGATCCATATCCTGCCGTCTGTAAATGTGCCATGATTCCTGCTGCCGTAATTGCCTTTGGCAAAAGCCAGATTCTTCATGGAGACTTCTCTGGGAGGCCTTGACATCCATCCCCATGCCCATCCGTCAATCTCTATGATTTTGCCAGCAAAGGCCTGGGGATTGGCAGCTATCTGTTCAAGGACAGACAGGTTTTGGTTTGTGGAACTGGGATGTTCTTGAGGTAAGGGCCTATCAGGGCCAACGAATAAGTGAAGGCTTTCAAAGTCTGAGACTGCCACTATATTTCCCGCTGCGGCTCCGTCCAATACAGTTGATTGATTTGCCATGCATATGTCCTGGACCCATGCAAGATCCTTGCTTCTTAAGATCCTAAGACAAAGCCGCTGCCGCCTGAGGTAGCGCCCTTTGTAGGAAACAAGGCCTCCATTTGGAACAAAGCTTGCCAAATACCGCTCTTCAGGCAAAAGGAAGAAAAGGCCTCCCCTTTTTGCAGATGTTCTAATGTTCTTTACCCTGCCTGTTCTTGTGTCTATGTCCACGCACCTAAGACGCCCAAGGTCATAACAAAAAAGCCTCTGGTCCTTGGATGAAAAGATAGCTTGCTGCAAAAAACTGGCCTTCTGAGGAAGGTCTACCCTGTGGAGCAACCTGCCGCTTCTGTAATCCCAAAGCTGTCCAAGGCTTGTAAAAGCCCAGGGGTGCATACTGGCAAAAACAAAAGGGTGTCCGCTTCTGACCCTGAAGATGCGCTCTTTGGTTGATATTTTCCAAATTTCATACTGTGCCTTGCCGTTATAAAGGGCAACCACAGGTTCCCTTGGGTGAAAAATGAATCCATCGTAATGAATAGTTTTACCAAAGATGTCTCCTGAGCCGCCTGCACAAAAATCAAATCGATATTTCAAAAGGTTGCCGTCCTTTAAATTCAAGAAACAAAGCTGCCTTTTGCTCAAATCTTTCATATCCTTATAACAGTCAAAGCCAATCACATTTGGAAGGGGCGTAAAGGCCACTCTTTGTGCAATATTTGCAAAAATCCAGGAGCGAACTCGCTTTTTTATGTCAAGATCTATGATTGATATTTCACCAAGCGGATGAAGACGGCCCTTTTCGTCTTCAACGCCCATATCTGTCAATACGGCTGCAAGTCTTGCATTTTTTGAAATTGAAATAGATACCACAGGGGCATTGATGCCAAGGGGTATCTTTGAAACACTGCCCCCTTTATCCACAACCAAAATGCCGGTTTCTCCAACATTTCCAACTGGCTCCCGCATAGCCTCTGGATGGGCCTTTGCGTACAAAAGGGCGCCTTTTATGAAAAGAGGGACGGTCTCCTTTATAAGGGTCGGGGGCAAAAGGTAGCGAAGCCAGGAAGGGGCCTTGGCCTCTATCTCATCAAGGGTCTTATGACCTTCTTTTCTAAAGGCCCTATCCATATTTTGCCATGAGCCATAATTCGTCCTCACACTTTCGTCTATAATGGCACTGATACGCCTTTTTTCTGCTTCTATTTCGGAAGGGGTTGGAGTGATCTTGCTCACATATCCAAAGACGGCAAATTCCTTAGATGAGGCAGAAGGAGTGTAATAGTAGGTACCCGGTATTTTCTCCACCTTGAAGGGTGTAAACGGTTGGCCCCAAACAGGAATAACCGAAAACAGTATGAAGGGAATAACAAGGATACCGTATCTTTTCATATAGCATCCACCTCCCCCGAGCGTCCATGCTTTACTGGTGCAATACCACTTACATAAACCACCTGCAACTACAATCGGTTATGAAAAAGTGTCTCGATTTTTTCCTGAGTTCATGTGGTCGTGTGGTCTTTGACCAGAAAAGTTTTTGGTGATATAATTTTTTTTGAAAAATGTGCGGAGGTGGTTTATGAGCTGGACCATTGTTTGTGATCTTACCATGGACCGCTTTAGCGGCAATCGTGTATTAGACAATTCCCCATTTCACAACCACGGCACAATGATAGGTGCAATCTCTTCGCATGACGGCTATGTGAGCTTAAATGGCCCTGATGCCCAGATAGAGATCCCGGTCATCAACGATAGCTTGCAAGGATTTGCTGCCCTCAAGGTCCAGGCATTTATCCGGCCAAGACAGATAACCCACCGTTACAACATCGTAGAAGGCTGGATGTCCTTTGCCTTTTTCATCGAGTCGGATGGATGTCTCAGTGGAACCGTTTTTGATGGTGCCAACTGGAAAGGACCTCACAGTCGCTCAGCGCAGGTGCCCATGAATGAGTGGTCACGGGTATGCTTCGAATATGACGGGGTAAGTTTAGCAAAGTTGGTACTGAACAATAGAGTGGTTGGTTCCAGTTTTGAGATGTCGTACAAGGTGGCACAGCCTCGCCAGGTCATTACCATAGGCCATTGGCCACGAGGCGATCATCGTTACACCTTTCAGGGAGATATTGGTCATATAAGGATAGAGAGGCGAAATCAAGAAGATATTTGGCGTGATGCTCTGGAAATATTGTATTGCAGACGAAAACTGACCCCATTGCAATTAAGCGCAAGGCGCGAGCTCGAATTTCTGCTAAGGAAACTTCCTGCCAAAGAGCAGCAAGAAATCACCAAGTGCATGCTACAGCAGTTAGCTTTGCTCCGGAAGATGCTAAACCGAATCAGAGGTGACAGCCCCAAGGAAGTGGCAATTTTGAGACGCTTTGGAGACGAATTGAGGCAGGCATGGTGTTGCAGTTTAGACGTAGGGAAAGCTGTGGAAATCCTGAAGAGACTTTTCCGTCACCTGAAGAAGGTATATGGAGGTGCACGAAGTGCGGAAGAGATGTTTGAAGAATTGGTAGAGTTAAGCAGGATGTGCGCAAGAGAAGGGCCACATTACAAAAGGATGCAAGAATTGATGCTTATTATTTTCCCCGAGCTTAGGAGCAGCCAAGAGGCGCTGAAGCAACTTTTTAAAAATGCATAAAGGGATATAAAGGGAGAAAGAAATGGGTGGAAGATTAGACTCAGGATGCAAACAGAACAATCCCTTAATAAAAGACGCCTATGAAAAACTTGCCAGGGCCTTTGCACCAAGACTCTATTTTGATCCGCAAGAACGGTTCTTTCCCGTGGACTTGATGTCGGCGGTAAGAAATTCATCTCTTTGGAGGCTTCAGGCCACCAGTCCAGACGTAGAGCCAAGTGCTGTTCTTGTAAGGGATACGGGGTTGATAGACCCCATCATGGATTTGTCTTCTGCCTCTAAAGAATATTTTATGACGGTGTGCGGTGTAGAGGAGAAGACCGAGGAGATAGATGGTATTCTTCACAAATTTCCTGTCCCCTTGATAGATGATATCTATGAGCTTTATTCCTCAGGTAAAATTTCTGCTCGTCTGACTATTTATGCCTCTGTATGCAGGGCCAATGAGGCTATCAATAGCCATTTAGTCAATCAGCCAGGATGTAAGGGTGGAGACAAGGAATTAAGGGCTGCCTTAGCAGAAGGAGGGCTTATAATCAACTACTATATGTACTTCCCAGCATATGAGTCACCGGAATTTGAGGCAGAAGGGGATTGGTCGGGAATTTCTATCATCTTTCCACCTCCTGTCATTGATGAAAGTGGTGGGATCGATGTGAGAGATCCTGGCAATCAGCCTCTATTTGCCGTTTATTACAAAAAAGTTATTCCGTGGATTTATTCTGATAATTGGAAAGCTGCCTTTTATTTTACTGCAAGTTATAGCGAATTTCGTAGATGGGAGTCTGTTACAAAGGAACGGGATGCGGATTTAGGCATTGATACCCATCCTGTAGTTTATATTTCTCTTGGCAGACATAATTGCTATTTTGAACCAACGGAGCAAAATATAAGTATTATGAATGGAGGATTATTCTCAACAGAGGACATAGAAAACGGCTCCCTTTCACCCGGGCCTTCGGATCGGACTATAACCGGTGGTTCAAGCTGGGGTGAAGTCATTCTTGACTCAGCAATCATCCTACCTGCGTCTTTAATACTTTTCTTGGTCGCACTTTGTGCCACAGGATGTGAAAATCCTTTTGAATTCGACCCGGTTATCACCCCTCCTGATTATGACGCGGAAGATAAGGTGGATGAAGGAGGGTATCACGTCACACAAAGTGATAGCGGTTCAGGGTATCCGTCCAACCCTTCAAGTGATATCCCAGAAGATAGACGAAATCTGGATTTTGAACTTGTTTATGTGGATCTTGAAAATAGAGAGCTTGAAACATTGTGGACCTATGAGGGGGCATGGGGAGGAGCAGTTGTTTTAAACGACTATGCCTCAGACGGGTCTTTGCTTAGACAGTGGGGTTACTATAAGGGTTTTAGAAGGCCAATACTTTCTGCCTGGTTTCTGTGGGATCTGTTCAGAGACTGGACCTACGGCTGCGCTGGAACGGTGGAGGAACCAACACCCTGATGGTAAAGACAATCAGTTTATTATAAGGAGGGATAGAAAGAATGAAGGCTTTGCTAAAATTAATCACCTATGTCTTTATTTTTTTGATACCATTTTGTGTTTACTGTAGTGAATCCCTCGGCGCAATTGCTTCAAGTGACTACTGGGATGGCGGTTCGCTTAATGACTGGAAGGGCAACACGGCTTGGACGCAGGTCTCCGTGGCAAGCCCAGGGGGTAATCCTGCAGGCTATCTATCATCAACCAGCAAGCCCGGTGGCAATCCATCAAATACCATAGGCGCCCTTAATGAAAGTTACCGCTATACAGGCAATTATACGGCAGCAGGGGTAAACCAAGTCTCATTTGATCTTAAGCTGGTGTCTGGCCAGGTCACCTGGGTGGCCTTTCGCGTAAGGTATCACGATGCCAGGTATAACGGTTGGTATTACCGATTGAGTTATACACCTCTTACTACAACACACATGTCTCCTGTTCTTCCCCTGGGCGAATGGGTGCATTTTGACGTACCAATAAACCCCAATTGGACCGATGCCGAGGCAAAGGCAGCGGGCTGGCAACAGGAGCCTTCCAGCCCATCTTTTAGTGAAACCATGTCTGATGTTTATACGGTTGAAATCAGGCTTTATTCTTCCAATTTAGGAAACACAACCCTGGGTATAGACAACTTTGTTCTTTATGCTAACAGGCCAGGCCCCATAACAACGGCTTGGCCTCCAAACTTCCAGGAACGTTTGACAGGCCTATGGTATGACAGAAATGAACCAGGAAACGGTGTTGCCATAGAAATGCAGGGGCAGAAGGCATTTATTGCCTGGTTCAGCTTTGAACGACACAGCAGCTCAGGAAATGAAACTGCAGAAGACAATGCCACAAGTTGGGTGGCCTGTAGCGGAAATGTGACCAGGCTTGCATCTGTATCCTGCCGTGCCCAAAAGTGGGAAGGCTGGCCATGGGGCGATGCCTACAGTCAGCCTGTAGTATCAGAGCGGCCTTTCCGAATGGAGACATGGTTTAATTACACCAGCTTCAACGATGATTCTAACGACTTTATCAATTTTTATATGTATTATCTGGGCCCGCTTCCTTTTAAATCCAAACATCTGGTACGGTTCATGCGGGACTTTTCGCCAGGCGATCCAGATTCCCGAAACCTTACAGGCTGGTGGTACGATCCTGCTTACAATGGTATGGGTTTTTTCATAGAGGCAAGGGGCGGAACACTTGTGCTTGTCTGGTACAACTATGGCGACAATGGAGCTCCAAGGTGGTGGACAACGAGTGGTGCTTTCCCGGATGGAGCCCAGACATATACAGGGGTTCTAAACGGATGGCATAATGGGGAGTGTTTTCTTTGCGACTATTACAAACAGCCCTGGATGGTAGCTGGTGAGGCAGGAAATATTACCATAAATTTCATTGATTCATCCCATGCAACAGTGGACATAAACGGTATCACCTTAAACATCCAAAGATTTACCATCCCTTAATCCGTAGAAAAAGGCCAGGGGCTAAGGCGAGGTAAGGCCAAAGGCCCCTGGCAAAAGGCCTCATTTGCATAAGTAAGACAGCAAGAGAAGATTGATTTTTGCTTTCTCTTTTTAGTAAAAGAGCCTGCTAAGCCAGACAGAGGCAAGAATTCCTGCCGCATCTGCAAGTAGGGCAGCACTTAATGCGTGGCGGGTCTTGGTTATGCCAACTGAGCCAAAATAGACTGCAAGCACATAAAAGGTTGTCTCTGTTGAACCCTGCATAACAGAGACAACAAAGGAGAGAAAGCTGTTTGGCTGCCTGTTTACAATCTCAGACATTATGCCAAAGGCGCCGCTTCCGGAAAGGGGCCGCATAAGTGCCATGGCAAGTGCCTCAGGAGGCATGCCAATAAGATTAACTACTGGTGAAAGAAGCCTTACAAACAGATCCATTGCACCGCTTGCCCGTAACATCCCTATTGCGACAAATATAGCCACCATGAAGGGTATTATCCGTACGGCAGTATCAAAGCCCTCCTTTGCCCCTACTGTCAGGCTTTCATACACCCTTACCCCCTTGAGGAATCCATAAATGAGAAAAAAAGAGATAAGTATGGGAATAAGCCAGGATGACAGTTGCCCGACATTTTCAAAGGAGAGGCCGTTTTTGCTCCAGGTTTCATAAAGCCTTGTCAGGGAGGCAAAGCAAAAGGCAGAAACTGCAATGACTATGAAGATTTTTCCCCATAAAGACACGGAAAAATGGCCTTCTTCCTCTCTTTTTTCTTTTCCATCCATGTCCAATTCTTCATCTGTATGCACGAAGGCCTCCAAGTCCCCAGGGCTTATCACAGGGTCTTGGCCGCCTCTTTTTTCAAGCCACTTAGCCGCAACTATTGCAACCAAGGTGGAGATCGAGGTTGCAAGCAGGGTGGGAAAAAGAATGTCAGCAGGCCTGTGACATCCGGCAGCCGCCCTCACTGTGATTACGCCAAGTGGAAGCAGTGTGACATTGGAAGTGTTGATGGCAAGAAATAGACACATGGCATTTGTTGCCACCCCTTCCTTGCAGGAAAGCTCTTTCAGCTTTCTCATGGCCTTTATTCCCATGGGAGTGGCAGCGTTTCCAAGGCCAAGGGCATTGGCAGACATGTTCATTATCATTGCAGACATGGCAGGATGCTCTGGTGGCACTGACGGGAAAAGTCTTACCATGACGGGCCTTATGAACCTTGCAATGGCCCTAAGCATGCCTCCATCTTCAGCAACCTTCATGAGCCCAAGCCACAAAGCCATGGGACCTATAAGATGAATTGCAAGGGTGACTGCTGCCTTTGCCGAGTCGAAGGAAGCCTTTGTTACTGCATCCATCTTTCCTGTATAGGCAGCGGTTATCGTTGCAACAAGTATCATTCCGAGCCAGATGGAGTTTATGGCAGCAGGTTTCTGATTCATGAGACATCTTCCTAAAAGGTATATTGACTTAAGTCAATGTTATCCATTGCATCTTGAATATTTTAGAGTCAAAAAGTCCAGATCTTTGCGGAAAGGAAAAATATGAAAAAACTTAGAAAGATTATCCACATAGACGAAGAGCTTTGTAACGGTTGTGGTCAGTGTGTGCCTGCATGTGAAGAAGGGGCAATAGAGATAGTTAATGGAAAGGCGCGTCTTGTAGCAGAAAAATATTGTGATGGCCTGGGTGCATGCCTTGGGGAATGTCCTACAGGGGCCCTTCAGATAGTGGAAAGAGAGGCAGAGGACTTTGATGAAGAGGCAGTACATGATTATTTGGCCAAAAAGACCGGGCAGAAAGGTTCTTCATGCCCCTCTTCAAAGGTTATGGATCTTGGCCCGGTTTCTTGTGAATGTGCCAACAGGCCAGACTATATCAGGGAAAAGGAATCACTCCTTGGCCACTGGCCCATACAGATTCGTCTTGTACCGCCCCATGCCCCCTTTTTGAATCAGGCAGATCTGCTTGTTGTAGCAGACTGTACGGCTGTTGCCTGCCCGGATTTTCATGAGCGATTTGTAAAAGGAAAGGTGATACTCATGGGGTGTCCCAAGTTTGATGATCAACAGGAATATGTTGAAAAATTCAAAGAAATATTTATAAAAAATAATATACGCTCAATATCTACAGTCATAATGGAAGTGCCCTGCTGCTCGGTGATGCTTGGAATCCTAAAAAAGGCCATAGAGAAGGCAGGTAAGGTCCAAACCATCAACTATACAGTTATAGGAATAAAGGGGCCTGTCATAAGAGAGGGAGTTGAAATGCCCTGATGGCGGGTGATCAATTAGTTTACAATTTACTTTTCAATAATTTTCATCTAAAATTTAACACAAACAAAAAAGGAGAAAGGAGAAGGAGCTATGAAGAAGAGTTTTTGCTATGTAAGTTCTTTGGCCTTCTTCTTTGTGGTCAGTCTCATTGCAGGCTCTGTGTTTGCAGGGAACGTCTGTATTGACTGTCACAAGAAGATCTCGCCAGGGCAGGTCAAGGATTGGTCTGTGAGCAAACATGCTGAGAACGATGTAACTTGTGATGTTTGCCATGGTGACAAACACACCAGCGCAAAGGATGTGGACAAGGTTGTCCTTCCAGATGAGCACAAGTGCGCAGAGTGCCATGAAGAGCAGTTTAATTCTTTTAAAAAGGGCAAGCATCAGTTTGGCTGGACGACCCTGAATGCCCTTCCTGTCACCCATGTTGAGCCAGATGAGCTGATGGAAGGCGGAAGGGGCTGCGGCGGATGCCACAACATGGGCATAAAGACAGAGGCACAGAAAAAGGATCAACTTGCAAAGGGTTATCGTTATCAGACCAACTCCTGCGATGAGTGCCACACCCGCCACAGCTTTTCCAAGAAAGAGGCGCAGAATCCAAGGGCATGTCAGCAGTGCCACATGGGTTATGACCACCCTCAATGGGAGATGTGGTCATCCTCAAAGCACGGCGAGCGTTACTTTGCCAAGGTACAGGGTTTCCTTCCAAAGGATGCCCAGGCACCAACTTGTCAGTTCTGCCATCTTCCAAATGGCACCCATGAAAACCGAACTGCGTGGGGTTTTCTTGGCGTACGTCTTCCCATAAAGGACAAGGAGTGGGCAGATGCCCAGGTATGGCTTCTTAAGGCCCTTGGCGTCCTTAATCCAGAAACCGGGAAGCCAACTGCCCGTCTCGCTGCTGTAAAGGCAGTCCAGATGGCAAAGCTTGACCAGAAGTCCTGGGAGACCGAAAGGGAAAAGATGATAAAAAGGTGTACCACATGTCATTCTGAAAACTATGTGCGCGCACAGATGAAGATGGGGGATGAGATGATAAAGAAGACCACCATCCTCCTTGCTGAAGGCATCAAGATTGTGGCAGGCTTGTACAAGGATGGAATCTTGAAGAAACGCGCCGATCAGCCATTTGCTTTTCCTGATTTTCTCTATTTCATGAGGACAGACTATCCCAAGGCCTCAAGTGACAGTTATAAATCCATGGATAAGAATCTTTCTTACATAGAGCAGGTACTCTTTCAGATGTACATGAAGCACAGGATGAGGGCATATCAGGCATTCTTCCATGTAAATCCTGATTATGCTTACTGGTATGGTTGGTCCATGATGAGCAAGGACCTTGGTGAGATAAAGGAGCTTGCCGCCCAGATGCGGGCAAACCACAAAGGCAAGATGTAAGACATAGATTATAAAGACAAAGTCTTATTTAATCAAAGGCCCCCACGAGGGGCCTTTTTTATTGATGGGGAAGGTGTTAAGAATCTCCAGTCAGCATTTTTAAGTCTTCTTGATAGGAAAGTTGCATATCATGCGCAAGAGCGGTTTTTGGGCACAAACAGAATGAATCCACCATGACTGTACTACTTTTTTCTTTTGCAAAGCTTTGTGCCGGCCTTGCCCTTTTGGTCGGTGGAGCCGAATTTCTCACTGACAACTGTATAATAATTGCAAGGAGTCTGGGTGTAAGTCCTATGATTATCGGCCTTACCGTGGTTGCCTTTGGGACCTCTGCACCAGAATTTTTTGTTACAGTAATGGCAAATATCCGCGGACAGGCAGATCTTGCAGTTGGTAACATAATAGGAAGCAATATTGCCAACATAGGTCTTGTTCTGGCCGCAGCTGCCATAATACGGCCCTTCCCTGTTCATCGTAGAATTGCAAGGGTGGAACTTCCCTTTCTGGTCATGTCTGTCATTTTGATGGGACTTGCCGCATGGTTCGAGGTGCTTTCAAGGCCTGAGGCAGTCATCCTGCTCCTGTCATTTTGTGTATATCTTTATTTTCTTGTTGAAAACCGTACGTCTTACTCTCACTCTGGAATTACAGTGGAAAAGACATACCATGAAAATCCACGGTTCATGGTACGTTCCACTATTATAGCTTTAAGTTTCATTGCCCTTATTTCTGGCTCGCACCTTCTGATCCAGGGAGCCGTGTCCATTGCACGCTTTTTTAACTGTCCTGAACTTATCATCGGACTTAGCTTAACCGCAGTGGGTACATCCCTTCCAGAACTTGCAAGCACCATTTCAGCCATCAGGAGAAGGGAGTCAGGGCTTGTCATAGGAAACGTTATTGGAAGCAACTTTGCAAACACCTGTGGCGTTCTTGGAATAGCAGCCCTAATAAGGCCTATCCCTATTAACCATCATGTGCTCGTTGCAGACTTTCCTGTGATGGCAGCCTTGAGTCTTGTGCTTATACCTCTTTTCAAAGATGGGTATCTTTCTCGAAGGGATGGTTTCATGCTTCTTTTTGCATATTTGGCCTATATTTCCATTATTTATTTGAAAATGTAACAGTTTCTAATTATAAATTCATGATTGACATTTGTTTGTGGAAAGGGCTTTGTGTTCAATCCTTTTGGAAGGGGAGCCGAAAGGATTGAATAAGGGACGCCCAAAAGTGTAATAGTCCAAAGGGAGGGACAAGACATGCACAAGAAATCGTTAACGCCTTTCATCATTTTTTTCGTGAGCATCTTTTGTTTTGGTAGCGCATATGGTGCTGGCTTTCAGCTCTTTAACGAGCTTTCTGCAAGGACTGCCGGTCTTGGCGCAGCCATGACTGCAAGGGCAGATGTTGTTGAAAGCGCCTGGTTCAACCCAGCAGTCTCTGCTATGCTTGATGGCCCCAAGTTCATGACGGGTATGTCAGCAGTGATTCCTCAGATGAAGCTTGAGTCAGACAATTATCGTGCAGACATGAAAGACAAGGTCTATCCTTTGCCCCATGTTTATGGTGCAATGCCCCTTGGTGACAAGTTTGGCCTTTCCATGGCCATAAACGTGCCCTACGGGCTTACCACCGAATGGAGTAACGATTGGCGCGGAAAATATTATGCAGTCTATACAGAGCTTCGCTGTCTTTTCATCTCTCCGGCAGTTGCTGTTAAGCCCTTTGACTGGCTTTCCTTTTCGGCTGGTCCAAACTTCGTCTATGCAACCGCTGACATGAGAAGGGCAGTCAGTCCCAAGGTGCCAGGACTAAAGTCAAACATGAAGGGAGAGGACTGGGCATATGGCTACACCGTCTCCATGATGGCAAAGCCGATAAAGGACTGGAGCCTTGGAGTCACCTATCATTCCCAGGTTGATCTTGGGCTTAGAGGCACAGCACGCTACTCCATGAGCATTCCCCCCTTTCCAAAGTCAGATATGTGGCTTGATGTGAGCCTTCCCCGCACGGTATCCATTGGTGTGGCCACCACTGCAGTAAAGAATTTTACCTTCTCCATGGACATAGTTTGGACAGACTGGTCTTCTTATGACAGCCTTGACTTTGTGTATGCAAAGGCCCCGGGGACAGGAAAGCCTGGTGTAGTCAGTGTGCCAAGAAACTGGGAAGATGCATGGGCATTCAAGTTTGGGGCTGAATATACCTACAACTCCATGTGGCAATTCAGGGCAGCATATGCCTACGACAAATCCCCAATAAAGAACAAGTACAGGGAGCCGACCCTTCCTACCAACGACCGCCATGTGTTTAGTGTTGGTCTCGGTTGGAACTACAAACACATGGGGATTGACGCCTCTTACACCTACGTTTTGGTGGAAAATGGAGGCACTTCTCCCATGACACCAGGTCTCGACGGCACATACAAGGGTCAGGCCCATGTCATTGGAACCTCTTTTAGATGGAGCTTTTAGAAGAAGCCAAAAAGAAGGGTTTACCCCTCACAATACCAGAGATGTTAAAGCGGTCGGCCGCTCTTTATCCAGAGAGGCCGGCCTTGACTGCGAGAGAGAAAGACCGAGACAGGACCATAACCTACAGGGAGCTTCTTGAAGATGTCCTCGCCCTGGCAGGAGGCCTGCTTTCCCTTGGGCTCAAAAAAGGCGACAGGATCGCCATCCTTGGGAATAACTCCCCTGAGTGGGCAAAGACCTACCTTGCAGCAGCTTTTACCGGCTGCATAAACGTCCCCATAGATTCCCTTCTAAGTGAAAACGAGAAACAACAGCTCATAGCAAAGGCAAAGGTAAAGGCCGCATTCGTGGCCCCAAGGTACCTGGAAGTTCTTGAAGAGCTGCCAAAGGGTTTTCCCCTGCCAAGGCACATTGTGTGCATGGACTGGCAGGAAGGAAATTGGGGCAAGGGGATCATGTCCATGGAAGAGGTGATGGCCCTGTCCAAAAACTCAACAGACAGGGATCTTCCATCGGTAGTAAAAGATGACATCGCTGCAATAATATTTACCTCTGGAACCACAGGGGTTCCAAAGGGGGTTGTGCTCACTCACTGGAATATCATGTCCGACTGCATTGCCTGTGAGATGGCAGTTGATATATGCCGGGAACGCTTCTTGTCTGTGCTTCCCATGCACCATACCTTCGAATGCACTGCCGGCTTTTTATTGCCCCTTTACTGCGGTTGCCATGTGACATATGCAAGAAGCCTTCGTTCCCGTTACATCATGGAAGATCTTCGCTTCTGCAGAGGGACGGTCATGCTCGGGGTGCCGCTTCTTTTTCAGAAGATGATGGAAGGGATACAAAGGGCCATAGAAAAGGCACCTGTTCACAGACGGCTTGTATTCAAGACCCTTTGGAATCTTGTGCTTGCGGCAGAACGGGCAGGGAATCCCGGTCTTGGAAAGGCCCTTTTTCGCTCTCTCAGGAAAAAGGCAGGCCTTGACACCATACGCTATTTCGTCTCGGGGGGCGCAGCCCTTCCCCCTTATGTTCCTCTTTTTTTCAGAAGGCTTGGTATAGACATGATACAGGGGTATGGGCTCACTGAATCAAGCCCGGTTTTGACCCTGAATCCATTGGATCGGCCCAAGAATGAAAGTGTTGGCCCGCCACTTCCAGGGGTAAAGGTCAAGGTCTCAGAGCCTGATTCCCAGGGTGTGGGGGAGCTTGCCTTCAAAGGACCAATGATTATGAAGGGCTATCTAAACGATGAAAAGGCAACTCGCCAGGTCCTTGATGAGGAGGGATGGCTTTACACTGGAGATCTGGGCTTTGTTGACAAAGATGGTTATGTGCACATATGCGGAAGGGCGAAGAATCTTATCGTGACCTCTGCTGGCAAAAATGTTTATCCAGAGGAGATAGAGGCCCTTTTAAACAAGAGCCCCATTATTCTTGAGTCCATGGTTTATGGCAAACAGGTATCAAGTGGCGGTGAGGAGGTTTGTGCAGTCATAGTGCCTGATTTTGAAATCATAGCCCAGTTAAAGGGCCAGGAGGACTTGAGTGAAGAGGGCCTTTTTGGCCTAATGGATCAGGAGGTGAGGAAGGTAAACAGACAACTTGGTTCCTACAAGCGGATAAAGTCCTTTCATGTAATAAATGAGGAACTTCCAAAGACCTCTACCAAAAAGATCAAGAGACACCTGTTCAATCTCCAAATACTGGAAAAGAAACCGACAAAAAGATAATTTGAATAATCAGGATCTCTTAGCCACCCTAAATGATGAACAGCGCGCAGCGGTCTGCTCCCAGGGCACACATCTGCTTGTGATTGCCGGGCCTGGCACGGGAAAGACAAGGGTGCTTGTCTCAAGGATCTTTCATCTTCTAAATGAGGGCACAAGGCCTGAAGGGATACTGGCCGTTACCTTTACCAACAAGGCAGCAAGTGAGATAAAAGAGCGCCTTTCTCGTTTGGGTTTAGACAGGCTGCCCTTTGTGGGCACGTTTCACTCCTGGGCCTATTCCCTGGTATTAAACAGCACAAAAAAACGCCCCTATGTGATGGGAGAAGATGAGCAGCGGCAACTATTGAGGGAGGCTTTGGAGGCAGCTGGTATAAAGGGCAGGGACAAAGGGCTTAAAGACAGGCTTCTTTTGTTGAAACAGCAGTATAAGCCAAAGATTGACGAGGCTGAAGGAGAGCTTCTTGCCTTGTGGGAGTCATACCATGCACTTTTGTCTGAGTATGATGTTATGGACTATGATGATCTCATCATAAGGGCGGTTGAGATAGTAGAGAAAAACGGCTCAGGGTACTTGAGCTATGTACTTGTGGATGAGTTTCAGGATGTGAGCCAGCTTCAGTTTCATCTGGTACGTCTTTTGGCAAGATCCTCCTTGATCACTGCCATAGGAGATGCCAATCAGGCAATATACGGATTTAGAGGTGCAAGCCCAAGGTTTATGGAAAGGTTTAGGAACGAGCTTGGGCCGGTTGAGACAGTGCGTCTATCTAAGGCCTACAGGTGCCCCCAAAGGATACTCGATGCGGCCTCTTCTTTCATTGGAGAAGACAGTGGCCTTGTTTCACAAAAAGGGACGGGTGAAGGTATAGTTTACAAGTGCTTTGAAAACGAGGAAAGGGAGGCAGCATGGATAGCAGGCCAGATAGACAGGCTTGTAGGGGGTACAAGCTTTGAAAGTCTAAACGCGGCAACTGGTGCCGCTGATGCACAAAGGAGCCTTTCTGATGTTTGTATCTTGTACAGGGCACGTTTCATGTCAGAGCCGCTTGTATCTGCCCTTTTGCGTCAAGGCATACCCTTTCACACGCCCTTTAGACAAAGGCGAAAGGTTAGCAGGCTCTTCTTTGCAATCAGGCACCTTGCCGCACTCCTTGAAGGGCGTACAGAAGATTTTCATATCAAGATGCTTGGGATCAAGAAAAAAGAGGCAGTATTTCTTATAAATCAGCTCAAAGAGGCAATTGAACAGGGAAGTCTTCAAGACGAATTCTTAAAGCAGCTTGAGGCAAGGCTAAATATTTCTGTTGGGGACCAGGAAAAGCAAAAACTTAGAGAAATCATTGGGCTTTTACGCTCTAAGGCGCCTTTGTCTTTAATTTTTAAGGAAGAGCAAGATGAGCTTGACTTTTCTGTGGAGGCCGTCACCCTCATGACCCTTCACGCATCAAAGGGGCTTGAGTTTCCCATCGTGTTTCTTTGTGGCCTGGACCAGGACGTATTACCCTGGAAGGATAGTGACCTTGATGAAGAAAGGCGCCTTTTTTATGTGGGCCTAACAAGGAGTGCTGAGCACCTGTTCCTTACAAGTTCCAAAAGGAGAAAAATATATGGGAGGAGGGTAGAGACAGGGCCATCGGCCTTTTTGACCAAGATAAACGACTACCTGCACAAAGATCAGCAGAAGGCCAACAGGAAAAAACCATCTCTTAAAAAGAAGCAGAAGAGTCTCTTTTGATTTTTTTGTAAAAGGCACTTTTTTTGTCTGTTCATACGGTATAATTTTATGTAACCATAACACAGTGACTTCTGTTACGAATTTGTCAGGAGCAAAAGATGGCACATATAACAGTTGAGGAAGTGGAACATGTTGCACAGCTTGCAAGGCTGCGCTTTTCCAAGGATGAACTTGAAGAGTTTACCAATCAGCTCGATGCCATTTTGAGGTTTGTTGGCAAACTTGAGTCTCTTGATACCGAAGGCGTGGAGCCTACTTACAGGGCCATTGAAATCGTTAACTGCTTCAGGGAAGACGTGGTCAAGCCGTCTCTTCCAATAGAGGAAGTTACCGCAAATGCCCCTGAAAGCGAAGAAGGTGCCTTTGTAGTGCCAAGGATAATCTAAACGGGCCTTTGTCAGGTCCTGCTGTTTCGGGAGAACGCGCATGAAAGATGTCTTGGATATGGGTATTTCCGAGCTGAGAAATGCCATGGACGAAGGAAAGGTAAGCGCCCAGGAGCTTACCACACAGTATCTTGACAGGATCGAGGCTGTGGATAAGAAGGTGAGGGCCTATGTTACAGTGACTGAAGAGGTGGCCCTTTCCCAGGCCAAAGCAGCAGACGAGATGATAAAAAAGGGAAAGGCAGGCCCCCTTACAGGTATTCCATTGGGCATAAAGGATGTGATTTGCACAAAAGGGATTCCCACAACCTGTTCATCCAGGATGCTAAAGGATTTCAGGCCTCCTTTTAACGCCACTGTAATGGAAAGATTGGCAGAACAGGGGGCAGTGATGCTTGGAAAGCTGAACATGGATGAATTCGCCATGGGTTCTTCCACAGAAAACTCTGCCTTTTTTGAAACAAGAAATCCGTGGGACCTTGACAGAATACCAGGAGGCTCAAGTGGTGGCTCTGCCGCAGCGGTTGCAGCCAGGATGTGTGTTGCATCCCTTGGCTCCGATACCGGTGGCTCAATCAGACAGCCTGCATCTCACTGTGGCGTTGTGGGCCTTAAACCGACTTATGGGCTGGTGTCAAGATATGGGCTTGTCGCCTTTGCATCTTCCCTTGATCAGATCGGCCCACTTACACGAAGCGTGGAGGATGCTGCCCTTCTTCTTGAGGCAGTGGCTGGTCATGATAGCCGGGATTCCACAAGTCTTCCAAGGCCTGTTCCCCCTTTTGCCAAGGCATGCAGGCAGGCAATGGAGGGGCTAAGGGTAGGAATACCGAAGGAATACTTCATCGATGGGGTACAGGAGGAAGTTGTAGGCAGTATCAGACAAGCCCTCAGGGTCATGCAGGATATGGGTGCAGAACTTGTGGACATCTCGCTTCCCCATACGGAATATGCCATTGCAACCTATTACATAATCGCCACTGCAGAGGCCTCCTCCAATCTTTCCCGTTATGACGGGGTGAAGTATGGCTTCAGGGCCAAGGATTATTCAAATCTCATGGATATGTATAAAGAGACAAGGGCCCAAGGGTTTGGTCCAGAGGTTAAAAGGAGGATCATGCTTGGCACATACTGCCTGTCTGCCGGTTACTACGACGCCTTTTACAAGAAGGCCTCCCAGGTACGCACCCTCATTGTTGATGATTTCAAAAAGGCGTTCAAGGAGTGTGACGTTATTGCAGCACCTGTAGCCCCGACCACTGCCTTCAAGATTGGCGAGAAGGTAAATGACCCGTTAAAGATGTATCTTTCAGACATCTTCACCATACCTGTAAATCTTGCAGGTATTCCAGGCCTGTCCCTGCCGTGTGGATTTGACCAAAATGGCCTTCCTATAGGCCTTCAACTTATGGCAGGCCATTTGCAAGAAGAAATTCTGTTTACAGCAGCAAGTAATCTTGAAAAGGGTCTTGGGCTAAACAACAGGTGGCCGGATCTTACATAGGAAACCTCGTATGCAAAGGATACCCATAAAACTTGCAAAGGCAGATATGGTGCTTGCAAAGGATGCAGTTACCCCTGAGGGGCAGATCCTTTGCGGAGCTGGCACTAAACTCAGTGAAGAGCTCATTGTCAGGCTGCGGCACCAGGGGGTCTTAGTCCTGAGTGTTCAGGGTCACCCGGTACGGATGCCAGGAGAAAAGTCCCTTGCTGAAAGGTTGAAGGAGCTTGACAACCGTTTTTCCAAGGTCTCATCTGACCCGGTTCTGCGGGCACTCAAGCATCTTATTGGCGAATATTGGGTAGTTGAAGAAAAGGGTGCAGAGTTTCTGGAAAAGCTCAAGAAGGAAGCCAAGTAATGGACAAGGCAGAGATAAGAAAAAGGCTAAATGACATCCAGTCCCTGCCAACTCTTCCGCCAATAGTGTCAAAATTAAACGAGATGGTGGCGGATGAGGAGATCACCGCTGTAAAACTTGGTAAGGTCATAGAGAAAGACCAGGTGCTTACGAGCAAGCTCCTTAAGATGGTGAACTCTTCCTTCTTTGGTTTCCCTCAAAGGATAAGCACTGTCTCAAATGCCATAGTTCTTCTTGGTTTCAATGTCATAAAGACCCTCATTGTCACCTCTTCGATTTTCGAGGTAATGCAGGCCTCAGATGTTGGGCTTTTTGAGCACTCCCTTGGCTGTGCCACTGCCTGTGGCATCATTGCCAAACTGCGCCAGATAAAAAATCCGGAAGAGGTTTCCACAGCAGGCCTTATCCATGACCTTGGAAAGATAGTGATAAGGTCCGAACTTCCTGACGAGTATGAGGCAATAGTAGAGGAGGCGGAGGAAAAGGGCCTCTACATGCGTCAGGTGGAAAAGGAACGCATAGGCTTTGGACATGGCGAGATAGGAGGTATCCTTGCCAGGCAGTGGAACCTGCCAGAAAGGTTGGTATTTCCCATAGAATATCATCATAAACCAGAGCAGGCCCCGGACTTTAAGGAGATTGCAGCAATTGTTCACTTTTCCGATATACTCATTAGGGCCTTGGGCTTTGGAAGTGGTGGGGATCCTTGGGTGCCGGCCCTTGATCACGCCGCCTGGGAGCGAATAAAGCTAACAAAGAGCCAGATGAAAGAGGTTATTGCCGAGCTTGATGAAAAGCTCATGGAGCTTCAGGACTTTACCTTGGAAATCAAGCTTGATGGTTGACAGATAATGGCAAGACTTGCCCTTGTAACATCCAACACCTTCAATAGACAGGATGAAAGGCTTTGTCTCGAGGCAAAGGGACACCTTGTGAGCTATAAGCAGGATGTAGCTCGTGCCCTTGAGACCATCTTGTCTGACCCGCCTGATCTGTTGATAATCGAAAAGGGTCTTGAGCGTAATCTTGACAGAGAGGTGATTGCAGCCCTCAAGAACAATCTCCAGCTTGCCCTCATGCCCATTATTCTTGTTGTCTCTGAAAGGGATATTGCTACCGGGCTTGACTGGGATGCCTATTCAGTGGACGATGTGATTTCAAGCCAGGCAACCATAGAGGAGCTTCTTACACGGATAGAACTTTCTCTTGCACGTGCCCACAGGGTGGCAGACAACAACCCCCTTACCAAGCTTCCTGGCAACTCTTCCATTTTAAAAAGCATTCAGAACATGCTGGATGAGCAGGCAGATCATGCTGTGTGTTACGTGGACATAGACAACTTCAAGCCTTACAATGACAAGTATGGCTTCTCCCGAGGGGATGAGGTCATAAGGATGGTTGGGCGCATATTGGTAAACGTCGTACAAGAGCACTGTGGTAGCAACGGGTTTGTTGGACACGTTGGCGGGGACGATTTCGTATTCCATGTCCCTAACAATGAGGCAGAACCGGTTTGTCAGGATGTGATAAATAATTTTAATGCCCTTATTCCTCTTTTTCTTGATGAAGACGACATCGAAGCTGGCTATTTCACCTCAACAGACAGGCAGGGAAACGAAAGAAGGTTTCCCCTCACATCCCTTTCCATAGCGGTTGTTCCGTGCGAGCCAGGGAAATATTCCCATTATGGTCAGGTGGCAGCAACTGCAGCAAAGCTGAAGAAAAAGGTAAAGGCCCTTGAGGGTAGCAACTACTTCATAGACAGACGTTCTGGTTACTAAAAAGGTGTGCGTCTTCTTCTTGTAAATCCCTGGATAGCAGATTTTGCAGCATTCAATTTCTGGGTAAGGCCCCTTGGCCTTTATGCAGTGGCAGAGTGGCTCGACTCCCTTGGGGAACAGGTTATTCTGCTGGACTGTCTTTCCCCTTTTAAGGCCCCCGGAAGGTTCAGAAGGGAACAGGTATCTTTGCCAATATCAACAAAGCTACCTATCAAAAGAAGCTTTGCCAGATACGGAATAGAAAGGTCAGAGTTCAGAAGAAGGTTACACCAATCTGGCAGGTTTGATGCGGTCTTTATCACATCTGTCATGTCATACTGGTATCCTGGTATAAGCTGGGTAGTTAAGGAAATCAGAAAGGAGATTGGAAATGTTCCCATAATCCTTGGCGGGATTTATGCCACGCTTTGGACAGAACATGCTCGGAGCAACCTCCAAGTTGATCTTGTATGTAAGGGATCCCTTGAGGTCAACAAGGAAAAGATCTGTAATTTTCTCGGCCTGTCAGGTCTGCAAAAGGACAAAAGGGCGTGGTACAAGTTGCCGATTTGGGATGGGGTAGACTACTGTGCAGTCAGAACCGCCATAGGCTGCCCGTTTCGTTGTACTTACTGTGCTTCCCGAATATTGGCTCCCCGCTTCAGTCAAAGGCCAGTGGATGAGGTTATCAGGGAACTGATGCATCTAAAAAGGATTGGAGTGAGACAGGTTGCCTTTTACGACGATGCGCTTTTGGTGGATTTTAACCAGAGATTAGGGCCTATCTTGGATGAACTCGAAAGGAGACAGATTCGTTTCTCCTTTCACACCCCAAATGGCCTTCATGCACGTTTGATAAATGAACAGGTTGCTAAAAGGCTTGTGGAGGCAGGCTTTAAAAGTGTTCGGCTTAGCCTTGAGACAGTGAATGCCAACAGGCAGAAAGAGACAGGCGGCAAGGTCAGCAGCGTAGATCTTGAAAGGGCAATCAGTCATCTTCTTAAGGCTGGCATGAAACCCTCTGCCATTGGCGTATATCTGCTTGTGGGGTTGCCGGGTCAGGACCTTGACGAAGTGGAAGAGTCCATAAGATATGTAAAGGCTCTTGGGGTTAGACCGTATCTTGCCGAGTTCTCCCCAATTCCAGGTACTTTGGAATGGGACAGACTGGAAGACCAGGGGGTGGTTTCACGTTCAATGGATCCACTTTTAACCAATAACACAATCTTTTTTAGGCTTTTTACCAATTACGACATGGACAGATTCCGCGCGCTCAAACTACTGGCAGCCTCGTAGGCAAGGATCTCTTTCTCAGGGGGAGTCTCCTTCTCTTTTCGTAGCGGCAGGGTAATGGTGAATCTTGTGCCTGTATATGGCTCCGAATTTACCTGTATGTTTCCACCAAGCTCTGTCACTATCCTGTGAACTATTGAAAGGCCAAGGCCCGTACCCTCTGGTTTTGTAGTAAAGAAGGGATTGAATATCTTTTTTAGCGTCTCAGGTGATATGCCAAGGCCGTTGTCCTCTATCTCTATTTGCACTTCGTCATCTGTAGAGGTTGCGACGATTCTGACAAGCCCTTTTTCTTCCGGTAGTGCCTGAAAGGCATTTAGAAGCACGTTTAATATAACCTGTCTCAACATGTCTCCGTCTACGGTTATCTCCAGATCGTCTGGAACATCCATTTCCACTACTGCCTGTGAAAGCCTCTTTCTTTGCTTAAGAAGTATCAGGGCAGCAGAAAACTCATCCTTCAGATTTACTGTCTCTGACCTTTTTCTCTCAGGCCTTCCGTAGAGCAGAAACGAGTTTGTCAGCTGGCTTAAACGTTCTGCTTCCCTCTCTATTATGGAAAGGAGCCTTTGACCTTCCGGCATGACAAGACCGCTCTGGCCAAGATATTCTGCCGCACCAGAAATTGAGGCAAGGGGGTTTCTTATCTCATGGGCAAGGCCAGCTGCCATCTCCCCAAGGGCAGCAAGTCGGTCTATGAGCTTCAGTCGTTCTTCCTGGGCCTTGATCTCCGTTATGTCCTGAAATATGAGTCCATGACCCAAGAGCTCTCCCATATGATCGAATATCTTGAAACAGGAGATACCAAGTATCATCTTTTTGTCATTCACCATTAATCCGAGTTCTCTTCTGTCTCCTGTTGCACTTTGTCCGTGACATGAAGACAGGAGTCTTTCCGAACCAGGGATGAGGTCCTTTACATACTTACCATAAGAGTTTGTTACCACCTGGCCGAGTATCTCGTGGGCGGCTATGTTGTAATAAAGTATGCGCCCGTTCACATCGACTGTTATGAGTCCGGATCTGAGGCTGTTTGCAAGGTGACGCTGGATTTCTTCAAGAAGGTGCATATCCTTTGTGGTGTCTTTGAGTTTTTCCTCCACGTTTCTAAGCCTCTTTGAAAGACTCAGGGCAAGAAGGGCAATGGTGTTGAAGGCAGCCATGTTGAGGAAAAAAGTAAAGGCCGCTTCCTCAAGGGAAGGGGCTTGATTTCTCGTCACTATGCATACAATGGCATAAAAAAGCGTGCTTAAAAGGGCAGATCGTGTCCCAGCCCTTTTGGGCCCGAGAAGGCAGGATGTTATTATGGCAATGGAATAGAGAAAGCTGAAACGGCTTAATATTCCACCTGTCAGATACACGGCCATTGTGGCAAGGAGCACATCTGTGACCGTTTGGGCGCCCTTGAGTTGGTCGCTAAGACCTTTTTTCTGGAACCAATAGATCCATATGAGGGTGAGAAAAAAGGCACATCCCAACAGGCAAGACAGATATGATAATCTGACCTCACCTACAAAAGAACCAGGGAATATGGCCCCTGCCATCACCAAAAGAACAAAAATCAGCAGACGCCCTGCCGTCACTAAAAGAAACAGTCTGGTATCGGTCTTTGAATCCACTGTTCGTATTAACCCATGTTATATTTTGAAAGCCGATATCTGAATGAGCGAAAGTTTATCTTTAAGAGCCTTGCGGCCTCTTTCTTCTTGCCATTTGTTCGCTCAAGGGCCTTAAGGAGAAGGTTTTTCTCTATCTGTTCAAGATATGCATCCAGATCAAGCCCTTCCTCTGGGATCTCTGGTATGAATGGCTGCTGGGATTGGCTGCCGTTTTTGCACTGAAACTCGTCCCTATGTTTGCGTTTTGCTATGTAGAGGCTTTCTGGCAATATCAGGGTAGAGCTTGAAAGGGCAACGCACCTTTCAATGATATTCTCAAGTTCCCTGACATTTCCTGGAAAGGGATATTCCATAAGGGCCTGAAGGGCAAAACTGGAGATGCCCTGAACCTTTTTGCCATGGAGTTTTGAATACTTTTCAAGGAAATATTGCACCAGAAGGGGAATGTCTTCCTTTCTCTCTCTAAGTGGCGGCATCCCGATGTGGATCACATTTAACCTGTAGAACAGGTCTTCCCTGAAGTTACCTGCCATTACCTCTTCTTCCAAATTTCTGTTTGTTGCAGCAATGATGCGGCAATCTGTTTGTATGGACTCGGTGCCACCAACTGGGATAAAGGATCTTTGCTGTACGACCCTTAACAGTTTTACTTGCATTATCAGAGGGAGCTCGCCAATTTCGTCAAGAAATATGGTGCCACTGTCTGCAAGGGCAAAGAGTCCTGGCTTGTCACGTTCAGCACCTGTAAATGCCCCCTTTTTGTGGCCAAAAAGCTCGCTTTCAATAAGGTTTTCTGGTATCCCGCCGCAATTGACCACCACAAAAGGCTTGTCCTTCCTGTCACTGAGATTGTGAATGGCCCTTGCAACGAGCTCTTTTCCGGTTCCGCTTTCACCTGTGATTAGGACCGAAGAGGGACTTTGGGCCACACGCTGAACAAGCTGGAAGATTTTTAGCATGGCAGGGCTGCTTGCCACCATACTGTCCAGCCGATAAATCTGATTTTTCCTGTCGACTGTCTTGATAGTCGGATTCTGCCGGGAAGACAGGGCGTTTTCTATTACCTCCCTAAGTTCTTCTATCTTAAACGGCTTGGTAAGATAGTCCCAAGCCCCCTCCTTCATGGCGGCTACAGCTGCGTCAAGGGAGGCAAAGGCAGTCACCAAAACCACCGGCATGCCGGCATCGAGTGCCTTAAGCTGTTTCAAAAGCTCAACACCATCCATGCCAGGCATCCTAACATCTGTTATTACAAGGCTGTATGTTCCCTTTCTTACAAGCTCAAGGGCCTGCTGCCCCGATTCTGCAGAGTCCACCTTATAGCCTTCCTTGGCCAGAAAGATCTCAAGAAATTCCCGAAGACTGGGATCATCATCGACTATTAGGAGTTTTGGCCTTTGGGGATTAAGGGTAGAACCTGTCTGTTCATCTATTAGTGCACTCGAATACATTTTCTCTCCTGGGTCCCGACGATAATTGCTCAAAAATTGTTTGTCTCTTTTTTGTTATCGGCACCAAGATGACAAAAATTGATAAAAGTGACGATTTTTGTGAAAGATAACTGCACCACTTAGATGTGATGTGAAATGATAGAAATTGGGAATGAAGTTTGGTTTCAGCCCGGGCAATGACCTCTGGCCTAATTTAGTGGCTGCAAACCGGATGGGCGGCTTTTTAACATTCAGGAAAGGACAGAGTGGGAAGCGATTATGGCCCTTGCAAGCTCCTTTAGCTTGATGCGCTGACGCCTTGCCTCTTTCTGCATCATTCTCATGGCCTTTTCTTCGTCAATTGACAGATGTTTCATGAGGATGCCTTTTGCGCGTTCAAGAAGCTTCCTTGCCTCAAGTTCCTCAGACAGGTTTTCAACAACGCCTTCAAGGGCATTTATGGTCTGGGCTATGGATTGGGCCATTTCAATTGCTGGAACGAGATCATCCACGTGAACAGGCTTAACCAGATAGCCCAAGACCCCTCTACCTTTGGCCTTTTCAACCAGATGTTTTTCTGCATATGCAGTAACCAGTATGATCGGAATGATGTTCTGGCCTGGTATGCTGTTTATCTGTTTGGCAGCCTCGAGCCCATCAAGCAAGGGCATCTTTATGTCCATGAGGATCATGTTGGGATTTAGCTCAGCGGTCTTTTCAACCGCCTCTACCCCATTGTATGCAACCCCTACAACATTGTAGCCAGCACTTTCCAAAATGGCACGAAAGCCATCTGCCACAGATCGGTCATCTTCTGCAAGAAGTATTCTGAGACGAGGTGTGGATGCCCTGGGTTGGTTTTGTCCTGGTGAGATTTGACCCATAGGGGATTTTCTCCATTATTGATAAGACGCCTCTTCTGCCTGGAGATGATTGTTAATAAAGATGGCTGGGGGACTAGGATTCGAACCTAGACTAGTAGATCCAGAGTCTACCGTCCTGCCATTAGACGATCCCCCAGCAGCACTTGAATTCAAATATAGAAGTGGCTCTATTTCTTGTCAAGAATGTGTGTTGGGCTTGAGGACGTTTTTCTCTCACAATCGTCGCGATCCCCTGCAATCATTCACCTTATTTATGCTTGAGATTGCCCCCCTTCAATGCTTAACTGACAGGGTGTATTCGGGAAGTCTGAAGGTTGATCTGTTTTTTATGTTTGGCCTTAAGGCCTTGAGATAAGAATTAAACGGGGGCTATAGATGCGTACCTGGTGGCAGATCTGTTTTGTGGCGCTTTTTCTTGCTGCGTGTAGCCACTGCGGCCAGACAGAAACAGGGCAAAATGGCTGCCTTATCTGTCATGAGATCACCCTTGATGAAAATCACCAGTTTTCTTGCACAAGTTGTCATAAGGGTGATGCCAAAGCCGGTTCCAAAGCCAAGGCACATAAAGGCCTTGAAAGATGGCCAGCTTCCCCTGAAAATGCCGGAAGGTTTTGTGGTAGCTGTCACCGAAGTGAGATCCTAAGTATTTCGCATTCAAGTCACTATAACCTTGATAATGAGATTGGAATGGTATGGCAGGCATTTTTCCCAGGGGCATCTGCTCCAAGGTTGAAAGAGATTCATGCAGTTTCAAGGCCTGCCACTGAAAAGGAACTGGTGATGGATCTTCTTGCAAGGAGATGCCTAAGGTGCCACCCTTTCTATGAAGGAGATGACTACAGTGGGGTGAGGCGAGGAAAGGGCTGCGCCTCCTGTCATATGAAAACGGGAAGAAAGGTAAGTCATTTATTCAGACCGCCTGAGACTGCCAACTGCCTTTCGTGTCATTACGGAAACTTTACAGGTTGGGATTATGTGGGCCGCTTTGAAAAGGATTATCCAGAAGATTTCAGGGCGCCTCTTGAAAGGGGAAGACATGTGAAAAGGCCATATGGTGTCGAATGGATAGAGATGCAGCCAGATATCCATTTCAGAAAAGGCCTTTCCTGTACCGATTGTCATGAAAAAAGAGAGTTCCACGTGGAAGCTTCAGGGCCCCAAAGGCCTTCCTGTGTAAAATGTCATATCAGTCTGTCAGAAAGGATAGGGCATCTTCAATCTTCAGTGTGCAAGGCAGAATGTGAAACCTGTCATGCAGCCTGGTCATTCTGGGATCAGGGACGGTCTCTTTTAAGAAAAGACGCTCCAGATCCCGAAGAGTGGCTTTTTCTTGCAGTTCAGGGAAGCAGTGAAGTAGAAAAACAGATCACCGAGTGGGCAGATATGAACAGTGGTTTTTCATTTAAGCCCTTCATGAAAGACAAGATTAACGGTGGTCTATTCCCGGGGCTTTGGTTTTCTGGATTTGAAAAGAGACGCTGGGCACCTGTCGAACTTGGTCTTGGAGTTGATGGCCATTTGTCCGTGATGAGGCCCATTCTTTCCCTTTCCTTAAGCTATGTAGATGCATCGGAAGAGACGGTCTTAGATGGTATAAGGCCAAGGGCCAAAGGGCGATACAGGCTGATCTACCCAGATGAAGCTGGATCTGGCCTTGATATGAAGGCCATGGCGTCTTTTTGCTTGCCATACCATCCGCATACGACAGCGGGTGCAGACTTCATACGTTCGGTTTTTGTGTCAAACTTTATAAATCAGTGTAGGCAGGCTATCCTTAGGCAGAAAACACGGACAGAAGAACGCTATTAAGCATTTCTAACTTGTATGGTTTTGGAAGGGATGCGCAGAAGCCGTAGCGTTTGTAGTTTGTAATTGTATCGTCCTTGGAATAGCCACTTGATACGATAACCTTTGCATCAGGATCTATCTCAAGGAGTCTTTTTAGTGCCTCTCTTCCGCCCATTCCTCCTGGCACTGTAAGATCCATTATCACGGCATCATATGGGTCCCCATCTTTCAAGGCCTTTTCATACTTCTTGATTGCCTCATTGCCATCGGTTGCAGTTTCTGCCTTAAGTCCAAGATACTTAAGTCCTTCTTGAAGAAGCTGCAATATATTGGGATCATCATCCATTATCAGAATCTTTTTGCCTTTTGCCATCTCTGCCAAGGTGTTTTGCCTTTCGTCATGTTCCTTAGCCGTTTTGTCAAGGGCAGGCAAAAAGACATGGAAGCTTGACCCTTTTCCTTGCTCTGATTCCACCTTTATGTATCCGCCATGTTTTCTTATTACAGAAAAACAGACTGCCAGCCCAAGGCCGCTTCCATGCTCCTTGGTGGTGAAGTAGGGATCAAAAATTTTTGAAAGAAGCTTCTTTGGGATGCCAACGCCTTCATCCTGAACGGTTATGCAAACGTAACGGCCTGCTGGAGCCAGTTCGGCAGTCTCCCCATCAATCTTCATGTTTCGTGCCTTGATCCTTAGAATGCCTCCATTTGGCATGGCCTGATCCGCATTAAGAATGAGATTTTGAAGGACCTGGCTGATCTGTCCAGGATCAACTTCCACCATCCAAAGGTCTTGGTCAAAGTCGAATCTGCAGGCCACATTTGAGCCTTTCAGACTGAATTCAGCCGTTTCAAGAATAATGCGCTTGAGTGAAGACGGTTTTTTTACCGGTGTTCCTCCCTTGGCAAAGGTTAGAAGCTGTTGAGTTAGACTCTGGGCCTTGAGGCAGGCCTTTTCCGCCACCTGAAGCCTTTTGTGGAGATTGCTGGAGGCATCCGCCTCCATTAGCGCAAGGGAAATGTTACCAAGGATGGCAGTGAGCATGTTATTGAAATCATGAGCGAGGCCTCCTGCAACAACACCCAGGGATTCCAGCTTTTCTATCTTGGAAAGCTCTTCCGATGCCAATTTCTGGTCAGTTATGTCAAGGTTGCTTCCTCTTACTCCCATAAAGTTTCCAGATCCGTCAAATATCTTATTACAGTTGTGGCTGATCCACCTAATGCGCCCGTCCTTCGTAACTATTCGAAACTCCATGTTTCTGTGGGGTTTCGTCCCAACGACTGATTCCATGTGCTGTTTAAAGCGTGCTCTGTCGTCTTCATGAATGATTCTTATAAGAAGATCGGGGTCCTCCTGGAACTCTTCCGGGGAATAACCCGTGATGTCCCTGCATTTTATGGAGTTATATTTGAAGGTCCCCTTTTCATCCAGCCAGTATGCCCAATCCGCTGCATACTCAATGACAGTGCGAAACAGTTCGTCCCGCTTGGTGATCTCCGCATTCTTGCTCTTTATGGTATCAAGCATCTGTCTGGCACTTTGCACTATAGAGTAGAGTTCCTGGCTGCTGACAATTGGTAGCGAAGAGTTCTTCGTAGTTTCAGGATTGAGGGGATCTATATTGGAAAGCCATTCTGAAATTCGTTTAACAGGTATAGATATACCTTTATTGATTATGGAATCCACGAATAATACGACTGCCATAAAAATAACAAATATGGTCATGGCAATGGGCCATACATGGTGCCATAGATATGGGACGATCTTGGTTTCTGGAATTGCGGCATAGAAAGTCCAGGTATTTGGCCTGCTAAAGCACTTTTTCATGCACCAGTATCTTGCACCATCTTTCATGACGTTAAAGAATCCATATGTGTCTGGACCGGTCCAACTGCCAAATGTGCTAAGAAGATTCTCCCTGGTCTTTATTAGTTCGGTATTTGGATGATAAATGACCGTGCCTTGACGATTTAGTATAAAGACCGTTGATCCGTCCACAGATGGCCTTGGAAGACCTTTCAACCCCTGGGCCAATTGGAAGACGTCCTTTTCTATTAGTAAAAGGCCGTCCCTTAATGGATAGGATATGGTTACAACAGGACGTGATGTAAAAAAGGACTGATGAACCCCTGAAACCTTTTGTCGAGATTTGACATATTCAAGGTTTGAAAAGTCAAGGCCCAGATACTGCTCATCGTTGGGGTCGCTTACATAGGCAATCCTTCCCTTTTTGTCCAAAATAACAAAGGTGGCCCGATTTTCTCCCTGCCTCAGGTTGTCACCTATCCATTTTAGCCTTTGCTTATCAGGGATCGTGGCAGCCTTTTCATTAAGATATGTAACAAGGATCTGGTCCTTAAAAAAGAATCTGTCCACCTCTATTTCTGCGGCGTCATAGATCCTTGAGATCTCAATGGCAGCCTGTCTCTTTAGTAGGCTGATCTCCGAATTTATAGTGATGAAAAGCACTGCAATACAAGAGATTATGCCAATAATCCATGTATATCGTGTAAACTGGTTTGCTATAGATGCCCGATGTTTCATGGGACTAAATAATGCGCTCCTTCACGACAGGCTTCTTTCCCTTTATCTCCATTACATAAAGTGGTCTGTGCATGTCTCCAAACCTGTCAAAATGAATCTGGTCTGCAAGAAAGTTATATGTGCCTGAGAGCAGTTTTTCTTTGATGCACAAGGGATCCGAAACCCTTTCCCCACACCTTTTCATTGCATCGGCAACGATCATGGCAAGCTCATATGCCCTGGCGGAACACATTGTTGCCTCACAATGAAATAGTCTTCCCATTTGGTTGTCCAGCTGCTTAAATCTTTTATTGTCACAAAGAGTCGGAAGCATTGAAACAATCTTTAACCCTTCTATGGCGCTGGCAGAATAGGCGAAAAGGGCCTTACCCATGCTCCAGGGCGTTGCATAAATGGGGCCTTTAAAATTTCCTGCCCTAAGCTTTTGAAGGCAAATGGCAGTATTTCTCGGGTTGACAAGAAGAAGTATTGCCTTTGGGTTTGATCTTAGCATGTCGTCAACGTTTTTTTCCCAGTCGACCTCGTTCTTGCTGTTCATTGAGGTTACATGTAAATGGCCCCGAAAGGTCCTTTCAAGCTGCTGGACTAAATCGGAAGTGAACGACTGGTTTGACTTGTCTGCCAGAATTGAGACGCTTCTTATGCCTTCTTTTTCAAAGATTTTAGAAAAGGTCCTTGCAAAAACGAAGTTGTCCACACAGGTTCTGAAGAAAAGATCGTCCTTTCCAGATAGCCTTGTGGTGGCAGTGCAGCCAGTGATAAGGAGCCTGTTTCTACCAGTAACTACTGGGTAGGCAAGGAGTGTGTTGCTTGAACTGCCGTGACCGATGATTACCGGGCAGCCTTGGTCAAGAAGCTTTCTGTCGGCCTCATATACTCCTTTTTGGGTATTTTTGTCATCTGCAACGACAAGTTCCAGGGGATGCCCGTTTATCCCGCCAGAAGCATTTATCTGTCTAACGGCAACGACTATTCCGCTTTTGATTGCAAGGCCCCTGCTTGCCCCGGCCCCGCTGAGATTAATGGCTAAGCCTATCTTGACAGGGCTGTGCCTGATCTTTTTTTCATAGCCTAATACCAGACCAACTATCAGGACCACAAAAGCGACGAAGACTGCGAGATATTTTCCGTTCCCCTTTTTCATATGGATAATCCAATTCCCTGATTTTCAACCATGCAGGAAAACCTGCCAACAAGATTAAAGATGAACAAGCGAGCTTGCCTACAGTATCCGTTTTTCAAGATGGAAATCCCCTCCCTTTACTGTCACCAGGTATATTGGTCTTAACACATCTCCGAACCTATTGAATTTCAAAGGGCCCATTAGGGAGTGGTAGTGGCCATTTAACAGACGATTTTTTATGCACTTTGTATCGTTTACCCGCCCTTTGCACCCCTTTATGGCCTCATGCAGGATGGAAACAAGCTCGTATGCCCTTGCGGCCTTAGGAGTTGCCTTTTTGTAGAACTGTTGTTCCATTTGTCTTTCAAAATGGCGGTAAAGCTTATTGTGGTAGCGGGGTTTTACAAAGGTGACGATAGAAAGACCCTCTACGGCATGACCACCATAGGTCAAAAGAGACGGTCCTTGTGCCCAGATGGTTGCAAAGAAAGATCCCTTATAGCCTGCTTCTTTTAGTTTTTGGGCCAAGATGGCGGTACTTTTCACCTCAGTTGCCATCAATACGGCCTGCGGTCTTTTTTCTTTAATCTTTCTGATTATCCGGTCCCATTCCACCCTACCCCTGGCATCGATGCTGATACCAACCATGGCTCCATTGAATTCTTTTTTGATGCTTTTATAAAGGTCAAGGGAAAAGCTCGGATTAGAAACATCCATTACAGTTACAATGTCCCTTAAGTTCCTTTCTCTAAAAAGTTTTGCAAAGGCCTTTGCATAGAGGCTGTTGTCAACAGATGTACGGAAAAAGAGGTCATCCTTGTCAGAGAGCTTAGTTGTGGCAGTATAGGCAGTTATAAGTATTCTGTTTGCCCCTGTTACAATGGGATAGGCCATCAGTGTGTTCTCAGAGTAGCTATGACCGATTATGACCGGACAACCGGCTGCTATGAGTTCTTCATCCGCTGCCTTGACCCCCTGGGGACTATTTTTGTCATCCTTGGTTATCAGCCGGAGTCTTAGAGAATCTTCTTGTTTGTTTATTTCCTTTACGGCAAGGGTTGCTCCATCCCTCATATCTTCTGCAGGTGTACCGCTATAGCCTGTAAGGTTGACAGAAAGACCTATGCGCACTTCTTGCGTGTCTTTGTTGCAGCCTGCAAGGATAAAAATCGATGCACAAAGAAAAAGGAGATAAATAACGTCACGATTATGCCATTTTGATTTTAGCCCAAAAGCCCCTTGCATTTAAAAGTCTTCTACAGCTTAGATAACCCGGACAAAAGAGTCGGTTAGTGTTATAAGATCCTGTCCAATTTAAAGAAAATAATTGCTACAGCAGATTTTTGCACATTTTTTCTCTTAGTTTTTATCGGCAAGATATAATAGATCCTGAAAATGCAAGAAGTACTAATAAGGACCAACAGACAAGGTCAGAAAGAGTGCGGCAATTTCAGCTTTCCTGCTCGCCCTGCCAGGTATCACCATGTGGAGACAGAGGATTTGACCATCCATTTTTCCTTGGCCTGGAGACCCATTTTCCTCCAGGCCAAGAAGTGTTGGCCAAATCCTGCCGAATGGTTAAAGATTTCCCTTTCTGGCAGGCCTCTTTATTATTCGAGTCTGGGGTACGGAGATCTCGCAAGCCTCTTTCACCAATTCTATGTACCGATTGAGCTTGGGCCACAACGTGATGTAAGTGCCAATAATGTCAATGAAAGGGTTGCGGCAAAAATGGCCCTTTCCAAGATGGAGGCTTTGGCAGGTGCTAATGCAGGAGCTGAGGAAAAAGACCCTTTGTGGGGCAAGGTCATAGGCGGGCTTAGATTCTGGAATCGTTTCTTTATTGTCAAATTTCCATCGCTTTTAAGGGCAAAGGTGAACGTGCTTCCACCAGATTGCATGCTTTGTGACTATGACGTGTTTCCTGTAATCCTTGCCACAGGCTGTCTCTACAACTGCGGTTTTTGCCGTTTCAAGGATGGCACGGATCATAGCCCGCGCACCAAAATGGAGATAGAGTCACAGACAGACAGGCTTCTTCACACCCTAAGGGATGAAAAAACCATGTTTAAAGGCGTGTTTTTCGGGAATCAGGATGCCCTTGGAGTGTCTGATGAGTTGATTTTCTACGCAATAGCGCTTGTCAGAGAAAAAATGCCCTGGATAAAGAATGTTTTCCTCTTTGCAAGTGCAGATTCCTTATTAAAGAAGGATATTTCATTTTTCAGCCATCTTGAAGAAAGTGGCCTTAACTATTTCATAAATGTGGGTATCGAATCTGTTGATGAAACCACTGTCGCCCTTTTGAAAAAGCCTGTTTCAAAAGATAGGGTCATGGCCGCATGGCATTTTATAAACCTGATTAACCAAAGATTTCCGCAAGTTGAAATAAGCCTAAATATTTTAGTAAACCAAGGCCTTCCTCATTCCCATTGGACAGAGCTCTTTGAGCTTCTCCAAGAAGAAACACCCTTTCCAAAGGGGACGATATACCTTGTACCTTTTGATGAACCAATAGGCAGATATTTTTTCAACAAGGCAAAGGCAGTAAGGATGGCCACCAAAAGGCCGGTCAGGATCTATAATCTGATTGGCCTATAAAATTACCTCGTTTTTTGGGGTCATGATCAGCCCAGGACCTTCCTGATCTCATTGTGGAGGGACCTTCTAAATTTTTTCATTCTTTTTTTGTCTGAGGGAATGTCCCTCGGAAATGTCCTGGCAGAAAGGAATACAACAGATATCCCTTCCTGAAGATCAATCCAAAAGGACGTGCCTGTATAACCAAGGTGCCCAACACTATTTTGGGAAAAAAGATCACCGCTTGAAGAGCCCTGAAGGCTTGGTCGGTCAAATCCAAGGGCCCACTGAATGTCGGGGTTCGGGGATCTGTAGTCGAGAAATTTACAAATGAGCCTGCCTCTTATGGAGGCAATCCCTTTGCCCTTGTCGTTATAGGCGTTCATTATGGCGATGGTGAGCCTTAAGGTATCCTCAAGATTTGAAAAAAGGCCAGCGTGGCCGGATATGCCCCCTATGGACCAAACATTTATATCGTTTGCCTCACCCCAGCAGATGCGCTTTCTTATGGGGCAATAGCCCGTAGGCACCATAATTTCTGAGAAAGAATCGCCCTTTGGCAAAGGGGATGTAAAGGACGTAAGGCCAAGGGGTTCGTAGATCCTTTTCTTGACAAGGTGCCAAAGGGGCAGTCCAGATGAAATTTCAACGATTCTTCCAAGCAAAATGAAACCAAGATCGCTATAGATGCTCTTGCTTCCTGTTTCATAGGCAAGGGGCGTTGATAGTATTATTTCGCAGGCCCTTGTCTTGGCATTTGTCAAATGGTTTTTCCCTCTTTTTGAAAGAGACTTATAAATGGGCATCCAGGCCGAAAGGCCGGAGCTGTGGCAAAGGAGATGACGCAGGGTTATGTTCCATTTGTCTAATGGTGCATCCGGGAAAAAATCCGTAACCGGCTGGTTAAGCTGTAGTTTATCTTCCGACATCATGGTTGCCACGGCGAGGGCTGTGCAGAGGGGTTTGGTAACAGAGGCAAGGTCAAAGACAGAGTCCTGATCTATCTTTCGACTCCAGGGGACAAAGGTGTGACGTCCGTAGTATTTGCAAAGTATGCCAAGATCCTGTGAATAAATACCGAGGGCAGCACCTGGAAAGAGTCGCTCTTTTATGGCCTTTTGTATTATTGAATCTACTGTAGTAATATTCATCTATATGTGTGAAAGGAGTCTGATATGAAAAAGCGCATATTTGCCCTGATTCTTTGTCTGTTCATCGGTCTTTGTTTTTTGGCAAATCCGGTCTTTTCGGCCCCTGTCAGATACAGGGTCGGCCATGAACCAGTAGCAATGATGGCAGATGGAGTTCTTGCCCGCCCCCTTGGGCTTGCCTCCACTGTCATTGGATCTGCATTTTTCATTGTAACCCTTCCATTTACCATTCCCTCTGGAAGCGTAGGTTCAGCCAAAAGACAGATGATAGACTACCCTGCCTGGTTCACCTTTAAAAGGCCCCTTGGAGAGTTTGGCACAAGATATGAAAGACCCATAATCAAAAAGTCCCACAGGCCTGTAGCTGTTGATGAAACAGAATCGACTCTTGAAAGGACCAAACAGACTGATAAGGACGTATCAAAGAATTAGGCACAAGGTGAAGAAAAGTAAGACCTGTCCTTCCTGATAGACAACCGTTTCAAAACGGCTTGGAACCATTTTCTTTTGGTGCATGGCCCATGATCTATGTCCATTTCAAATGGATGTGAAAAAATCTGATGCTTAACAACTCACTTTTCTTCCCTTTTGGCCTTAGGGCACCAATCCTTCAGGCAGCAGATACGGCAGTTATGAAACGAAGGCCTGCATATGCTCTGACCAAAGGAAACAAGCAAGGGATTGACCGCCGACCACTTTTTCTTGGGAAGAAGCTTCCTTAGGGCCCTTTCTGTATCTTCAGGCCTTTTGGTACGCACAAATCCCCACATGTTTACCAATCTATGCACATGGGTATCCACACAAATGGCAGGTTTTCCAAAGGCCCTTGCAAGGACAAGATTTGCAGTCTTTCTGCCAACACCAGGAATTGTAAGGAGCTCCTCAAGGGTAGATGGCACCCGCGCAGAAAACCTTTCAAGTGCTTTCGGAAGCCCTGAAAGAAATTTGGCCTTGTTTCTATAAAATCCAACTGGATAGATCAGGTTCTCCAACTCTTCAGTGGAAAATCTTTTAAGATCTGACGGGCTCTTTACCCTTTCAAAAAGACGTTTTGCCACAACTGTTGTAACTTCATCCTTTGTGCGTGAAGATAAAATGGTTGCAACCAATACCTTGAAAGGATCCCTTGTCTGCACCTGCTCGAAGGTGAAAACGGGTGCACTGCTCCCTTTCACCTGTTTCTCAACGATTTCGAGCACACGTTCAAGATTCATCTACGTCTGTTGATATTCTTTTGCTGTGGGCAAAGATCTTTGAAAGGGTCTTGAGCAACTCGGTGCTTTGCACTGGCTTTGGAAGAAAGGCATCAATATGAAGGCTTTCTATAAGCTCGTCTGAAAGAACTTCACTGTAACCGCTACACAAGACAACTGGAAGTTTCTTGTTAAGCCTTCGAGCCTTTTTTATAAAATCTGTACCACTCATGCCCGGCATAGTCATATCTGTAATCAGCAGATCCCAAGCCAACGGATTCTTTGCGAAGAGCTTTAAGGCCTTAACTGGATCTGTAAAGATTTTTACATCACATCCTACATCTTCCAGTAGTATCTTGAATATTGAACATATCATCTCTTCATCATCTACAAACATTACCTTGTAACCACTATAAAATGAAGGATTGCCGCTCTCAGACTTTTTATGGTCTTGCGGCCCGCTTCCCCTGTCCTCAGCTACCGGTAAATAAACCTTAAAGCAGGAACCGTTTGAGGGTATGCTTTTGACCTCTATAAATCCACCAAGCTTTTTGACAATTCCATGCACCACGGCAAGGCCAAGCCCGGTTCCCTCATTCTGTCCTTTGGTGGTAAAATATGGCTCAAATATCTTGGCCAACGTATCCTTATCCATTCCATGACCGGTATCTTCCACCTCGAGCACCACAAATTCTCCAGGTTCCACATTGAATTTTACACCATAGTCATGCGAGACAATCTGTTGGCTGAGTCTGATCCTAAGAATGCCACCCTTTGGACGCATAGCGTGATAGGCATTCGTACAGAGATTCATCACTATTTGGTGGAGCTCTGATGGATCAGCTAAAACTGCCCCCGTGTTTTTCAGCGCTGCATCAATGCGAATGTTTGCCGGCAATGTGGAACGGAGAAGTTTCAATGCCTCCTGTACCGTATCAGACACATTTAGAACTTGTCTTTTTACATCAGAATATCGACTAAAAACAAGGATCTGACTTACTAGCTCCTTGGCCCTTATCGATGCAAGCTCAATTTGTTTTAGAAACTTCTCAACCTCTGGAACGCCCTTAGCCTTCATTATGGCCAGCTCTGTGTAGCCTGAAATTACAGCCAGAATATTATTGAAGTCATGAGCAATACCTCCGGCAAGGGTACCTATTGCCTCCATCTTTTGGGCATGTCGCAGTTCATCTTCTAGCTGCTTGGTTCGAGTTATATCCTGGATCATTGCAATAAGGTACTTTATCTCTCCCTTCTTATCGGTAACGGGAGCAATATTCAAGGATATTAGAATTGGTGATCCATCCTTTTTTTTAAACCAAACTTCTGTATGAACTGGCCCTTTTCCATGTTTTATGCGCCAAAGAATATTTTCTCTGTCAGCTAGATTGACATATAAATCATGTGTCTTGACATTGCTTACCAATTCTTCTGAGCTATCATAGCCAAAAATTCGGGCAAAACGAGGATTTACCGTAATGAAATCCCCATCAATGGTGCTCATACTTATTCCTTCGCTTGCGCCATTGAAGATAGTCCTATATTTTTCCTCGCTGTTTCTTAAGGCCTTCGTTCTCAAGTTAAAGTAGTATGCCAATTCTCCAAGCTCGTTATTTGAGGGTATATCTAATTCCACAGACAGGTCTTCTGAGTTTTTTTCAATATGCTTTAACTGTGTTGTAATGCGTTTAAGTGGCAATAATATATGGTGGTACAAAGATGTTCCTGCCAGGAACAGTACCAAAACTATCAATATCGCAAGGAATAACATAAGTTTGTTTGTTACATAATTTACTGGGGTCATCATTATCTCATCAGGAACTGTGACCACTAACTTCCAGTAAGTCTCTGGCAAAAGAAATATGGAGATGGTGGATGGTTTATGAAAAAGCACGTCCTTTTGCACTTTGAAACTTTCAATTCTGTGGTTGTGAGAAATCGTCTGATTTAACGGGTCTGTTAATATTGCGGCAATAAGCAGAGCCTCCTGCTTGGAGATATCCTGGGCATTCTCATAAATTTTCTTGGAAATACTGTGGACTGAGCCATGTTTTTGTGCAATACTGATTATGTTTTGGTTTATTTTCTCGAGCTTTTCTGCGATAGGAGCAAATTCGGGCTGCCTTTTAGCGAATTCCTTGCTAGTAATGAATTTCTGGATTTGGCCTTTTCTATGGTCTTTTCCCTTAAGTTGCACAAGCCCTTCCCTGGGAAATACTATAAATCTGTTATTCCTATCTACTGCAAATATGTAACCTCTTATTTCTTTGGAGACACGAGAAAAAAGCCTCTTTAGCCCAGCAAGTTTAAGATCTACAGTGGCAACACCTCTGAACCGTCCCTTTTTCGTCATTGGTATGGCACAGGTGATCATTGGTTCGTGGGAATAAGGATCGATGTAAGAACGGGACCAGTAGGCCCTTCCTTTTTTCACAAATCTCACCGGGACGTACCATTCTTCATGATGGTAACCAGAGACATTATAATCATTATAAAAAATCAGCTCGCTCTTGCGATTGCGTCCCCAAAAGAGACTCGCTTTTTCCTTTTTCGGATCCAAAAGAAAAGGTTCTGGCCATATTCCCCCGCCTGCAGAAAGACCTGCCAGGGAATCTATATCGAACACTCCAGGAATTGTCTTTTTGATGGCGGCCTGATTCGGGACAAGACTCATTGCAGTATAGCTCATGAGGGAGGCTGCATTTTCTGCCTGTCCTAACATGCTGTTGATCTTGTACACCACTCCCCTACCCGCATCAATCATGGTTGATTGCTTCTCTTTCAGAAGCATGGGTTTGATAAAATGTTGAGCCGAGTAAATAACTACCACCACAACCATCACCATCATCGCTAAAAAGCTAAGGGGTAGAAATACTTGGATATTGTGTTTGAACTTTGGACTTTTCATGAATTGCTTTTTAACTTCGCATAAAAAAGAAAGCTTGAAATATATAGTGACGTTATTTTAATAGCTCATCGACAATAATTTGGTCTTTAATAAGAATTGTTTGGAAGTGTTAATTGTGAAAATAAAAGCAATAATGATTATATAAATAGGCTGATATCGTCTGAAAAACGAAAACTCCGTTTGACACGTCAGCTCAGACATACCTCTTCTTTCAACATACAGCAGGCTATTTTGTAGGAAGGCACTCCATCCTTGTCATATTTGATGTTTGCAGGATGAAAAAGTTTATTCATGACGCATCCTTCCGGAATGCTAAGGGAGAAAAGCTCTGTCTCTGTAAGAGGTGGCCTTTTGACGAGTCTGTCGTCTACAATCTCAAAGGCGTGGAGCGGGTAATCCTCACACAAGGGGCAGGTATAGACCCTGCCGTTAGGAAACAAAAAGTAGTTTTCCGCCACAATGCCTGCGCATTCAAAAGGTTCATCCTGTTTAAGAAACACCTTTGGATAGTGGCAAATAAGGCCAAGGGCTGCTGCCTTCCTTGCTGTCTCTGGTACAACTGATTCCCAGACATCCTTTGTAAGCTGGAGGCTGCTGCCTTCTCTTTTTGCTGGATTGCCTCTTATACCGATGACCTGGATAAAAAACCTGCTCACACCAAGCCCCTTTAAAAGGGAAGGCATCTTGGGAAGATTACTGATGTTTCTTGAGCTTGCGGTAAAGATGGCACTTACACTAAATCCCTTCTCTACAGCCTTTTTAATGCCGGCTGTGCAGGTATCGAAACTGCCTTTTCCCCTTATTGGATCATTTACACTTGGGGAGGAGCCATCGAGGCTAAAGCTGAAATAGTCCACCTCGTCAGGGGTGACCTTATCCAGGATGTCATGAAACAGATATCCGTTTGTATCAACTGTGACGGAGCCATAACCGAGGCGTCTTGCCTCTTTAATGGCCTCTGGAAGCGCCGGATTCAAGGTTGGCTCACCCCCAAGAAACACAACATTTGTATCTTCCACACTTTTTATAGTTTTGGAACCAGCCGAGATTGAAAAGAGCTTGAGCCACTTCTTTATGGTTGATTCATCAAGGGTCCTGGTACCATGCTGCTCACGATTTATGTAACAGTGGGCACATTTGAGGTTGCATGCAGTAAGGATGTGAAAGAAAAGGTTTCTGGAGTTTGGCTGAAACTGTACGGTTCTTCTTTTTATCATATCTGTTCTAATTCTCTTTTGGTTTATTTGGCCTTCAAGGTGTACTCTTCAAGGAGTGTATTTTTCAAGTAGTTGTTATTCTTATTAAAATAGGCCTTAAAGAGGGCCAGGCTCTCATTTCTAAGTATGCCTGGAATTACTTTTACTTGAGCGTCCCGGTACAGTGGGGCACAAACGGCCTTGCCCTTAGAGGCAGAAAAAGGCACATATTTGTCAAGTCCGCATGCTCCACCCATAACGTCTTCATAGCCAAAGACAATGGACCTTATCCCGCTTATCAATAGCGCTCCAGCGCACATGAGACAGGGCTCAAGTGTGGAGTAGGCAATGACCTTCTGGCCAGGTCTGCCACGGCTTACCCAGTCTCTTAAGGCAAGTATTTCTGCATGATCAAGCTCGTTTTGTAAGGCGCCGTTGCTGTTGAGCCTGCTTCCTACACCCACGATCTCGTCCCGGCTTACAAGCACACATCCAACAGGAAACTGGCCGGCCGCAAGGGCCTTTTTGGCAAGACCAAGGGCCTGTGCCATCCATTTTTCATGATATCTGCGTTCTTTCTCATCCATTTCTCGCAAGCCAGATCTTCAGGTATTCTTCCAACATGAAACCATATTCTGTCTCCTGCTGCATGGCATTTTGGACCCTTCTTATTGCCTCTTTATCAAGCCTGTCATAGAGTCGGCGACAGATGAAGTTTACACATATGACGTGTCTCGCCTTGATTAGACAGCCTCTTTCCCCAAGAAACCAGCATCCCGTCGGATCCCATGGCCCTTTGGGAAGGCTTACCTTCATAAGCAGGTTTATAAGAAGATTTACCACATCGAACTTGTTTTCTATGCCACTTCCGCAACAGCTCCCCCCGTCTTCAAGAGCGCATCTGGTGCATTCTTCAACAACGCCGGCCTGTTCCATCACCTTCCAGTTGTTATCTATGCTCCTTTCGTACTTTTCGAGCATAGACCTTACTGTTTCGTCTTCAAGTAGCCTGGAACCAAATGTACTGTATATGCGCTTGGCCCATTTGATCTTTTTTTCCATTGGATGATCTGGTCCAACTGGTATTTTGGTAAAATCTATGGTCATTTGGCCTAATTCTTGGAATTTCTTTATTACCGCACTTTGTGAAAGAATTCAGACATTGCGGCTGCCTTTTAGGCAGAATATCATATATGCAACACGGAATAAAATCTTATTTGAACCAAGGAACGGAGAAGGAGTTGTGAATAAAAAATCCCTCTATGCCGAGGCAGGTGTGGATATAGACAAGGCAAACCGTCTAGTTGACTCCATAAAGGATCTTGTTTCTTCCACCCATACCAAGGGAGTTATTACTGAAATTGGTGGCTTTGCAGGCCTTTTTGCCCTTGATCAGGAAAAATACAGAAATCCTGTGCTCGTATCGTCAACCGATGGGGTTGGGACAAAGCTCAAAATCGCATTCATGACTGGAGTTCATGACACGGTTGGCATTGATCTTGTCGCCATGTGTGTAAATGACATAGCCGTGACCGGTGCTGCGCCGCTCTTTTTTCTCGACTATTTCGCAACAGGAAGGCTTGAGGAGGATGTTGCAACCTCTGTAATAAAAGGCATTGCCAAGGGGTGTAAGATTGCCGGCTGTGCACTGATCGGAGGAGAAACGGCCGAGATGCCTGGTATGTATCCTGACAACGAATATGACCTTGCGGGTTTTTCCGTAGGGGTGGTTGAAAGAGACGAGATAATTGATGGTTCTGACATAGGCGTTGGACATGAAATAATAGGTGTTGCCTCTTCAGGTCTTCACAGTAACGGCTATTCCTTGGTAAGAAAGCTGTTCTTCAAGGATCTCAGGCTTGGCGTCTCTGACACCCCTGACGCCTTTTCTGGGAAAAGTGTTGGCGAGATCCTTCTTACTCCAACCCGTATCTATGTAAAGACGATTCTTAATCTACTTAAGAGCTTTAAGATCCACGGCATTGTCCACGTAACCGGCGGCGGTTTTCAGGACAACATTCCAAGGGTTTTGCCAAAAAAGTGCAAGGCAATCATAAAAAAGGGAAGCTGGTATGTTCATCCTGTATTCAAATTCATTATGAAGGAGGGAAACGTACCAGAGGAAGAGATGCTAAGGACATTCAACTGCGGCATTGGGCTAATACTTTTTGTGCCCGCCTCCCAGACCCAGGACATCATGCTCCAGTTAAAGGCCCTGAACGAAGAGCCATTTCTTATTGGACGTGTGGAAGAGCGCAGCCCAGATGAGCCTTCGGTTATATTCGAAGGAGAAGGTCTGTTTTGATTCTTGTTAGTGGCTGCCTCCTTGGCATATGTTGCAGGTATGATGGGCTTTCAAGGCCTGATGATAAGATCATTGAAATGGCAAGTTTCAGACGCCTATTACCTGTTTGTCCAGAACAGCTTGGAGGGCTGCCGACACCGAGAAGTGCCG
>Ga0256833_1000240_pt1 | contig 43855 bp, 42 predicted proteins | sample 356284metaG_FD_190535 | JGI IMG/M metagenome (GOLD analysis project Ga0256833, IMG submission 190535) | Hydrothermal vent microbial communities from Mid Atlantic Ridge, Atlantic Ocean - 356-284 | ecosystem: Environmental > Aquatic > Marine > Hydrothermal vents | place: Atlantic Ocean: Mid... | reverse complement strand
TTTTCAAAATAATTAGGCAGGCAGGTTTTTCTCCTGCTTTAAATGATGTTGGCACTTCACCTTACTTTTTAAAAAGGTCAAATACTTAATGTTGTTTAATTAACCTTCTCTTTTTGATAAAATAAATTAACAGGGTTTTTGGAGGTTAAATTGAATTCAGGATTGGGGATGAAGATAGCCATTGGCCTTATGCAGTATATAGCGTTGTTGTTTTCTCTTACAATACACGAATCTGCCCATGCCCTATCAGCACATTTTATGGGAGATGATACCGCAAAGCACATGGGCAGAATATCATTAAATCCATTAAACCATATTGATCCTGTGGGTACGGTTATAATTCCCCTTTTTATGATCTTTTTCCCCTCTTCCATACCCCTTTTTGGGTGGGCAAAACCCGTGCCTGTTAACCCTTTGAATTTTCAAGACAGAGAAAAGGGGATCTCTCTTGTTTCAATTGCAGGCCCTTTTTCAAATTTTGTTTTAATGCTTATTGCAATTGTTCTTTACAGAATTGTTATTAAAGTGCCTTTCCTTTATTCTTTTCAGCCACTTCAACTTTTTCTTTTTTATCTTGCAGCAATAAACCTTATACTTGCTATTTTTAACCTTTTGCCAATACCACCTCTTGATGGTTCAGGGGTGTTAGCAAAGGTTGTGGGTTTAAAAAATTACGAAGGATATGTTTCGAAGATAGGTCCATACGGTTTTTTGATACTTCTTGGACTTATCTATTTCAATGTTTTTGATATAATTTTCAGACCTTTTTATTATTTGCTTTTGAGATTTTTTACATAGGAGTTTTTATGGAGCAGAAGAGGGTTTTAAGTGGAACTCAACCTACCGGCAAACTTCACATAGGGCATCTTGTTGGTGCTCTTGAGAACTATGTTAATTTGCAAAACGAAGGACATCAGTGTTTCTACTGTGTGGTTGACTGGCATGCCCTGACATCTCTTTATTCAAATACTGAAGTAATAAAAGAGCACATTTACGATGTGGCTGCAGGGTTTATTGCAGCTGGGGTTGACCCTGACAGGTCTGTGATATTTGTTCAATCGGATGTTAAAGAGCATGCTGAGCTTCACCTTCTTCTTTCAATGATCACCCCATTGGGGTGGCTTGAAAGGGTACCGACTTACAAAGAAAAGAAAAAACAATTAAAGGATAAAGACCTTTCGAATTACGGGTTTTTAGGTTACCCTGTTTTACAGACAGCTGATATTGTTATTTACAGGGCAAACTATGTTCCTGTTGGAGAAGATCAGCTTTATCACCTTGAGCTTGCAAGGGAAATTGTAAGAAGGTTTCACCACCTTTACGGTAAGGAGGTGTTTCCTGAGCCTGAAGCAAAAATTACTGAAGCAAAAAGGGTTCCTGGTATTGATGGAAGAAAAATGAGTAAAAGTTACAATAACGCCATCCTTTTGGAGGATACTCCGGAGGAGATCTGGGAAAAATTGAGGGTTATGAAAACCGATACCAGAAGGGTTAGAAAAACAGACCCCGGAGTACCGGAGGATTGTCCTGTTTTTGCACTTCATAAGATATTTTCTCCGGAGGATGTCAGAAACGAGTGTGCAGAAGGATGCAGAACGGCAGGTATAGGATGTTTCCAGTGCAAGAGGTTTCTTTCTGAACATTTGATTGCGAAGGTTGGCCCTGTTGGAGAGAGGTTGAGAAAGTTGAAAGAAAACAGGCAATTTTTAGATTCCATTCTTGATGAAGGGGCTAAGAAGGCAAGGGAGGTTGCTTCTCAAACGATGAAAGAGGTAAGGGAGGTAATGAATCTAAAGAGGAAGTGATGGATAATTTTAACAGCATTGAGATTGAACTTGACAATTTTACAGGCCCCCTTGATTTGCTTTTGCAACTTTTAAAAAAGCATAAACTGGAGATTTCAGATGTCTCCATTTCTGAAATAACCGAAAAATATTCAGAGATTTTGAAAAAGATGCAGGAGAGAAAACTTGAAGTTGCAGGAGATTACTTTGTGATGGCTTCAACCCTGATGCTTATGAAAGCGAAATCACTTATCCCAAGAGAGAAAGAAGCCTTTGAGGAGATGAAGGAAGAACTTTTGTTTAAACTTGAAGAGTACGAAAAAATAACCAGGCAGGCAGAGGTTCTTTCAGTTTTTCTGGATAAAAGGAATAGAATGTGGCGGAGGGGATTTAAAGAGGATTTTGCATTAAAAGATAAAGGTGTTTTCGTTCAGGAAAACGGGGGCTATGTTCTTGGCAACCTTTACTCCCTTTTGATTAAAAGGTTAAAAGCAATAGAACCTGAGATTGTGAAAAGGGCAAGGTACACAATGAAACAGGTTGTTTCACACATATATGAGGTTTTTAAAGATAAAAAAAAGGTCAGGTTTTATGAGATTGTAAAGGGAAGGGATAAATCCTTCATTGTTTTTTCATTTTCATCTGTACTTGAATTGATTAAAGAGAGTGTTTTAAAAGGTGTTCAAACCTCTACATTTTCAGAGATTATTCTTATAAAGAGCAGGAATTATTCTTATAAAAACAGGGATAAGGTGATTTCAAGGTATGAATAAAAATGGATTGAAAAAGATAATTGAAGCAATACTTTTTTCAGCAGATTCACCTGTGACCATAAAAGAGATTGTTTCTTTTCTGAATGTTGAAAAAGATAGTGTTGAGCAGGTTTTAACTCAATTGAAGGAAGAGTACAGCAACAGAGGGGTTCACCTTGTTGCAATTGCAGGTGGCTATCAATTTTTAACCTCTCCTGATGTTTACAACTATGTTGCATCATTCCACAAAAGAGGGACAAGGAACTCTTTTTCAAAGGCTGCCCTTGAAACGCTTGCGATAATTGCATACAGACAGCCTGTGACCGCTCAGGAAATAGCGGCTTTAAGGGGGGTTCAATCTGTTTCTCAAATACTCAGAAACCTTCTTGAGAAAAATCTTATTAAAATAGCAGGCAGAAAGGATGTGGTGGGAAGACCTGCCCTATACAAAACCACTAAAACCTTTCTTGAAACATTTGGATTGAATTCCCTTGAAGATCTGCCATCCCTTGAAGAACTGGGTGTTGAAGAATGAGAGAGAGGCTTCAGAAGATAATTGCCAAATCTGGAATTGCGTCAAGGAGAAAAGCGGAAGAGTTGATCAAAGAGGGGAGGGTGTTTGTGAATGGAGTTGTTGCCGGGCTGGGAGACAAAGCGGACGCTGAAAAAGACATAATAAAAGTTGATGGACAGATTGTAAAGCCATTGAACAAGAAGGTTTATATTTTACTTTACAAACCAACAGGTTATGTAACGACAAAAAGTGATGAAAAACACAGACCAACGGTTATGGATCTTTTAAAAAAAGAGGAAAAAAGGGCTCTTTTCCCGGTTGGCAGGCTTGATATAAATACGGAAGGTTTAATTTTAATCACAAATGACGGTGACTTTGCAAACCTGATCATTAACCCTCAAACAAAAGTTGAAAAAACTTACCTTGTAAAGGTCAGGGGGGTTCCAGATAAAAGAGTGATAGAGCGCCTTTTAACTGGTGTTAATATTGATGGAAGGGTTTTGAAGGCAAAAAGGGTAACCTTACTTGGACACAGAAACAATGCGTGGTTAAAAGTTGTTTTGACTGAAGGGAAAAAGAATCAAATAAGAAGGATGTTTAAAAAGGTTGGTCATCCTGTTGTCAAGTTAAAGAGGGTAAAGATAGGCTCTATTGAAATAGGTGATTTAAAGCCGGGGGAGTACAGGAGGTTGACTCATAAAGAGGTTGAGGAACTTATGGATCTTGCGAGCAGAGAGAATAAAGATGGGGATTAAAAAAAGATTTTTCAGATTAACTTTTTTTAAGAGGGTACAGTGATGAAAAAAGAGGTTGTTGCCATTGATGGGCCATCAGGTGCAGGCAAAAGCACTGTGGCAAAACTTGTTGCTGGAAAACTCGGGTACTTTTATTTAAACACAGGCGCTATGTACAGGGCTGTTGCATTGTATCTTAATAGAAAAGGGAAAACCCCTGATGATGTTATAACTGAGGATGACCTGAAAGGGATAGATCTTGATTTTGACAATGATGGGAATATTTTTTTAAATGGAGAGAATGTCTCTGAAAAGATACTCTCCCCTGATATCTCAAAGCTTGCCTCTGATTTCTCTAAACTGCCTGTTGTAAGAAAGGTTTTAACTGATCAGCAGAGAAAGATAGGGTTAAAAAAGCCAAGTGTACTTGAAGGAAGGGATATTGGCACTGTTGTTTTCCCTGATGCAAAGTATAAGTTTTTTCTTGATGCAACCCCTGAAGAAAGGGCAAAGAGAAGGTATCTGCAGTTAAAAGAAAAGAACCCTGATTTAGGTGTGAGTTTTGAGGAGATACTAAAGCAGCAACTTGAAAGGGACAGACAGGATTCATCAAGGGATATAGCACCTTTAAAAAAGGCAGATGATGCTATCTATATTGACACTACGGGAATGGAGATAGAGGATGTGGTTAAAAAGATACTTGAGTTTATCAAAGGTTGAAAGTTTTATCTTTATTATCGTCTTGATTTTTGTTGCTCTTTTGGTTTTTGGTGTCAATGTTAATGACAATTCTGTTTCAGTTTTTTCATTAAAGGTGCCTTTGCAGGTCAGGGGCACTGTTTCTGATGCGTTATGGAGTAATTTTCATTATATTTTTGTCTTTTTTTCTTTTTTTTCCTACCTGATTTTGGCTGTTGAAGATAAAGAGAGTGATCTCTTGCGACCTTTTGCTTTTCTGATTTTTGTTTACCTTTTATTCTCTGTTTTTTTTGGTTTTAAGTTTGGATTTTCACCGTTTGGAAGGTCTTTTATTTCACTTATTTCTTTGTTGTTCACCATATACTCCTTTCTTTTTTTCTTTGAGACAGTGGTAAATTCAAGGGGAATCGGGGCAATTTTTTTAATTGTGGTAAGTGCTTTTTCTGGCTTGATAATCTATCTTTACAATTTCAGAGACATCTTGTTCAGCGGGTTTTACTCATCTTTAATTGAGGCAAAGTACTATTCACTTCCGATCTTTCAAAAATATAGTATTAATTTTGACTTTAAAAATGATATAACACCTGCTTTGTTGTTTTTTGCGGCACTTTTTTTCAGATCTTTTTTGAAAAAAAGGGGTGAAAATGAATAAAAAAGCAAGGGTGTTGGTGACGGGTGGGGCAGGATATATAGGCTCTCACACTGTAAAACTTCTTGAGGAGAGTGGTTTTGAGGTTACTGTTTTTGACAATCTGATCAACGGTCATAGAGAGGCTGTGTTAAATTCAAAATTTGTTAAAGGGGATATTCTGGATATCGAGATACTTGACCGGTTGTTCAGTGAAGTGCAATTTGATGCAGTAATTCACTTTGCGGCATTTATTGAGGTTGCCGAATCTGTCAGGCATCCTTTGAAGTTTTTTAAAAACAATGTTTCAGGTACTCTTAACCTTCTTTCTCAATGTTTAAAACACAGAGTGAAGAGATTTGTTTTTTCTTCAACTGCGGCGGTTTACGGAGTCCCTGAGAGTGTCCCCATTGTTGAAGAGCACACATTATGCCCGATAAATCCCTATGGCAAAACAAAGTTAACTGTTGAGAGGGTACTTGAAGATATGTCAAATACAGGGGAGATATTCTGCATTGCTTTAAGGTACTTCAACGCTGCCGGGGCAAACCCCTGCGGAGAGATAGGGGAGTCGCACAATCCTGAAACCCATCTGATCCCTCTCATTTTAAAGACTGCAAAAGGGGAAAGAGAAAACATAAAGATATTTGGATCAGATTATCCAACGCCAGACGGCACCTGTGTAAGGGATTATATACATGTCGATGACCTTGCAAAGGCACATGTTCTTGCCCTTGATTACCTGCTTGATGGTGGCAAAAGCGATGTTTTCAACTGTGGTTACGGTGCCGGGTATTCAGTTAAACAGGTTATAGAAATGGCAAAAAGGGTAACTAAGAGGTTTATCCCTGTTGAGATCTCAGATAGAAGGGAAGGAGACCCCCCTGTTCTTATCGCTGACAATCGTAAAATAAGGAGTGTTTTGAACTGGCAACCTGAATACAATGACCTTGAATACATAATAAAGACTGCGTGGAACTGGGAGTTAAACCGAAAGTTTTAAAAGTATGGCTGAGAGCGAAATTAAACGATTCTTTAAGAAGAGATTAAAGATTGGGAATGTAGTGATAGAACCACCTCTCTTTCTTGCCCCTATTGCTGATATTAGCGATAGTGTTTTCAGGCGAATTGTAAAGGGTTTTGGTGGAGTGGGTGCGGTTTTTTCAGAAATGATTTCATCGGATGCACTGACAAGGGGTTGCAAAAAAACCTCTTTGATGTTGAATTTTGACAGCAATGAAAAGCCTATTTTCTTCCAGATTTCTGGTAAAAACCCTTATAGAATGGCTATGGCTGCAAGAATGCTTGAAGATTCGGGGGCGGATGCAATTGACATAAATTTTGGTTGTCCCTCAAAAAATGTTACTAAAAGTGGTGGAGGGGCGGCACTTTTAAGAGATCTTAAAAGTGCGACAGAGGTGATAAGATCTGTCAGAAGGGTTTTGTCCATCCCTTTGACTATAAAGATCAGAGCTGGTTGGGACGAAAACTCTCTGGTGTACAGAAAGGTTGGAAAAATTGCTGAAGATGAAGGAGTTGATGCAATTTTTTTTCACGGGCGAACCAGAAAGCAGATGTACAGCGGTTCGGTAAATTATAGATGGATAGGGGAATTAAAGTCTAAATTAACCATCCCTGTTATTGGCAATGGTGATGTTGTTGATAGATACAGTCTGGCAAAGATGCTTGAAACAGGTTGTGATGGAGTTATGATAGCAAGGGCTGCAATAAAGAAACCCTGGGTATTTTACTCATTGATGAGCGGTAAGGATGTTGAAGTGCTCTCTCTCCTTTCTGTTATTGAGAAGCAATTTAAGATGTTAATGGATTGCTATCCTGAAAATCTTGCAAAGCACAAGATGAAACTGTTTATGTCATGGTACTCAAGAAGTTTGCCTGATGGAAAATCAATCAGAGTTCAATTGAGCTCTGCAAAAACCGCTTTTGAGGTTTATGGCATATTTGAAGAGTACAGGAACAGGGTTAATCAGGCTTTTTAATAGAGTACTTTTTGATCTTGCTTGATAGCGTTGTTCTCGGGATGTTTAATCTTTTTGCTGCCATGCTTATGCTGTAATTGCATTCGTTAAGTGTTGATTTAATTATCCTCTTTTCAATCTCTTCAAGGTATAAAGTCAGATTAAAATTCTCTTTTTCTTTAATGTACAGATTTGAATTGAAATCCTCTGGAAAGTGTTTTATAGCGATCACTCTCTGTACCAGGTTTTCAAGTTCTCTTACATTGCCTGGCCAGTTGTATTCTGAAAGTTTGTCCAGATTTTTCTGTAATATTTCTTTTGCCCTATCGTCACCTCCATGTTTTTTTAAAAAGTGCTCTATTAACACAGGGATATCCTCTTTTCTTTCTCTTAAAGGCGGTAATTTTATCGGTATAACGCTCAACCTGTAATAGAGGTCTTCCCTGAACTCTCCTTTTGATACAAGTTGTTTGAGAGGTTTTTTGGTGGCAAATATAAATCTGATGTTCAGTGTTACAGTTGTGTTGCCTCCAAGCCTCACTATCTCTTTTTCCTGAATAACCCTTAAAAGTTTAACCTGCAAATTCAATGGAAAGTCGTCTATATCATCAATGAAGAAGGTTCCGTTGTTTGCTTTTTCTAAAAACCCCACCTTTCTTGATTCTGCACCACTGAATGCTCCCCTTTCATATCCGAAAAGTTCGCTTTCAAGGAGATTTTGCGGTATTGCAGCACAATTTACTGCCACAAATGGATGGTTTTTCCTGTTAGAAAGGTTGTGTATAAGCCTTGCAACAACCTCCTTGCCGGTTCCGCTTTCACCCTCAATGAGAATACTTGTGTCCCTGTTTGCTATAATTTTAATGGTTTCAATAAGTTGTTTTGATTTTTTTGATACCCCGATAAATTCATACTCTTTTTTAAGTTGTTTTTTAAGTTCGATGTTTTCCTTCCTCACCTTTATCATGTTTTCAACCTGGGTTACTTTATTGAGGATCTCCTCAAGTGGATAGGGTTTTGTAATGTAATCGTAAGCACCATTTTTCAGGGCAGTAATTGCTGTTTCAATCGTTGCATACCCTGTGATTATTATTACCTCCGCATCTTTTTTTATCTCTTTTACTTTTTTTAAAACAGTGATCCCGTCTGCACCCGGCAATTTAAGGTCACTTATCACGAGATCAAAGTCATTTTCTTTGAAGGCATGTAAACCTTCTATACCATCCTTACATGAGACAACCTCATGCCCAGATTTTTTTAATGCATTGGACAATGCTATTCTGTTTATTTTTTCGTCTTCAATTATCAATATCTTCATTTATAACTCCTTGAAAGGTTAGCGTAACAGATGTTCCATTTTTTGAGGATTCGACCTCTATGTGCCCCCCTATGGAGTTCATTATCCCTTTTACAACATACAGTCCCAGTCCGGTTCCCTTTCCTACAGGTTTTGTGGTAAAGAATGGGTCAAATATCTTCGCAAGGTTTTCTTCAGGTATTCCTTCTCCGTTGTCCATGATTTTGACCATTACTGTGTTTTCATCGCTTTTAACCGATATCGTTATGTTTTTTTTGTCTCTTTTCAAAGAGTCAATGCTGTTCTGGACAATGTTCATGATAACCTCCTGAATGGATACCTGATCCCCCTTTACATAAACATCTCTGATTTCCCCTTTTAATTCAACTGTTATGCCCCCTTTTGTTATCTGGTATTCCAGAAGTGAAAGTACGGATTCAATTGCTTTCTTCAGGTTTGCTTTCTCTTTGTTGTTGGAAGGTTTTGAGAACTCAAGCATTTTTTTTACGATATTTTCCATATAGTTTGTGGCTTCTTCAATGAGGGCAAGGTATTCCATGACCTCCTTTTTATCTTCCGGATTTTGCTTTATTAGAGAGATGCAATGGTTTATTCCGTTTATTGGATTGTTGATCTCATGGGCAATGCCAGATGCAAGTCTTCCTATACTTGCAAGTTTTTCTGCTCTGAGTATCTTTCTCTCTGCGAGTATTATCTTTTCTTTTGAAATGGCAAGTCTTTGCTGAAGATCGTTCAATCTTTTTGAGATGAACCCTATTTCATCTTTGAATTCAGGGAAATGAACCATCTTCCCTTTTTCAAGGTCAAGGTCATTTACCATGTCGGATAACAGCATAAGGGAGTTGGTTAGTTTTGTGGTAATTACAAATATCAGGCTAAGTACGGTAATTGTTAAAAGTATGGTGAAGAAAAGCATTACGAAGAAGATCATTTTTATGTCTTTTATAACATAGGACGCATCTAATCCAACAACAAGCAGTCCAAGGTATCTGTTCCCTGTTTTAAGCGGATAAAAACACTCACCAACAAACCCTTTTTTGTATTTTTTTATTGTGACAAACGGGTGTTCAGGGATGTTTTTCCCTGTGAGTTTAACTGTGGAGGGGTACTGGGAAGAAATTATCAGACCCCCTTTTGAATCAAAGATTGAAACATATTTTACTCCCTTTTCTTCTTTTATAAAAGAAAGCAGCATGCCTGCCATACTGTCTTCTTCCGTATAGATGTTATTTTGCTGGACTATTATTGCGTTTTTTACTGCTATACCGAATGTTTTGGTAATTGACAGGGTGTTTTCCACAAAGTGTTTTACCGTTAATTGTTTCCAGTAGATTGTGACCACCACGAATAACAGAAAAACCATAATTGCCGTTGTAATCCCTATATAACCAAAGAGTCTGGCTCCAAGTCCGTTGAGGTATCCTTTTTTCATCTTAATCTGTACCCTTCTTTTTTAAGGTATTCTTCCAGTTTTGAATACATACCGTAACCTGCTTCTGTAAATCCATTTTCAAATTCGGGTATGATCCTTTTTTGCTCAGGTTTAAAATCAAGCAGGGCTTTTTTAACCTGTTCTATCACCTTTTTGTCCACTGCTGGGGATGCAACAAGTGGTGGAGATGGAATTTTTACGGATTTTTCAATTACTTTTATCCCTTTGTTTAAAAATTCATTTGCCACCTGTTTCCTTACAGTGCCTGCCTGATATTTACCGTTCAATACTTCAAGAACAACTGTGTGATGGTGTTTAAAGTGCTGTATGAGTGGTTGTTTCTTACATTTTTTCAGCATAATTATTGTCCATATTGAAGAAAAGGAGTTTTCTGAGGGAAGGGCAATGGATTTTAATTTCCCGTCACACAGTGAGTTTATGTTCGAATCTTTTCTTGTGATTGTGACAACGAATGTGAATGGCTTTTTCTCCCTGTTTAAAGGGCAAACTATCGGGATGAGTTTTGCCCTTTTTCTCTCTTTCAAATACACTATGTCTCCAAGAAAAGCAAACTGGATATCATTTGAGGAAAGTTTGTTTATCGTGTCTATGTAAGATTTACCTGGCACAAGTTCAAAGTGATAATCTGTTTTTTGATTTAAGTAATCTATTACAGGTTGATACCCCTCAAAGATAAGGGAAGGGGAATACCTTGAAACAACCCCTATTCTGAATACCTCTTTACTTTGTTTTACGGTTGATCCTCTGATCTTTTTGTTTGTTTCAATTGAGGTTAGAAATTCATAGTAAAAGAATGAAAATACAAAAATTGTTGTTAAAAAAACTGTTATAATTAATATGTAAGTCTTTTTCATATTACTGTTCTTTTTCCTCTTTTCTCTCACAATTATCCCCTTCAAAATTCATACCAGCCGATGCCCTCTATTATACCTCTTTGTATGCAGAGAACACGACGAAATTTCGTCTTGTGAAATATCCTTTATTTTGTGATATATACGCTTTTTTCTCCATGAGGTTTTATGTTTTTGTTTATAACTGTATCAAAATAAATGGGTTATAAAAAAGTTACCCATTTTTATCTTGTGACAGAATTTCGTCAAAGAAATGAATTGATTGGTAGAAAACCACTGTCTTTTTAATTTTCTTTATGGCATTGATTTTGCTTGAAATAAAAAAGAAGGGCTTATGCCTAATTCTCTGGGGAGGTTACTATGAGATTCAGATTTCTTTTAATCCTTTTGGTTCTTTTTGTATTCAATTCTGTTTTTGCAGGAAACAGGGTTAAAATGGAAAACTATTTCGATGATGGGCACTTTGTTTTTGCAAGTGATGATGGGGCATACAAACTGTGGTTTGACGGCAGGATTATGATTGATGCGGGCTTTTTCTTCAGTGATAAGAACAACTTTGCCAATGGAACGGAAACAAGGAGAGCAAGAATTGCATTTAAAACCATTATGTATGACAATTGGGCTGGTGAATTTGATATGGATTTTGCCGATAACGAAGTTGACATCAAGGATTTCTGGATGGCTTACATTGGTTTTGACAACACAATTATCAAACTTGGAAACCATAAGATGCCTTTTTCCCTTGAGGAGGTGACATCTTCAAGGTACATTGTGTTTATGGAAAGGGCTCTTCCAAATGTTTTTACATCCGGAAGAAGAATAGGTTTGTCTTACACAAGATGGGGAGACAACTGGAGAATTCAGGCAGGATTTTTTGGCCAGGAGCCAGGTACAGGGGAAGAAGAAGGTGAAAACGAAGGCTGGGCTTATGCTTTAAGGCTTACCTATGAGCCAATTGTAGAAAAAGGCAGAATACTTCACTTTGGTTTTTCCTATCAGTACCTGACTCCTGATGCTGGAAGTGGGGACAAAATAAAGTTCAAACAGAGACCTGAATTGCATCTCACTGAAAAGATCCTTAATACCGGTAAGATAAAGAATGTTGATGATTACTCTGCCTATGATTTTGAATTTGCTGCGCAACTTGGTTCTTTGATGGTTCAGGGTGAATATATCTCCCAGGATGTTAACAGGTACAATGGTAAACCAGATGCATCCTTTGATGGTTACTATGTTTTTGTAAGTTATTTCATTACAGGGGAAACCAGGCAGTGGAAGAAAAGTGAGGCTGAATTTGGTAAGGTTGTGCCAAACAGCAAAAAAGGTGCACTTGAGGTCGCTTTAAGGTACAGTGACCTTGATCTGAATGACAGTGGTGCCGATATCTTTGGTGGAGAAGAGAAGAACTTTACCATAGGTTTAAACTATTACTTTAACCAGAATGTAAGGTTTATGATGAATTACATTATAGTGAATAACGATGAATACGCTGATGGAGATGGCGATTTTGTTGGAAACGACGATTTCCAGATCCTGGCTTTTAGATTCCAGTATCTGTTCTGAAAATATTTAAAAATTATCTGTGATTCGGGGGGATTTCTCCCCGAGTACTTTTTTATAAAGCCTTTAAAATCAGGAGGTTATGATGGGAAGAGAAATTGAGAGGAAGTTTCTTGTTAAAGGAGATTTCCCAAAAGAGAATGGGGTCAGAATAGTTCAGGGTTATCTCTCCTCTGTCCCTGAGAGAACGGTCAGGGTCAGGATAAAGGGAGACAAAGGCTTTTTAACGGTAAAGGGTATAGGTAATGAATCGGGAGCCTCAAGGTTTGAGTGGGAAATTGAAATCCCTGTCAGGGATGCAGAGCAGCTTTTAAGGATCTGCGAACCTGGAATAATAGATAAAACAAGGTACAGAATTAAATATGGCAACCATGTTTTTGAGGTTGATGAGTTTTATGGAGACAACGAAGGACTGGTACTTGCAGAGGTTGAATTAAAAAACGAAGACGAGGAGTTTGAGAAACCTGAGTGGCTTGGTGAAGAAGTTACAGGGGATGTAAAATATTACAATTCCATGCTTATGAAAAATCCATATAAAAAATGGATGGAAGAAGATTGATGAGAGAGATTACTGAAGGTAAGGTGGGTGGCAACAAGTCAAACGGGATCAATGGAAATGGCTTTGACCCCCTTGATATGAGCAATTACAACATGAACAGGCTTCCTAAAAAGGAGGCGGGCAGGTTTGAAATCTGGATGGCAAAAGTGGGGGGGCCATTGGCTTTGATTGCCTTTATCCTGTTGAACTTTGTGGTTACCATTCCTTTTTTGCAACACATTGACCCTTCAATACTTCCACAGAGGGCTAAAGAGGTTTACAATGCTGTGGGGCCTGAAGTTTTCTCTGCAAGAAATGCCTCCATGCTTGCAATTTTCGTTTCCGCTTTAATTCTGTGGATAACTGAGGCTGTGCCCAATTACCTGACCTCTTTAATGTTGATAATAGCCCTGGTTCTGACAAAGGTTCTCCCTGAAGTGGATGCTTATCATCAACTGGGGCACAAGGTTATGTGGCTGAATATTATGTCATTTATTCTTGCAAGTATGCTTGTTAAGACCAGGGTTATGAAGAGGTTTGCACTGTGGTTTATAGTCAAATTCGGGAAATCTGCCACTTCAATATTTTTGAGTTTTATTGTTATTAACCTTATCCTTTCTGCTTTTATTTCAGCCACCACAGCAAAGGCTGCAATACTTCTGCCCATAATGATGGTTATAGCAGCAATTTACGGAGCAACAGGAGGGAAAAACAGGAACAATTTTGGAAGAAACATTATACTTCAAAACCTGTTTCAGATAAACATGGGTGCAAGTGCTTTTATGACAGGCTCTGGGGCAAATTTGCTTGCAGCTGCTTTTATAGGTGAGGCTATCGGGAAGGATATTTACTTTACCGACTGGATGAAAATAGCATTTCCCATTTCAATATCCATAATGCTTATTGGGTGGTTTGTTGGTACAAAATTTATTTTCCCTATCAGCAAAGAGGAACAGAAGCCAAAAATTAAAGGTGGTATGGACAGGTTGAAAAAAGAACTTGAAAAAATGGGGCGGATAAGACCGGAGGAGATAAGGGCAATAATAATATTTGTTACAGTGCTTTTGTTGTGGGTGACAGACAGATATCACCATATTAGTCCTACCGCGGTTGCGTTTTTAGGGGGGATAGTTTCTCTTCTTCCAAAAGTTGGTGTGGTTGAATGGAACGATGTTGATATCCCCTGGCATCTGTTGTTGTTTTCGGCAGGAGCCTATACTTTGGGGGCCGGTTTGAAGGTAACCGGGCTTGCTACGATTATGGTTAATTCTGCATTTAATGCAATGGGGTTTGGAAAGGACACCCCTTTCTTTGTCCTTTATTTGATCTTGACCGGTACTATGCTTTTCAGTGCTCTTTTTTTCCAGTCAAAAACAATGAGAACTCTTATTTTTATACCTATTGCAATAGGTGTTGCGAGGAAATTTGGATTCCCGGTCATGAGTCTTGCGTTTCCTGTGGCACTTCTGATTGAGCATGTGTATGTGCTTCCATTTAACAGTAAGCCTGCTGCATTGTTGTATATTACTAACCAGTACAGCTGGATGGACACATTCAAGTTTGGCATAACCATGATGCTTATTGCGTGGGGGATCAGTATTTTATGTGCAATGACTTATTTTAAATGGATGGGTATTGTGCCTGCAGGCCTTTTTTAAAAAGTTTTCAGGAGGTTTTTATGAGCAAAGAAAAACTTGAGATAGGTAAAATTTCAAAACCAAGGTTTGAATTCAGAACCTTTGGCCAGAGGTTTGATGATGAGATTTACAGAATGGCAAGGTTGTCTGTCCCGGTTCCTGAAAAGGTGTGGGAAAGGTTTTCAGAAGAAATTTACATAGTTTCTAAAACAAATGACAAAAACAATACCAAGATAAGGGACGGAAAGATGGATATAAAAACGCTGGTTCAGGTTAAAGATGGACTTGAACAGTGGAACCCCCTAATGAAAGGGGAATTCCCCATTAAAAGAGAGGTGTTGCTTAAAGATGTGTTTCCTGCATTTATGGTTGAGGGGCTGCCTGAGTTGACCAATGATGAGTACTCCCTTGATGACTTTCTCGAAATTGTTAAAAATCACCCGGATCTTCAGGCGGTCAGGGTAAAAAAACAGAGGTTCGGTTACATGGTAAACGACACCATCTGTGAGGTTGCCAATGTTTTGATAAATGGGGCAAAGGTTGTTACTCTGAACTCGGAATCAACTGAGATTGAAGACATTAAAAAAACTTTAAAGGATGTTGGACTTGACAAATACGAAAACATCAATTATCTTCAGGCAATTAAGAGGGTTATAGGGATGATTGATAAACCCCTGGCCAATGAGAAGTTTTAAAAAACACATTATGTTTTTGAAAAGGGTATTCGAATTAGAAAAAAATGTTGATGAACTGCTTGATTTAATTGACGAGGGGATAGATCTGTTTGTTAAAGGGGTCAGGTGTTACCTTGATGGTGATTTTTCAGATTTTTCAACTTTGTTAAACCAGATCACTCAGATTGAGAGTAAAGTTGACGATCTGAGAAGAGAGATTGAAAATGACCTTTACACTCGCTCGCTTATTCCTGATCACAGGGGGGATGTGCTTGGATTACTTGAGAATCTTGACAATGTCATTGATGAGGCAAAAAATACCCTGAAGATGTTTGATGTTGAAAGCCCTTTTGTTCCGGACATTTTTCACGAAGATTTTATAAAACTATCAGAGGTTTCAGGTAATGCTGCCCATAGTATTGTTTCTTCAGCAAGAGCATTTTTCAGGGATGTTTATAGGGTCAAGGAGCATCTCTACCATGTTTACAGATATGAAAAAGAGTGTGATAGGATAGCGAGTAACCTTAAAAAAAACATATTCAGATCTTCATTGAAACAGAGTGAAAAAATACATCTGAGGTACTTTGCGCTTCACTTAGAACTTGTTTCAGACCTTGCTGAAGATGTTGCGGACAGGCTTTCAATCTACACTATAAAGAGGGAAATATGATATGAACTTTGTTTTTTTGTCAAGTGGATTATTTTTAGGCTGGAGCCTTGGGGCAAACGATGCTGCAAATGTTTTTGGCACAGCGGTTTACTCAAGGATGGTGAGGTTCAAAACAGCCGCTTTGCTCTGCAGTATCTTTGTTGTTCTTGGTGCCGTGGTCAGTGGTGCGGGAGCATCTGATACTCTTGGGAAATTAGGTTCGGTGAATGCAATTGCAGGGGCCTTTACCGTTGCGTTTGGTGCTGCTCTTTCTGTTTACCTCATGGTGAAAAACAGGTTACCGGTTTCAACTTCTCAAACCATTGTGGGTGCTATAGTTGGCTGGAATCTTTTTGCAGGGGTTTCAACTGATGTCCACTCATTGACTAAAATTGTTTCAACCTGGGTGGTCTGTCCCGTTCTTTCCGGATTTATTGCGGCAATTTTGTACCTTTTTGTAAGAAATCTATTGAAAAAACTTTCAATTCACCTGTTCAAGCTTGATGCTTTAACGAGGGCAGGGTTAATAATTATCGGAATTTTTGGTTCTTATTCTCTTGGGGCAAACAACATCGCGAATGTTGTGGGGGTATTTGTGCCTGTTAATCCCTTTTCTGATTTTAAAGTTTTCGGAATTACCATAAGTGGTACGGAAACATTGTTTTTTATTGGTGGCCTTGCCATTGCGGTGGGAGTTTACACCTATTCTTACAAAGTGATGTCAACAATAGGGGGAGGGATCTTTAAACTATCCCCGGAAACCTCCCTAATCGTTGTGCTTGCAGAATCGCTTGTTCTATTTGTTTTTGCCTCTCAGAGTCTGAAACACTTTTTGATCTCGCATGGCCTTCCCTCATTCCCCCTTGTTCCTGTATCATCAACACAGGCTGTTGTCGGTGCAATAACCGGTATAGGGATAATAAAAAGCAGAGGGAGAAACATACAGTATAAAACCCTTGGAAAGATAATGGCAGGATGGGTTATAGCGCCTCTTTTTGCGTGCTTTATAACTTTTTTCAGTCTGTTTTTCATGCAGAATGTGTTTCAGCAAAAGGTTGTAAACACTCAAATTACAAAGGTCTCAATCCTTCGTCAATAAACCAGCCGATGTTTTTTTAAAAAATCAAGAATAAATTGATTTATATCACACTTTGTGATAGTTTTTAAGAGATTGAAGATATTTTGTGCACACACTCTATTTAAAGGAGGGAACCTTGTCCCACGCTCAATACATTCCGTTATTGATTTTCCTTGTAATAGCAATTCTTTTCCCGCTTGTAACACTGGCGATAGCGAGGTTTTTCAGGCCTTCAAAGTTCAGTAAATCCAAACTGTCGCCCTACGAGTGCGGTATTGAAGAGATTACCGAAGCAAGGGAAAACTTTAATGTAAGGTACTACATTGTTGCGGTTGTTTTTTTAATATTTGATGTGGAAACCATTTTTCTCTACCCATGGGCTGTAAAGTACAGGGTTTTAGGCCTGTTCGGGTTTGTTGAAATGGGTATCTTTCTTTTGATATTAATCTTTGGTTATGTCTATGCATGGAAGAAGGGGGCGTTGGAGTGGGAGTAACACAGGAATTGATTGATAAGTTTTTGATCACCACTAAGCTTGAATGGGTTTTCAACTGGGCCAGAAAATCGTCGGTCTGGCCTATGACATTCGGGCTTGCGTGCTGTGCCATTGAGATGATGGCAACCGGTGCGTCAAGGTTTGATATGGACAGGTTTGGTGCAGGTATATTCAGGGCAACGCCAAGGCAGTCAGACTTAATGATTGTTGCAGGCACCGTTACCTTGAAGATGGCTCCTGTTGTAAGAAAGGTTTACGACCAGATGCCTGAGCCAAAGTGGGTTATATCAATGGGTGCCTGTGCAAATTCAGGCGGATTGTTCAACTCTTACTCAACATTGCAGGGTGTTGATAAAATAGTTCCCGTTGATGTTTACATTCCAGGTTGCCCGCCAAGGCCTGAGTCTCTTCTTTACGGTTTTATGAGGCTTCAGGATAAGATTATGAAATCTTCTTTAAGGGAAAAGTATTTAAAGGAGGGGATAAATGTCTGAAGAATTGAAAAACAACCCCTCTCCTGAAAAAGACAAAAAGGAAGAGGTTAAGGCGAAAAAACCTGTTGAGGGCGAGAAGCCAAAGCCTGCTGCGAAGAAGGTTCCCCCAAAGCCTCAAATAGTTGTTGCGCCGAAGGAAGAGCCTGCTGAAGACTGGCAGAAAGAGTTGATTAAAAAGTTGGGTGATGATGTTGAAGAGGCCTATGTTTCTGTGGGGGAGTTTAATATAGTTTTAAAAAACAATGAGAATTTTATAGCCAATTTTGAAAATATAAAACAACACGGATTTGATTACCTTGCTGACATTTCCTCTGTTGATTATTTGAAGTTTGAGGGTGCACCAAAAAGGTTCGGGCTTTCCTATCACCTTTACTCAATGAATATGAACAGGAGGTTAAGGGTAAAGGTCTTTCTTGATGAGAATGAGAAAGTGCCTTCTGTAATGGATATATGGAAGACTGCGGATTTTCACGAGAGAGAGGCTTACGATTTAATGGGAATTGTGTTTACAGGAAGGCAGGGGCTTAAAAGGATACTTCTTCCTGACGATTGGGTAGGCCATCCTTTGAGAAAGGATGTGGACAAAGTAGAGGGAAGGGAAGAGTACACTGCAAAATTGGTAAGAAAATTAAGGGAAGAGGATTAGGCTTATGTTTAAGAGAGAGATAGTTGAATTAAACATGGGGCCGCAGCACCCGTCAACTCACGGGGTTTTAAGGCTTAAATTAAAGCTTGACGGAGAGACAGTTGTTGACCTTGAGCCTGAGATAGGTTATCTACACAGAGGTGTTGAAAAACTTGCTGAGAATTTCAATTACCTTCAGGCGCTTAACCTCACAGACAGGCTTGATTACATTGCCGCTGTTTCAAACAATTTAGGCTATATTGAAACACTTGAAAAGTTAGGTGGGGTTGAGGTTCCAAAAAAGGCGCAGTATTTCAGGGTGCTTTTGACAGAGTTAAACAGGATTGCATCCCACCTTTTGTGGCTTGCAACCCATGCCCTTGACATAGGTGCAATGACAGTTTTCCTTTACGCTTTCCGTGAAAGGGAGATGATACTTGATATGTTTGAGATGTACACAGGGGGAAGGCTTCTTACAACCACTTTCAGATACGGAGGGTTGAAAGAAGATATACCAGAAGGGTTTGATAAAAAGGTTAAAGAGTTTATAAAGATATTCCCTTCAAGGATGGAGGATTACGAAGACCTGCTTACAGAAAACAGGATCTGGAAGAAGAGAACGGTGGGGGTTGGCGTTATCTCTGCCGAGGATGCAATCAACCTTGGTTTATCAGGCCCTGTTTTGAGGGGTTCCGGGGTTCCTTACGATATTAGAAAGGTTGAACCTTATGAAGTTTATGATGAGTTTGACTGGGAGATTGCTGTTGAGAATGGGTGTGATACATACGCAAGGTATAAGGTTAGAATGAAGGAGATGAGGCAGTCTTTAAGGATTGTTGAGCAGGCTCTTGAAGGAATGCCAGAAGGGGAATTCAGGGCAAAGGTTCCAAAAACCCTGAAATTACCGAAGGGAGAGGTTTACCACTCAATTGAGGCTCCAAAGGGAGAGTTAGGTTATTACCTTATTAGCGACGGAAAGGGCACCGGTCCTTACAGGCTAAAGGTTAGAGGGCCTTCTTTTGTTAATTTGCAGGGTTTAAAACCTATGTGCAAAGGGCACATGGTTGCCGATGTTGTTGCAATAATCGGTACACTTGATGTTGTGCTTGGCGAAATAGACAGGTAGGGGGAAGGTATGGATTTTACTACCACTTATGTGTTGCTGCCTACCGCTAAAATCATTGCGGTTTTTATAGTTGTTCTTTTAACTGTTTTGTTTTTAACCTATGCAGAGAGAAAGGTAATAGCATTTATGCAGGTAAGGTTGGGGCCAATGAGGGTTGGACCCTGGGGCTTATTGCAGCCTATTGCAGACGGGATAAAGTTGTTTTTGAAAGAGGACATTATTCCGTTAAAGGCTGATAGGTTTGTTTACTGGATTGCCCCCACAATTTCAATTGTTCCTGCATTGCTTTCCTTCCTCGTTGTTCCATGGGGGAGCGAAACAACTCTGTTCGGATTGGCAAAACAGCCTGTGCCTGCGGTTATTTCAGACTTAAACATTGGTCTATTATACATTCTTGCCATCTCATCAATAGGAATTTACGGCATATTGCTTGGCGGCTGGGCTTCAAATTCAAAGTATCCCCTTCTTGGAGGGCTTCGTTCCGCTGCCCAGATGGTATCTTACGAGGTGCCGTTGACACTTGCTCTTGTTGGCCCTGTGATGATGGCAAATACCCTTTCAACAAGGGGTATTGTTGAGGCGCAAAAGGGGATGTGGTTTGTTGTTCCTCAGATACTTGCATTCCTTGTTTACATTGCATGCGCTGTTGCCGAAACAAACAGGGCTCCTTATGACCTGCCAGAGGCTGAAACAGAATTGGTTGCAGGTTTTCACACCGAGTACTCTGGTATGAAGTTTGCTTTCTTTTACCTTGCAGAGTACGCAAATATGATTGTTGTTTCTTCAATTGCCACAATTTGCTTTTTAGGCGGCTGGCTACCTGTGCCGGGGCTTTCATTTTTGCACCTTCCTTCTTTTGTATGGTTTGCATTAAAGGTTGGTGTGTTTCTTTTCGGTTACCTCTGGATCAGGGCAACCTATCCAAGGTACAGGTATGACCAGTTGATGGCAATTGGCTGGAAGTTTTTTATTCCGGTAACTTTAATCAATATTTTTATTACCGCATTCTTTTTGTTGAAGTAAAGAGGTGGCAAAGTGAAAGGGTTAGTTAATTTTGTTAAGACATTCAATTACAGGGACTTGATAAAGGGTGCGGCTGTTACTTTCAAGCATCAGTTTAAAAAGACTGTAACAGTTCAGTATCCCAAACAAAGGCTTGAGCCATTCCCGAGATTTCGTGGAAGGCTTACGCTTTTGAAGGATGAAAACGGAGAGGACAAATGCGTATGCTGTATGGCATGCGTAAGAATATGCCCGACTCAGGTTATTGAGATAAAACCGGGAAAAAAAGAGGGCAGAAAGACGAGGTATCCTGTTGAGTACAACTTCAACATGGACAGGTGTATATTCTGCGGCTTGTGTGTTGAATCATGCAACTTCGGTGCAATTGAGTTAAACAACGAGTATGAGCTTGCACAGTACTCAAGGAAGGATTTTTATTTAACGAAAGAAAAGATGTATCTTCCCACCCCTAAGGTGGAGTACAGGAAGTAAAGGGGGGGCAAATGGAGGCGTTAAGTCAGTTTCTATCCCATTATCTTATCTATATGATAATGGGATTGAGCATTGTAACCGCATTGGGGATTGTTTTTTCAAAAAATGCCGTTCACTCCGTAATCTCAATGCTTTTTACAATGGTACTTGTTGCAGGGGTTTACCTTCTGTTCGATGCCGAGTTTCTGGCTGCAGTTCAGTTGCTTGTTTATGCAGGGGGAATAATTGTTCTGTTCCTTTTTGTGGTTTTGTTAGTGGCACTGCATAAGTTAGAGAATTTAAGGCTTTACAACACCTATTCCCTTGTTTCAATTGTCCTGGTGTTGTTTCTCATAGTGATCCTTGGGGCTACATTCTATTCAATGCCTTTTGGTGCTGCTCCATCTGTGGTGCACAACATTATTGCAGGTGGAAGTACGGAAGCGGTTGCAATGAGCCTTTACACAAAGTTTATTCTGCCTTTTGAGATTGCTTCTGTGCTTTTGCTTGTTGCATTGATTGGTGCAATAATTCTTACAAAAGCGAGGGCGGAACAATGATACCGATAAGCCATGTACTTGTATATTCAATTGTTATGTTTTCCATCGGAGTTTTGGGCGTTTTAATAAGAAGGAATGCTCTTATTATGCTTATGTCTCTTGAATTGATGATGAATGCGGCAAACATTAATCTGATTGCATTCTCAAGATACCTTGACAATGTTGCAGGTCAGGTATTTGCCATATTTGTTATGTGCGTTGCGGCAAGCGAGGTGGCAATAGGCCTTGCTATTGCAGTTGCTCTTTACAGGAATAAAAACTCCATACAAATTGACCATTTTAACGAGTTGAAGGGATAGGCCTATGTTTATGAAGTATATCTGGTTAATTCCGTTGTTCCCATTTGTGGGCACTTTTCTTAACGGGCTTGTTGGAAGGAAGAGGTTTTCTAAAAAAACGGTATCTGCAATAGCCAACACCACGGTTGCTCTGTCATTTATCCTCATGGTGCTTTCTGTTTATGAACTTGCTCAACTTCCTGCAGAGGCAAGGAATGTTACTGTCCACCTTTTTGACTGGATAAATGTCGGGGTTGCCCACATCTCAAACAATTTAAACTCTGTTTTCAACATTGCATTTGAGTTTAAACTTGACCCTCTTTCTGCCGTTATGGGGTTAATTGTTACAGGAGTTGGTTTTGTTATCCACATTTACTCAATAGGGTATATGTGGGAAGAAGAGGGTTTTGCAAGGTACTTTGCTTACCTTAACCTCTTTATGGGCTCAATGCTTATTCTTATTCTTGGTGGAAACTATTTAATGATGTTTATAGGCTGGGAAGGTGTCGGGCTTTGCTCTTACCTTCTTATTGGCTATTACTTTGATAAAAAGTTTGCATCAGATGCTGGAAAGAAGGCTTTTGTTGTAAACAGAGTGGGAGACTTTGGCTTTGCAATCGGTTTAATGTTTATATTTGTTGCTTTTGGCTCATTGAACTTTGACCAGGTTTTTTCAAGGGTTGCTGATGTTTATCAGGCAGGATTTAACTTTGCAGGCTGGCATCTTTCAGGCCAGATGCTTTTCAACATAATAGGGGTTTGCCTATTTATTGGGGCAACAGGTAAATCAGCCCAGATCCCTCTTTATGTGTGGTTGCCTGATGCCATGGCAGGCCCAACACCTGTTTCAGCGCTTATCCACGCAGCAACAATGGTAACATCAGGGCTTTACATGATAGCAAGGTCAAGCGCAATATATTCAAATGCTCCTATTGCCCTGATGGTTGTCGGGCTTATTGGTGCTGCAACTGCTCTGTTTTCTGCAATTATAGGCACGGCGCAGTACGATATAAAGAAGGTGCTTGCATACTCAACAGTATCCCAGTTGGGTTATATGTTTATGGCAATGGGTGCTGCCGCATACTGGGCAGGTATCTTCCATGTGATGACCCATGCTTTCTTCAAAGCATGCCTCTTTCTTGGATCAGGCTCGGTAATTCATGCAATGCACCATGCTTACCACAAAACTCACGAGCACCACAAAGACCCTCAGGATATGAGGAATATGGGTGGGTTGAGAAGGTTGATGCCAAAGACTTACTGGACATTTTTAATTGCCACCCTTGCAATTGCAGGTATCCCCGGTTTTTCCGGATTCTTTTCAAAGGATGAGATACTCTGGAAGAATGCTGAGATGGCGATTGTTTACGGGCATAAGATATACTTGTTTTACTGGTTTTTAGGTGCCGTTGCAGCAGGTTTTACAGCGTTTTATATGTTCAGGCTTGTGTTTATGACATTCTTTGGTGAGTTTAAGGGAACTGAAGAGGAGAAAAAGCATATACACGAATCCCCGTCTGTTATGACCTGGCCTTTGATAATACTTGCAGCAGGTTCTGTAATAGGCGGTTATCTTGGATTCCCCCATCTTTTGGGGAAATACCTTGGCCATATCCCCAATTTGCTTGAAAACTGGCTTGAGCCTGCATTGAGGCATCCTACATTTATTCACGCAACTCATCATGCAAGCGAGGCTGTTGAGTTTGGGTTTATGGGGCTTTCAATAGTAATTGCCTTAATTGGTATATTTATTGCCTATCTGTTTTACATTAAAAACCCGGAGTTGCCGAAAAGGTTTGTGGAGACATTCAACGGGGTATTCCATGTTGTTCACAACAAGTTCTTTGTTGACGAGATATACGAGGCTATGTTTGTTCAGGCAACCAAAAACCTTGGAACATTCCTGTGGGGTTTTGATGTATGGGTTGTTGATGGCATTGTGAACGGTGCAAGGCATTTTACAGTCTATGTTTCCGAAGCAAGCGGATACTTTGACAGGATTGTTGTTGACGGGCTTGTGAATATAGTTGGGCAGACTGTTGAGGGTATAGGTTACCTGTTTAGAAGGGTACAGACAGGTTATGTTCAGACCTATGCGTTTGTTATGGCTCTCGGGTTTATTGTTTTAATCGGTTATTACATATTTAGATAAAGAAAGAGGAGAGTGGGTAAATGAGTAATGTGAACAATGTGTTAGGGTTTCCAATTTTAACAATTGTAACCTTTTTGCCAACCCTTGGAGCGATCCTGATTGCACTTTTCCTTAACAAGGAGAATACAAAGGCGATTAAGTACAGTGCGTTCTTTATTGCTGTTGTTGATTTTATTCTATCCCTTCCGTTGTGGTTTTACTATGACCCTACAACATGGAAGATGCAGTTTGAGGAAAGCGTTTCATGGATCCCGTCTCTGGGTATAAGGTATGCGGTTGGTATTGACGGCATTTCCCTTGTCCTGGTGCTGCTTACAACTTTACTTGGATTTATTGCTATCTGGTCTTCCTTTGAGGCTATCAAGCACAGGGAAAAAGAGTACTATGTGCTTCTTCTTTTGTTGCAAACAGGTATGCTTGGTGTTTTTGTGGCGGAAGACTTTTTCCTGTTCTATGTTTTCTGGGAAGTAATGCTTGTTCCAATGTACTTCCTTATAGGGGTATGGGGAGGTCCGAGAAAACTGTATGCAGCAATCAAGTTCTTCCTTTATACCCTTGCAGGCTCTGTTTTGATGCTTGTTGCAATTCTTGCACTTTACTTTTACAACCACAAGGTAAGCGGGGTGTGGACATTTGACATTCAATCATACCATCAGCTTGCTTCCTACATTGCAGCACATACATCAAAGACATGGCAGTATTTACTTGCAATAGCATTCTTCCTTGGCTTTGCAATTAAGGTTCCTATGTTTCCATTCCACACATGGTTGCCGGACGCTCATGTTGAGGCACCGACAGCAGGCTCTGTTATCCTTGCCGGTGTTTTATTGAAGATGGGAACATACGGATTTTTAAGATTCCTTCTTCCAATCTTCCCTGATGCAACCAAGGCTTTGCTTCCTTACTTTGTATTCCTTGCAATTGTGGGAATAATTTACGGTGCACTGGTTGCGCTCATCCAGAAGGATATGAAAAAACTTGTTGCATACTCCTCGGTATCCCACCTTGGTATGTGCATGCTTGGGCTATTTGCTCTCAACCCAAACGGGATAAACGGTTCAATCATTCAGATGATAAACCACGGTATTTCAACAGGCGCTCTCTTTTTGATAGTTGGGATTGTTTATGAGAGGAAGCATACAAGGTTGATAAAGGAGTACGGCGGATTGTCAAAGATTATGCCTGTTTATGCGACCGTTTTTATGATAATGACTCTTTCTTCAATTGGATTGCCAGGGTTAAACGGTTTTGTCGGTGAGTTCACCATTCTTGCAGGTGCTTTTCAGGCAAAGCCTGTCTGGGCAATTATTGCAACCTCCGGTATTGTTTTAGGTGCAGCCTATATGCTATGGCTTTACCAGAGGGTAATGTTCAACGAGGTTTCTGAAGAAAACCTTGAACTTCATAAAAAGGGTGTTTTGAAGGATTTAACACCAAGGGAAGTCGCTTATTTTATGCCCTTAATCCTTCTTGCTTTCTGGATTGGATTATATCCAAAGCCTATTTTTAGAACTCTGGAAGCACCGGTAAATCACCTTGTTGAACAGGTTGAGCCGGGGTTTTTCAACAGGGAGCAGGTTAAATTTGATGTTAGTAAGGTTAATAAAACCGATGAAAAAGAGGTAGAAGAGGGACACCATGAATAACATCCTCTCTCAGGTTGCAGGTAGCAGTTTACTGTTGTTGCCTGAGATTGTGCTTATAATAGGCGCAACAGTGGTTTTGTTCGGGGCCTTCTTTGCAAAGAAGAAAAGCGGTTTGCTTGCAGGCCTTTCTGTGTTAACCCTTGTTATAACTGCAATAACCCTGTTCAATGTTCCGTTAAATAAAACCGGGTTTTTCGGTTTGTACAAAACAGACGGTTTTTCTCTTCTTATAAAGGTTATTACTCTGTGGGTGGGATTGCTTGTTGTTTTGCTGTCAATTGATTTTGTTGATGAGAACAGATATTCCCCTGCAGAGTACTTTGCCTTAATTCTCTATTCGATAAGCGGGATGTTTTTAATGGCATCTGCAAATGATTTGCTGACAATATTTGTTTCTCTCGAATTGATGGCGATCTCTGTATATGTCCTTGTAGGTTATTTCAAGTACACCTCAATATCTCCGGAAGCGGCATTTAAGTACTTTATACTTGGTGCTTTTTCATCGGGGTTTTTTATTTTTGGTTCATCAATCCTCTATGGTTTAACAGGGACAACAAGGATTGATCTGTTACTTCAAAAGATACCACTTGTTACCCCGGGATTAAGTCTCTTTGCAGTGATTGGGGTTGTTTTTATACTTGTTTCTCTCGGGTTCAAGATCGCTCTTTTTCCTTTCCATCAGTGGGCACCGGATGCCTACACAGGTGCACCCACACCTATTACTGCATTTATGTCTGTTGCACCAAAGGCAGCAGCCCTTGCAATCTTTATTAGAATTTTTGTTAGTGCTTTCGGAGGCATAAGGTACGATTGGATGCCTGCACTTGCGGCGCTTTCATTTATGACAATGATATGGGGAAACTTTGCAGCAATAAGGCAGCAGAATATTAAGAGAATGCTTGCTTACTCTTCAATTGCACATGCAGGCTATATGTCTCTTGGTATAATTGCAGCAACTCCTATTGCAATCAAGGCAATGATTCTTTACCTTGTTGCATACTCTTTTATGAATATTGGCGCTTTCTCAATTGTAATCATTCTTTCGAAAAGGGATGGATTTGGAGAGAATATAGACGATTACAGGGGAATGGCTCAGGCTCATCCTGTTCTTTCAGCGATAATGCTGGTCTTTATGCTTTCCCTTGCAGGTATCCCGCCTACACTTGGATTTTTCGGAAAGTTCTATCTGTTTGGCGCTGCAATTGATTCCGGATTGTACTTTCTTGTTACTGTTGCCCTTCTTGCATCAGCGGTTTCCCTTTACTACTATTTCAGGGTTGTCAAGGTAATGTACTTGAAGGAGCACAGGTTTGAGAAGAGAATTGATTTAAGTTTGAATGAAAGGGCAGTTGTTTTGCTTACACTGCTTGGTACATTGTTTGTTGGAATTTACCCAACTCCTCTCTTTGATGCAATTTTAAGGATCTTTTCCTTGTAATACATTTCCAACCTCATATTAGCCCCGATCTTCCGGGGCTTTTTTTTTATGACTTTTTGTTATAAAATTTAAGTAAAAACAAATTGTATAAGGAGGATAATGTGAAAAGGTTTGTTTTTTTTGTTTTATTGTTTTTCCCTTTATTAGTTTTCCCCTCTGAGTTGAGAGTTTTTAAAGATGGTTGTGTTTACTATCCTGATAATAAAAACCCTTTTGTTGGCTTTAACAGGGCTGATGTGTTTTGCGATGGTGTTAAGGTCAGGGTTTTCCCTTTTAATGGTGTTTTGAATGAAAAGTGTTATCTTAAAGATTTTTATAACAGGGCTCTGTCGTTGTCTGGCAAAATAGAGGTTTTGAATAAGGAGAAAAGTTTTTTGAACAATGTGGAGCGAGGGTTGAAGTTTGGCTCCTATCAGGACACAGTTTCTGCTTTTAAGAATGCCAGGTACTTTGCAAAGACTTATTTTGAGATTGAGAAAAAGATAAAGGAACTTAGCCTTAAATTAAAGAGATTGAATGGTATTCTTTCTTCCTGTGCGGTTAGTAAGCATCCTTTCTTTGCATCCCTTCCTGCTTCGTTTAATTCTTATCGTATTGAGTTTAAAGGGATTGATTTTAAGACAGAGAACCTCTTTTATTATGACGCAAACTCTAAAAAGGGGAGGGTATTGAAAGATCTTGTTATGGTCAATAGAAGTGGTATTGATTTAAAATGTGATTCTGTTTACCTGATGAATTTCTCTTCAAGGAGAAGTTTTTATCCTTATCAATTTGCCCCCTGGGAAATCACTGAAGGTAAAGCTTATGAGGAGGAGTATTCCTCTTCCAGGATGCTTTCTGCTGCTCCGCCAATGAAAAAAAAGGCCATAAATAAACTATCACGGGAGAAGATTTCCATCTCTCAAATAGATTCAAGGGTTTACCTTTTACAGAATGTTATGCTTCCAAGTGATGGAAAGGAAAAAAGGTTTAAACTTTTTTCTTCCATTGTTTCGGTTTCTTCAAGGCTTGTGGTTTATCCCAGAAGGGATACAACGGTTTACAGGGAGTACTCTTTTAATTTGCCTTTTGAAATTGATTCCGATCAGTGGAAGGTTTACTCTGGAAAAGAGGTTTACGATAATGTTCAGGGTGCTTTCAGGGATAAGAAGTACAGGATTTTCGCAGGGGTTGATTATTCGATAAGGGTAGACAGGAAAGACATTGTAAACTTTGAGAAAAAAGAGGGATTTTTTAAAACAAAGAAGACTTTAAAGGATGGGTATGAAATTGTTTTGAGGAATATAGGCAAAAAAAATAAAGAGGTGAGTGTTATAGATGCCATCCCTATCTCTACTAATGCTGATATAAGGGTGAGGGATGTTAAAGTAACAGGTGTACAGAAGTACAGATTGAGCAAAAAGGGTAAACTTGAATTTAAAGTGGATTTAAAGCCCGGTCAGATTAAAAGGATAAAGGTTGTGTTTGTAATTGAATATCCAGAGGATGCTGAGATATACTATTGATCTTATTTTGCTTTTTAACATGGAATAAAAAAGCCCCGATCTTTCGGGGCTTTTCCTTTCAGGCAAACTGCCTGATTGTTTTTATGCTCAGCTAAATCCGCCGTAGCCGCATGAACCTCCGGAACTTCCTGAGGACAATCCTGCTGAGGATATGGCCGAAACAAGTTTTTCAGTGTTCTTGCTTTTACAATGAGAGCATTCAACGTTTTTACTTTGAGAAGAGTTGAACACCAGTTTTTCAAATGTTTTACCGCAGTCTTTGCAGCGGTATTCGTATATTGGCATTAACCCCCTCCCTTAGTTGGATAGAAGTGCTCCCATTAAAAACTGTTCAAGGTGTGGTTTTGGCATTGCTCCTATTGCCCTGTCAACAAGTTTTCCGTCTTTGAAAAGTAGCAAGGTTGGTATGGATGCTATACCGTAATTTCTTGCATACATCTGATGTTCGTCAACATTTACCTTTCCTATCTTTACCTTTCCCTGATATTCCTCGGCAAGTTCCTCTAAAATTGGTGCTATCATTCTGCAGGGGCCACACCATGGTGCCCAGAAGTCAACAAGTACAACACCTTTGTGGTCTAACACCTCTGACTGGAAGTTTGCATCTGTAATTTCAACAATGTTTTTTGCCATCTTTATTTCCTCCCTATAATTTTCTGCTGGCTTCTATAATGCCACAGTCACTTGTGTATGATATTACATTTTTGAAAAGGTTACAAACAATTTGGTTAATTTTTATTTTAAATTCTTAATTAAAAGATGCTATATCAGTGCAAGTATGTCGTGATATCTTTTGTCCAGGGCTTTCAGTCTTTGCGCAAGTATCTCAGCCATTTTTTTGTAAACATTAAAACCAAGTTCTTTATCTTTGTTTAGCAAGTTTATGAATTCACTTCCTTTTAGAGTAAACATTACTACATCTGTATGTGCAATTATTGTCGCGCTTCGTTCAAGGTCTCCAAGGATTGCCATTTCCCCAAACAGGCAACCTGGTTTTAAGAATGTAATTGCTTCCTCTTTTCCTTTAATAAACCTGCTTACCCTTACCTCACCATCAAGGAGTATGAACAGGTTTTCACCTTTTGTGTTTTCTTTTATTATTGTTGTGCAGCTTTTTGCTTTTACTGGTTTTAGGAGTTTTGACACCTTTCCCAATTTTTCCTCTGAGAGACCTTCAAAAACAGGCACTCTTTGTAAAATTGCAATGGCATTTACTTTTTCAGGCATTCCAGTGCTTCTTTCTTTATGTAAAAGTTTTTATCGCTATCATTATAGTATTGAATGAGTTTTTTTGCAAATTCAAGACACTTCTTTTTGTCGTTTCTTTTTTTTGCTATCAGAAATTGGATGTATGTTTTTTCTCTTTCTTTGAATTGCGTTGAAAAATCCAGGGCTTTTTTGTAATTTCTCTGAGAAATGAGGTATTTTACAGCCGTGAATCCATAGATTATCTTCTTGTCGTAGGTGAAATCAGGGAACCTTTTTATTATATAATTGCAGAGTTTTTCAGCCTCTATCTTTTTCCCACTCCACATAAGATTGATAAGTTTTGATTGAAATGTCATTTCTTTTATGAATTTCGGGCAGTTTTGTGATAATTTCAGTGTTTCATCAAGGTTTTTTTGCTTTTTGAAATAGATCGAATAGTAGATTTTTAAGGGAAGAATAAAGCAGGTGTTTCTGTTTTTATTTTCGTTGTATAGTTTTTTGAGCTCTTCCCCGTTTTCTCCTAAAAAGTAGGCAAGACCCTTTAATGATAGGACAATGTTATTTAATACCCGGATGTTATTCTCTGATTTTTCAATTAGTTCAAGATTTTTTACTGCTTTTTTAAGTTTGCCTGTAAAGATGTAACAGAGGGAAAGTTTTATCCTTGAATTGAAAAAATCTGGTTTTATTGACAATGCTTTTTTGTAATATCCGGCAGCCTTTTCAAATTCTCCGATTGAATAGTAAAGGTCGGCTATACTATCGTAAGGGTTTGCGTTTTCCGGCTCAACAAAAATGTACTCTTTGAAATAGTATTCCGCTTTTTTGTAATTTCTTTTTTGAAGATACATGTAACCCAGTCTGTTTATTATCTGGGTATTGTTTGGAAATTTTTTGTGCAGATATTCAAAGTATTTTAACAGGTTGTCCTGATCACCTATTGCTAACTGGTACATGGGGAGGAGAATCGGGTATATCTCAACATGGTTTGCGTACTTTTCTATTGTGTCTCTAACTTTTTTTGCAAATTTTTTGTTCCCCCTTATCTTTTCTCTTTTGCCTGTGAATTCCAGAAATAGAGAGACAATGGCTTTTTCAAATTCAGTCCAGTTTTTGCCGGGGACGGCTATTTTTTTATAATAATTGGTGATCCCTTTCCCACTTTTTTCCATTGACAACATTATAAGATAGATATATGGAAGTGGGAAATGCGGGTCGCATTCAATTGATTTTTTAAATTCTTTTCTTGCATCTGCAGCGTAAAACATAAGTGAATACTTTACTCCTTTCTCGTAATGGGAGATTGCAACCTTGTTTGTTGTTGAGTATAGGTTCTCTTTGTTAGAGTAATTAATGTAAAATTTTGTTCCAAGTATTAAAAAGCAAAGAATTGTGCTTATTATCAAAACCTTTTTCATACCTTACTCCTTCACTTTTAGAACCACTATAGTTGCATCGTCTTCTAAAATGTTACCAGTTTTTTCCTTCACCTTTTTTATAATGCATTTGCACACTTCAATTGCAGAGGTTTGCTCTGTACAATTTTCGATGGTATCAAATATCTCCTGACCAAGGGTTTCAGTAATACCATCTGTTAGAAAAAGCAGGATATCTCCTTTTTCGAGTTTTATTGTGTCTTCTTTGTAAGAAACCTCAGGAAGAAGACCAAGGGGAAACCTTGTCTTCTGTTTTTTTAAAATGCTAATTGTACTTTTTCTGATTAGAAATGGAGATGGCATGCCTGCATTTATGTAAGTTAAGGTAAGGTTTTCAGGGTCAAAAACAAAGAAAATACAGGCCACAAACATATTTTTATTGCTTCTTAAATACAGTAATCTGTTGGATTCCCTCATAAGTTTTGATGGAGAGTTAAAATTTGCACTCCTTGCAAATATGGTTTCTTTTGCAGATACCATCATTATTGCAGCGGGTACCGATTTTCCGGCAACATCCCCAACAATTGCTTTGACACTCCTGTCGTCTGATGGCAGGTAATCAAAGAAATCTCCGCCCACAGTTCTTGCACTTTCTGAAATTCCATAGATTTCAAAATTTTCTCCCTCCGGATGGAATGAAGGTATGAGGCTTTTTTGAATTAGTCCTGCTATTTTCATATCCCTTTCAAGTTCTATTTGCTTTTGAGCCTTTTCAATTAGTTTTATGTTTTGATAACTCAGGGCAAACTGAGCGAAGATGTGTTCAAGTACCTTTTTTTGCTGTATCGTTAATGGTTTTTTTGTTAAAAGAAAGATTTTGTTTTCTTCTCTTTCCAGAAAAGGGTAACACAGTTTAAATCCCCTATTTTTAAAGCGGGCAACAAGTTGCTGTATAATGTTTTCTTCATTGTTTTCCCCATTTGCTTCAAGTATTATGTGAGAGTTTATCTCTTTTAAAATATTTCTGTTTGTTTTAATAAAGGCAATTCCATTTAGTTTTAGTTGTTGTTTTATCAATGTCTCAATATACTTTTCAATTTCAACACTGTCTCTTATTGAGATCATTTTATCTGTCATTTCAAAGAGTTTTGCTGTAAGTTTTTTTTCCTGTTTGAACAAAAGGTATTCAAGTTTTTCCTTTAACCATTCGTTTATGGGGTTGAGTATAAAAACAATTAAAATTCCGAGCATAATGGAGTATATTTTGAGGTTGTTTGATATGAAAGATTTTCCAAGAAGTTTGTTTAGAAAGTAGATTAAGAATGTGTAAAGTATAAGCAAAATCAGTAAGATAAAGGCATCAACGAATGATTTTTTTAAAGCAAGGGGCCTGTTTGAAATTCCATATTTTAAGATATTGTAAAGAATTATACCATTTAATGCTATCTGCTGAATTACCATAAATTTTAATAAGAAGAATGGAATATCTCCGCGGGTTATAAAAAGCAAAATGGTTAATGTAAATATTGCAAGGTAAATTCCTGTGGCAAAGAAAAGTGGTACAGGCAAATGATGTTGTGATTGTTTTTTCAGATTGTAAGCAAAATTAAGGTAGCCAAAAAACAGGATGGCAAGTGAAAGGGATGTTGCAATGACGATATTCTGAGAGAAAAAGAAAAGGTAAAAAATTAATATTAAGAGGAATGTGAGAAACAGGGAATAAAGATTTTTTCCGCCTTCTTTTTTATTCACAAACCTGGAAAGAGAAAATGGAACTGTGGGAAATGACAGTATGGCTATCATCAACAAAAAAGATTCAAAAGAAGAGTATGTAGGTCCTATGACAAATGCCAGTGTTGCAAAATGGGTTAAAAAGTTTGCCCTGTGAATGTAATTCAATTCTTCTATCTCTGTGTTGTTAAGTGTGAGGGATATTGAGAGTATAAACAAAAGAAGTGAGACAAAAATGAATAGCATTTCAGGTTTTGTTATCCTTCTCAAGGCCTTTGTTTCAATCTCTTTTTCCATTAGGTTGTGATTTTTTGATTCAAAAAGGTAATCGGATTTCGGTGTTTTTATAAGTGGTGGTATATCGTCTATTTCTTTTATAAGTCGGTGATTTACCCCGATGATTGTGTCCCCAGTTTTAATTTTCTTTTTTCTGGCATTGCTTTTGTTTTTAACGGCAAACACCTTCACACTTCTGTATGTCTGAACAGGTATTATCCCATCGTCCGGTACGGGTTTTAAGTAAAAGAAAAAGGATATTAAAGTAACTGCAAATATAAAGAATGCTCTGAACTTAAAAAGTAGTGGTTTGTTCATTAAAAAGCCTCATTGCCCCTTTTAAAGGGAGAAATTGTCCATTGTCTATAACCTTTACTTCCGGGTAAACTCCAAGTTTGCTTCCAAAACAGTTTTTACGGATGTGTTTTTTTATTGTTTCAATTAGAGGTTTTCCCAAGCCGCATACCCCCCCGCCAAGTGCAAATATTTCAACCCCTAAAATGTTTGTAATAACGGTTAATGCCTGCCCTATCATTTCACCTGTCTCAATAGTTACCTCTTTAGCTGCACTATCACCCTTTAAAAGCAGTTTATTCAAATCTCTTACTGAATTTATTTTGATTTTACCTCTTTCGTTGTATCTCTCCACAATCCCTTTTTCCCCGCAGTAAACCTCAACACACCCTCTGTTTCCGCAAGCACATTTTTTGCCATTGGGTACAACTGTAATGTGGCCTATTTCACTGTCAAGCCCGTTTTTTGTTGTTAAAACCCGACCATTCAAAACAATTCCACCGCCTATGCCTGTTCCAAGTGTTACTGCAACGATTGAGGAATGGTTTTTAAACTCTTCCATATTTGCAACTGCAAGGGCGGAAGCATTGCCGTCGTTTATAACCCTGCAAACCCTCCCTGTTTTCTCTTCCACATACATTTTCAGGTTTAGGGGTATTTCAATTTTAAGGTTTGTTGAATTGACGATAACCCCTTCTGAATTAACATTAGCAGCAATGCTTATCCCTATCTTTTCAACGCTCGCATCTAAATATTTTTTAAAGATTGAATTCAGGAATGGCTCAAAGGGAAAGGAGGTCTTTAAAATTACAGGAAAACCCTGATAAAAGGAGTTTTCATCTCCTATTGCTATCTTTGTATTTGTTCCCCCTATATCAATGCCAAGGATACTCATCTCTTTTAATCGATTCTCATTAAAATCAGGCCTTTCAGGTATTCTGTTTCTTTCATAAACGGTAAAACAGTGTGGTCAAAAGCCTGATAAAGCCTGCCTATTACCCTTAACTTTTTCCCGCTTGAAACAATTGCTTTTTCAACAATTCTATCAAATGTTTGAATGTCAACAAGCCTTGAACAGCTCATTGTGAAAACTATTCCCCCTTTTTTCACAAGTGAGAAAACCTCTCTGTTCAGGTTTGCATACCCCTTTATTGCCCTGTCAAGCGTTTTTCTTGACTTTGTAAATGCAGGGGGGTCTATTGAGATTAAATCAAACTCCCTTTTTGCCTTTTTAAACTCTCTTATTGCTTTGAAGGCATCCATTTTTATATACTCTCCGCTTTCAAACCCATTTAACTCCATATTTTTTTTGCAATAATCGATTGCAGTCTGTGAGGAGTCAACAAAGGTTACGCTTTCTGCCTTTTGAGCGGCATTAAGCCCGAAACCCCCAATGTATGAAAAAAGGTCTAAAACCTCTCCTTTGGCAAATTCTCCAAACCTCTTTTTGTTCTCCCTCTGGTCAAAATAATACCCTGTTTTCTGGCCTTTTAATAATGGAATAAGCATTTTTATGCCGTTTTCTTCAATCAAAACCTCATCAGGCACATTGCCCTTTGTGGAAACCTCAACATCAAGGTTTTCCTTTTCCCTGAAAACGGATTGATTCTTTATTACAACCGGATAATCCCCTAAAACAATCTCAACAGCCTTTAAAAATTCCTCTTTTAAATTATCCGCCCCCTTTGTGTTAAACTGTGCAGATAAAACCTTGCCCCCGTAAAAATCAAGGATAAAACCGGGAAGACCGTCCCCTTCGGCAAAGACAATTCTTGAATTTTTCAGGTCAACTATCTTTCTTTTGTACTCAATAATCTTTTTCAATTTGTTTTCAAAGAATTGAATGTTGGGTTTTATTTTTTTCCCTGATAGAATTCTTGCGCATATAAGGGAATGGGGGTTAACATAGGCTGTTGCGAGAAAATCACCTTTTGAGTCTGTTAGATAGCATAACTCTCCCTCTTCAAAGCCTTTTAAATCTTTTACCTCGTTTGAATAAACCCATAAGTAACCGTATGATATCCTTCTTAATGCCCTTTTATCCTTTACAATAAGTTCTTTAACCATAATCCCCCTTTTCCTTTAAAAAGATTATACCAGAAATGGAGAATGGCCGCCTGATTATTAAGTTTCTGAAATCTGTTTATGTTTTGAAAAAAATTCTTTTCCTGAAAAAAGCAAAAATATTGTTAAAGAGAAAAGCATGGAAATGAGAATGTAGCCTATTCCGTTTGCATTGGGGATATTTAAAAACCCTTCCTTTTCAAGCATATAAAAAACAATTGTTGCAAAAGGGGAGAGTGTGAGCACTGCAATAACCCCTTTTTTAAGGTTTTTCTTTGAATAAGCTGCAATAACCGGGATAAATAGGGTTGTTGAAAAGATACCGCTTGAAAGGTAAAATGCGTCTTTCAATGAGTTGAAGTAAACTGCTGAAAGTGTTGCAAAAATTGAAACAATCCAGATTGAGGCAATATTGAAGAGTTTTGTCTTTTCCTTCTTTAAATCGTAAGATACAGTCATTGCCGCAACATTGAGGCAGGTATCAATGGTTGACATTGATGCCGCAACAAGCCCTATTGCTGCAAGTGAGAGAACAAACTTGTTTTTCAAAAGAGAAAGGAGAAAAAAAACAGCCTTTTCCCCCGATTTTATATTCTCCGGGACAAAGCAAGCAACAGCCATCGGAAGGAGAAAAACAAAAAGCAATGCATTCAAAAATGCAACCCCCATTGCCTTTCTCGCCTCTTTCCCGTTTTTTGTAACCTGAAGCCTTATCCAGATATCCGTTTCAACAAGCCAGCCGGGTAGATATGCAAGCAGGGTTAAAAAGATAAAAAACGGATTAACCTTTGTGTCAGAGCCTGTTAAAACATTTACACTGTTAATGCTGGAAGTTGCCCCTGCAAAAAGGAGTATAAAGAAAAAAACAGCGATTAAGGTGTACTGTATAACATCGGTAACAATAACAGCCTCAACCCCGCTTAAAGACATATAAATTGCAATGGTTAAAACCGAGAAGATAAGAATTATGGTGTAATTAAGCTCTGTGGCTCTTGAAATAATCTTTGATGCAACCGAAAGCTCAGCCCCTGCCCATATAATAAAAACAATGAGAATGGGAATGGCAGAAAATAAGGCAGCCTTTCTCCCGAACCTCTCCCTTATAAGTTCAGGCTGGGAAAATACAGGGATATCCCTTAATGTTGGTGCAAAGATAAAAAATATGCCAAGAACAATAAGCCAGGGGAGGGCAAGGACATAAAAACCGCCTTTTCCATAGTTCAAAAAAACCTCTATCCCGTAAGCAACCGACCAGCTTATGGACATAAAGGTTGCTGAAAGGGAGATGCCTGACTTTAACCCGCTTACCTGTCTGTTATCAGTCCAGAAGGATTCAGTTGTTTCCCCTTTTCTCCTTGAAAAGAATGAAAAAACAATTACAACGATTGAGTAAATGAAGAAAACCGATAAAAATACAGATTTCATGCTCTTAATTATAAGAGGGATTTTAGTTTAGTCAAACCCATTTGATTTTTAAGAATATTTAAAAAATTACTTTTATTTATTTTTTTTGTATATAATCAAAAATGAAAAGTTGTTGAGGGAGTTAAGTATGGGATTTAAAGAGGTAATGATTAATTCAATGCCTTCCCCGCTTGTTAAAGTTTTTGCAAGACCTTATGTGGCAGGTCAGGGGGTAGATAGTGGAATAGATACTGCAAAAAGGCTTTACCATGAAAAAAGGCTTTATTCAACAATAGACCTTCTTGGGGAAGAAATAAAGGAGAAAGATGAAATAGAAAAGAATGTGCAGATATATTATGAGCTCATTGAGAAATTGGGAAAACAGGAATTTGCAAGTATTTCTCTAAAACCCACACAACTTGGTGTTTACAGGGAGAATGGAATTATATATGGAGAGGATTTTTGTTATGAAAACATAAAGGGGATAGTTGAGAGGGCAAATGCTTATAGCATCCATGTAACGATAGATATGGAGAATCACCCGTTTACAGATCTCACCTTAAGGATTTTTAAGGCGTTGAGGGATGAGTTTGAGAATGTTGGAACTGTTTTGCAATCAAGGCTTTATAGAACGAAAAAAGATATTCTTGAACTCCCTGCTAATAAAATGTGTAAAATAAGAACCTGCATAGGCATTTACAAAGAGCCGCCAGAGGTTGCTATTCAGGATAAAAGAAAGATGAAAGAGAAATTGTTTGAATATATGGTTCTTCTCATTGAAAGGGGCCATTATCCTGAGATTGCAACCCATGATGAAAAACTTATTGAAAGATGTATTGAATACCTTGACAAAAACAATATCCCTAAAGAGAGGTATGAGTTTCAGATGTTAATGGGGGTGCCGAGGGACAAAATGCAGAGAAAGATAATTGAGAGGGGAAACATAATGAGACTTTATGTGCCTTTTGCAGAAAAGTGGAAGTATGCAATAGCCTATTGTAAAAGAAGGCTTGCAGCAAACCCCATGATGGGAGCCTATGTGATAAAAAATCTTTTTGGAAAGACAACTGGAAGATAAGATATAATTTGGTTTATGAAAAAAAGGTACTTTAGCATTGCTCTGATATTTTTTCTAATTTTAATGGTAAGTCTTTTTTTAAAAACAGACTTAAACTTCCTCGAGAACCCGAATATCATATTAAACATAGTTGGGATCATCAATGTTATACTTGTTTTAATTCTACTGTTTATTCCTATCAGAAGGATAATAAAACCCTACCTTGAAGGAAGAAAAACAGGTCTTTATACCCTTAAAATAAGAACGAAATTTATCTTAATGAGTGTGGTTCTTGTTGTTATTCCCTCTTTGATTATTCTTTTAATGTCAACATTTATCATATATAAAATAATGAACACCTGGCATAATCCAGACCTTATTGATGTTTATAAAGGTGCTAAGAATATTGCTGAAAACTATCAACAAAAACTGGCATTAGACACTGCTTATTTCACTAAGAATGTTGGAGATGAATTATACTCCAATGTCATTAAAGACAAAAAGAAATTGAGAACTTTCCTTGAAAAGGAAATAAAAAGATACAATCTGTCTTCCCTTGAAGTTTACAGGGAAGAGAATCTGCTGTGTATGGTTAAGAAAAAGGGGTTACCTTTAAATGATTTGAGAGCAATTTCCATGAACCACCCTGAATTTTTTAGAAAAAACACCTTTTCTTTTATTGAGCAGTTGCCAACAGGTATGTACATAAGGTTTGGAACCATAGTTCCAATAGGGGAGTTAAACGACAGGTATTTTGTGGTTGGTGGGAAACTGGTTATCCAGAATCTGTCTTCTCAATTGCATTTTATTTTAACAAGGTATAAGAGGTTTTCTGCTGTGGTGAAGGATATATATTCATTAAAGATGTTTAATATAACATCCCTTCTTTTGATAGGTTTTATGTCAATTTTTGCAGGGCTCTGGGGGGGGATAAAATTTACCGATATGTTACTGTCTAATTTCAACAAACTCGTTTTTGCCATGGAACAGGTTGCTAACAATGATTTTGATTTTACGGTTGAAGTTAAGGGGAATGACGAATTTGCAAAACTTCTTGAATCCTTTAACAGAATGCTTGATGTATTGAGGATGCACAATCAGGAGATCAAGTTAAGAACGGTTGAACTTGAAGGTTTGAACAACACTTTAAAGGAGAAGAAACAATTTTTTTTAACAGTCCTTGATAGTCTTCCTGTTGGAGTCATAGCTTTGAGGCGCTATGGCCATGTTCTTGCCATAAACAATTTTGCAAAGAATTTGCTTGGAGTTAAAAATGAAGTGCCTGAGGGAGTGTCTTTTGCTGCAATTGCAAAAGGGTCCGGAGCAGGTAAATACATAATGCAGGTTATTGAATCAATGATTAAAAGCGGCGAGCATTTTGAAAAAAAACATACAACATTTAGCACATCAGAGGAAAGCATAAGTGCAGAGATAAGCTTTGTGCTTATGAAAGACACCTATTCCAAAGAAATTGGATATCTGGTGATAATTGAGGATGTTACTGAACTTGAACAGGCACAGAAAATGATAGCATGGAAGGAGGCGGTGAGAAGGATAGTGCACGAACTAAAAAACCCACTAACTCCGATTAAACTTTCTGCTGAAAGGATAAAAAGAAGAGCAGAGCAGGATTCTTCCAATCTAAAAGATATTGTTCTTGAGAGTGTAAAGCCAATGATTGAAGAAATAAATGAGATGCAGTATCTTATTGAGAATTTCTCAAGGTATGCAAAAATGCCCCCCCCTGAGCTTGAGCCTATTGACCTCAACATGCTACTTGAAGAGGTACTTTCTCTTTTTTCTTCTCTCCCTGAAAACATTCAAGTAAAAAAGATGTTTGCTGAAAATGTGCCTGAACTTCAACTTGATAAAAAACTCATGAAAAGGGCTTTGATAAACATATTGAAAAATGCTTTGAATGCGGTTGAATCGGAGGGAGGAGGTGTAATTACCGTTAAAACCATTTATTTTGCATCAGGCAGGAAGGTGAACATCGAAGTATCAGATACAGGGCAGGGTATCCCTGAAACATTGAAAGAAAAGATCTTTATTCCCTATTTCTCCACAAAGCCAAAGGGCGATGGTTTGGGGCTTGCAATTGTGAGAAACATTGTCCAGGCACACAATGGTCATGTGTTTGTGAAAGATAATTTCCCGAAAGGAACAACATTTGTAATTGAACTTCCCGTTTGACTTAAATTCTTGCAACCCCCAGGAAAACAGCATGAAAAACGGCAATTAGAACAAAAAAAATCTTTCTTGCCATAAGGGATGATTTTGAATAAAAAGCATATTCAATTGAGGAATGAGGGCAGGCTGTCAGGCAATCTCCACAAAGTGTACAGAAAAAACCCGCTTTCCCATTTTTAACATCTTGAGGAGTGAGGGAATTGTATCTGCATGCAAATGTGCATGCCATACAGTTTGTACAGGTGTTTCTGTTTATCTTAACTCTAAAAGGATTGATCTTACCGAGTGTGGTGGTAACTATCCCTATGGGACAATAGGTTGTGCAATGTACGAGTAGACCCCTTTTTCTTGAGATAAAAACCATAATTCCTGCTCCAATAATTCCGAAAAGTCCCCCTGCTATTGAGGCAATTAGCCAGTTCACCCCCGCTCTTTTAAAGACCAATGCTGTTATTGCAACTAAAAAAAGCATAATAACCTGAATAATTCTATACTTCTTTGAAAATGAATCTGGTATCTTCTTTTTCCTTGCCATTAAATTGTCCCATGCCCCTATATAGCACAGATACGAGCACCATGCTGGACCCACGAATAGTATGGTGATTGCCAGAAGTATAGGCATAAAAAAACCGTACCCCCTGTATATCGGTCCTGCCACTATCATGGCAGGTACTGGGAGATGCAATTTGCCAGTCATGAGAAATCTTTCCGAAAACAGCAACCCCACTACCAATTGAAGGAAGAAAACAGATGAAAATAAAAGCCACAGGTTGCTTCTTACCCTGTCAATCTTCTTTGTGTTAAAAAGCCATTCAACCACAAATGCTGAATATGTGGAAAGAATGAGGACCTCAATCCCTCCAGTACCGTAAAAAAATCTGTCTAAAAGAAGGATTCTCACAGGACTCTTTACATTGGCAATAAAAAGAACAATTCCTGTGAGGACAAAAGAAAAGAATGATATGGTTGATGTATTTTTTTGTTTACTATACCTTTCTTTTAATGTTTTTGTGTTAAAGGTAAGGGTGGAACTTATTGTGAAAATGGCAACGGCTGAAAGTATAATTATCATTCTTAAAAAGGGCCTATTGCTCTCAATCCTCATCTCTGTCAGAATGTATGTGGTTCTTATCCATTCAAAAAAACCTGCCACTAAAAAAAACTGGGTTACTTTTTTAACCCATTCCTTTTTGACAAGCAAGATCAAAGGAAAGGTTATCGTAAAGTAAGTTAATTCAATTAAATTGTGTCTTGAAAAATGTGCAGATAGGATAATAAAAGAAAGAATAACAGGTAACGATATGACGAACAGTTTAAACCTTTCAAGAAAGTTTTTTTTAATTTCCATATCCCCTCCCTCATACCAGATTTTACATCTTTTCTCATTTATTTTGTTGATAATAATCAAAAAAATGTTTTCTAATTTTGTGAAAAAAATCTTTTAGTTGAAATATGTTCTTTTTTTGTATAATTAAATTTGGTAATTAAGTGCGTCCAGTCAATGAGGTATTAACCCTTAAAAAAATAGAGAGAGGTGCAAGATGTTATTAAAGGAAAAACTTTCCTCGTTAATTCCAAAAGAAAGAGAAGATCTGAAGGCTATTAAGGCTCTTGCGGACAAAAAGGTTGATGAGGTTAAATGCGGTCAGGTCATTGGGGGTATGAGAGGTTGCAAGGTACTTGTCTGCGACACATCTTATCTTGATCCTTATGAGGGTATCAGGTTCAGAGGTTATACAATCCCGGAGGTTCAAAAACTTCTTCCAAAACCAGGTGAGAATGATGAGCCATATCCCCTTGGACTCTGGTGGCTTCTTTTGACAGGAGAGATCCCAACAAAAGAAGAAGTGTTAAGCCTTGAAGAGGAATTTAAAAAGTATGCTTACCTTCCTCAATATGTAATTGATGTTTTAAGGGCTCTTCCTGCTGACGCTCACCCGATGGCAATGTTCTCAACTGCAATTGTCGCTATGGAAAGGGAATCTCTCTTCAGGAAGAGATATGATGAGGGGATGAAAAAGGATGAGATGTGGGAACCAATGCTTGAGGATTCAATTAGATTACTTGCAAGGCTTCCACTGATTGCTGCATACATTTACAGAAGAAAGTACAAAGAGGACATACACATTCCGGCAGACCCTGAAGAAGACTGGGGTGGAAACTTTGCTCACATGATGGGTGTTGAGAATCCGGAGTACAAAAATTTGATGAGGCTTTATCTTATTCTTCACTCGGATCATGAAAGCGGAAATGTATCGGCACATACAGGGCACCTTGTTGCGTCCGCACTCTCTGATGTTTACTATGCTATATCTGCTGCAATGGATGGTCTTGCAGGTCCTCTTCATGGTCTTGCCAATCAGGAATGCCTGAAATGGATACTCAACCTAATGGATCACTTTGGTGGAAGAACTCCAACCAAGGAAGAGATTGAAAAGTACGCATGGGATACATTGAACAGCGGTAGAGTAATACCAGGATACGGTCATGCGGTTTTGAGAAAGACAGACCCGAGGTACACGGCTCAGAGAGAGTTTGCTTTGAAGCATCTGCCTGATGACCCGATTTTTAAAACAGTTTCAAATATCTATGAAGTTGTGCCTGAAGTTCTTAAAAAACATGGTAAAGCAAAGAACCCATGGCCGAATGTTGACGCACATTCAGGTGTTCTTCAGTATTACTATGGTGTAAGGGAATTTGACTTCTATACAGTTCTCTTTGGGGTTTCAAGGGCACTTGGCATTACTGCTCAGATAATCTGGGATAGGGCACTTGGTTATCCTATTGAAAGGCCAAAGTCCATTACAAGGAAAATGCTCAAAGAACTGGCTGAAGGTGCAGAATAATTTTGATAAAAATTTTCTGTCTTTAAGGCGGCTTTTTAGCCGCCTTTTTTTGTACACTTTAAATACAGGGCTTATTTTTAAATGTTTTTCCATGCTTCCTTTTAATTCCTGTTGTAAAAAGGGTCAAACAAAAATGTTGACTTTTCCAATAAAACTTGATATTGTTAAAAAAAAATATAAGGGGTTTATTATGAAAAATGTTTTTGTTATTGACCCTTCAATAATGATACATAAGATTATTGATTTGACATTTAAAGATGATCCTGATTACAAAGTAAAGTTTTTTTCATCTTATCCGTTAAGGGGGGATGAAGGTCAAAAGGCTGATTATATTTTTATCACTATTGATCTTGCAGGTGTTGAAATTGAAGATACTTTAAAGGAATTAAAAAATAAATACAACTGTCCGATTATTGCAATGGTTCCAAAGTTTCTTGATTATAACAGAGACCAGATACTTTCATCGGGGGCTAATTACATAATTGAGAAGCCTTTTACATCAGAAGAATTAAAAAATGCACTTGCAACTTTAAGCGATTCAATGGCAATGAAAGAGAGATCTATCCCTGAGGTTGATTCTGAAACATTTGCTGATGTTGGAGATTTTGAGGGAGATCTTACCCTTTCTGAAGAGGATTTGCTTGATGTTGACAGAGAGATCCTTGAACAGGAGGTTACAGGAGAACAGGCTTTATTTGAGGATGATTTTGATAAAGAAGGTATTGTTGAGGATGTTGATTTTGATGAAAAAGCCCTTGAAAAAGAAC
>Ga0256833_1000239_pt1 | contig 43881 bp, 33 predicted proteins | sample 356284metaG_FD_190535 | JGI IMG/M metagenome (GOLD analysis project Ga0256833, IMG submission 190535) | Hydrothermal vent microbial communities from Mid Atlantic Ridge, Atlantic Ocean - 356-284 | ecosystem: Environmental > Aquatic > Marine > Hydrothermal vents | place: Atlantic Ocean: Mid... | reverse complement strand
TGTTTCACCCCAACCTAAAGGTTCTCCTGAAGAAATCATCGCACAAGTCAAGGCCTTTCGCCGCCGCTATCGCCTGGAGGGATTGAATATCAAGGAGATGAAAGAAACGGGGCGGGCATGAACGAGCGAGGAGATTTTGTACTGGATGCTTCAGTGACACTGGCATGGTGCTTCGAGGATGAAGCAAGCCCTTTTGCAGACGAGGTGCTGGACAGCCTGAACAAATCTGTAGCTCTGGTTCCGTGCATCTGGCCTTTGGAAATCACGAATGTACTGGCCATGGCGGAGAGACGAGGTCGCATCGACAAAGCAGGCAGCATCCGTTTCATTAGCCTTATCACCCAACTTCCCATTATTATAGAACCGGAGCTTCCCCAAAGGATTTTCTCCGAGGTATTTGCCGTGGCGCGGGAACAAGGGCTTTCTACCTATGACGCATCCTATCTTGACCTGGCCATGCGGCAGGGTGTGGCGCTTGCTACAATGGATGCATCACTACAAGAAGCTGCCAGGCAAGTGGGTGTATCCTTGTATTTGAAGTGAGCTCAGGCCTTGCGATCCTCATTAACTCAACTTTCGGAGTTAAATTTCCAGAGAATTTTGAAAACCTGGATTGATATATCAAGGAGGTGGAGGCATGAAACGAGAAATATTCTCACCAGTTGCGGTCGATTTAGGTGCCAAGTTTACCGGTGTCTTTATGGCACATGGCAGCGACGGAGAAAACCTGCTTGAGCCTGCTGCGGCAGTCATAGTGACTCCTCAGGATGGGAAAAGCATCACATGGTCTCAGGCGGCCCGCCGCCAGAGAAGGCATCAACAGCGATGTATAAAGAGACGCAAGCTTGCCAAAAGGCTGCTGAGGCTTCTGCTGACTGAAGTGGCAGGGCGCCCCCTTTCCCACGATGAAGTAAAAGCGGTTTCAGGGCTTCTTAACCGTAGGGGGTATAACCGTCTGGAGGCAGAGATAGACTGGGAGCTTCTCGAAGGCATTTCCCCGGATTGGCATGCCCAACGTTTCCCTGACTGGTTCAACAATGAAGAATCCCTTGCAGAACAATTCGCCAGGATGATACAGGACATTGATTTGCTGAAAGAGATAAGAAAGTCCAACTCTATATTCTGGAAACCGGTAAAAGAACTTAAAAAAGATATTAGGAAGTTTTATGGGGAGAGTGATCCAGAGACAATGGAAGCCCACAAGGCCATGCAGGTTGCGATAGAGGGGATCCTCACCTCTATCGAGACAGGAGCCAGACACAGAAAGGAATATCTTCATAATATCAAGGCGGAAATCTGCAAGGATAGCCGCCTCAAGTCGCTGGCAGAAGCGATTGGAGGACAGGAACAGCTATATGCTGTTATAGGCCATGTCAGCAATTTGCCGCTCCGCGTCCTCAGATGGTATTTTGATGATGAACGCATGAAGCAGGGGGATTTTCTTGACCACCGCCTCTTCAAATGCCTGAAAAGGTGGATAGAGAGATGGCGAGTCTATACAGATGATGAAAGAGAGAGGAGAAAGCGGTTGCTTTCATTTTTTGAGTCATGGGAAAAGCAAGGCTGGTTGCGGCAGGAAAAGCCCTTGAGCGAGCTTATTGTCGAATGGATTTCAAAACTTGATCCTGTAGAGACCATCCCACCTTATGAAGACATGAACAACAGGCGTCCTCCCAAAGACCGCACTGTGTGGCTTGATCCGAGAGCCATGACAAGAGAGTTTGGCCAGGAATGGACACTGTGGGCAGACAGCCTCATGGCAGCAGCTGGCAACGCTCCTTGGAAAGAAGGCCTGTCAGAAGCAGCAGGTCGCCTAGACCGAAAGAGCAGGCTTGGTGTAAAGGCGCATGACAGGGACTATCAACGGGCCTTGTTTCTTCAGAGACTTCTGGATCGCACAATGGCCTTTGATGAATACCGGCTTCGCCTTCTGGCAAAAGGCCATGATGGCCAACAGGAAGAACATGCGCACAATCGCCTGGCCCATGACCTGGGCCGTCACAGGCTGGAGGAATTCCTTCGGTTCTGTTCCCTCTATTACCAGGAAATAGAACGGGTCCGCTCTGGCGCATGGAGTCCTAAAAGCGCGCTCTTGCTCGAGCGAAGCGATCTGCATCCGCCGCGCAAACAGAGAATCCTGCACAGGCTGGTGGGGCAGGCACTTGGCATTGCCAATCTTAGAGAAGATGAGTTCAAGCGTTTTCGCAGTGAGGTATGGACTGCACGGCATGGCCGGACCACAGTGCGGGCCATGTGTGAAAAAGTTGAGAAGACAAGAAAACAGTTTGGCAACCTTTTTGACATCCTGCTGGCAAGGGCCAAGGCCCAAAAGGAGCGCGGAGAAAAGATTGATAAAAAGTCTGAGGAGTATGCTGCCCTTTTGGCAGAGGAGAGGGCATCAAAGGCAGCTGGCATCATAGCAGACCACTTCGGCCACGGCCCGGATGCAAAGGCATATTACAACAACCCTTTCACCGTGGCCCAGCTATATAACCTTATAGAAAGGGATCGCCACGGGTTCTCCAGGGTAAGTCTGGCGGCCCACCTTGAAAACTCGTGGCGGATGGAAAAATTGGAGCTGCCGGATGGAGGCAGTGCAGCTCGATGCACACGCCTTTCTGCCGATACTGTCCGGCCATTTGACGGAATTCTCCGGCGCATAGTGGAAAGACAGGCAATAGAAGTGGCGCGGATAAAGGCCCAGCAAATCCTGAAACATCTGAAAGGGAATGAGCCTATCCATATACCCATCATGGTGGAGGAAAACCGTTTTTCCTTCACTCTTGATCTGAAAGATTTAAAGAACAAAAAGAGCAAAAGGGAGGAGGCGCGCCTCTTGGCCCTGATAGCCAGGCAGGAGGGTCAATGGCTGGAAAAAGCAGAGCGAATAAAAAAAGCCTCTAAAGGGGTATGTCCATATACGGGCGACCCTTTGGAAAATTCGGGCGAGATAGATCATATACTTCCAAGGGCATTCAGCCAGGGACGGCATGGGACCGTTTTTAACAGCGAGGCCAACCTGATATGGGTGAGTATCAAGGGCAACAGGGATAAGGGGCCCCGGCGTTATCATCTTAAAAACCTTAGCCCTGCTTATTTGAAGGCCGTGTTCGGTACTGAAAATGTGGAAGATATATCCAGCCAAATAGAAGAGACTCTATCCCGACTGTCTCCAGATATACCTTTCGATGTAAGGTCAGATGATGAACAGAAGGCCTTGCGCCATGCACTTTTTCTCCGCGACTCTGCACCTGCATTCCAGAAGGCCTTTTCCCTGCTTGCCACCAGGATGAAGAATAGAGTCAGCGGGACCCAGGCATGGTTTGCGAGAACACTGGCATGGGCCATCAAAAAGGAGCTGAAAAAGTTGGGAGGCGAACCTTCTGCTCTTCGTTTTTCGATTCACCGCGTGGATGCCGGGCAGGTAAGCCAGCTCAGGCATCTTTTGGGGGAATATGACAGCAGATTTGAAAAGACAGACAGTCAGGGGGCAGTTTCCCATGCAGTGGATGCCATGATTGTTTGTGCAGAGGCATGCGAAACGGCTCAGGAACTATTGCCCGGCCTGTCCGAGAGTCCTGAAAGGCTTGCTAATATGTTTCCTGCCTCTGTTACAATTAAGTGGATAGAGCGGCTCAAACCATATGATCCCAAAAAGGATGTGAAGTCTATTCCAATGTTCAAAGATGGCCTATATGCTGAAAGATTTCTTCCAATTTGGTGGAGCGACCGCGGAGTCTGGATAGGCTTTTCAGCAAAAAACTGGCTACCGGTGAAAGGATCGAAACCAGAGATCCTTATAAACAAGTTGAAAAGATGGCTGAACGGCAAAGTGCCTTCGGAGCCTCCCAAAGGCCAGCCTGTATGTTTCAAGATCAACAGAAAAGCGGCCCTGGAACTGCTTCACAGGGCTGCAAAACAGGGCATTGAAGAGGAGGCAGAACAAGAGGCAGCAGAGCTTTTGATGACGCTAAGATATGTAATAGTCAAGGAGAAGATTTCAAGTGGACTCTTGGACAAAAATAAGCGGCTAAAAGAAGCTAACACCGATAAATTCAAAATCAAAGTTCAGCAGTTCGTATATCCCAGGCGTTCCCGTAAACCTGAACTCAAAATACCCAAGGCCTCTATTCGACTTCCGTCAGAGCGGGACTGGAAGAGAGTATATAATGAGGCAAAGGCAAAAGCTACTGATGGCAACCTGACAGACAGCCAGTGGCAAGAAATCGTAGAGCAGCTTTTCCATCCTGGAAGTCGGAGGCCCCACAGGAAGGCGCGTCAGAAGTATTCCCTGCCAATGGTTGCTACTGAATCAGGAGCATTCAGGGCGAGGCGCAGGGGTCCGAGGGGTGAACTTTTTCAGCTCATGATGATTGGCGATTATTCCATTTGCGGCTTTCCTGTGAAAAATGGAAAGATAGAATGGAAAAAACCTGTATCCATGCCGTTTCTTAGAAAAAGTCCCAATATAAGTCCTGCCAGCTCCCTGGCTCCAGAACCCCAATATGATAAGATTATCCGCCTCGACCACTGGAGTCGCCTGGATGTCCATGACATTGAGCATATTGACGAAGCGTGGGCCTGTCCTGGCACCAAAGATCGCATGTATGTTAAGATACGGCAGGAGATGGGAGATTTCCTTGCCATGGCAGACATTGCTGACAGGGGATTTGCGGAAATTCCAGCAGAAATAAAGCTTTCAAAAGATGAAAAAAAGGATTTTGGGGAATATCTCGACTGGATAGGCAAGCCGCGGTCCAATCTTTTTTTGCTCTCCATCGGTGACAAGGTAGAGTATTGGTTTATTGTTTCAAGCACATCTGCCGAGCTGAAGACAAGGTACGGGCAGGCATGGAGAGCTGAAAACATGAGGGGCTGAGGCAGTATGCGTTATGTAACCGTAGCCGAACACGGCTCAGCTCTCGGGTTAAACAACGGTTGCCTTATTATCAGAAAGGATGGCGCTGTTTTGATGGAAGCGCCTTTAAACCGACTTCGATCCGTAATTGTAGCCAAACAGGGTATCAGCGTTTCATCCAATCTGATAACTGCCTGTGCCTTGAGGGGCATAAGGCTATTCTTTCTTGATTGGCGTGGTCGTACAGTAGCAATGGTGGGCGGCGTACATCAGCATGCAACGGTGGCCGTTAGGCAACGCCAGTTTGCCTGTATAGACACACCCCATGCAGCCACCCTTGCCAAATCAATCATTTTCGGCAAGCTGCGGAACCAGCGGGCTGTCTTACTCTATTTCATGAAATACCTTCGCAAGACCGACCCTTCAATGGTGGATATCCTTGCGGCGGCTGCCGCCGAGATAGGCCACCAAGCAAAGCGTCTAAAAGCCATGGAGTTTCCAGATACATCATCGGTTTGTGGCCAGCGTAAAGGCAGATCCGGCTGGAGAGAGAAGATCATGGGCATAGAGGGGGCTTGCGCCTATACCTACTGGAAGGCGCTTGTCAAGGCCTCGTTGCTTCCCTCCTCTTTCCAGCAGCGTCTTGGAAGAAACGCTGATGAACTCGGAAATCAAATGCTCAATTACGGCTATGTTATACTGACCAGCTTTGTTTGGAGTGCCATTGACAATACAGGGCTTGAACCTTTTTGTGGAATCCTTCATCAGCAGCGGCCCGGAAAGCCTTCATTGGTCCTTGATCTCATGGAGATATTTCGTGCCTGGGTGGTGGATAGAAATGTCATAAAACTGCGAAGGCATTCAGAGAAGGAAGGCTCCTTTTCCATGAAGCTCAAGAAAAAGCTCTCTTCCAATATCATGGCCACCATAGAGAGACGTTATCCCTGGCGCGGCAAACGTCTCCGATTGGACACCATAATGCAACGTCAGGCATACCGTTTTGCAGGAAGCATAATTGAAGGCAAGGCCTTTAAGCCTTACTGCTTTAGATGGTGATAACATGGCATTTTACACAAAATATCTGGTCTGTTATGACATTGAAAATAACCGAAAAAGAAAGAAGTTCTCCGATTCGCTAAAAAGCCTCGGGCTGGTTCGATTGCAGAAATCCGTGTTCTTTGGCCACCTCAACCGGGCTGAAATAAAGGCCCTGGAGCGAATGGCAAGGGAACTTTTGGATCCTGATGAAGACAAGGCGTTCTGGACTCCCACTCCTCTGAATGAAGACGCATTGAAAAAAGGAATCGGTTATGACCAGTTCCATTATATTCAACCAGATGGCCACATCACAGTATAGCTTTCCAATCTCCTTGATACGACAGTATTGTTTTTGCCCCAGGATCCCTTTTTTCAATGAAGTTCTGAATATTAATCCGGGCGACAGACCGTGGCAAAAACAGGGGATAGCCTACCATGAAAGGCAGCGCATACTGAATCGGAGGCGCACACTGAAACGCTATGGTTTGAAAAAAGGAACCATCCATCACAACGTCTGGCTGGCAGGAAGCATTATACCCTGTCATGGTATATGCGATGCGATAGTGGAAACGCCTGAGACTGTTTCACCAGTGGAATTTAAGATGGAGGCCAGCCGTCCTAACCGTGGACAGATATTGCAACTAGCCGCTTATGGCATGCTGGCAAGAGAAAAGTTCGAAAAAAAATGCAGTGTTATGTTTATTCTGTATGGCAATAAGGGCAAGGTACGTCAATATACGCTCGATGATAAGATTGAGCATGAAGTTAAAAATGTAGTTTGCAAAATTTTGAGATCTATTAAAAAGGGATTGCTACCTATTTCTGCAGCATCTGCCGCACAATGCTCACAATGCGAATATCTCAATTTTTGCGCAGACAGAGAAACCATTACATCCAAAGGCAGAAACAAGCTGTAAAAAGAAACCCCGGATCCCTCATTGAAGGAGTTGCCGGGGTCAACCTTGACTTTTGGTGATTTCAGCTCACCCGCAGGTGATTTTGAAGAACTCTTAGGATAAGATTTATATTTCAATTTTTAAGTCATTTTTCGAAAAAATCAACCCTCTTTTGCCAAAATGGTTTGTTTCGAAAAAAATCATTTTTTCATTCTCGCAATCACTTGATTTTACGCGTATTTTGAGTGGGGGTTGCAAATCTTACCCTAAAAGCCCTCCAACTGAAACCCATATCGCCGTCCTCAATGTTAATCTTACATTACCAGTTGCAAATCTTACCCTAAAAGCCCTCCAACTGAAACTAACATTAGCTTCTGTCACCGTACCTGGAATATTGGTTGCAAATCTTACCCTAAAAGCCCTCCAACTGAAACCTCTTCAGTTCAAGTCACTGCTGCCTTGGAGCCAGGTTGCAAATCTTACCCTAAAAGCCCTCCAACTGAAACTTGCTATGGGCCTTGGGCTTCCAGGCGCCACTGCCTGTTGCAAATCTTACCCTAAAGGACGAATAGGGGGACGGACGAATAGGGGGACAGGCAAATAATTGAAGTCATCCCCTGTTTCCTCCGAAAAGAGATATTGAAGCAAGTAAGGACAAAGAGGGGTGACAAAACCATGCCGCGTATCCCAAGGATGCTCATAACAGGGGAACCTACTGCTTATCATGTCATGTCAAGAACCGCTCTTGATGGTTACGTACTGGGAGATGTTGAAAAAGAACATCTACTCTCCCTTATAAAACAGATGAGCAGGGTCTATTTTGTGGATCTTCTTGGGTTTTGTATCATGGGAAACCACTTCCACCTGCTTGTCCGCATGCTTCCAGGAGATGTGTTTGATGACAAAGAGGTATTAAAACGTTACAAGGTCTATTATGGGCCTGAAGCAAAGGCTCGGTTTACAGAAGAAAAGGTAGAGTTTTTTAGGAAAAAGTGGTCCAGTCTTTCAGAATATGTAAGGGATATCAAGCAGAGGTTTTCCCGTTTTTACAACAAAAGGCATGGCAGGAAGGGTTTTTTCTGGGGAGAGAGGTTTAAAAGCGTAATAGTTGAAGATGGCAACACGCTTATCAACTGTTTAGCCTACATAGATTTAAATCCTGTTAGGGCTGGATTATGCAAAAGGCCTGAGGACTACAGGTGGAGTTCTATTGGCTATCATATTCAATCAAATAACAAGGATGATCTTCTTTCCTTGGATTTTGGCCTTCCTGGCCATGATGGCATGAGCAATAATGCCCGTTTAGCAAGGTATATTAATTATGTGTATGAAAAGGCAGGTTTGGCCCATTATAAAGAACCAGCCCATGAGTCAAAACGTCTTCTTTACCGAACGAGGTATTTTACAGACAGTGCAGTAATAGGGACCAAGGATTTTGTATCTTCATGTTACAAACGTTTTAGAGATTATTTTACATGCCGCCGGGAAAAGAGGCCTGTTCCCATCTCTGGGCTTTTAGGGGTTTATTCTCTTAAAAGGCTTTCAGAGTAGCCAAAAATCTGTCTATATTAGGAAGCACAAGCCAGGTAACTATCATCCCCACGGGGGGATAAAGTCTTTATTCCCCAATTTTTCAGGCAAAAATAGTTTGATTTTAGATAATCACGACATTTTTTGTTGTGTTCTGTTTTTTAAGCATAGCGAATTGGTCAATTAGGGCTACCAGCATCAGGAAATATTTTTAACTTTTTAAAACCTTTTCCACCACATTGGTCTAAATTCACATAATTTGCCTGTCCCCAATTTTCTGCATCATGCAGCATTATGCTGACGATGTAATTCTCGTCTCGCCGATAGCAGGCAAGTTGCTCGGTAACCCGGAAGTCAAGGGGAAAGATGCGGTCAAAAACTATTTTCTAAAAGGTTTGCAGGCCTATCCCGATTTGAAGTTCACCGTTCTAGATGTGCTGCATGGCGAACGAAGTGTGGTTGTTTTCTATCTCAATCAGAATGGCATCAAGGCTGGCGAGTTCATGGAGGTCGATAGCAACGGCAAGATTTCCAGAATGCATGCTCATTACAGTGAATGATGGGAGCATGTTCATGAGAAATCTAATTCTAAAATCCAAACAAATAGAAGAAATGAAAGGACAGTTGCGTATTAACTTTCTCAATTCAAATGCAGAACGAATAAGAAAGTCTATCGGTGATAAAGTCGGATTGAGTAAAATCGGGGTTCATATCATCCATATTGAACCGGGAAAAGATGACACCGAAATTCTAACTGGCCCTTGGTATATGCACAGCTCTCGCTGATGTTCGAAGACAGGCTTTGATTATGTGTAATATAAGTCCTTTTGCCAGAGGTAAAAAGTCGGCGTCCTCCCGCCGTCGGCACTTTCAGGTTCAACGCTCGGAGCAAGGCTGTCAAGGATGGCAACCAAAGGGCTTGTCCTTGACAGCCGTAGCGGAGAGCTTTACTTGGCTACTAAAATTAAGTCAAAAAAAAAGAAAAAAATTACACAGATATGGACATTCTCCTTACGGCAACTTGCCACCTGGTCCATCTTAGTTTGCAGTCTGATCCAGTAATAACCTATTTTGATATTTCCTTATTTTAAGAAAAGGTGATAAAATTTTATTGATAGTCCTATTTTTAGGGGAGGTGTAGATATGGACCGTTTCCTGTTTTTTATAAGGGTTGGCTGTCTGTTTGTTATCTTTATTTGCTCTCTTTCCTATTTTGTTTCCAATTCCTGGGCTGTTAGCGAAGGAATCTATATATCTAAAGATAGAGCTGCTCTTAAATTAGATATAACCCAAGATGGGGATTACGACTTTTGGCTTGAAAAGGGTGATGATGTTGTTGAGATCCAACTTGGAAAATATGTTTTTAAAAACAACAAGATAGTCCTTAGGCCTGAAATGAGCGATATTGGAGATATGAATCCCATTGAAGGAACGGTCCTTGATGAATGTACCATTAAACTTAAAGGCAGGGGCGTTTTTACACTTCAAGATTGCAAATCTTCATCTGTTGCAGACAATACGAGAAATGAAATACCTAAAGACAATATCAATGCCTTTCATGCACAAAGAGAGTTTCCCAAGAATTGGCACGTGGTGAAAAAACAGGGGGTTGAAATCTATGTGCCAGTTGATGCGACAGTCCGCACAACAGACTCTACTGTGGTTATTGATCTTAATGGGGGCGAAGCAGGGGTTTTGAAGTTCGACAACGGCCTTATGTCTCATCTTATAAGAAAGTGTAACCCTGTTGATGCCCTTAGCAAGGCAGATACAACCTTTTATGTGTGCAGCAAAAGTTCTGATAGTAGGTTTCTTCAGGTTGTTGGGGGTGAAAAGGCAGGTGGCAAAACAGGGGTTTTTTCCTATGTAAAGGCAGCAGATATTTCAACCTTGAAGGCCCTTTCTATTGCCGTATCAAGCCTTAAACCAATAAATGGTAAAACCAGCACGGGTTCCTTGCCAAAATTTGTAACATGGAGGCCTACTGACAGAAGCTTTTCCATAATGGTACCCGAAGGTTGGCAGGTGAATGGAGGAACGGCTGACTTTGGAAGAAACGGATACATACGGATTGTTCAGGCCTTGTCTCCTAACAGGGAAGCAGGATTCTTAGGGGTTTACTACCCCTTTTACGAGTATGCCCAGACAAGTATGGGGACATCTGGAATGCCTCCAGTGGATGCCCGTACTTATGTTTCTGAAAATTTTTTTAGTGACCTTGCAGCAAAATACCACATTACCTTTGACAATCTTCAAATAAAACATTTAGAAATTGACAGGGCGCTTTCTCAAAAGTTTACCAGACAATATAGCAACTTCATGAACAGTGGCGGTTCCGCAAACTGCAAGGTTGTAAAGGGAAGTGGAACCTTTACGTTTGAGGGCAAACCGTATGATATGATGATATTTGCGGTCATGAGCTATAGCCAAAATCCTATGAGTGGTTTTGGCTATCTTACCATATGGGGGCCTGGCCCAATGCTCATAGGTACAGCCCTGAAGGGCGATATACATAAGTGGGAACCTGTATTTAAAAAAATGGCCGAAAGTTGGCAGGTTGACATGAACTGGCTTTCAAGTCATTCTCGCATGGCAAGGGCAGATGCACAAAGGGTACTTTCCCATTATTCAAAAATGAGAAGGCTCATACATGAAAACAGTGAACATAGAATGCAATCCGGCATGGAAGAGTGGTCCAGTGAGGAATCAGAACGTATGGAGGAATTCTGGGATACCTTTCATGCCCTTGGAGGTGAGGAAAGATACGATGATCCTGTAACAGGAGAGGAAGTAGATGTTCCAATAGGTGCGGACAAGTACCTTTACGATCATCTGTCCAAAACCTGGGTAGGTGTGCGGGATGACAATCCGGATGCAGATGAGATAATCCAGCATCTAAAGGAAAAAGGCTTCAGAAAACTGAGGCTTCATACACATTAGAGGCTTTTTAGACTGCCCCTTCGTTTACAAGCCTAGCAAAGTGCTCAAAGCTTCTGTCCCACGTCTTTTCAGCGTCATTTGGAAAGCAACAACCAGGTAGCTGTCTCATCTTCAGGTGATATTTTAGACATTCGCAGCATATTCCCTTTCTCGGACAAGGTTCGTAGGTACAGTTGCATCTTTGCTTATTCTTTTCCTTTTGACACTGCATGGTATTTTTACTCCAGATTTTATTATTCTATCTAAATGCTAAATATCCAGTTCTTGTACCTCAAGGGCGTGTGTTTGTATGAAATGCCTTCTCGGCTCTATCTTTTCTCCCATCAGGGTAGTAAAGAGATTTTCTGCCTCGTCTGCATCCTTAATGGAAACCTTTAGCATTGTCCTTTTTTCAGGATTCATTGTTGTTTCCCACAGCTGGTCTGGATTCATTTCCCCAAGGCCTTTGTATCTTTGGATGTTGAGGCCTTTTCTGCCTTCCTGCCTGAAAAATTCTATGAGTTCATAGAAATCGTTGCATGTCTCTAATAATTTGTCATCCTTGTATATTTCTATTTCTCTTCCAAATATATCTTGTATTTTTGAAAAACTTTTTTGGACCCTTTTGAATTCAGGAGTTCTCAAAAATTCAGGTGATATCTCCATATTGAGATAGGCAAGCCCCTTTGCGGCTACATGAAATTTGTACCCAGATATTTCAGATTCAGCAGGTGTTACAGGGCCTGTTAGAAATCCTTTTTCTTTTAAAAATTCAGCAAGACTCTTAGCATTTTCTTCACTTGAAAGAAAATCTTTCGTTTCTATACCAAAGGAGAGGATTGCATAACAAAGCTCCTTCCAGCATCCTTTTACATAAAGCTCATCCACCGCCTTGTTAAACTCTGTTACATCATTAAGAAGGTTCTTGAGCCTTTCTCCCTTGAATGATTTATCCCAACCCTTTGGCCTTAGCTTGATTGACTTTGTGGCCCTATCGAAAAGAAATAGATCCATTTCCTTTTCATCCTTGAGATAAAGCTCCTTGTTTTTCCCAAGGGCAACCCTGAAAAGTGGCGGCTGGGCAATGTAAAGGTGTCCATTTTCTATGAGCTGCAACATTTGTCTGTAAAAAAATGTGAGAAGAAGGGTGCGGATGTGGGCCCCGTCTACGTCCGCATCAGTCATTATTATTATCTTGTGGTATCTAAGTTTTGAGGGGTCAAAGTCTTCCACCCCTATTCCGGTTCCAAGGGCTGCAATGAGATTTTTTATCTCTTCGCTTGCAAGCATCTTGTCATATCTTGCCTTTTCAACGTTCATAATCTTACCCCTAAGGGGCAAAATTGCCTGAAAGGCCCTGTCTCTTCCCTGTTTGGCGCTTCCACCTGCAGAATCACCCTCAACTATAAAAATTTCCCTTCTTGCAGGGTCTTTTTCCTGACATTCTGCAAGTTTTCCTGCCATCATTATTTCCTGAGACTGTCCCTTTTTTCTGGTTAGTTCCTTTGCCCTTTTTGCAGCTTCTCGTGCCCGTGCAGCATCTACTGCCTTGGCAAGTATCTTTTTTGCTACGGAAGGATTTTCTTCAAGATAGGTGGAAAGTTGCTCCTGAACTATGGATGCAACTATGAACTGTACCTCGCTGTTTCCAAGCTTGGTCTTGGTCTGGCCCTCAAATTGTGGATTTGGAACCCTTGTTGAGATAACACATGTCAAACCTTCCCTGACGTCATCTCCAGAAAGCCTCTCCTTCAGTTTTTTAGGTATTATGTCTTCGCTTGCGTATTTGTTTATGCACTTTGTAAGTGCCTGCCTGAATCCTGTTACATGGGTACCACCTTCTTTGGTACGGATGTTGTTTACATAACTTAATATCCTTTCTGTGTAGCCAGTATTGTATTGAAAGGCCACCTCAACCTGAACCTCGTTTTTTTCTCCGGCTATGTAAATGGGATCCTTGTGTATAACCTCTTTGTTTTTGTTCAGGTATTGAACAAATTCGATTATCCCGCCTTTAAAGTGGAATACGTTTTCCTTGCCGGTATTTTCATCTGAAATCTTTATTGTAATATTTGGATTCAAGAAGGCCAGTTCCCTCATTCTTGATACAAGAATCTCATAATCAAACTTGCATGTTTCCTTAAATATTTCCGGATCTGGCTTGAACCTTATTTTGGTTCCGGTTTTGTTGGTTTCTCCAACAATTTGAAGTGTGCCTGTTGGTTCTCCCCTCCTGTAAGATTGGCGATATACCTTATTGTTTCTGTAGACCTCGACTTCGAGAAATTCTGAAAGAGCATTAACAACAGAGACCCCTACCCCGTGAAGCCCTCCGGAGACCTTGTAGGTTTGATGATCGAATTTGCCACCTGCATGGAGCCTTGTCATAACAAGCTCAAGGGCTGAGATCCCCTCTGTAGGATGTATGTCAACAGGTATGCCCCTTCCATTATCAATTACGGTTACACTTCCGTCTTCGTGTAGGGTTACCTCTATCTTTGTGCAGTAACCTGCAAGGGCTTCGTCGATACTGTTGTCCACAACCTCATAAACAAGATGATGCAGGCCTTCCACACTGGTGTTTCCAATATACATGGCCGGTCTTTTGCGAACTGCGGAAAGCCCAGACAAGACCTTTATCTGTTCAGCACTGTATTTTGTCTCTGTCATAATATTACAAGAATGCTCCTTTTCGTGGGGATAAACTTATTCGTCTTCAAGACTCATTGGCATAATCAGGGCGATAAATCCTTTATCATCTTCTCCAGTTATCAGGATTGGGGAGTCTTCATCATTGAAGGACATTTCTATTAGATTTGATTTCATTATCTGAAGAACGTCTATCATATATTTTGCATTCAACGCCATGTCAAAGGGCTCTCCTGCATATGAGATTTTGAGTTTTTCTTCAGCCTGGCCTATTTTTTTGTCAAGGGTCTCCATTTTCATCATGTTTGGAGATATGGAAATCTTGATACCTTTAAATGTGGGATCTTGAATTACTATGGATATTCTTTTGAGAGCAGACAAAATCTCCTTTCTTTCAAAAAGGAAGGTTCTTATTCTTTCTTTTGGAATGATGGCGGTGTAATCAGGAAATGTCCCTTCTATCAGCCTTATAATAAGTTGGTCCGTGTCTGTCTTTACATAAAGAAATTTTTCATCAGCACTTAGAAAGATTTCATCGCTAATATCAGCAAGTTTTCTAAGTTCATTTGCGCCCTTTCTCATCACAATTACAGAGAATTTTTCATCACTTTCAAATGATTGATGGATATCCTTTTGTGCAAGGTTAAGCCTGTGTCCGTCCGAGCTAACCATTCTAACAGTGGTCTTTTCAGGTTCGGGGGACTTTTCGATCTCTGTTAGAATACCAGATAAGGCATAGGTTGAATCGTCATATGATACGGAGAATATGGTTCTGTCTATGAGTTCCTTTATTACATTGCCTGGTACAGAGAGGATTTTATCCTGTGGAAAATTTCTGAATTTTGGAAATTCATCTGGCGCAAGGCCTGCAATGGTATATTCAGCCTTTTGTCCAACTGGAATCCTTATCCAATGGTTTTCGAGTTCTTCCAAGGTTATGACAGATTCAGGAAGCTCTTTTACTATCTCGTAAAGCTTTCTTGCATTAACTGTTATGCTTCCTTCTTCTTCTATTTTCACTGGAATTATTGTCCTGAAGGATATCTCAAGATCAGTTGCCTCCACAATCAAGTGATCGTCCTTGGTATAGAGAAGCACGTTGTTGATGAGGGTCATTATGGTTTTTTTGTCCACTATGGGAAGTGCCTTGGAAAGGGCTGAAACAAGTTTTTCCTTTTCTGCATTGACCTTTAACATTATTCTTCCTCTATCTTTAAAAAAATAAGATTAAGACTAAGGATTGCTCAAATATTGAAAAGCAGATTATGCTCATGAAAATATAACAAAAATTTTCATAATGAAACCTTTAAAAGACATAAATTTTTCACAAGTTTGAACAACTTTCATAAAAAAAGCGATATTTAAAAAGTTTTTAACTTTTATTTCAAAAGCGTCGATAAGAAATGTTTGCTGAAAATCAGGGAATTAAAAAATTACTGAAAGATACGATAACCAAAAATGGTCCAATTTCTTTCAAAGATTTCATGGAGATATGTCTTTATGAACCAACATATGGCTATTATTCACAAAAGGAATTACCAATAGGTAAGCATGGGGATTTCGTAACTGCTCCCCACACAAGCAGGCTTTTTGGATATCTTCTTGCTGTTCAGATTAGGCAATTTTTCCAGATGCTCCCAGATACTCATGAACTGCTACTTTGTGAATTTGGCGCAGGAACAGGTTTTTTGGCAAAAGACATTCTTGAATTTTACAAAGATTTTCACTGTAAGATCTACGAACGTATAAAGTACCTGATAGTGGAACCACTTCCAGCAAGAAGAGATATTTTATCAAAAGGGTTACAAGATCATAAAGACAAACTTGAAATAGTTGATGATTTCTCAAAAGTTGCCCCCTTTACTGGCGTAGTTGTGGCTAACGAACTCTTGGATGCCTTTCCTGTTCATCTGATAGAAAAAGGGGATAGTGGTTTTTTGGAGATATTCATAGATCTGGATCATGAGGGTAACCTTGTGGAGAAAGCAAAAGACATCAGAAATAAGGAACTCAAAAGATATGTTGAAACCTATCTAAAGGATCTGTCTCCAGGTTATCGGACAGAGGTAAATCTTGAAATGAGACACTGGATAAAGGATTTTTCATCCTTTTTTAAAAAGGGATTTGCCATATTTATTGATTATGGATACCCAAGGGAGGAATATTACGCCCCCTATAGGAACAGGGGGACCCTTCTTGGATACACTGGGCAACAGGTGACAGAAAGTTTTCTTGATTTTCCAGGACTAATAGATATCACTGCCCATGTAAATTTTTCAGACGCCAGGGATTGGTTCGAAAAAAATGGTTTCAATATAGAAGGTTTTTGTCCTCAGTGGGCCTTTCTTGGAGGACTTGACATAGAAGATACCATCAACAAGGCCTTTGGAAGGCTTGAGCCCTTTTCTCCTGTGCTTGCAACTGTAAAGTCTCTTATATTTCCCCAGGGAATGGGAGAGACTCACAAGGTATTTGTTGTATCAAAGGCAGTTGAAAAAACAGAAGAAATTAAGGGTTTTAAAATGAAAAACGATTTGGAAAGGTTGACATAGGATGAATCTTTCAAAAAGAAGACTCATCATATTTGATTGTGACGGTGTTCTTTTCAATTCTCTTGAGGCAAACCGGGCTTTTTATAACGAAATTGCAACAAAGGCTGGAAGGGCACCTGTAGGCGAAGACGAGATGGCATTTTGTCACATGCACACTGCCTTTGATTCCATTAATTTCCTTTTTCGAGAATATCCAGAACTGATTCAAGAGGCATTCAAGGTGTATGATGGGCTTGATTACGCTGATTTCTTACCCCTTATGACCAAAGAGCCAGGTATGGAAGAGACGATAAGGCGGCTAAAAAAAGAAAAACTAACTGCAATTTCAACAAACAGAAGCACCACTATGCCGAGACTCATAGAACTTTACAGCCTCTACGAACTGTTTGACCAAATAGTGTGTGCCCTTGATGTGAAAAGACCAAAACCACATCCTGAAGGAATAGAGCTGATTTTCAAAAGGCTTGGATGCGGGCCCGAAGATGCAGTATATGTAGGTGATTCAAAGGTGGATGAAGATACGGCAAAGGCAGTGTCCATTCCCCTAATCGCATATAAGAACAAAGACCTTGATACCCCTTTTCACGCAACCAGTTTTATAGATATAGAAAGAATCCTCAGTAAAAAATGAAATTATGAAACAAATAATTGCAGACTATCCATATCTTTTGCCAGCTATTGCCTACCTCCTTGGTTCTGTTCCTTTTGGACTTGTATTTTCAAAGGCAAAAGGGATAGATCCAAGGCTGCATGGAAGCGGAAACATAGGAGCAACAAACATCTCCAGGGTCCTTGGGAAAGGCTGGGGAATAACCACTTTGCTTTGCGACACATTAAAGGGTTATCTGCCTGTTTTGGCAGCAATAAGGCTTGAGCTGCCATCAATTATAGTTGCCCTTACCGGTTTGGCTGCCGTAGCAGGTCACTGCTATTCTGTTTTTCTCACATTCAAAGGCGGAAAAGGTGTGGCAACAGCCCTTGGTGTCTTTCTCGCAATATGTCCAAAGGCTGTGGCAATAGCTGCAGTAGTGTTTGCTGGAGCCCTATACTACACGGGTTACGTATCTGTTGGATCTCTTGCATCCGTTGCTTTGATGCCCGTGTTGTTGTTTTTTTTCAAAAACGATTCAATTATTCAGACCATGGCCTGGACGGTCTGTTTTATTATCTGGCTAAGACATAAAGACAACATAGCCAGACTGAGAAAGGGTGAGGAGAAAAAGATCACTTCGGCAAAATAAAAATATAAAAAGATCTTGCTCCTTGTATCAAATTTATCTTTTAATCCACCTCAACTTCATCGGCTTCCACCACCTGTTCTATTAGTTCAAGTCTTCCGGCACCGAATAAAGTGGTCATAAGCCAGTCATAGCCAAGATGCAAAAGGGCAACATCATCATTTTCTACTTCTTCCAGCCTTTCTGAAGAAACCCTATAAATTTTCAGAAAATTGCTTTTGAAAACAAAGCGTCTGAATGCATCAAGGTTGTAGCACGCCATAAAAAACATCTGTAGGGTCTTCTCTGGTATTTCAACAAAGGGGCCAAGGCTTTTTCGTCTAAGGATTATCTCAACCCAGCCCCTGTTGTTTTCGTCATAGGGCGGTATGCCTTGTTGTTTGCGCCATTTAGCTATGGTCATTTCCTGGCCAAGATCATGGCCAAGGCAGTGGGCCTCCTTTATTAATGCAAAAAAGTTTTCATTATCGGAAAGATCAAAATTATGAAAAAGCCCTGCTGCCACTGGGTAGTATCTACAGGCAACTGGTCGGTCTTCATATACATTACAACCTTCTTCTCCCAAAAAAGGGCAGGCATTGTTCCTGTCCTCAACAAGTTTTATCATTGGCACAGGTAGATCAGAAGCCTCCACCTTGCCAGGAGTTGTGAAAGTGAGAAGAAATTCGTCTGATGGCATGTCAAGTCGCTGCTTTAGCCTTATTATGTCATAAGGTGTTAGGAAGGTGGAATTGTTGTGGCAACATTTTGTAAAACAGGCAAGCTCTTTGTCGCAGGTGAAACATATTGTACTGTCAAGATCAAGCCTTACAGGAACTATAGGTTTTTCCACATCTTTTGGTGCATACATATTCAAACCTCTTTTGATCTTTTATTTTTTATTGAAATAGTATAAACCTAATCCAACAAAAGAACAAAAGAAACCACCTTGACCGATCCTTGCCTTTTTATCTCAAACGCAAGATGGAGGGGAATGAATGGAATCCCGCGTGGCAATCGTTACAGGGGCCATAAAGGGAATTGGCCTTGAGATAGCCAGAGGGCTGCTAAAAAGGGGCATAAACTGCGTTATCACCTATTTTGACTGGCTTGACGAGCTAAATTCCATGCACGAATACCTTGAGGAAACAGGTGGCAACTACGTGACCGTTGAGACAGACCTTAGACATGCCCAAGGTGCCCAGAAGGTTGTTTCACAGGCCATGGATGAATTCGGACGCCTTGACATCCTGGTAAACAACATCGAAAGGGGGGGTTGGCCAGCAGTACATGGACCATATACAAAAGAGCAGTGGGATTTAGAGTTCGAAACCACTGTAACCGCTAAGTGGCATCTTTTTGACAAATCACTTCCCTTTCTTAAAAAATCAGATAATGGCTGTGTGATCAACATAAGTTCCATATCTGCACTTACTGGGCGCTGTGGGCCTGCTGGCCTTGTATTCAATGACTGCTACAGCCTTTCAAACAGGGCAATAGGCTTGCTTACTGAGCAGTGGGCAAGAGTGGGTGCACCAAATGTAAGGGTAAACGAACTGATGCTTGGATTTTTTGAAACGCGCCACGGTCCTGGAACCAGAGGCTGGGGCGTCCTTTCTGCTGAAGAAAAAAAGGCAATCCTTGATCATACACTTGTCAGTAGGACAGGAAGGCTAAGCGACATAGAAAAGGCCATATCCTTTATGATTTTTGATGCCCCCTTTATGACAGGTTCCCGTATCATTCTTGATGGTGGTTACCTGCTTGGTGGTGAAAAGGTGCCAGATATGCCAAAAGGGGTGGTACAGCCTGGAGAGTCGGTATTTGGAGGTTCAACCCCACCAAAGGCCTTGAAAAAGCATAGATGATTTCAAATAAACTGTGGCATGAAGACGAAAGGTTACCTTTTTTTAGGCTCTTAATCCTTTCAAGTATAATAGCATTTTCATGCCTTTTTTTATGTTCCTATGGCCAGGCAGCAGACAATAGTGGCGTTATAAGACTTTCTTCCCATGAAAAGGAGCTTTTTCTTGGTCCCTATCTCCATTATCTTGAAGACAAAGAAGGCACCTTTGACATAGAGGATGTTTCCGACCCTGCGAATTCAGCGGCCTTTAATAGATGCAAAAGCCTATATCCCGGATTTGGATTTACATCATCTGTATACTGGTTCAAATTCACTATAAAAAACCCCTATAATACTAAAGCCACCCGTTTCCTTGAGGTTGAGTACCCTCTCCTTGATTATATTGATCTATACGTGCCTGATGGAAAAGGTAAATACACAGTTTACCATCAGGGAGATAGATATAATTTTTCAAAAAGACCAATACCGTACAGGAATTTCGTATTCATTATCAAAATACCAGGCAAAACCACGGTAGATTATTTTCTTAAGGTCAAAACATCCAGTTCCCTCAATATTCCGGCCCGCTTGTATACGCAGGCAGCTTTTATGGACAAGATCGAGAATGAGGAAACGGCACTTGGCATATACTTTGGAATACTGTTTGCCATGCTGGCCTATAATCTTATTCTTTATTTTACAATAAGAGAGTCGGTATATCTTTATTATGTTCTGTTTGTTATCTTTAATTTCCTGTTTCAGCTTGATTTAACAGGTGTAGCCTTTAAGTACCTTTGGCCCTACAGCATCTGGTGGGCAAATGAAAGCCTACCCCTTTTCATCTTAGTGGCATACCTGTTTGGTACCCTTTTTACCAGGCAGATCATTAATACTCGAAGGGTTGCACCCAATGTAGACAAGGTGCTGGCAGCATTAATGTGGCTTTCGTTAATCTGCGCTGTACTTTGTATGTTCTTTCCCTATAAGGTAAGTATAAAGGCCGCAACCCTCATAAGCATGACTGTTGTGGTACACATATTTGCAGGTTTTTTGTGCCTCTACAGAGGCTATAGGCCAGCAAGATATTATGCCCTTGCATGGTCCATTTCAATGGCTGCAGCTGCCATCTATGCCATTAAGTCCTTTGGGTTTTTGCCAAATAACTTCTTAACCGTATGGGGCATACAGATAGGTTCTGCCTGGGAGGTTATACTTTTGTCCATGGCCCTCAGTGACAGGTTGAGTCTGCTTCAAAAAGAAAAGGAGCAGATCAGGGCTGAATACACTCGTAAACTCGAAGATTTTGCAAAAGGGCTTGAAGAAAAGGTAAGGCAAAGGACAATAGAGCTTGAAAAGTCCAACGAGCTTCTTAAGGAACAGGCCGAAGAGATGCGCATTGCCGAAGAACGGGCCGAAAAGGCTAGTAAGGCAAAGTCGGACTTTTTAGCCAACATGAGTCATGAGATAAGGACGCCACTAAACGCAATAACCGGAATAACTGCACTTGCCCTTGAGATGGAGCTTCCTGACAAACTGAGGCAGTATTTGAATATCGTAAAGGTGTCTGCAAATGCCCTCCTGAGTTTGGTTAATGACATACTTGATCTTTCAAAGATAGAGGCAGGCAAGATGGAGCTTGAAAGCACCGATTTCGATTTGATAGATGTGACTGAAAATATAGCAGACATGTTTACTGAAATTGCCTCGGAAAAGGCCATAGAGTTTGTAATAGACGTAGATCACAAGGTTCCTAACCTGCTTCAGGGCGATCCTGTGCGTCTTGGCCAGCTTCTGACAAACCTTGTATCAAATGCAATGAAATTTACTGAACAGGGCCAGGTATTTCTTGGTTGCACCGTGTGTGATGAAACACCTGATAAGGTAACACTCTCATTTAAGGTGTCAGATACCGGAATTGGTATAGAAAAAGAAAGACTCGATTATCTCTTTGACATGTTTACCCAGGCTGATTCTTCAACAACAAGGCGTTTTGGTGGCACAGGGCTTGGACTGACCATTTGCAAGAAGATAGCCGAACTCATGGATGGAAACATCCAAGTAGAAAGCAAGCCAGGTTCTGGCACCACATTCGTCTTCACGGCCACTTTCCCCAAGGCAGGCTCCAAAACGGTATCAGGCCGTTGTCCCCTTAAAAGCGCAGGATCAAAAGAGATAGTAATTGTGACATCAAATCTTTTAGTGAAAAGGTCCCTTGAAAACATACTAAAAAGACTTGGAATAAAGACGTTTAAAGCCGTTGCCATGAACAAAACCGAACAAGGGCATGGAAAGCCAAAGTATGAGGAGCCCCCTGAGGGTGAAAACCACATCTTCATATTAGATATTTCTGAAAAGGGGCAGACAAAGGCAATAGCCCCTTTTTGCTGCACCAAAGACCACGTATTGGTCCTTTCGCCCTTTCACATCGCCCAGGCCCTTTCTTTTAAAAATTTAGATAAAAAGCATGAAACCATCATAAAACCCGCAACCTTAAAGAGGGTGTCTGCGGGCCTTGATAGGCTCTTTTCAATAAGTAGTGGCCATGACTTAAACGGTTCAGGAAAAACCATCACTTTTAGTGAAATTAGAATCCTTGTGGTTGAAGACAACGAAATCAACCAGATGGTTGCAAAGGAGATACTGGAAAAGCTTGGAGCAAAGGTGGATTTTGCATCAAATGGGCGTGAGGCTCTTGGTATGGCACAAAAAGATCATGATATCATATTCATGGATATCCAAATGCCAGAAATGGATGGCTACCAGGCCACAATGGCCCTTAGGAGGAATAAGGACTTTGCCGAAAAGCCTATAATAGCCATGACGGCGGGGGTATTCAAAGAAGACAAGGAACGTTGTTTCCAGGCCGGAATGAATGATTTTGTCATGAAACCAGTAACACCCGAGTCTGTATTATCTGTGTTGAAAAAGTGGGTTTCTGAGGAAAAAATTGGTTATAGGGAAAAGGAGGAAATAGAAGTAGAACGGGAAATAGAAACCGGATTTCCGGTAATACCCGGAGCAGATTATCATGAAGCCAAGGAGCGATTTGGTTCCAATTCCACGCTTTATCTGAAGTTGCTTTCAAGATTTGTATCTGAAAATTCCCATTTGATCCAAAAGGTCAACTCAATAAAAAAGGAACAGGGGCAAGAGGGGGTTAAACGCCTTTTTCACACAATGAAAGGGGTGTGTGCAAACCTATCCCTTGTGGAACTAAAAAAACTGTGTATTTCTGCAGAAGAGGCCCTTGGAAGTAAAAAGTCTGATATGGAAGGGCTCATTGCATCCATTGAGAAACGGATTTACAAGATAGAAACAGCAATAAAACCCCTTTTGTCACAAGACTTAAGTTATCAAAAAAGGACATTAGAGCCCCTTTCATCTGACCCTGAACTCAAAAAACTCTTTATTCAGCTTGACGAACTGCTGGAATTAAATGATATTGAATGCGAGGATGTGTGGAAAAAGATCAAGAGCAAAATAAAGGGTTTCATTCCACAAGACGAATTAGACGAGTTCGAAAACCTCATTGAAGACTTAGAGTTCGAAGCTGCAAGAGACCGCCTGGCACTAATTGATTCCAAGCTCCAACAATAGCCGATGGAGGTATTTACATGGAAAAATCCAAACGGCCTGCTGCTTCTTTGTTAGCCTTCATGGCCGACCTCCATCATGAGATACGCTCTCCCGTAAATACCATTCTAAACATGACGGAGCTTGCCTCAAAGGAAGAGCTTCCGCCATCTGTGGCCAACTACTTCAAAACAATAGAAAAATCGGCAAATTCCCTCCTTGTTCTTTTGGATGACATAATAGAGTTGTCCCAAGATGATATTGAGGCCGCGGGATTGGAACACGACTTCTCTATAACAGATCTCCTTGAAGACATGAAGGAGACCATAGAAGGACCCCTTAAGGCAAAAAAGGCAAGCATAACCCTTTCAATGGAAAAGGAAGTCCCTGAGTGGTTTTCCGGGCCAAGGGGACGGGTGCGTCAGGTGCTTACCCAGGTGTGCAACTACTCCATTAGGCATATGGCCGCAAAGGATATCAAGATTTCGATTGATGTTGACAACATTAATGCTCCAAAGGAGCTGAGGTTTAATATTCATGCAAAAAAATGCAATCAAGCCATCCCTTCACCAAAAGACATCCTAAGAAATCCAAGGATACTCATATGCCAAAGGCTCCTTTTCGAGCTTGGAAATGAGCTTTCAATCCATGAACAAGACGAAGGTGTATCTTATTTCTTTGCCATAAAAGTAAATAAAGTAGACATACCTTGGGGAGAACCCATCTTTCCCACTCCTTGGTCGTGTATTGTTAGCCGAAACGATCTGTCCTCATCTCTTGTGGAAAGGCGTCTTAAGGGTTGCGGTTTCAGCGTGCTTAGAGCAAAAGATCCAAATGATGCAATGACCACTCTCGACAGTCAGGGGCCTGAAAGTTGCAAAAAGGTGGCACTTATTCAGTGGGGTGCAGGGGATGAGTTAACTGTAGAAGAAATCGATTTAGATGCGAAAAGTTTGCGCCATCCCGTTATCTACTTTGACGTTCCTGCAATCAGGATGATGGACATGAGTGCCAGGTTTTCAGAAAAAGATGAGAAATGTTCGAGATTGGGCCTTGTCATGGCACCGTCAAGAGGTAAACAGTTGTTGTCAGAGGTTCTGAGGGTTCTTGGGATGGAGCCGGAACAGCTTTCGTGTCCATTTTCCCTTGAGGAATCCCGTCCTGGGTCATGTCTAAGCCCTGAAGATCTAAAAGGGATGAAGGTGCTTGTTGTGGAAGACGACAGGATAAATCAGCGTATCGTTGTTGAGCTTCTTAAGAAGTTTGAAATAAAACCAGTTGTTGCATCAACAGGAAAGGCAGCATTGAATGCAGTTAAAAAACGAAGGTTCGATGCCATTTTCATGGATATAAACCTCCCTGACACCGACGGCTACAGGCTCACAGAAGAGATTCGCTCAATGCCTGTAAACAATGAAATTCCCATCATAGCCCTTACCGCCAGTACCAAGAACAGGGGCATGTGTATGGATGCAGGCATGGATTATTTCCTGTCAAAGCCCTACAGCGAGGCCAGGTTGTTAAACAGCCTTATTGCCACCAAAAGGAAGTAACATTAAGTCCCTTTGTTCAGTCCCACAGGATAGGAACCAAGCCATTTTAGGAAGGTGCATCCGCCTCTTATGGCCTCGACCCCTTCCTTCACATGCTCATCCTCAATGTGGCCTGCAATGTCCACATAAAATAGATAGCGCCACGGCTCGTCCTTTACAGGGCGTGACTGTATCTTGGTAAGATTTATTCCCTTGTGCGCCAAGGGCTCAAGGAGCCTGAAGAGTGAACCAGGTCTATCCTCAAGGCTTAAAAGCAAAGATGTCTTGTCATGGCCACTTGGTCTCGGGCATTCGTGCCCAAGGATCAGAAACCTGGTGGTGTTACCAGCAAAGTCCTCGATGCTTTTTGCAACGGTGTAAAGATTGTAGGTCCGTGCTGCAAGGGGGCTTGCAATTGCCGCAACCGATGGATCAACAGCCGCCCATCTTGCCGCTTGGGCAGTACTGACCACCTCTTCTGTTGGCACTGCGGGAAGGTTTCGCTGAAGCCATATCCTGCATTGGGCCAGGGCATGGGGATGAGACAGGATCCTTCTGATGGTATCGATCCGCCCACTTTTATTTATTAGATCGTGGGATATGGGCAGATAGATCTCTCCGCATACCTTAATGTCATAGTCGCAAAGTCCGTCCAGGGTGAGGGCCACAGTGCCTTCAACGGAATTTTCAACAGGCACTACTCCAAAGTCTATGCGTTTTCTTTCCACCTCCTCGAACACTTCCTTTATGTTGGACTCAGGAATGAATTCTGGGGCATGCCCGAAGAATTCTGTTGCAGCCATGTGGGTAAATGTTGTCTCAGGCCCAAGAAACCCAACCTTTGCAGGCCTCTGGGCATTTCGGCAGGCAGATATTATCTCACTGAATATGACTTGCAGGCCATCTGGAGGAAAGGTGCCCTGGTTGTACTCAAGGATGTGGTTTATCACCTGTCTTTCTCTTACAGGGTCAAGGGGCTGTGCCAGAGACTTTGCCTTTGTCCTGCCAATCTCCTCTGCGACCCTGAGGCGTTCCTGAAGAAGGGATACCAGTTCCCTGTCAATGCTGTCTATTCTCTTTCTAAGCTCAGCAAGCCTCTTTAGCTGTTCATCATCTAACTTTTGCATATTCTTGGATCTACCTCATCTTCTTTGACAAAATTTTCTTTATTTCAAGAAGTTCCTTTTTTATCTCATGGACCAATTCCATATCGTGCACAGGCACATTCTTTGAGCGTTTGCTGCCAACGGTTTTGCGCAAAAACTCTTCCCTGATCTTTCTCCTTGCCCCAGCTATCGTATAGCCTTCTTCGTAAAGGAGTTGCTTTATTCTTTTAAGGATCTTTATGTCCTGACTTCTGTAAAGGCGTCTTTTCGAAATCCTTCTTGGCTGGATGTATTTGAACTGACTTTCCCAGAACCGCAATACATGGGGTTCTACCCCTATTATCTCGCTAACCTGACCTATTCTGTAGTATTTGCGGTCCTTTTTGAGCATTTACCCTCTTTTTCAACAAGGGACTTGGCCTAAAAGAAACGGTTCTTCGTGCCGGTATGATAATGGTATGGCCTGTAGTAGGATTTATACCCTTTCTAGATTTTTTTAAAAGAGGGGAAAATGTTCCAAAACGAACAATTTTTAATGTTTCACCTTGATTTAAGGCATCTGTCATGACTTTGAAAAGGCTGCTGACCACCTTTTCTGTGGATCTGACAGAAAAACCTAGTTCCTCGCCCACCAGTTGAGATATCTCAAATTTGGTAAGGGCCTTTTTTGTCTTTACCATGTCAGCTTCTAAGACTGCCCCTGAACTCTGTAAGTATGGCTTTTTGCAGGGGCTCGTGCATCTCTTCAACTTCCTGTTCCGAAAGTGTGCGGTCCTTGGCCCTATACACGAAATGAATCCCCAGGGCCTTTTTACCCTTGGGTATCTGTTTTCCCCTATACACATCAAAAATATAGTAACTTACTAGTGCATCAGAACCTTTTTCCTCTATGAAATCAAGGATGTCTATGGCCCTTGTAGAATCGTCAACTATCACTGAAAGATCCCTTTCAACAGAAGGGAAGCGGCTTAGAGGCCTGAATACCTTTTTGGACGAGGATGCCTTTGACAAGGCAGCAAGATCAAGATCAAGAATAAAGACCTTCTGGGAAATATCAAATGACTTTGATACAGAAATATCAAGTTGCCCCATAACACCCAAATGGTTTTGTGAGCATACTATATCGATCTGGGTGCCGTCTTCTAAATAGGACTCTGTCTTTTGGGGCAAACGAAAATCAGGATTTTGACAATTTAGTGTTGCAAGCAGGTTTTCTGCAATACCCTTTAGATCGAAAAAGTCTGACTCTCTTTCCGACCAGGCCCAGGTATTTGGAAACCTTCTGCCAGTCAGGGCCACACAGCATCTTTGATACTCATCAGGAATGACTCCAGGCCCCTTGTCAATGAAAACAGCCCCAACCTCGAAAAGGGAAAGGGACATATTCCTTCTTCGAAGATTTCTCGAAATGGTTGAAAGCATGCAGGGCACCAGAGAAGTCCTCATAATGGACTGGTCTTCTGCAAGGGGGTTTTTGAGTCTAACAGCCCTGTTTCTGTCATCATCTTTGGAAAAGCCCAAGGCCTTTAGCTCTGATGGGGAAATGAAACTGTAGGAGATGATCTCGCTTAGACCTTGACTGCTGAGTATGGAACGCACTTTGCGGAGAAACGGCCTAAAAGATGTCGGCCTTTCAACAATAAGCGTCGCCACTGGCGAAGATGTGGGAATCTTGGAAAAGCCGTAGCATCTTGCAATCTCTTCAAGTATATCCTCTTCAGCCTTTAAGTCTCCCCTGTACGAAGGGGGGGTCGCCAAAAAGGCGTCCTCTTTTTCTTTTTCCACCTTACATCCAAGGGTGACAAGAATATCTTGCATGGTGTCTGATGAAATCCTGGCGCCTATAAGAGACCTCATACGGCTTGGTCTGTACCTCACGGTTACCGGACTATAAGGAACAGGGTTCACATCCTTGATGCCTCCAAAGGTACCGCCACCCATTTCAAGAACAAGCTCGCAAGCCCTTAGAGCGGCCTTTTCCTGGATACAAGGGTCCACTCCACGCTCAAACCTGTATGAAGCCTCTGTGGGCAGTTTTAGCCGTTTTGCTGTGCGCCTTATGCTCGAAGGAGAAAACCATGCACTTTCAATGAGGATGTTTGATGTCTTTTCCGTTACTTGGGTGTCTTGGCCGCCCATCACTCCAGCTATTGCAACAGGACCCTTTTTGTCACAAATGAGCAGCATTTCTTCTGAAAGCTCCCTTTCTTTGGAGTCAAGGGTCACTATTTTTTCACCCCTTTGTGCCTTTCTTACAAAAATGGCAGGGCCTGAAAGGGTATCAAGGTCAAAGGCATGAAGGGGCTGACCAAGCTCAAGTAATACATAGTTGGTTATGTCCACTATGTTGTTTATGGGGCGAACGCCGCTTGCAACGAGTCGTCTTGCAAGCCATCCTGGGGATGGAGCAACATTTACACCTGTTATTTTTGCACCCACATATCTGGTACAAAGGGAAGGCTCTTCAATTTTAATATCAACGTCCTGAAGGCCAACGGAGCCATCCAAAGAAGGCTCTACCTCGTTCATCTTTGCCTTGAAGATGGCCGCTGCCTCTCTGGCCACCCCAAGAATACTTAAACAATCCGGCCGGTTGGGTGTTATTCCGATTTCAAATACGGTGTCCGATACACCTGTCAAAGCGGACAGGTTCTGGCCTATTCTTGCATCCGGGTATCTGCTTGAGATGTCAAAGATACCAGAGGCATCCCCTTCAAGAAGAAGTTCATATTCAGATGCGAGCATTCCCTCAGAGGCCTTGCCGTAGACAGTGGCCTTCTTGACCTCTTTTCCATCAGGCATCAACGTCCCTGGAGGCACAAATGCACTGAGCATCCCCTCAGATACATTGGGAGCGCCGCAAACAACCTGTATCTCCTCTTCACCAGTCTCAACCGTGCATAGGGATATGTTTTTTGCCTTGTCGATCCATTCCACCCTTGAAATCCTGACAACCTTTGCCTTAAGCAGCCATGGGTAGGCCGGCTCGATAGCCTCCACCTCAAGGCCTGCAAGGGTAAGTGCCTCTGCAAGATTATTGTCGTCAGCTTCTACTGAGACCACCTGTCTGAGCCATGAAGAGGGAACCAGCATAATATTTTACCTAAAATTGATTGAGGAATCTTATGTCGTTGTCAAAGAAGAGCCGTATGTCATTGATTCCATACTTGAGCATGGCTATTCGCTCAATTCCAAGACCGAAGGCGAAACCACTGTATTTCTCTGTATCTATGCCAACATGTCTGAAGACCTGAGGATGCACAAGCCCGGCACCAAGGACCTCAAGCCACCCTGTGTAAGAACAGACCCTGCATCCATCTCCCCTGCAGATGACGCACTGTATGTCTATCTCGGCACTTGGCTCTGTAAAGGGAAAGAAGCTCGGCCTGAATCGAACCTTGGTATCACGGTGGAATATCTCCTGGGCAAAATGGGTCAGGATGCCCTTAAGATGGGCAAATGAAACACCTTCATCTACCATCAGCCCTTCAACCTGGTGGAACATGGGGGTATGGGTGATGTCTGAGTCACACCTGTAAACCTTGCCAGGGGCAATGATCCTGATAGGTGGCTTCATAACCTCCATGGTACGTACCTGTATCGGAGATGTGTGGGTGCGAAGCAGCACCTTGTCATCCACATAGAAGGTATCTTGCATGTCACGGGCTGGATGATCTGGCGGAATGTTGAGTGCCTCGAAGTTGTAAAAATCCAGTTCTATTTCTGGGCCCTGGGCAGCAGAAAAACCAAGGCGTTCAAATACCTCGCACACTTCATCAAGGACTTGGGTGATGGGGTGCAGATGACCTCGGGGAAGAGGCCTGCCTGGAAGGGTAGGATCAAAGCCCCTTATGACTCTTGGGCCGGCCTCTTTCAGAACGGCATCAAGTCTTTCTGTGATGGCCCGTTCTATCTTGAACTTGATTTCATTGGCAAGGCGCCCAATCTTAGGCCTTTCCTCCTTTGGAAGGCGTCCAAGACCTTTTAGTATTTCGGTCAAAAGCCCCTTTCGGCCAAGAAACCTGACCTTTATCTTTTCAAGGCCATCTTTGTCTTTGGCCTCTTCAATGGCCCTAAGGGCTTCTTCTTCAATGGAGCCAAGCCGATCTTCCATTTTCAGGCCTTTAGCCTAAAAGGCGGCCTTAGCCTTTTCAACAAGGGCGGAAAAGGCACTGGGCTGAGTAACAGCAAGGTTTGCCAACACCTTTCTGTCAAGGCCTATCTTTGCCTTTGCCAACCCACCCATAAACTTGCTGTATGAAATATCGTTCAGCCTGCACGCTGCATTTATTCTTGTGATCCAAAGCCTTCTGTAAGAACGTTTTTTCTGCCGCCTGTCCCTGTAGGCATAACACAAGGCCTTTTCCACACTGTCCTTTGCCTGGCGATAACAGCGACCCCGTGCTCCGCGATAGCCCTTGGCAAGCTTTAGAATCTTCTTTCTACGACGTCTGGCCTTGAAGCCTCTTTTAACCCTGGGCATATGTGTTACTCCTTGAATGTTTCGTCTTTTTTGTCACCTGAAAACTCTCTATAAATAAGGCACCATGCGTTTTACATGATCAAGCATGGCTTCAGATACAACCCTATCCTTTTTCAGGTATCTTTTACGTTTCCTGCTCTTCTTGGTAAGAATGTGACTGTGGCCGGGCCTATTAAAGACAAATTTTCCAGATCCGGTCTTTTTAAAGCGCTTGGCTGCAGCCCTTTTGGTTTTAAGTTTTGGCATGGTAAAGCCCCCATATTAAAAATTTCGGCACAAACGGCATTATTTAACCTCAAACCCTTAACAGGTCAACGCAAAATTAAAATAAAATGCGCGAGTCTTTAAAAAATTATTGAGACCCCTTGTGCCTATATCAACGCGGCTTTTTCGGAGCAAGCACCATGGTAAGGGTCCTGCCCTCCATGTTCGGCATGTGCTCCACCACAGATATGTCTGCCATTTCCTCGGCAATCTGTTTCAGCATCTGCGCACCGAGTTCCGGATGTACTATCTCGCGACCCCTGAATTGGACAGTAACCTTGACCTTGTTACCCTGATTCAGGAACTTGACAATTTTTTTCTTCTTAACGTTCATGTCATGAACATCGGTTCGCGGACGCATCTTTACTTCCTTGACCTGGATGATGGTCTGGCGTTTTTTTGCCTCTTGGGCCTTCTTGCTCTGTTCGTAGCGGTATTTGCCATAATCCATCAAGCGGCAAACAGGCGGCCTGGCGTTAGGAGCAACCTCTACCAGGTCAAGGCCTGCTTCACTTGCTCGTTCAAGGGCCTCTTCAATGGGCACAATACCGACCTGTTGACCATTTTCATCCACCAGGCGCACTTCACGCGCCCTTATTTGTCTGTTTACTCTTGCTTGCTGTTCCCTGGTGATGTGACACCTCCCATTTTTTCTTGCATTGCCTGTTTCTCAAGAAGTTCGGCAAACTCCTCCACAGACATTGCATCCAATGTTTCTCCTCTCCTGGTACGAGGGCTGACACTTTGGTCTGCAACCTCCTTGTCCCCCAAGACTAACATATATGGAATCTTTTCCAACTGGGCCTCTCTGATCTTCTTGCCAAGCTTTTCGTTCCTAAGATCCAGATCGGCCCTTATCCCCTTTGACCTGAGTATTTCCAAAACCTTTTTGGCCCACTCATCTTGTCTGTCTGTAATGGTGATGACCCTGGCCTGGATGGGTGAAAGCCATATAGGAAAGGCGCCTGCGTAGTGTTCTATTAGCACTCCAAAGAAACGCTCAAGGGAGCCCAAAAGGGCCCTGTGCACCATTATAGGCGCATGTTCCTGTCCGTCTTCTCCTGTATACTTTACGTCAAAACGTTCAGGCAGGTTGAAATCAACCTGAATGGTTGAACACTGCCAAGACCTGTCGAGACAGTCCTTTATTTTTATGTCTATTTTAGGTCCGTAAAAAACGCCCTCGCCAGGATCTATTTCATAAGCGAGCCCCTTATTTTCAAGGGCTCGCTTAAGGGCGTTGGTGGCAAGCTCCCAATGCTCATCACTTCCAACATATTTGTCCGGCCTTGTTGAAAGATAGATGTCATATTTTTGAAAGCCAAAGACCTGTAGCATGTATAGGGTCATGTCAAGAATCTCTATAATTTCCTGATCGAGTTGACCAGGCGTACAAAAAATGTGGGCATCATCTTGGGTAAAGCCCCTTACACGCATGAGCCCGTGTAGGGTGCCTGTGCGTTCGTAGCGATAGACCGTGCCAAGCTCGCACCATCTGAGGGGAAGTTCCCTATAGCTGCGCTTCCTCGAATTGTATATGGCTATGTGAAAGGGACAATTCATTGGTTTTATCTGATATTCCACCTCATCTATCTGCATGGGGGCATACATGTTCTCTGCATAGAAATCGAGATGCCCGCTCGTCTTCCATAGCTCCCTTTTGGCTATATGAGGAGTGAAAAGAAGGCTGTATCCCCTTTTAAGGTGCTCGTCTCTCCAAAAGTCCTCCATGATTTTTCGTACAAGCGCCCCCTTTGGATGCCAAAGTATGAGCCCGGGGCCAATGGATTCTTCAATGGAAAATAGCTCAAGCTCCTTTCCTATCTTCCGGTGATCACGCCTTTTTGCCTCCTCGAGACGATCAAGATGTTCCTTGAGGGCCTTTTTGTCAAAGAATGCGGTTCCATAAATCCGTTGGAGCATCTCCCTGTTTTCATCCCCCCTCCAGAATGCACCTGCAACACTTAGCAGCTTGAATGCCTGGATCTTTCCAGTGTCAGGAAGGTGTGGGCCTCTGCAAAGGTCAACAAATTCACCTTGTCGATAAAGGGAAACTGTTTCGGCCCCTTCCTTCTTGAGATCTTCAAGAAGCTCCACCTTGTATGGCTCTTTCTTGTTTTCAAAGAAGGCGATTGCCTCATCTATTGGCATATCGATCCTTTCTATGGGTAGAGCCTTCTTTGAAAGCTCCTTCATCTTCTTCTCGATTTTGGCAATGTCTTCAGGAGAAAAGGGTTCTCTGGTGTTAAAGTCGTAGTAGAAACCCTGTTCTATGGCTGGTCCAATTGCGACCTGCACCTCAGGATAGAGTTCCTTTACCGCCTGGGCCATAAGGTGCGCTGTGGAATGACGCAAGACCTCCTGGGCCTGTTCATCGCCCAAGAATACCGGCTCAAGCTTGCAGTCGTTCTGAAGCCGAAAGCCCAGGTCCTTTAGCTCTCCATCAACCCTTGCAAGGATAAGGCGTTTTTTTTGTTTCTTGCTAAGCCCTTCCTTCAACACATCTGCCGCACTCGTACCTTTGTCAACTTCAAGGATCTGTCCATCTGCCAATCTTACCTTAATCATCTAAATGGCCGCCTCGCTTATTTGATTTTCACACCTCATAAAATTAAAGAGGCACCTGGACCATGAAATGGTCTAGCAGATGCCTCTTTTTCTTACAAATCTTGTGGGTCAAAGTAAACTTTTATTGAAAAAATACGTTTTTGGGCAGGTGTACGTATGCAATACGTATCATTTGCGTTCACTAATCAACATAATAATTAAATGGTAGGCGCGGGCGGGATCGAACCGCCGACTTCTACCGCGTCAAGGTAGCGCTCTCCCCCTGAGCTACGCGCCTTCAACAATAAAAACAAGACAATGGATTTGTCTGATAACAAGAATTATATTTGATGTCAAGATGGAGGTAAGGATAACGCCATGATACGAACAGAGTTGATTAAAAGGATTTTCGAGGCCGCAAGCATCCAGAGATGGAACGATCATGTGAGGCCTGTGGAGCTTACCGAACTGGACAAACAGGCCCACAAGATGCTGATTGCCTACATGCTTGGAAAATTTCATGAGCAGTCTCAGGATATCCACTGGCTGCGCCTGATAGAGGGCGGGCTCTTCGAATTTCTCCAGCGAGTGGTGCTGACAGACATAAAGCCTCCGGTTTTTCATTACCTCATGAAAAAGGCTGGCAAGCAGCTGAATAAATATGTAATGGAGCAGGTGGGTCCGGAACTTTCTGGCCTTTTAAGCCTTTCATCAGGTCGGCCGCTTATGGACGAGATGGGCAGATATTTGGAAGAGCCTGAATTTGCCAAGAATGAAAAGCGCATTTTAAGTGCAGCCCACTATCTTGCAACAAAGTGGGAATTTGAATTGGTATATGATGCCTTTCCAAAGATGTATGGAATAGAAGAGACCAAAAGGGAACTTGAAGACAAGATAGAAGACTACTATGAGCTTCCTGGCGTACAAAGGATACTTCTTGGTGGCAAATCCCACCATTTCGTAGATCTTCTAAGCCAGCTCAGATTTCAGAAAAGATGGTCAAAAACCCCTCGTATTCCCCAGACCACAGTACTTGGCCATATGCTGGTTGTTGCCATCTTTACCTACCTGCTAACACCCCTTCGTATAAAAAATCCTTGCCCAAGGCGCACTTACAACAACTTCTTCTCAGCCCTTTTTCATGACCTGCCAGAGGTGTATACAAGGGACATAATCTCTCCTGTAAAACGTATGGTGGCAGGTCTTGACAAGGTCATCCTGGAATATGAGAAAAAGAAACTGGAGGAGAAGATCCTGCCCCTCCTTCCAGAGTCGTGGCAAGAGGAACTGGTATATTTTCTGGAAAACCAGTTTGAAAACAGAGTCGTTGAGGATGGGCAGAAACGGCTTGTTACAGAGATAGAGGATAAGTGGAACCAGGATCAGTTTCTTCCAGTGGACGGCTCCTTGGTGAAGGTGGCAGATGAAATGGCCGCCTATTGGGAGGCAGCCATTTCTGTATCCCATGGCATACGATCTCCCCAATTAGAAAACGCCATGGCATCCCTTGAGGAAAAGTATAATCAAAGGGGAAGGCTGTCTTCCATATTTTCAAGAAAACAAGACTATTCGTAGGACTCTGCCTTTACCTTCCATATCTGAAACATTGGGGTCTTAAGTTCCACCGGTTCGAAAAATGCCTGGTTGAACTTATGCCTAAGAAATAACTTGTTAAAGACAGACTCAGCAATGTTGTTACCCATAAGGGCAGAGTATCCTCCTGCAATAGCCTCAAAATTAAAGCCCTTTGAAACAGGAAAGCTCTTTTTTTCAAACCTGTCGGGATATCTGATATATATCTCCTTAAGAGGTATCTTTCGTTGGGCGACATAGGCTATGCCCTTATCCATATCCACCTTTATAGGTGTTCCGTTGCTTTGGCGTGCAGTGATGTATCTTTCCCCTACCTTTGTGTTGTAAAAGGGTACATAGCCAGGATGGACTCCATTATGCCTTGCCGGATCCCATGAGCCGAGCCAAAACCACCAGTAGTTTGTCACAGTAAGTCGCCAGTCCGTGAAGAGATAGATAGGTCGGCTCTGTTTGGGAAAAAAGAAACGCAACCAATCCTCCACGGTCACAATGCCCTTTTGGGCCTTGATGTTGGAAGAGGCAATAATGCGCTCTGCATTGACAGGGCCTGCAGAAAGGACCTCCTTTATGAAATGGAAACCCTTTGTAGCATTGTTGCCAAAGGCCCTGTAGACAAGATGTGTGCCATTTGTTATTCCCCTCTGTACAAAGAAGTTCATAAGATTTGCAGAAAGACGCTCATTATCGGTAGTGTATGGTAGCCCGTTAAAAACGGAACGCTCTCCCCCATGCACCTGGCCATCGTTTATGGTGGCACGTCGAGCCCAGTAGATCATTGGATAGCCGTGATCCCACCACGCCCATATAACCGAATTCTTTGGAGTCTTTTTTGATACCTCAACCATTCCATTTATCAGAAAGGGGGGTTCTTTTGGCCAGAAGGTCTTATCTATTCCTCGTCTAACAGACGGATATATGAGGATAGCTACCAAAGCAGCGATAACAGCCCAACTGAACCAATGCTTACCACTTGTGGTTCTGACAAAATGGTAAGACTCAAAAATGATGCAGCCAATTCCTAGGGCAAGAGTTGGTGCAAGAAATATGAGAAATCTTTTTGCAAAAAAGAAAGAAAGACCGCTCAGGATCAGGGGAACTGCCAGATACAACGCCTTCACTCTCATTCTGTAAAAAAGAAATAGAAGCCCCACAATGCCCGTTACAAAGGCAATCACACTGTCCGTTGTTTTTGCTATTATCTCCTGTAGGCTTGGTATCGCCTGTTCTGAAATGGAAACCCCGATATTTGGAAAGTCACCGGCCACCTCTTTGGAGATGTACTTATACATGCTTACAATGCCCTGTACGGTTTTTACCGGAAGCCCCATTCCCTTAATGGCAAAAAGAAGGAGTGACGAAAATGCCAGAAGCCCAAAAAATGTTAAGGCCTCCTTCTTGGGGGGCCTGTAAAAAAGGAGCATGGCTACCGCCATTGGCAGCCAGGCAATGACCGTTGCAACCTGAGGAGTTTGATCCCACCACCACATGAAAAAGGCATAGTTCAACGCAGTGGCACCAAACCACAAATAACGGCGGAAAGTTTTGTCCTCACCAAACTTGATGGCGAAAAAGACCGCTGCCATGGCAAAGGTTACATTCATGCAGTCGGTATCGAACCAGCCAAGGCTGCTCCTGTACACGTAATAGAAAGACATGAGGGAGAAGAGGCCGGATACGCATCCCATTAGTGGGCCTCCATAAAAGCGGCCTATCCCATAGACAGGAAAAAAGAGCAGAAGCCCTAACACTGCCGGTGTGACAACACCAATCCAGTTAAAGGATGCCCCTGTGATCTCATGAACCATATATCCTATGGAGGAAAGAAGCGGTGGTGGTTGTGGACGTGGAGGGCAGTCTGGAACGGCCCTTTTTTCATCCACAGGCAGATAGGTTCCCTCTGACAGGTCTCTTGCAAGGGTGAGATAGTAATAGCCGTCAAAGGTGGTCAAAAGGGGTTCTGATTTGTAGAATGCCCTCTGCGGCTGGGACTTCCAATCTCTTATGTCTTCTAACCTTACCCCTAAGGCACAGGCAAGGATCAGCAATACGAACACAATTTCAATCCATCTGTTTCTGGTAAGCAATTGCCGCCTCCATGTATTTTTTATGAAAATACCTGGTCCCAGGTCTCTAATACTCCTTGTCGTACATGATAAATATCTGCTGAAGCAACAACGGCCTCTTCAAGATCAAGCGCCTTAAGGCTTATCTGTTCCTGATAAAACCTTAGTGGTTCAGAAAGTTTCTTTGCCTGAATCCTTGTAAGCAGACCCAAATCTTCAAGCACCTTGATCAAAGTACGATCATCCCTAAATTGCAACAATGCTGCTTCACGATATGCATGCGCAAGTACGAGATACTGCACAATAAATTCTATATCTGTAAGCCCTCCGGGAGATTTTTTTATATGAAACAATCCTTTTTCCTTTAGCTTTGGAGAAAGGGCCTTGGTGATCTTGTTTCTCATCTCAATGATATCTGTCTTTAAATGAACGAGCTGTCTTTTTTTACCGAGAACTTTTTCCCTTATCTTCTCAAAGGCCATGCCACAAACGTTATCACCAGCAAGAAAACGTGCCTTAATCAGTGCCTGATGCTCCCAGGTCCATGCCTTTTCATGTTGATAGTGCTCAAAGGTGGATAGGGTGCTAACCAGAATGCCCTGGGATCCGTTTGGCCTGAGTCTTGTGTCAATTTCGTAAAGAATCCCCTGGGAAGTACGTGCAGAAACAAGAAAGATGGCCCTTTGAATCAACCTGGAATAGAAGTAGCCAAGATTTGCCTGTTCCCCGACTGTGAGATTGCCAAATTTTTTGTGGTCATAGAGAAAAACAAGGTCGAGGTCTGATGAGTAGTTCATCTCCTTGCTTCCAAGCTTGCCATATGCAACAACTGCAAGTCCTCCGGAGGCAAAGTTTCGACATTTTCTAACAAAATCAGGCCCCTTTTCAGAAAGATCCTTCCAGGCCCTGTTGAAAACCGCATCAAGACACACTTCTGCCAGGTTTGATAGCTCGATACCGACACGAAACGCATCTATCATGCCCCTTAGCTGTGTGGCAGCTATTCTAAGAATATGCGCCTTTTTAAATCGTCTTATCTCATCCAGCCAATGTTCAAGGTCGTTGGGGCGTATGGCCGAAAGGCTGGTGTCAAGCAGCTCCTTCAGATTATTTTTTGAATAACTCCTAAAAAGAGTAGCTCCACTAACAAGTTCATCAAGCAGTATTGGCTGACGCCTTAGAAGATCTGCAACCATCCTGCTTCTGCTGCAAAGATACACAAGATGTCTTAGGGCAGAAGGATGCTGATTTAGAAGAACCAGGTATATGCTCCTTTTAAGAACGGCCTCAAAGATATTCAGGCCAGCCTCAAGGGCCTTGTCTGGATTGGGTGTGGTGGTTGATACCTCTATCAGTGATGGTACAAGGGTGTCTATGATTTCCCGAACCTGGCCAGACAGTGCCTTAACCTTCTTGGATTCCTTAAAAGAGGAAAGGAGCTTTCCCACCTTATCGGGCGCAGAAAAACCGAGACTGGAAAGGCCCCTTCGGGCCTTATCGTCCAAGGGGTCAGACCATATCATCATGGCCTCAACCGTCTTATGGGGCCTGCAGGTTTCTGAAGTTTGCCCCGCCTCCCTTTTTTCTTCAAAAAGGCCCCTGAATACCTTTGCCGATTTGTTTGTGTGCTCACTATAGACCTTGTGGAATTTTGCCCACGAATCAAAACCAAGGGATAGGGACAGAAGCTGCCTTCTGCGTTTGTCCTCTGGCAGGGTCTGGACCTGTCTGTCATCATATTCCTGAAGCCTGTGCTCGACAGTCCTGAGAAAGACGTAGGCCTTGCCCAGGCTGGTGCACGTATTTTCATCCAGAAGTTTAAGCCTTTTTATCACATCAAGGGCATCCAGGAGAGGCCGTACCTGAAGGGCCTTTATCCTTCCCCCTTTTATGAGTTGAAAGGTCTGTACCACAAACTCTATGTCCCTTATGCCTCCTGGCCCAAGTTTAACGTTATAAGTGCCTGTTCTCCCCGCCTGTTCCGCAAGGATCATGGCCTTCATTTCCTTTAAGGAGTCAACTGTGGAATAGTCAATATACCTTCTGTAAATAAAGGGTTTTAACGATTCAAGAAGAGTGTTTCCTTCCTCTATGTCTCCAGCTACCGCAGAGGCCTTTAAAAGGGCATAGCGCTCCCATTGGCGTCCGTGGTTTTCATAATATTCAACCATTGCCTCGCTACAAATTACCAGGGGGCCAGAGTCTCCAAAGGGCCTAAGTCTTGTATCCACCCTGAAAACGAAACCATCTGGTGTAACCATGGAAAATATTCTTACAAGGCGCCGGCACTGCTCAAGAAAATACTCATCATTGGTGATGCTGTGTTTGCCCCCCTTGGTTTTTCCATGACGGGAATAAGAAAAGACAAGGTCTATGTCTGAGGAAAAGTTTAGCTCGAATGCCCCTAATTTTCCCATGCCCAGAACTATGAGCCGTACCCGCCTTCCTGTTTCATCACAAGGTTGTCCGAATTTGACATCCATGTCCTGTTCAAGCCAAGATATGGTTTTTTCCAGGCAGATACATGCCAAATATGAAAGATCAGCCACGGTTTCCTTGAATCCGCATATGCCACCTAAATCCCTGATGGCGATACGAAGCATCATCTCGTTTCTGAAATTACGGATTTTCGTGCAATAATCAGCTTCATTTTTTGCATCATTTAGAAAATCAGATGCTATCTTCCATAAATCCTTTTGTGGCAAACTTTTTACAAGGAGGTCTCTTTCAAGGAGATTGCAAAGAAGGTTGGGTCTTCTTTGCATGATATTTCTGACAAAGGGACTAAGGACTGAAATCCTTTCAAGCAGTCTTCGATCCTTTTCACTTAGGAACTTACGAAGCCTTGCGTCTTGGCCAAGGAGGTCTGAGACAATGGCCTTTCCCTTGGAAAGAAGATCCGCTGGAAATGATTTCAGGTTGCCTGCAGACAGGGATTTGCTAAAGGAATCGTAATGACCCGTCACTTGTTTTTTGTCTTCTCCCTATGGGCCACCTGGTTGATTATGAGCCGGGCATTGTCTTTGGAGATTCCAAGACGCTGCCTGTCCTCTTCCAGGATGCCTATTTCTTCCTTGGTCAGACGGCCGTCATCGTGAATCATTTGCTCAACCTCAAGTTCGAACTTTTCTCGCCTTAGTCTAAGCTGCTCCGTAAAACCAGATGCAATGATACCAGCTGGCAGAGACACAAGCCCAACTCCTGCTATGGTGATAAATGTGGCAAAAATCTTGCCCTGGACCGTCACGGGGGTTACATCACCGTAACCCACAGTTGTTAGGGTGACAATTGCCCACCACATTGCCTTTGGGATGGAGCCAAAGGCCTCTGGCTGCACATCGTGTTCGAAGATGAATATGCCAACTGAGGCAAAAATAAGTATTATGAACATGAGCATCACAGAGACGAGAAGGGATTCCGACTCTTCCTTTATCACATCTGCAAGTAGATCAAAGGCAACAGAGTAACGTGTCAGTTTAAGAAGGCGCAGAAGCTGAGCCAGCATAAGTTGAGGCGTTTGTGACCACCCGGCAACAATGAGGAAAAATGGCAAAAAGGACAGGAGATCCACCATGCCCATGAATGAAAAGACATAGTCAAGACGACATCGAAAAGGGCCCCTTTCTGGTCTGTTTACTGGACAGCTCCATAAACGCAAAAGATATTCCAGCAGGAAGGCCATGCTTGAGAAGGCCTCAAAGAGCCACAGGTAGTTTCCATAACGTCTTTCAATTGATGGCTCTGTTGTCAGAACAAGGCAAACAGAACTAAGGAATATGAGCGCAATCATGAAAGAGGAAAAGATACGGTGTAAAGGATGAGCCCACTGCCTTTTAAAATATCCTGCAACGGCCCTTTTCATCCAATCAGGTCTCCTCTGTGTAGATCAAAAGTGCCTTTATGTCCTGTTCCTTTTCCAGGTTCCCACCTATGGCCGAGGCCATAAGTCCAAATGTCGCCATCAGTTTTGAAAAATGAAGGTCTGGTATAGGCTTGCCATGAATTCCTGCCCATTCTGCCAAAACACCTTGAGGTAAAATATTTATAACAATATACGATATTACAAAAAGATTTATCCAAAAAGAAAACATGCCCATGAAAATGGTACCTAAAAGTACTAATCTTGATCGCACTGCCTGTTCCTTGAGTTTATCGCTCCTGCTTATGGACTGGAGATTTTGTCCGAAATAGAAGGAAAGGGTGGCACAAATTATCACAAATACTAAGGCAAAGTCTAACCACGCCGAGTCCATTGCAGAGCCGATTTCCCAAGCCTCTGCGCTCAAAAAAAGGAAAATTATGGAGACGGCAGTGGCCGCAGTGGAACGACCAAGATGAAACATCATTAAGGCGGAGCGGACTACTAATACATCTTTTAAGATGGATAGCCCCTCTTCCTGAAGCATTTTTACATAGAATCTCCATTTGCTCTTGATACCGCCCCGTTCCTCAATCCTCGGGTCTGCGATCTCTTTTAGGTTTTGTTTGATCTGTTCCTCTTCCTTTTTGTCCCAGTCAAGAGGGGGCTGGCCAGTCCAAAATTTTCTTGGTTTCATGACGGTGTTAGCTGAGTGATCAAGTCCCCACAGGTGGCCAAGGCAGTGCTTGGTGAGGGATAAAAAGGCCTTACGTTGCAAGTTTTCATTTGGAAGTTCCAATATTTTGGAAAGGGATACAACCGCTGCTTCAAGAAGATTGGATGGCACGCCATTTATTCCTTGCTCAAAACGGGACAACAAGGGAAGAGTCGTTACCAATAACACATAATCGAATCCATACTCAATTTTTATGTCAGCGCCATATTCTAAAAGAAAAAGCGGATCTACTGGTGCATTCTTAGGAAAATCTTGTCTTTCCACTATGGAAAATTCCCATGAAAAACATGGAAAGCGCCTCGAAAATTCATTATCAAGATTTTCTATCAAAAAAGAAGTCCATTTTTGTGAAACATAGTTATCTGCATCCACTATCAATCCTATGTTTACAACAGAAGGAGTATCTATTTTTGTTTGTTTCTTGTTCAATGCCACTATTACCTTCAATCTATAAGTGTCAAAAATAATCCAGTGATATCCATTCGGTTTGAAAAAAGCAAATAAAAAGCCGCTGGCCGAAACCAACGGCTTCACAATGAAATAGATGTCAAAGGTTTTTAGGACGAAATCAATTTTTGTTTAAATTCTTTGAGTTTTTGAATGAGTTCCTGGAACATTTTTGCTGGTTCATTCTTTCCTTTTATTTCCGACTTGATGTCATCTATTCGTTTTTCTAAATCTTTGTAGATGTTTGGATCATCCTTTCCGTAACCGAGTATCTTGGCAAGATGTAGTTGTTTTTTGGCTTCCTTCAAATACTTAAGGGCCTGTTCCTTGTCTTGTTTTGCAGTCTTTGATGCCTCCTCTATGAGGTCCGAAGCCCTCACCAGCGGAATGGGTATCACTATCTTTTTTACCACCATGGAGTTAAGTGCAATGGAAAGCACGCTTTTGGCCTCATCCACCTTGTCGTCGATTATATACTTTGAGGCGAGTTTCATTGCATCAGGATAGGTGGCAAGGGGCAAGTTCTCAATGACTATATCGATCTCGCTTTGGAGTGTATCAAGAAGAAGCCTGGCACCCTGGACATCCCCTTGACTAAGCAGCCTTCTCACTTCAGTTATTTTTTCAACTATCTCTTTTGGGGACAGTTGTGTGTCTACTACAACGGTGTAACTATTGATGGGAATAAGGGAGACTTTATTGTTTGCGGCTAAGATTACTTCAAGTTCTCCTATTACCTTTTTGAGGAGATCAAGTGCCTCTTTTTTCTTGTTTTTATTCAGAAGATCAAGGACCTTATAGGTTTCAGATACCGCCTGAATTGCCTTCTTGTTAAGTTCTTTCTTGAAATTTTCCGCTTTTTCCTTTTCTTTTTCAAGAGCGTTTTTGGATACTTGGGCCGAGGTCTTAAGCTGTTCCTTCTTTGTTTGCTGTGACGGTTTTTCTCCATAGGCACCAGAACCGATTGGTGCAAACAAGAGACAAAAACCTATCAAAAGGCCAAGAACACACTTTTGGGGTGATACAATAATTTTTCCAGACATTACAACCTCCTTTACCAATTTATTTGTTTTTATGAGTTTTAGGCCAGGTTAGCCTAAGCCTCTTGCATCGCTTTTTTGTTTGTTGATGATTCCATTGCCCTTTTCTTTGCTGCAATTGCAATCACGACATGGCTCCATCCATTGAAAATAAGATCAATAGATATAAAGAGGCCAAGAGTCCAAAGAGCGGAGTATGGCCATGCAAATCCTATCAGAATGGCTATGGCAATTGATGCAAGGCCACTGACGAGCAGTATACCCCAGTCAGGCAACTCTTTTCTGTGTTGAAATGCCACAATCACCCGAAAAATTCCGGCTGCAAGGATGGATGCTGCCAGTATTATAGTGAGGGCCAAAGATGCTGCTACTGGGTTTAGGGCGCACACAACGCCTCCAAACAAATACAGAGCCCCTCCAATTAGGTGAGGCATCCTACTCTTCCATCCGTTTACCCCCTTGATGGCTTCCCAGATCTGCAATACGCCGCCAGCCATCATGAAAGAGGCAAAGAGAAGGACCGAAGAAAGTGTTGCCAGGGGTGTTATTACAAGACCGATTGTGCCTGTGATGATAAAGAAAAAACCCAGGAGAAGATGCCACTTCCAGTTTTTTTTCACATCTCCCCATGTAAAATTGTTTGCGGTGACTATTGGTGTTTCAGATTCCTTCATTTTTCAACTCCTTTTTTGATTTTTTTGTAATTTTACTAAAAAATTTTTTACAAAATTGTATCATTGTGCAGTGACATTAAACTTGGTCTATTTTTTGAAAAGTCAAGTGATTTAAAAAGAAAAGTTTATAATACTTTGAAATTAAAGGAGTTTTTTTGAATTAAATTTCAGCTTGAAAAATTTGTAATTATTCAGGCGTTGGTCTGGGCTGGACAAAAGTTGTTTGGCGTTTAGCCTGGAAGCTCTCAACAAAAATACAAGAAGGCGAAAATATTGAAGTTGCGTCAGTTGGGGGAGGCAGGCAAACAACTTCCTGGTTTTTGTAAATTATTTTTGAAAAATGCTAAAAATAGAAAAAATATGGTATTTGGTGAATATATCTGGGTTTTTCGGGAAAAACAACAACGATGAAACCAGATTTCGGGTTTCTTGGTTTATGACTACAATATCATTTTTCGA
>Ga0256833_1000238_pt1 | contig 43971 bp, 44 predicted proteins | sample 356284metaG_FD_190535 | JGI IMG/M metagenome (GOLD analysis project Ga0256833, IMG submission 190535) | Hydrothermal vent microbial communities from Mid Atlantic Ridge, Atlantic Ocean - 356-284 | ecosystem: Environmental > Aquatic > Marine > Hydrothermal vents | place: Atlantic Ocean: Mid... | reverse complement strand
CTCATACCCCAGAAAACATTAACAAATTTAGTTAGTGATATCGTTCAAAAAAACTCTCGCAAATCTTTGCACATAAATATTCCCTCAAAAACTGGAGAAAAGAAAATCTTTGAAATTATTCCTTCTCTAATCAGTTTTGAAGAAAAACCAGCTCTTTTGTGTATACTTCGAGATGTTACGATAGCATTTAAAAAAGAAAATGAGCTAATCAAAATTAAAGAACGTTTAGAAGAGTTAAAGGAAAAACTGTATGAAACCCAGAAGTTAGCAAACGTAGGTTACTGGGAACTTAGCTTTTCAGACATGAAGTTTCATGTATCTGAAGAAGCACTAAAAATCATATGCGGCGATAAAAAAGAATGCATAAAAAACTTAGAAGATTTTAACCAGATTATTACCCCTGAATACCAGAAAGAGATAACCTTAAAAAGGAAAGCAGCTGTAGAAAACTTAATTCCATACGAAGCAGAATACACTATCAATACAGGCAAAGAGATAAAAATAATAAAAGAAAAAGTAAAAATAATAGAAGACCATAAAGGAAATAAATTTTTGTTAGGAATGGTTCAAGATATCACAAACATACATAACATGTATCAGAAAATATTAGAGAATGAAGAAAGGTATAGAAATCTATTTGAATACTCCAACGACGCAATAATTATCGCAACCCTTGACGGCAAAATATTAGACGTAAATCAAAGGGCTATTTATAAAACAGGCTATACCAAAACAGATTTACTGTTTTTAAATGTTAAAGATATTTTTGGTGAAAGGTTTTCAAATGCGTATCCCCAGTGGCTCAAAAGAATATACATAAACCGGTTTATCCGATTTGAAACAGAAATTACTAAAAGTGACAAATCAACTTTCCCTGCAGAGATATCTGCAAGTATTTTTGAGATAAAGGAAAGTAAATACATACAGTTTATAATAAGAGACATAACAGAGAGGAAACTGACAGAAAAAGAACTACAGCTTGCATCAATTGTTTTTGATAATGCTTTAGAAGGAATAATAATCACAGATAACATGGGAAATGTTCTCAGAGTAAATAGAGGATTGTCTCAGATTACTGGGTTTGAAAAACGGGAACTTATTAACTGGCATATAACAGAGCTACCTATATTTAAATCAAAAGATGATTTCTGGATAACCTGGAAGAATGCAAAAAAAGAGGGAAAGTGGCAAGGAGAAATAGTCTGTGTAAAAAGAGATGGAGAGCTGTTCCCAGCATTGATTTCTATAATCCAGGTGAGAAATAAAAACGACATAATAAACTACATTATAATGATTTCAGACATTACAGAGAGAAAACACAGAGAAATAAGGCTTAAAAACCTTGCATATTACGACAACCTTACAAAACTACCCAACAGAACCTATTTCTTTTCAAAACTAAAAAGCTCTGTAACAAAGGCATATGAGAAAGGCATAAAAATTGCTCTATTTTTTGTAGACCTTGATGGATTCAAAAAGGTAAATGACACATATGGGCACGAGTATGGAGATAAACTACTTGTTTTTGTTGCACAGAGGCTTAAAACATCTGTGAGAAAAGGTGACTTTGTTGCAAGACTTGCAGGTGATGAGTTTGTTATTTTGATTGAAGATGTGCCAGAGGCAGAGATATTAAAGAAAATATCTGAAAAAATTATAAACAGCATAAGTGAACCATATAACATTAACGGCAAAAAGATAACTATAAGTGCAAGTGTTGGAATATCTATACTTCCTGATGATGCCAGGGACATTGAAACCTTCCTTAAACATGCAGACTTTGCTATGTATCATTCTAAATTTACCGGTAAAAATAGATACACATTTTATTCAGATATCTCTAATGATAGAAATTAACCTTTTGTAATCATTTTTATCTATCTTTTTATCCCTGTAATAAACATTTTCAAAAGCCACCACAAACTGGAGAGCTTTTTCCCTTAACCTATTTTCATCTATTCTATCAACAAACTCTTCTAATCCTTCATTTTCTTTTTTCGTATAACCATACTGCTCCATTTTCTTTAAAAACATGTTTAAAACTTTTTTCTCATAGGGAAGTCTAAACTGGCGTAATGCTTTAAACAGTAAGAATAAAATAACAATTGTAATGCCTAAATATATCCCATAAATAAACAAACTTTTTATATGATAAAACATATTTCCAATGTATTGGAACGTTGCTATCTGTTTTTTCACGTTAAAGTCAACAATACTATTTATGTAAGCATATTCAACAGCATCTAATATCTTTTTTATCCTATCTATAATTGGATTTTTACCATCATTTTTAGATACAGGAACAGAAGGGGTTGGGTCGTATCTAACCCATTTTCCATCAATGTAAACTTCTATCCATGTGTGGGCATATCTGTTAGGCACAATATAATAATCTCCAACCTCGTTATACCTTACACCTCTATATCCTGCCACCAGACGGGTAGGTATTTTATTTATCCTGAGTAAAACAGCTCCTGCAGAAGCAAAGAATTCACAATTCCCTGCCTTCTTTTCAAAAAGAAAACTGGAAAGGGGATTATTAGAAACACTTAAATTTTTAAGAGTATAATGGTAGTTTCTTTTTAAATATTTAACCACATTTACAACAGTTTCAATTGCATTTTTCCCTTTTAATCTTCTTGCCAGTTCCACAATATTTTTATCTAAATGGGAAGGGAGCTGTAAGTAGTCGTTTATGTTTAAATCAGACGAAACGATATAACCTCCATATTTTGAAATAGCTCTGTATTTTACACGGGAAAAAATCCTTCTATAACTTACAAAAACTCTATCCCCTTCTAACTTGACATCTTTACGGAAAATCTTTACAGGAACGTCAACCGCAAATAAAAACCTGTTTCCTGTAGGCTCAACAATAATTTCCTGCTCTACAGTTTCACCTCCTTTGACGAAAGAAGTCTCATACAGATTTCTTCTATACCATCTTTTACCGTCAAAAAAGTTAAGAGTGATACCTCTTATATATGTATTCTCTAAATCCAACTTTTTATCAGTTTTTATCCGTAAAGCCACTGCACTATCTTCCTGAATTTCTGAAACATCACCTAACTGAACAGTGTCAGAAAACCCTGTTTTTCCCTTTCCTGAAGTGTTAAGAAAATTAAACACTGGATACTCTGTTCTTGGTAAAACAGTAAAGATTAAAGCAGTAACAGGAATTGCTGCAATAGGGATCAGGGATATATTCAAAATGAGCTTTCGGAAAGTCTCCCTGTCAAAGGATATATTTTTATCCTGAGAATAATAAGTAAGTAATATGACAGAGATAACAACCCCAAAAAATATTACAAAAAAGTAGAGCATAAAAGTTATGTTTATACTGAGAAGAGCAGAGCCTGCAAGTAGAAATATAGATATAACATATATTTGCATAAAGTCTCTAAACTCTTTTTTCTCCAAAAACTTTATTCCTAAAAGGAGAAGAAGGGTTTCAACCACAGGGATAACCATATTCTCTAAACTAACTCTCACAGCTAAGAACAGAACAACAATTAGAGAAAAAATGTTAAGCATTAATCTTGGTAAATATCTTCCTTTTTTGAAATCTGATATTCCCCCTACTAAAAGCATAACAAGGAAAGAAAGAGAAAACACGGGATTTACATACTTTGCAACAGAAATAAATCCAACAAGTCCTATGATGTAGCTGATAAAAAAAACGACTTTTTTAACTTTTATCATATCTGAGCAAGCATCCTCAATATTCTTACTTTTTGTTTTTTTGAGTGTTCAGGTTTAATAAGTTTTTTTTCGTATTTCAGACCAAATGGTATATTTCTTTTATAAAGTTCAAGTATCAGATATGTGGCACAGGATATTCTTTCTTCTAAACTACCTTTAATCTGGTCTAAATTTACAACAACAGGTTCACCACCAAGGTCTGAAAATTCCTTTGTTTTGAGTTTCCCTGTTTTTGCCGAAGCTTTCCAGTGAATCCATTTAATAGAATCTCCCTTCGCATAATCTCTCACAGAGATCAGTTCTCCATAAAGACCAACTCTCTTACCATCTTCTAATGATTTTCCTTTCTTAATTTCCACACTTTCCTGTAGTATGTTACATCTTTTAGGATAAGGATAAACTGTTACAGGAATAGATTCTGTATAGACTACACATCTGACGAAAAAGTCAAAAGGAAAAACAGAGCATATACTGAGATTTTTAATTTCAAGCATGCCTCTTTTTGTAAACCTGTAATGTGTAGTAACAGCATACTCCTTTCCTGCTTCAATAAAAGGAATTAATATTTTTTTCCCTTCAAAATTTAAAATAAGCAGGAAAGAAGGTAATAGCCTTTTATTATTTTTCACTTTGTATTCTATGGGAAAATCAACGTTTGCAAATATTTCATCAGGAAATCTCACTTTAATTTCTAATCTGTCAAGATTCTTTTTCCCAATTATCCCTGATATAATCATAAAACTGAGCATTGCAGCTTCTATAAGATAGACGAGATTATTCCCTGTATTGACAGCAGCAATTCCCAAAAAAACTGTAAGAGCTATAAAAATCCACCCTGCCTTTGTAATTTTTATTAAGCTGGAACGGGTATTTCTTTTAAAACCGATAACACTAACTCCTTGCCGTTTGAGTTTTCGTAAGTTTCATGTAGTATTACTCTGTGAGGAACAGTATAAGGCAAAAGTTCTTTTATGTCTTCAGGTATAACAAAATCTCTTCCCTTAAAGTATGCATTTGTTTTTGCCGTCCTGACAATCGTTAATGTTCCCCGTATAGAAAGACCTGCTGAAAAATATTTAGACTTTCTGGTTATCTGGGCTATATCCAATACATAATCAATTATCTTATCAGACAGGTATACCTGCTCTATCTCGTCCTGTATCTTTTCCACTTCTGATTTGTCCATTTCAGGTTGTAGACCGTATAGCTCTTCTCTTTTACTACCTCCCTTTATAATTTCTCTTTCTGCTTCTCTTGACGGATAGCCGATGCTAATCTTCATCATAAATCTGTCCATCTGAGATTCAGGAAGGGGAAAGGTTCCGTACTGCTCCACAGGGTTCTGTGTAGCTATAACAAAAAAAGGCTTTGGTAGTTTATAGGTTTCTCCATCTACAGTAACCTGTTTTTCTCCCATAGCTTCAAGAAGAGCACTCTGGGTTTTTGGCGTAGCCCTGTTAATCTCATCTACAAGCACTACATTGTTAAAAATTGGTCCTGGATGGAACTCAAACTTTTCTGTCTGCTTGTTGTAAACAGAAACACCTGTGATGTCTGTTGGAAGTAAATCACTGGTTGCCTGTATTCTTCCAAAAGAAAGCCCTGTTATTTTAGAGATACCTACAGCCAGTGTGGTCTTACCTAATCCGGGAAGATCTTCTATAAGTAGATGACCTTTGGAAAAGAATGTTATCAATGACAGTCTTAAAGCTTCCTCTTTCCCCTGAAGGAATTTGGATAATATATCCAATATATGGATTATTTTCTCGTTTCTAACTTTCATTATTCACCTCATAGCTGTATGTTGTCTATCAATCTTGTGTCCCCAACAAAAACTGCAACAGCAATAGTATCTCCTTTTTTAACATGTTCAACAGGCTTTAAGGTTTCTGAATTTACTATCTCTATATACTGCACCTTTCTAACCTCTGGATAAGAAAGTAGTATCTTTTCCATTTCTTTTTTTATTTTATTTGGGTCTGTTTCTCCTTTATTAAACAGCTCTTTACCCTTCATTAATGCTTTATATAAAGCTACAGCTGACTTTCTTTCTTCTTGTGAGAGGTATTTATTTCTGGAAGAAAGAGCTAATCCATCTTTTTCCCGAACAATAGGACATCCTATCACCTCAATATCCATATTCATATCCTGAACCATTCGTTGAATAACCTTTAGCTGTTGAAAATCTTTTTTTCCAAAATAAGCTCTATCTGGTTTCACAATGTTAAATAACTTCATAACAACAGTTGTTACGCCTCTAAAATGTCTCGGTCTGTATCTTCCGCAAAGCCCTTCTGTTAATCCTTCTACTTCAACATACGTTGAAAATCCCCCAGGATACATCTCTTCTACAGAGGGACAAAACAGGTAATCAACCCCTTCTCTTTTGCAAAGCTTTAAATCCCTTTCTAAATCTCTGGGATATCTGTCTAAATCTTCGTTTTTTCCAAACTGTATAGGGTTCACAAATATGCTCACAACTGTTATGTCATTTTCCTCTTTTGAGCATCTTATCAAAGATAGATGACCTTCGTGAAGGTAACCCATTGTAGGAACAAAACCTATAGTTTTTCCTTCTTCTTTTACTTTTTTTGATATATTTTTCATATCTTTTATTTTTTTTATCAGCAATACTTACCTCCTTCTATGGATTATAATAGATTATAACAATAACAATTTATGAGGTTTTCTGTATGATTACAAAAATTCTGTGGGAAGCTTTTTCTGTTGCTCTTATGTTATACGGTTCTTATCTTATATACGTTTTCCTGTGGTTTTCAGCTGTAAGAATCTGGAATGTAGACACATTCACGGCAAAACTGTTTTCAGGATTGATTGTTGGAGTAATTTTATTATATTCATCTATAAGGTGGTTTATTAAAAAGAAAAAAGAGTTAAAAGAAAAAGAAGAGTTAGCATAGGAGTTTATAATGTTTATAGAGATTGAAGATAATCTCTATCTTAATCCAGACAAAATTGTTGCTGTTGAGTTAATAACTGTTAGTTCAGAACCTTATGGAGAAACTTATCAGTGGGTTTTTTTTACTGACTCCCCTGGAGAAAAATCAGTTTTTTACGGAAAGATGTTTGACAGCATAGAAGATGCAGTTCACTGGTTTGACAGTATTAGATACTCTATCAGCAAAAAAAATCAATTATGAAAAACAGCATTTTCAAAAATGTTCTAATGAATATTCCTGACATAATTGCTGTCTTAGACAATAAAGGAAAAGTATTGTTTTCCAACAACCATAAACTATTAAAAAAAATACATATAGAACCATCATCAGAAGAAAAAATAAACATCTATGATTCTTTAAAAAAAGAAAAACCTGAACACCTAAATGGTAGAACAGCCGTTTTATTTAATGGACAAAAAACTTATTACCACATTTTTGTATCTATAGTAGACTTAGATGAAGGCAAACAGGGATACTTACTTATTTTGAGAAATATATCAGAACAAAAACAAAAAGAAGAAAGTTTAAGACTTTACAAAACAATCTTTGAAAACACGTTAGACGCAATTGGTATTGTAGATTCGGAAGGTAGATATGTTGCCCAGAACAAATCTAATGAAGAACTGTTAGGGTATACTATAGAAGAAATCAAAGGTAAACATTTTTCTGAATTTTTAAAAATAAAAAACCCTGAAGAAGTATGGGAAAAACTCACAAAACAAGGAAGGATTAGATTTTTAGGAAGCAGTATTGACAAAAAAGGAGAAGAAAAGTTCTTTGATATTGTTGCCCTTGCTGTAAAGGACTCATCAGGTAACGACAAATACTACGTAGGGATAAAAAGAGACATAACAGACCTGATAAAAAGAGAAAAAGAACTTAAAAAATTAAACCAGGAATTAGAAAAAAGGTTATATACAGACCCTCTTACAAATCTTCCAAACAGAATAAAATTGATAGAAGATATAAAAAATGTTGTATCCCCAAAACTTGCAATACTGAACATAGATGACTTTAAAGAGATTAACGATTTTTATGGTTATCAGGTTGGAGATTTTGTCTTAAAAACATTAGGAGAAACAATAAAAAATCTCCTTCCAGAGAAAGGTTTTAGACTTTACAGGCTGTCTGGTGATGAGTTTGGTATATTATCTCTGAGATTTATACAATCTCCGGAGTTTGAAAGAATTATCAACAGCATAATATATTACATAAATGAACATCCAGTTATATACAGGGACAACGAGATACACATAAGTTTGACAGCAGGTATATCGTTAGAAAACCACAATATACTGAACAAAGCAGATATGGCTCTAAAATATGCAAAAGAAAATAAAAAAACTGTGGCTCATTATCGGGAAGAACTTCAAATAAAAGAGCTTTATGAAACAAATATCCTAACAACAAGAAAGATAAAGGACGCATTAAAAAATAACAAGATTGTTGTTTATTATCAGCCTATTTTTAATAATACAACAGGAGAAATTGAAAGATATGAATCATTAGTAAGAATGATTGATATAGATGGAACAGTTATACCCCCTTCAGAATTCCTTGAGATATCCAAGAAGGCAAGATTATACTCTGAAATAGCAAAAAGGGTCATAAAAACATCCTTTGAAAATTTTAAGAATGTAGATAAAGGTTTTTCTATTAATCTGTCTGTAAAAGACATACAGAACAGAGAGATTACCGAGCTGATATTTGAGTATCTCTCCAACAAAAACTACAACCGGAATGTTGTTTTTGAAATATTAGAATCAGAAGGTATAGAAAACTTTCAAGAAGTATCTGGGTTTATAAAGGAAGTTAAAAACTTAGGTGGAAAGATTTCTATAGACGATTTTGGCTCTGGATACTCAAACTTTGAATACATTCTAAAATTAGATGTTGATTACATAAAGATTGATTCTTCACTGATAAAAAATATAGATTCAGACATTTACTCCCAGATTATTGTTGAAACTATTGTGGGTTTCGCCCAGAAGCTTGGTATCCAGACAATAGCAGAGTTCGTTCACAACGAAGATGTTTATGAAACAGTAAAGAGTCTTAGTATAGATTATTCTCAAGGCTATTTCCTTGGAAAGCCAAAACCTTTTGAGCAACTATTTGAGTGACCGCATAGCTTGAATTTTTTTCTCAACATCAATGACAAATTGAGCAGCCTGTGCCCCATTTATAACTCTGTGGTCAAATGTAAAGGTAATTGTTATTACTCCTTCAACAGCTGTTCCTACCGCAGCAATACCACTATGAAACGGTGGAATAACAGCATCAAACTGTTTTATTCCAAACATACCTAAATTAGATATGGAGAATGTTGCTCCCTGTATGTCCTCCACAGAGAGATTTCTGTTTTTTGCTTTTTCTTTTATCTCCTGAAGTTTTTCGTATATCTCTTTTAGGGTTTTATCTTCAACATTTTTTATTGTCGGGTTGAACAGCTCATTATCTACTGCAATGGCTACAGATATGTTTGATGTTGGATAGGTATAAAAACTGTCCTCCTTATAAATAGTTCTTAACTCTGGATAATTATACATAACATCCCCAAATACCTTTATCAGATACGTTGTGAGGGTATAATCTTTTTTTTCAAGCAGGTATTTAACATCAAAGGGATGTGTTATGTGATAAACAGGTATCTGGGTGCTTTTTGACAGATTTTTAATCAGTATTCGCTGAATGTCAGAGGGTGCAGATATTTCAGGGATATTTTTCTCTTTTATATACTTTTCAACAGCTTTTTTATCTATTCTCTCTTTTTTAACAGATTGATAAACCTCTTCTGGCGATAGACCATACCTCTGGAGCAGCTCCAATGCAGACTTTGTGAAAAATCTGCTGTAAAAATAACTTTTAATATCTTTTTCGTGTGCTGGGACAGGTAGTTTTCCTTCTTCCTGAAGTTTTTTAATGTTTACTCCAAGCTGTGCAGCAGTTTTTTTTGCTGATGGAGACGCTGTTCCTTCAGGAAGAGCTTCCTTTTTCTCAGGCTTTTTCTGAGGTATTTTTATCTCTTCTTTTTTTTCTTCCTTTTCGGCCGGCTTTTCCTCTACTTTTTTTGCTGTTATCTGGGCTTTTTCCACCTCTGTTTCTATCACAGCAATGGGAGCTCCTACAGGTAGTTCTTCTCCTTCCTCTGCTAATATTTTTACCAGCACACCTTCCTTCATTGAAGGAACTTCCATCACAGCCTTGTCAGACTCTATCTCCACCAGAGGCTCGTCCTTTTTAACTATCTCTCCCTCTTTTTTCAACCAGCGGACAATCTTTCCTTCTTCCATAGTATCTGTCAGCTGTGGCATCACAACCTTATATTCCATGTTCCCTTCCCCAGTAAACAATTTGCTGAGCTATCTTCTCAGGTGTTGGTATAGACAGAAGCTCTAACTTTCTGTTGTATGGTGTTGGCACATCTTCCCCACATATCCTCAGAGGTGGAGCATCTAAATGGTAAAATAGCTCCTCTGATACTTTTGAAACAACTTCAGCTGCAAAACTACCTGTTTTAGGTTCTTCTGTAACAACAACAAATCTTTTTGTTTTTTTAACAGAATTTGCTATCGTCTCCATATCTAATGGATTCAGTGAATGAAGATTTATAACTTCTACAGACACATTAAGCTCTTTTTCAAAAACAGGAACAGCTTTCAATGTATCGTGTAGCATCTTCAGATAAGAAACAACAGTAATGTCTTTCCCTTCTTTAACAATGTCTGCTCTAAACGGGTCAAAGTTTTCCCTCTTTTTAATTTCCATCTTCATTGGGTAGAGAAGCTCATGCTCCAGAAATATAACCGGGTCATCTAACTCTATGGCCTTTTTAAGGCCGTAATATGCAGCTGTTGCATCAGAAGCAACCATCGTTATCAGGCCAGGAACAGAAGTGAAAAATCTTTCCAAGCTTTGAGAATGCTGGGCTGCAAGCTGTTTTGAGACACCCTGAGGAGTTCTGACAACCATAGGAAGCTCAATTTTTCCACCGCTCATATATCTAAGCTTTGCCATCTGATTTACTATCTGGTCCATAGCAATCAGTATAAAGTTTACTGTCATAATCTCAGCAACAGGTCTGAGTCCTCCTAAAGCCATACCTATAGCATTACCAACAATTGAGTTTTCGGCGATAGGTGTGTCTATAACCCTTTTTTCTCCATATTTTGCATAAAGCCCTTCTGTTACCCTGTAGTTTCCTCCATAAAAACCAACATCTTCCCCTAAAACAACGACTGTTTCATCCTTTTCCATCATCTCGTCTAATGCTCTGTTCAGTGCTTCACGGTACAACATCTGTACATACCTCACAGAAGATATCTGTAAACAGCTCTGAATCTTCAGGCTCAGGAGATTCAAGGGCAAATTTAACAGCTTCTTCTATCTCTTCCTCAACCCTCTCATCTATCTCTTTTACAAAATTCTCATCAAACAGTCCCCTTTTAATGCCTTCTCTTTTTAAAAACTCTACTGGGTCTTTATCGTGAAAAACCTTCAGCTCCCTTGGAGACCTGTAATCTCCCGGGTCTGACATTGAGTGGGGTTCGTATCTGTATGTGAGAAACTCAATGTAATAAGGCTTTCCTTCCCTTTCAATATACTCTTTAGCCCTTGAAACAGCATCATAAACCTGAAAAAAATCCATACCATCAACCCTTTCGGCAGGCATAAACTCTTTTGCCTTTTTGTAAAGCTCTTTCACTGCTGAAGCTCTGTCAATTCTCGTTCCTATTGCATACAGATTATTTTCGTTAACAAACAGGACTGGCAGTTCCCACAGCGCTGCCATATTGAGTGATTCATAGTAATTTCCTGCATTTGTTGCCCCATCTCCAAATGCAACAAGAACCCCTTCTGTATGTCCTAAATACTTCCTTGCGTAAGCAGCACCTACAGCATGGGGTATCTGTGCTCCAACTATTGCATTTCCACCGTAAAAGTTTAGAAGAGGTTCATAAAGGTGCATTGAACCTCCTTTACCCTTTGAAACACCTGTTTTTTTGCCAAAAAGCTCAGCCATCAGACTTTTTGGACTTATTCCCCTTGCAAGTGCCCAGACATGTTCTCTGTAGTGTACAAAGATATCTCCTTTACCAAAAGCCAGCGTTGCTCCAACATGAACAGCCTCTTCACCTATTGCCAGATGGAGAAATCCAGAGATGTTACCTTTCATATATTCCTCTTTTGCCCTTTCCTCAAAAACCCTCCCTAACTTCATAAGATAGTAAGCCCTTTCAACAATTGATTTACCCATCATAAAAACCCTTTTTGTTTTAAAGTTAAAGATTTCTGACTGGAATGGCAAGAAGTTATTTTTTTAAAACTTACCTGCAGGAATATCCTGCTTTGTCTAACGCCTCAAAAAATCTGATGTTCTCCTCCTCTGTCCCTATGGAAACTCTCAGATAATCTTTGAAACCAAAGGCTGGTCTTACTATAACTCCCTGATGAAGAAGTTTTTGATACAGCTCTTGTGCAGTGTGGGCATGAAACATTATGAAGTTTGCAAAGGTGGGAACAAATCTGATATTTCTTTTTTCAAATTCCTCATAAAAAAACTGTTTTCCCTTTTCGTTCTCCTCAACAGAAAACTGAACAAACTGCTGATCTTTCAGAGCTTCCAAAGCAGCAATCTGGGCAAGGGCATTGGTATTAAATGGCTGTCTTACTTTCTCTAAAATCTGAATTATCTCCTTTCTGGCAACCCCATAACCTATTCTCAGTCCTGCAAGACCGTATGCCTTTGAGTATGTTCTGAGGACTATAACATTTTTTTCAGGAATATCTGGATTAACCCTTCTTATGTAATCTATACCGTCTGGGATTCCATGGGGCTTTGCATACTCAAAGTATGCCTCGTCTAAAACTACTATCACATTATCTGGCACGTTTTTTATAAACTCGTTCATTTCTTCCCTTTTGTTAGCAAAACCTGTAGGATTACAGGGATTATCAATGAATATCACTTTTGTTCTTTCCGATATGCTGTCAAGCATCTTTTCAAGACTTCTTGAAAAGTCACACTCAAGGGGAATTTCTCTGTATCTTCCTCCAGATATCTGGGCAATCAGCCTGTAAACGACGAAACTTCCCTCAAAAAAAAGTGCTTCAGAGCCATCAGACAGAAAAACCCTGCCAATCATATCTATTATTTCGTTAGAGCCGTTTCCAAAAATAATCTGGTCAGGGGAAACCTCTAAAAACTGGGACAGAGCCTGCCTCAGGTAGTAAGCTCCACCATCAGGGTATCTGTTTATCTGGGTTGCGTATCTTTCTACAGCTTTCTTTACAGAAAGGGAGCATCCAAATGGATTTTCGTTTGAGGCAAGTTTTATAACTTCCTTTAGCCCAAGCTCCCTCTGGAGCTCAGAAACTGGTTTTCCCGGCTGATAAGTCTGAACTTTTTTTAAATATTCAGGATATTTAATCTCCATATCTGCCGTCCATAAATGATTTATCAAATACTGATACCTTTATCGTTTCTCCATCTTTAATCTCAGTGACTCCAACATCCACAATACCAAATCCGTGGGCATAAACCATACCTGTCAGTATGTTTGAACCCTGTTTTCCAAAAGGCTGAGCCACAAAGCCGTCATCTGTGAGAGATAGGGAAACCCTTATAAATTCAACCCTTTCACCTTTTTTCCTTTTATATCCCCCTTTCAGCTTTGCATTTATAACCGGATTAAACACCTTTTCTTCTCCAGACATCTTTCTGATTGCTGGCTTTACCATATTTTCAAAAACAACCATTGCAGCAACAGGATTGCCAGGAATTCCAAAAAACAGTTTCTCCTTCTCTCTACCCCAGACGCCAAAAGCAACTGGTTTTCCCGGCTTTTGCTTTACCTTCCAGAACAGTATCTCAACCCCCAAAACTTTTACCACAAAATCTTTTACAAGGTCATACTCTCCTACAGACACTCCTCCTGTTGTGAGGAGGATATCACAGCTTTTTGCATACTCTAACTTTTTTTGTATATCTTCTGGGTTATCCTTTGCAAAACCTATAACAACTGGTTCTCCTCCTGCTTCTAAAACCTGTGAATACAGGGAGTATGTGTTTGACGTTCTTATCTGGGAGAGTTTTTCAACAGGCTCTCCAACATCTAAAATTTCGTCCCCTGTTGTTAAAATTGCCACCCTCGGCTTTTGATAAACATACACAGTAGGTTTATTAACAGAAGAGAGTATTCCTATCTCTGCTGGTCTGAGTTTCTTTCCCTTTTTTATCAGAAGGTCTCCTTTCCTGTAATCTCCTCCCTGAGGTCTGATGTTTGAACCTTTTGGAAGTTCCTGAAATATGAAGACTTTGTTATCCTCAACCTTTGTAAGTTCTTTCTGGACAACTGTGTCTGCCCCTTCTGGTATAAGACCTCCTGTGTATATGTATGCTGCAGTTTTTGGTTCAACCTTAACAAGCTCCCCGCCTGCTTTAGACTCTGCTATTATCTCCAGTATGGCAGGATTTTCTTCAGAAGCCCCTTTTATATCCTCATATCTGACAGCAAATCCGTCCATTCCGCTGTTGTCAGCCGGTGGATTGTCCCTGTCTGCGTGTATATCTTCTGCAAGAACTCTTCCTAAAGCTCTATCTAAAAAAACCTTCTCCAAACCTAAAGTTTTTGTGCTGTTTAATATTATTTCAACTGCTTTGCTGTACTCAATCATTCCTTTTCTCCTTTAAATCATTTCCTGTAGTGGCTTGACAGAAAGCTGTCTATTTTTAAAGGAGTTTATTGCTTCCACTGCCGCCTGTGCTGCCCTTACTGTTGTAAAATATGGTATCTTATGCTCCACAGCAGCTCTCCTTATAAAGTATGCATCTGAACGCTCCCTCTTTCCAGATGGAGTGTTTATAACCATATGTATCTCTCCATTTCTTATTCTGTCAACAACGTTAGGTCTTTCCTCAGACAGTTTACTTACCCTTACAGAAGGCACGTCGCTGTTTTCAAAAAATCTGTGGGTTCCTGAGGTTGCATATATGGTAAATCCAAGTTCTACAAGTTTTTTAGCAACAGTCAGCACTGAAGGTTTATCCCTATCAGCCACAGATATAAAAACATTTCCCTTTTCTGGAAGAACAGAGCCTGCTGCAGCCTGAGATTTATAAAATGCCATTCCAAAGTCTTCATCTATACCCATAACTTCTCCTGTTGACTTCATTTCAGGTCCCAGCAGTGGGTCAACTTCAGGAAATCTGTTCCACGGGAACACAACTTCTTTTATTGAGTATCTGCTGAATGACCTATCCCTGAAGTCTGTTGCTGGGTGGGCTTCTTTTATAGAAAATACTTCTGGGACTATATCTCTCAGTTTTCTGCCTACAATTACTTTAGAGGCTATCTTTGCAAGGGGATATCCTACAGCTTTACTGACAAAAGGCACTGTCCTTGAGGCTCTGGGATTAACCTCTATTACATAAATCTGATTATCTTTTACTGCATACTGGACGTTCATCAGTCCTTTAACATTAAGTGCCTTTGCAAGCTCTCTTGTTTGCCTCTTTACTTCATACATTATCTCATCACTGAGTGTGTAAGGAGGAATACATGTAGCACTGTCCCCTGAGTGTATTCCTGCTTCTTCAATATGCTCCATCACAGCTCCAACCAGAACATCTTCCCCATCACTCACAGCATCAACATCAAGCTCTATAGCATCCTCTAAAAATCTATCAATAAGAAGAGGTTTGTCTTCTGTAACCAAAACAGCCTCTTCTATATACTGTAAAAGCTCTGCTGTGTCGTAAACAAGTCTCATTGCCCGACCACCTAACACATAAGAGGGTCTGACCAAAACAGGATATCCTATCTTTTCTGCCATCAGAACAGCTTCCTCTTTTGAACGGGCTATTCCGCTCTCTGGTTGCTTCAGACCAAGTCTTATTATAAGCTCCCTGAATCTTTCCCTGTCTTCTGCAATATCTATACTTTCTGGAGAAGTTCCCAGTATTTTGACCCCTGCATTTTGAAGAGGAACAGCAAGCTTTAGCGGTGTTTGACCACCAAACTGAACAACAACACCATCAGGTTTTTCACTCTCTATTATGTTCAGCACATCTTCATAAACTATTGGCTCAAAAAACAGCTTATCTGATGTGTCGTAATCTGTTGATACAGTTTCTGGATTACAGTTAACCATAACTGCCTCATATCCTTCTTCCTTCAGTGCCCACACACAGTGAACACAGGCATAATCAAACTCTATACCCTGTCCTATTCTGTTTGGACCACTACCTAAAATAATAATTTTTCCTTTTTTCATACTGCCTCCTAACTGATAAATAGTCTTATACCAGCAATACCGTATACGCCTGTTTTCAGAACATCAGGTATCTTCTCCTCTGTTATACCTCCAAGGGCATAGACAGGAATACTGACTTTCTCCACTACCTGTGAAAGAGCTTCAAGACCAACAGGCTTTCCTTTCTCAGGCGTTTCAAATATTGGGGAAAACGTTATGTAGTCTGCCCCCTCTTTTTCTGCCTTTAAGGCTTCCTCTATGCTGTGGCAGGATTTTCCCACAATAAGCTCAGGGAATTTGTGTTTTACAGCCTCCACTGGAATACTTTTTGAAGGCAGATGAACACCGTTTGCTCCTACAATTACTGCAACATCAACCCGGTCATTTATAAAAAAAGAAGCATCATAACCTGTTAATAAATCTTTTAGCTCAGTGGCCAACCTGAACAGCTGGTCAGGAGTGAGGTCTTTCTCCCTCAGCTGGAACATTCTGATGCCTCTGTCGAGCATCTTTTTAATCTGAATCTCAAATGGATGTTTGAACTGCTTTCTATCTGTGATGGCATAATACTTTTTCAGAAACTGTTTCATTCCCCACCTTTATCAAGATAAAGGATTAAACCAAAAGCTACAGCAGCAAGGATAACCATACCTATTATTATTACAGGAAACCAGAAACCGGGATCCATAGAAAACCTCCTGTAAATATGCTGATATAATATTTTAAAATAAAGATTGGGGTAAATCTATGATACCTGAAGAGCTGCTCAAAATACTTGCCTGTCCCAAATGCAGAGGTGAACTGCTTTATCTTAAGGACTGTTTCGTGTGTGAACACTGCATGCTGAAGTTTAACATTATTGATGATATACCAGACTTTCTGATTGATGATGCAGAAAAAATAACACAGGAGCAGATAAAAAAACTGAAAAATGAAAGAAAAGATTAGCACCTTTCTTAAAGCTGTAGCAGTAATAATCATATTATTTCTCCCTGTATATCTCATATCACCACAGACTACCAGCGATAAAACTGGAGTTATCGTAAAAGTAAACCCTGAAGAGTTTAGACCTGAAATAGGAGTGGAAGGGGGCGTGCTAAAAAGAGCCTTGGCAGGGGACGCCAAAACTTTCAATCCTGTAATGGCTCAGGAAACAACATCAACAGCTGTGATAGGAGCGCTGTTTAACGGTCTGACAAAAACAAATCCAAAAACATTACTCCCAGAGCCAGACCTTGCTGAGAGATGGGAGAGAGACAAAACAGGAACCGTATGGATATTTCACCTGAGAAAAGATGCAAAATGGTTTGATGGAAAACCTGTTACTGCTGATGACGTTGTTTTCACTTACAACGAGATATACTACAATCCTGACATACCTTCTTCTGTGAAGGACATGCTTTTTATAGAAGGTAAGAAATTTATTGTAAAAAAGATAGACAGATACACTGTAGAGTTTAAAATTCCCAAGCCTTTTGCACCCTTTATACAGGCTGTTGGTCAGCCGATACTCCCCAGGCACATCTTAGAGCCGTATGTTAAAAATAAAACATTTCCGTCAGCATGGGGAATAAATACCCCCCCAGAAAAACTTATTGGAACAGGACCTTACAGACTTGTAAAGTATGTTGTTGGACAGTATGCTGAATATGAGAGAAACCCATACTACTGGGAAAAAGACAGTAAGGGACAGAAAATTCCTTACATAACGAAAGTAAAAGCCCAGATTATTGGCGACCCTGATGTTAGACTGATAAAGTTTATATCTGGAGAGATTGATTACTACGGGGTCAGACCAACAGACCTTCCAGAACTGCTTCCAAAGGCAAAGGAAAAAGATTTTACTATCTACAACCTTGGAGCAACCCCTTCTACACTGTTTGTTGTGTTCAATCAAAATCCAAAAGCCCCAATTCCAAAATACAAGCTAAAATGGTTTAGAAACAAAAAGTTCAGACAGGCAATATCATATGCCGTTGACAGAAAAGGAATAATAAACATAGCTTACAATGGTCTTGCCTATCCAATATACACAGCAGTAACCCCTGCAAACAGAAGACTTTTTGATGAGGATTACTACCCTAAATATCCATTTAATCTAAAAAAGGCAAAACAGCTCCTCCTTGAGATAGGTTTTAAGGAAGGGGAAGATGGATATCTTTATGACAGGGAAGGACACAAACTTCAGTTTACACTGATAACAAACTCTGGAAACAAGGAAAGGGAGACAATAGGAAACATACTGAAAGACGACCTGAGGAAAATAGGCATAGAGGTTAACTTCCAGTCAATAGACTTTAATAATTTAGTAACAAGACTGATGTCAAATTATGACTGGGAAGCAGTGATAATTGGACTTACTGGAAGTATGGACCCATACTTTGGACAGAACGTCTGGCTTTCATCTGGACATCTGCACATGTGGTATCCAAACCAGAAAAAACCATCTACCCAGTGGGAAGCTGAAGTTGACAGTCTGTTCCAGCAGGCAGCAGTGGAGCTAAATCAGAAAAAAAGGGATAACTTATACAAAAAAGCATTCAAAATAATAGGAGAACAGCAACCTATGATTTTTATAGCTGCTCCTGAAGAGCTTTTAGCTGTTAAAAATTATCTCAAAAATGTTTTCCCTACCGTATGGGGATGGTATAAAAGCGAATACGTTTACATAAAAAAGTAACCCCCTCTCCTGAAAAAGCACCGGCCCTTATTTTTTAACCTTTACATTGCTTGTATCTAAAGAAAGTATAAGTTTTACTATTTTTTCTGCTTCTTCAACAGGAATAGACCTCTGTCTTGGCATATATATAGCTTTTGGTTTCACACCATACTTTTCTGGTCCTATCTTCTGCCATTTTGCGAAACTTGCCCCTTTTATGCTCTGGACAAGTTGTTTAACGGCATCAGGTTTTCCCTGATATTCCTTTGCAATTATCCTGTAAGGAATTGAGTTTTTAGGTTTGTCAATGTCGTGACAGGTTAAACAGCCATATTTCTTTGCAATTTTTATTATCTGCTTTTCTATTTCCTTCTGGCTCTGACCTGCCGGTGCTGAAATAGAAAATAGTAAGGCCGCTCCTAAAAGACCTAAAAATAGTTTTCTCATAACTGACTACCCCTCCATTAAAATTTGTTCCATTTTAAATTTAAAAATAGAGGGATAGTTATGCACTAATCATAATCAAATATTGATAATAATCAATTCATAACTTATACTACAAAATTTCTTTTAAACTATTGATGACAAAATCTGGATTAAAGGATAAAGCTTTTTCTACTTTACCAAAACCATAAGTTACTAAAACAGCTTTTACCCCAGCATCTTTGGCAGCTTGTATGTCCACCTCGCTATCTCCAATCATTACTGCTTTTTGAGGTGATGAATCAAGCTGTTTTAAAGCAAACAAAACAGGTTCTTTATCTGGTTTTTTTGAGCCTGTAGTATCTCCACCTACAATAGCGTCAATTAGATGAGCTATACCTGTTTTTTGGATAATCAGTTTAGAAATATCCTGATACTTATTTGTTACAATTGCTAACTTTTTACCTTCTTCTTTTAGAGATTGCAATGTTTCATAAACATATGGATAAAGGGTTGTATGAACAACTGGATTAGAAAAATAATGTTCTCTAAATAGTTTTACCCCTTTTTCTATTAGCTCTTTATCATTTGTCTTCAAAACACCTTCTATTAACTTTTTTCCACCATATCCCACATGTTTTATAATGTCTTCTTCTGGAAGGGTTGAAAAACCAAGCTCTGTCAGAGCATAGTTTACCGCTACAGCAATATCTTTAGAGGAATCAATCAACGTTCCATCAAGGTCAAATAGAAAAGTATCTTTATTTTTTATCTCAGCTTGAATTCTTGATATTTTTCCAGCACCTTGTCTATCCATCTTTTTTCTTTTTTCCTTACTTTGATATCCCTGTCCACAATAATGTAAATTTCGTCTCCCTCTTTTACAAGGCCAAGGTCTTCTCTGGCTTTTTTTTCTATAAAAAACATGTCTGTTTTTAGGTAGTTTATTTTTTCTTTTAGTTTTGTATTTTCTTCAGTAAGTTGTTTGATTTCCTGTTTGAGGTTCTCTCTGTAGTGTTCTTTTTGTATCAGTTTAAATATGTTTTTTTCTCCTAAAAATATGTAAAAGACAAAATAAGAGAAAATCAAAATAGAAGACAGGAGGAGGATAAAGTCCACCTCCAAAAATTTTTTCAGTTTATCTGATAAACCTTGCAAAAACCTCTTTTCCTTTAAATAATGCATTATCTCCTAATTCTTCCTCTATTCTTATCAGCTGGTTATATTTAGCTATTCTGTCTGTCCTTGAAGCTGAGCCTGTCTTTATCTGTCCAGCGTTTACTCCAACAGCAAGGTCAGCAATAAACGTGTCCTCTGTCTCCCCTGACCTGTGGGATATAACATTTGTATAACTTGCCGTTTTTGCCAGCTCTATTGCATCTAACGTTTCGGTCAGAGAGCCTATCTGGTTTAGTTTTATTAGCACGGAGTTTGCAATATTCTCTTCAATTCCCTTCTTTATAAGTTTTGGATTTGTTGTAAACAGGTCATCTCCAACAAGCTGAATCTTGTTTCCTAAAGCCTGCGTTAGCTTTTTCCATCCTTCTATGTCATCCTCTGCCATACCATCTTCAAGGGATATCAGGGGATATGTCCCCTCTATCTCCTCATACAACACAACCATATCGTCTGCTGACAGCTCTTCTCCTTCAAATCTGTAAATTCCCTTTTCCTTATCATAAAACTCGGTAGATGCAGCATCTATGGCAAGTAAGACATCTTCTCCTGGCTCGTATCCTGCCTTTTCTATCGCAAGCATCAAAATATCTAAAGCTTCCTTTGTAGATTTTAGATTTGGGGCAAATCCCCCTTCATCACCAACGTTTGTTGAATGCCCCTTATCTTTTAAAACCTGCTTTAATGTGTGAAAAATCTCCACTCCACATCTGAGGGCTTCTTTGAAAGAATCTCCATAAACAGGAACTATCATAAACTCCTGAAAATCTAAGTTGTTGTCAGCATGAACACCGCCATTGATAACATTCATCAGTGGAACAGGGAGAACTTTTGCGTTTGTCCCTCCTATGTATCTGTAAAGGGGAATGTCTAACTCTACAGCTGATGCCCTTGCAACAGCAAGTGAAACAGCCAGGATAGCATTTGCCCCAAGGTTTGACTTGTTTTCTGTTCCGTCAAGCTCTATCATTACCTTATCTATTTCTACCTGCTCTGTTGATTCCAATCCTATAACAGCATCAGCTATTTTTGTGTTTATGTTTTCAACAGCTTTCAGCACCCCTTTTCCTTTAAATCTTTTTTTATCTCCATCTCTCAGCTCAACAGCCTCTGTTTCTCCTGTTGATGCACCACTGGGAACAATAGCCGAAGCTACAGCTCCACTTTCTAAAAATACCTGTGCTTCAACAGTAGGATTTCCCCTTGAATCTAAAACTTCTCTACCTATAACATCAACAATAATAGACATTCAGACAACCTCCTTTTATAATCTGTGATATGCTGCTATAGCTGCTGCAATAACAGTCGCTAAATCTTCAGGGTCTCCCCCTTCAGGTTTTAGTCTGAATTTAGGCAGTTTTTTATCTATGTAACCTGTATCAAATTTGCCTGACATAAAGTCTTTATCTCTAACAATCTGTCTCAAAAGTGGGAGGTTTGTCGGAACACCTCTTACCTGAAACTCTTCAAGTGCTCTTTTTGCCCTGTTTACTGTCTGTTCCCATGTTAATGCCCATACGGTAAGTTTTGCAATCATAGAGTCGTAATAAGGTGGAATTATGTAATCTTTATAAACTGCTGCGTCTATTCTTACTCCGGGACCGCCGGGAGAGTAATAAGAAGTTATCCTTCCGGGAGAAGGTGCAAATCCTTTCTTAGGGTCTTCTGCATTGATTCTAAACTCTATAGCATAGCCTCTGAACTTTATGTCCTCCTGCAGAAATGGAAGTTTTTCTCCTTCTGCAATCTGTATCATTCTCTGAACAATATCAACACCTGTAACTGTTTCTGTTACAGTGTGTTCAACCTGAAGTCTTGTGTTCATCTCTATAAAGTAAAAGTTATCATCTTCGTCTACCAAAAACTCAAGTGTTCCAACATTCTCATATCCAAGCTTAAACATAGATTTTACTGCAACCCTGTAAAGCTCCCTTCTTACCTCTTCATTAAGTCTTGGAGAAGGAGCTATCTCTATAACTTTCTGGTGTCTTCTCTGTATAGAACAGTCTCTCTCTCCAAGATGTATAACATTTCCGTATTTATCTGCCATTATCTGTATCTCTATATGACGGGGATTTTTTACATATTTTTCAATAAACACGTCTCCCCTGCCAAAAAATTTCTCTGCTTCGCTGGTGGCAGACCTGAACAGCTCTTCAAAATCAGACTCTTTTTCAACAATTCTCATCCCCCTTCCACCACCGCCATATGCAGCTTTTATTATCACTGGAAAGCCTATATCTTTTGCTACTTTTTTTGCTTCATTTATATCAGTAATAGGTTCATCCGTCCCGGGCAGGACAGGAACTCCCACCTCTCTCATTGCAACCTTAGATTTTATCTTGTCTCCAAACAGCTCTATATGGTCAGGTTTTGGTCCAATAAATATAATTCCCCTTTTTTCACAGTATCTTGCAAAGTCTGCATTCTCTGACAAAAATCCATAACCGGGATGAATCGCATCACACTTTGTCTGTCTTGCAAGGTCAACAATTTTGTAAAAGTTAAGATATGCTTTTATTGGGTCTCCAGATATCATATAGGCTTCGTCGGCTTTTTTTACCCATATTCCGTTGTGGTCTGCCTCTGAGTATATGGCAACTGTTCTTATTCCAAGCTCTTTACAGGCTCTTATTATACGGGTTGCAACTTCTCCTCTGTTTGCAACGAGAACCTTTTTGATTTTCTTCTTTCTCATAACTGTTCTCCTAATCAACAACAATGGTTTCCTGATTTTCTATAAACGCCTCGTGCAGTGCCCTTACTGCAAGCTCTGCGTATTTCTCATCTATCAGGCAGGATATTTTTATCTCTGAGGTGGATATAGCATATATGTTTATTCCTTCCCTGTATAGAACCTCAAACATTTTCCCGGCTGTTCCTGCATGGGTTTTCATTCCAAGTCCAACAACAGATATTTTTGCTATTCTGTCGTTTCTCTCAACACCTGATGCTCCCACTTCCTGAGCTACTTCTCTGGCTATCTCTTCTGCAAAGTCAGCATCAACTTTATTCACTGTAAAGGATATGTCTGTGTATCCTTCGTGAGAGACATTCTGAACAATCATATCAACAACAATGTTGTTATCCCCTAATGCTTTAAACAGTTTTGCTGCTATTCCCGGTTTGTCTGGAACTTTTACTACTGTTATTTTAGACTCTTTAAGCTCGTGGCTTATTCCTCTTACTGCTACCCTTTCCATCTCTTCATTTTCCTCCACTATCCATGTTCCATCCTCATCAATAAATGAGGACTTTACATGTATTTTTACGCCGTATTTGGCTGCAAACTCTACAGACCTTATCTGCATCACTTTAGAACCTAATGATGCCATCTCCATCATCTCTTCATAGGAGATGACAGGTATCTTGCGGGCATTCTCAACTATACGGGGGTCTGCTGTAAACACCCCTGTAACGTCTGTATATATCTCACACACGTCAGCTTTCAGTGCTGCAGCAAGTGCAACTGCTGTGGTATCAGAGCCTCCTCTTCCCAGTGTGGTTATATCGCCGTAATCGTTTACCCCCTGAAATCCTGCAACAATAACAACCTTTCCCCTTTCAAGCTCTGACATTATTCTGTGGGTATCTATCCTCTTTATCCTTGCTTTCGTATAGGCTGTGTCTGTATATATGGGAACCTGCCATCCTGTCAGACTTACTGCATCTATCCCTATCTCTTTCAGTGCAAGTGCCAGCAGACCAATGGCAACCTGCTCTCCTGTTGAAACAACCATATCCTGTTCCCGGGGGTCTGGTCTGGAGGATATCTCTCTTGTCAGACCTAACAGTCTGTCTGTTTCTCCTGCCATTGCAGAGGAAACAACAACAACTTTATTTCCTTCTTCAACTGCCTTTTTTACCTTTTTTGCCACATTTTTAATTCTTTCTACTGTTCCTACAGACGTTCCACCAAATTTCTGCACTACAAGGGGCAATTAATCTTCCTCCTGATTAAAAAAATCAATTTTTCCAACTCTAATTATACCATTTAGGGCATTTGTAACAAAAATCAGGTCTGCATTTTTTATATCTTTTAGATAAAATCTTCCCTCAACAACAGTGAATCCTTCTTTCCTTGCCTCTTGCAAAACAGCTTCTCTTGTTATTCCCGGAAGCAAACCACAGTCAACAGAAGGAGTATACATAAACCTTCCTTTCACCCAGAATATGTTTGCTGTTGTTGTCTCTGTAATCTCTCCATTTTCGTTAAGAAACAGGGCATCGTCATAACCCCTTTCTTTTGCATACCTGTTTGCTATAAGCTTCTCTGCAAAGTTTGTCGTTTTTACTTTTAGCAGTGGATTACTGCTGTGAACCCTAAAAGGAGCAACTGTCAGGCTTATTTTTCTGTTTTTTCTTTCTTTGAATGGCCTAACGACAGTAATAAGATTGCTTTTATAAGGGATTAAGGGAAAATCAAAATTACCCTCAGAAACCAAAATAGTTTTTACATAAAGGTCTGTGCTTTCACACTGGGAAACAGTTTTTTCAATGTAGTATAGGAAATCTTCTTTTGAAATCTGGGGAATGTTTAAAAGTTTTGCTCCCCTGTTTAATCTCTCATAATGTTTCTCTATTCTATCTGGAAGCTTTCCATTAAAACGGAACGTTTCAAATACACCTTCCCCATACATCAGTGTCCTTAAAAACTGTTTACCTTCAAACCTTTCCCCATTAATTGTTATTATTTCTCTCATTTTTACCACCCCTTGTATATTAAATATCTTTTTTCAAAACCTGAGTAATCTCCGTGAATAGCCCTGTATACATACTTCAGTAAAATGGCAAATCGTGATTCACTGCCCCTTTTATAAAGATATCCTTCCCACAGAACCTGTGCACCGTCTATCTGCCTGTAAGTTTTTTCTGTAGTAAGGGCTAAAACTGGCTTTTTCTGAGAAATCTTAACGATTTCTTTTGCCGGAACATCTCTAAAAACCTTCCTCTGAGCGTAAAAGGGCATGTTGTGCCAGAACCAGCTTTCTATTATTAATGGTATATTTTTCTCTGGAACGTTATCGTTTATTGCTATTCCAATTCTGTCATAAGGGCGGAACCTCTCCACAACTGGAAGAACAGAAACAGTAAACACAAAAAACAGCACTAACATTGCTATAAAGGGGAGTATCTTCAGCTCTCTATAACGGAGCAAAAATGCAAAAGGAAAAACAGCAGCTATGTAGTATAGATAATCAAGTTTAAACAGATACACCATTCCTCCCACAACAAAAGAAGAGACAAGCACAGGCACGAAAAGAGAGCTATAATAAAAAATCCTGTCTATCAGCTTTTTCGGTGAAAGATTAACAAGGTAGTAAGCAACAATCAGCGACATTGCTCCATGTGCCTGAATAATGTAAACAGGAATCTTTCCCTTTGCTATGGTAAAGATAATCAGCATCACACCAAACCATACAGCAGGGAATAGAAGCTCCTTTTTCCTGTCTATAATCCCCCTAACGGCAGCATAGTAAAAAAACAGTGCATAGGGCAAAAATCCCCACAGGATAACAACAGGATAGAAAAAAAGGTCAGATAGTCCCTGAGACTTTTTTCCTACTGCTCTTTTTACTGTCTCTTCCAGCGTCGTTTCAATAAATGAGCTGCCAAACTTCAGATACATATACAGATACCAGCTGAAACCGACAACAACCACTAAAGGCAGTCCAATCTCCAACCTTAAAAACCTGATGTCTTTCCATACCTGAGGCCATCTGAACCTGTTTTCAATCAAAACATAAAAAATCACTATTCCACCGATTACTGCTATATACGGAAAGCCCTTTGTCAAAACAGTAAGCCCTAAAGATAAATACGACAGGAGAATATACACAAAATTCTTTCTCCTGTATCCTACAATAAAAAAATATAGAGTCAATGTAAAAAAGAACGTGAGGGGAACCTCAGGAGAAGCATAACGGGAATTTATAACAAACTGAAAGCTGAAAGCCATCACAGCAGCTGATACTAATGCTACCTTTCTGCCGTAAAGCTCTTTCCCTATTAGATATACCAGCAGATTAGAACCTAAAGCTGTCAGAACAATAGGCAGCCTTGTTGCAAACTCATTAACACCGAAAATCAGATAAGAAAATGCAACAAGCCAGTATGTCATAGGAGGTTTGTTAAATCTTGGCTCATAGTTGTAATAAATATCAAGGAAGTTTCCATTCTGGAGCATCTCCCTCGCAGCTTCAGCGTAAAAAGCCTCGTTTGGTATCCATATATCGTTAAGCCATATGTTCCAGAAATAAACAAAAACTGTGAAAAAAAGCATAAGAGATAAAAACCATCTGTCTTCAACAAGTTTATCAAATCTGCTTTTTTCCATAATCTCCCTTTAGATGAAATGTTGGTTAGAATATTCTAATATATTTGTCTTCAGCAATGCTCAGTTTGGAGGTTATGGTTTGGAGATATACCTGCCAGTTGCAGACGTTTCTGTTAATGTATTTGTTTTAATAACCCTTGGTCTTGTTGTAGGATTTTTCTCCGGTATGCTTGGAATAGGTGGAGGTATTATTCTCAATCCCACTTTGATAAAGTTAGGTATTCCTCCAATAGTTACAGTAGGAACATCTGTTGCCCAGATGGTAGGTGCAACAGTATCAGGATTTTTAGCCCATCTGAGACTCAAAAATATTGATTTAAAACTTGGAGCTGTTCTTATAATTTCTGGATTTGTTGGTGGAGCTTTTGGGGTTTTCCTGACAAAAATATTAGAAGAGGCTGGTCATTTCAGAACATTCGTTCTCTCTTTTTATGCTTTTTATCTTGCCTTTACAGGAATTACAATGTTTATAGACCTGATTAAAAAAGAAAAACCAGAAAAAGAAAAAAGCAGATTTAAACAGTTTATAGATTTGCTCCCATTCAAGTATAGATTTGATTTTGGACATTTTTCTGTCTTAATACCTGTTTTTATTGGGCTGATATCTGGATTTTTAGCAGCTGTTATGGGTGTAGGGGGTGGATTTGTGGTAATCCCTGCCCTTATGTATTTAGCAGGGCTTCCTGTTAATAGAGCTGTTGGTATGAGTCTATTTCAGATGATTTTTATAACAGCATTTTTGACATACTTCCACGGGACTGTAAATCACGGGGTTGATGTTATCCTCGCCCTCATTCTTATGGCTGGTTCTTCTTTTGGGGCTGTTTTTGGCTCTGCAGTAGGTCAGAGAATAAACAAAAACATAACAAAGCTGATAATGGCTTCCCTTGTATCTACTGTATCAGTTCTCAGCTTTTATCAGCTGTTCTTTGAAAAAGAGAAAGCAAAAGAAGGGATAAAACAGGTTCACAACTTTATTTCAGATTTTGCCTTCAATCATCCCCAGATATACTCCATATCTGTAATTATTGTAAGTTTAATTGCAGGGACTATAATAAGTATGATTGCACACAGAATAAAACTGAGAGTTGAGATATTTATAGAAAAAAGGAGAGAGAAAAAACTTGAAAATAGGGTGGATTGATTATCTTAATACGATGCCCTTTGACTTTGAGCTGACAGGTGTAAAACCTGATATTAATTACACACTAATCAAAGGTGTCCCTTCACAGATAAATACTCTCTTTTCACAAAAAAAAGTTGACATTGGATTTATATCTTCTGCCCACTACATGGAAAATTTTAATCAGTATCTCATATTTCCAGAGCTTTCTATATCTTCCTACAACAAAGTTAAGTCTGTTATTATTCTGTCTGACAGTCCGCTAAAAGAGATAGATACCATATACCTGACAGGAGAATCAAAAACATCCCGCTATCTTACAAAGGTTATATTTGAGAAATTTTTTGGCAAAGTTCCAGATTACAGAGAGCTAAACGGCAGTATAGAAGAAAAAAAGGCAGTCCTCCTCATAGGAGACAGTGCAATAAAATATGCAGATGCCAAAAAATATCGCTACGACCTTTCCCAGATATGGGCTGAAAAAACCGGGCTCCCCTTTGTTTTTGCCCTCTGGTGCGTCCACAGGGATTACTATGAAAGACATATCTCAGAAACAGTAAAACTGTGGAAAGCCCTTAAGGACTCAAAGGAAATATTTTTCAAAGAAATTGATAGATTCCTCACTGACAGCAGAAAAATAGAGTATCTGAAAAATCTTGATTACTGTCTTACACAGGAGCATATTGAAAGCCTGAAGCTTTTTGGCAGTTATCTGAAGGAACTGGGCATTTTAAAGGAAGAGCCACAGTTTCATTTTGTAGAGGTGAAAGATGAACTGGGTCAGATTTGAAGGAAGAAGGGTATATCCATCAAAAGTGATATGTGTAGGAAGAAACTACCACAGACATATCAAAGAGCTGAATAACAAAAATCCTGAAGAGATTGTCCTGTTTATAAAACCTAACAGCAGTGTAACAACTCAGCTAATAAAACCTGATAAAAGGTGTAGATACGAAGGAGAGATATCATTTTTACTGAAAGATGGAAACATATGTGGAGTAGGTTTTGGTATAGACCTGACGCTGATAGATGAACAAAACAGACTGAAATCAAAGGGTCTGCCGTGGGAAAAAGCAAAGGCATTTGACAGCTCTGCTGTTTTCTCAGATTTTACACAGATAACTGTAGAAGATGTTCCAAATCTAAAGATGGAGCTTTACATCAACGGAGAACTGATTCAAAAAGGCTCTGTGAAAGAGATGATTTATTCTCCAGAAGAAATCCTTCAGGAAGTTAAAAATTACTTCAGTATCTATGATTATGACATACTGATGTGCGGAACTCCTGAAGGCGTTGGTCAGTTTGAAAAAGGGGATATATTTACAGGAAGGATAATCTTACATAACAGGATTTTGATTGAGAAAAGATGGACAGCAGAATAAAAACAGCAGACGGAACGGAAACCTTTTTAAATCCAGAGTATAACGAAGCATACCACAGCACAAAGGCAGGAGCATACACAGAAAGCCTCCATAAGTTTGTCCTTCCCTGCCAGATTGACAGGCTATCAAGAGAAAATGACAGTATTTATATATTAGATGTAGGATTTGGTCTTGGATATAACATTGCCGTTGCTGTAGAAACAGCTGTAAAAAATAATCCTGATATTTTCCTAAAAATACTCTCTGTGGAAAAAGATAAAAAAGTTTTTGACAGGATAAAACAGCTGAATCTTCCTGAAAATTTAAAGGGTATATACACAGAAATTCTATCAGGAAAGTTTGAAGAAAATAGATACACAGCAAAGGGGAAAAATTTCCACCTGACAGTTTTTTTTGGAGACGCAAGGAAACTGCTGAAAAAGATAACAGGCAGATTTGATGCAGTATTTTATGACCCATTCTCCCCAAAGGTAAACACAGAGATGTGGACAGTAAACATGTTCAAAACAGTAAAAAATCTGATGAAAGAAGAAGCTGTCCTTGCCACCTACAGTGCATCTCTTGCTGTGAGGAAAGGTCTCATAGAGGCTGGTTTTAAGATTGGTCTCGTTGAGCCTGTAGGCAGGAAAAGCCACTCCACTGTTGCCACCATAAAGGGAGAGATTCCACCTCTGACAGAAAAGGAAAAAAACAGACTGAAAAACTCCCCCTATGCCGTTCCTTACTGGGATAACGAGGATATGACACTTCCACCAGAGATAATAAAAGCAAATTTTGAAAAAGAGGTGGAGAAAAACCTCACAGCTTTAAAAAGTTCCTGACGCTGTTGAAAAAAGGTATCTGCTGTTTATAATCTAAGTATGTCCAGATAAACGGCTGAAAAGAGCCGTGATGATAAAACAGCTCCAGCTCAGCATAAACACCATCTCCTAAATATATCCTGTTCCCCCTGTATTTTTTAGTTGACACAACAAGCTGGTCTGGGTCTATGTAAAAGGGGTCTATGTTCACTGTTCTGCTTCCGTTTATCCTGAAACTGTCTTCTATCTCCATACACAGCTTTTTTATACCTTTAATTTCTGATTTATCTATCACTCTGTCTGTTATGATGAATCTTTTAAGCAGAGGAAATCCCATCTCTCTCTGATAGTATTTAGAAACAGGAGGATTAAAAATCTCTGACTGGCTTAAAATACTGCCGTATTCAGACAGCAGATTTTCTTTAGCCTTAAGGAGAAACTCCTCCTCCCTCCACATCAGAGCAAATCCTAAAAATGCCCTATCAGTGTTTTTTCTCACCTTTTGCCATTCTTATTGCATGCTTCAAAAGTGGTGCAACAAGCCTTATGTTGTCCTTCACTCCTCCTGTTGAACCGGGAAGATTAACAACCACAGTAGCATCTCCAAGAATACCGCACACGCCTCTGGAAAGGAGAGATTTTGGTGTAAACTTTATACCAACAATTCTCATTGCCTCAGAAAAGCCTATCATCTCTTTTCTGATTACCTCTTTTGTTGCCTCTGGTGTTACATCTCTCTTGCTAAAACCTGTTCCACCTGTGGTAAATATAACATCTACCTTATCTGTCAGATTTTTCAGCTCCTGAACAATCATATCTTTATCGTCTGGGAGGACTTTGTAATGGACAACCTCTCCTCCAAACTCATTCTGGATTATGTCTATAGCAGTTTTTCCGCTTCTGTCTTCTGCCTCTCCCCTGTAGCAGGTGTCACTGAGGGTTATCACAGCACATTTTAAACCTTCAAGGTCTTCTGCCCAGTCAGACTTCCCTCCCCTTTTTGAAAGGAGTTTTATATCAGATATAACCATATTTTTATCAAAGGCTTTCAGCATGTCGTAAACATTAAGAAGTGCTGCAGAAACAGCCGTCAGAGCTTCCATCTCAACTCCTGTCCGGCCTACACACTTAACCTCCGCTGTCACATATACACCATCTTCCTGCAGCTGTGTATCAACAACAACATGGTCTATCATTATGTTGTGGCAGAAAGGTAGAATGTCAGCAGTTCTCTTTGTTCCTAAAAGACCTGCCATCTGAGATGCAAGGAGAACGTCCCCTTTAGGAACCTTTCCTTCCTTTATCATCTTTACCGATTCTGGAGACAGGTATATCTTCCCCTCTGCTTTTGCTGTTCTTATGGTCTCAAACTTTCCTGAAACATCAACAGGTTTAAATCCCATCTTAATCCTCCACTGCGTATATATCTTTGAGGGTTCTTCCCTCTTCTGCCCAGTCTAAACCATAACCTACAACAAATCTGTCAGGTATGACAAATCCCACATAGTCAGCATCGTAATTGACTTCCCTTCTCTCCTTTTTATCTAAAAGAACACAGGTTTTTATAGATGCTGGTTCCCTCTGCTTTAGAGCTTCCACTAAAGCTTCTAAAGTCCTTCCTGTATCAATTATGTCGTCAACAATAAGAACATCTTTCCCTTTGATGTCTCCAGACAGGTCTTTTACAAATATAACCTCTCCACTGCTTTCCATGTTTGTATGATAGGAAGAAACCTGCATAAAATCTATATAAACCTTTCCTTCTATCTCTCTTACAAGGTCAGCCATAAATATGAATGAGCCTTTCAGTATTCCAACAACTAATATCTCTTTGTCTTTGTAATCTTCAGTTATCTGTTTTCCAAGCTGGCGGACTTTTTCTTTTATCTCCTGCTCTGTTATCAGGATATGGGCTTTTTTACCTTTTATCTCCAACCTTCTATCCCCACATTTTTTAAAAATTCTATCACAAAAGGGAACACTTCATAACAAGGGCATCACTGCCGTCTGAGTAGTAATTTTTTCGTATGTCTTGTGTAAAAAATCCGTGTTTCTCATAAAATCTAACTGCCTTTTTGTTATTTACAGACACCTCTAACCATATGTTCTTTGCTCCTTTTTCTCCTGCATAATTTTTAAACCAGTTTAAGACCTTTGAGCCGATACCTTTTCCCTGAAAATCTTTCTTGACTGCTATCATCGTTATGGAAGCCTCTCCAAATATAACCTCACCTGCAAAAAAACCTATGACCATATCTTCAAAAACAACAACCTTTTTAACTGTAAAAGGATTTTTTGAGAGTATATGATGGTCTGTCCATGGACTGTAAAAATTCTGGGAGAGAATCTCCTTTACTTCAGGCAGATGCTCAGGGGAAAAATCAGTTATCCTTATTTTCTTCATAATCAAGCTGACAGCTTTCTCCTTTAAGCTCCTCTATCAGATGTCCTAATCTTACCTTTTTTGTTTTCAGGTAGTTTCTGTTGTAAGGATTTGTCTCTATGATAATTGGAACCCTTTCTACAACCTCTAAACCAAAACCTTCCAATGCTACTATCTTACGAGGATTGTTTGTCATCAGTCTCATCTTTCTGACGCCAATGTCTAAAAGTATCTGAGCCCCTGTTCCAAAATCTCTCAAGTCTGCCTGAAAACCAAGTTTGTGGTTTGCCTCTACAGTATCATACCCTTCATCCTGTAGCTTGTAAGCCTTTATCTTGTTTATAATCCCTATTCCCCTTCCTTCATGACCCCTCATATAAACCAGAACACCTTTACCTTCACTGGCTATTGTTTTCAAAGCTGAGTGGAGCTGTGACTGGCAGTCACACCTGAGGGAGCCAAATATATCTCCTGTGAGACACTCAGAATGCACCCTTACTAAAACAGGCTCATCTGGTTTTATATCCCCCATAACCAGAGCCACATGCTCTGAACCGTCAACAGTGTTCCTGTATCCGTAAATCTTGAATGTTCCATACTTTGTAGGCAGGTATGCCTCTGCTTCTCTCTGGACAAGTTTTTCACTTTTCAGTCTGTACTGAACAAGGTCTGCTATGGTTATTATTTTAAGATTGTGCTTTTTGGCAAACTTCATAAGGTCTGGCAGTCTTGCCATTGTGCCGTCTTCTTTCATAATCTCACATATAACCCCGGCAGGATAAAGTCCAGCAAGTTTTGCAAGATCAACAGAAGCCTCCGTATGACCTGTTCTTTCCAACACACCTCCCGGTCTTGCCATAAGTGGAAAAACATGTCCCGGTCTGACAAAGTCTGAAGGCTGTGCATCAGGGCTGACTGCAAGTTTTATTGTTACAGCTCTGTCATATGCAGATATCCCTGTTGTTGTTCCAAACTTCGGGTGGGCATCTATAGAAAGACAGAAAGCTGTCCCTTTAGGGTCTGTATTGTTGTTGGTCATCAAAGGAATGTCTAACTCTTTCAGCCTTTCTCTCGTTAAGGAGAGGCATATCAGACCCCTTCCCTCTTTTGCCATAAAGTTTATAGCTTCTGGTGTGACCTTTTCTGCTGCCATAACAAGGTCACCTTCATTTTCCCTATCAGGGTCGTCAACAACAATAACCATTTTCCCCTGCTTTATGTCTTCTATTGCCTCTTCTATCGTGTTGAACTTAAACTCCATCGCCCACCACCTTTAACACTTTTTCTAAAAATATACAGTGTTTCAGCACTTTTTCAATTGTTAAAAAATTTTAACAGAAAATTAATACTACCTTAAAAATAGATGTTTAAAATCTCTTTCAAAAGATTAAATTAAGAGGAGGTTAATATGAAGAAAACTCTTGTTACTATGGCTCTTATCGGTGCTGTAGGTTCTTCTTTTGCTGGAGAGCTTAAAAATCCTATCATCAAAAAACTCTACGAAAAGGGAATACTCACAAAGGAAGAAGCTACCCAGCTTGAAAAAGAAATAACAAAAAAAGACAGACCTGTATTAACAAAATCAAAGAAACTGAAATTCGGTGGAAAGGCATACATAGGCTACACATTCACGGATAAGAAGAACGGAACAGATGAAGGTGGCTTTGAGGTAAGGAGAGGTTACTTTGTAACGAAGTATTACTTTAACAAAAAAGACCACTTCAGATTTACATTTGATGTTTCTTGGCAGTATCACAAAGAAAATCGCAGTGAAGGTAAAGAAATCAGCTTGAAGGTTAAGCATCTCTACCTATACAAAGATATCTCATCTATCATTCCTTACACTGGTTTTGAGCTTGGTATTGCCCATACACCATGGCTTGATTACGAAGAGCACTCTGGATGGTGGTTCAGGTCAATATCTAAAACATTTTACGAATCTAAGGACGGAGCTCACCTACTTCCTTCTGCTGACGCAGGAATTGACTTTAAAACAAAAACTGAATACTTCTCAGCTGAATACGGAATATTTGATGGGGAAGGTTACGACCATATAGGAAGAAAGGACAAGGGAACTAAAGGAAACAAACCAATGATTGAGGGTAGAGCAACATGGCACGTTTTAGGTGGAGGAAAGAAAAAGCCTAAACCTCTTTCCCAGACTTATGCAAACATATCACTCCATGCTTTAAACAGCTACAATCACAGAGGCTCTAATGACGACCTTACTGTTTACCAGATACATGCTGTTTACAACCAGCCTCTTTTCCTTATAGCAGGACAGTACATAAAGTCAGACTGGTACACAAACTCAGAAAACTCTGGAGATGGATACTCATTTAACTTTGAGATAAGACCTATATTAGACCATAAAATTTCTATCTTAGGTAGATACGACCACTGGAACTCTGACGACAACACAAAGGACAGAGACCAGTACATATACGGTGTTGCATGGCACATGAACAAATACATAACATGGATAGTTAACGGAATCACTGTAGATTATGACAAAGGCAGCTCAAAGGATTACACTAAATACATGATAACAGCAGAAGTTCACTACTAATAAGGAGGTTTAAAAGATGAAAAAGATATTAGCAGGATTTGTTGTGGCAGGTGTTGTATCAACATCTTTTGCAGGGGATACAATAAACGGGGCAGGAGCAACATTTCCATATCCTGTATATGCAGCATGGGCATACAAATACTACAAAGAAACAGGAATTAAGCTGAACTACCAGTCTATCGGTTCAGGTGGGGGAATAAGACAGATAAAAAACAGAACAGTAGATTTCGGGGCTTCTGATGCTCCTTTAAACCCTGAAAAGTTAGACGAATACAAGCTTTATCAGTTTCCAGCAATAATAGGCGGGGTTGTTCCTGTCGTAAATATTCCGGGGGTAAAGGCTGGAAAACTCAGGTTAGACAGTGATACACTGTGCCACATATTCCTTGGGGATATCAAATACTGGGATAACGAAAAGATAAAGAAACTCAACCCTGAGATAAACCTGCCACACAAAGACATAAAAGTTGTTCACAGGTCTGACGGCTCTGGAACTACCGCAATATTTACAACATATCTATCTCAGGTCTGTCCAGACTGGAAGGAAAAGGTTGGAGCAGGCAAGGCTGTAAAATGGCCAGTTGGTATTGGTGGAAAAGGAAACGAAGGTGTTGCAAACTACGTAAAAAGACTGAAATACTCTATCGGCTATGTAGAGTTTGCTTACGCAAAACAGAACAGACTGAAATACACACTTCTTAAAAATCAGGCAGGGAACTTTGTAGCTCCAAGCATAGAAACATTTAAGTCTGCAGGGGCTACAGCAAACTTTGACCCTAAAAAACATTTTTATCTGTGGATGGTAAATGCTCCCGGTAAAAATGCATGGCCTATCGCAGGAGCTTCGTTCATATTAGAGGCAAGGGAAAAAGTCGAGGTAAATAAGAAAGTAAACAGATTTTTCAAGTGGGCATTTGAACACGGAGATGAGATAGCTATCAAGTTAGATTACGTCCCACTGCCTAAAGAACTAAAAGAAAAGATTTACAGATACTGGGAAAAGTATGGAATCAATCCATAAAGCACACGGGGGCTGCTGCCAGGCTCCCTTTTTTTATTTCTGTTATAATTTTATTCAAAAAGAGTAAGGCGGGGTCTTAGCAGCAGATAATGAAAAAACTGTCAAAACTGCCTTTAGCAGATTTAATTTTCGGTATCATCTCATTTTCTGCAGCATTTACAATTCTTACACTGATACTTTCAACAATAGTTGTCCTATACAACGAATCATCTTTAGCAATCCACAGGTTTGGTCTTTTAAACTTTATATTTACAGTGGACTGGGACCCAGTAAGGGAAGTGTTTGGTGCAGCTGCAAGCCTTTATGGAACACTTATAACAACAATCCTTGCCCTCATGATAGCTATACCTGTTTCCATAGGAATAGCCATATTCCTCACAGAGATATCTCCCCACATCCTGAGAACACCGATAGGCATAGCCATAGAGATGCTTGCAGCTATTCCAAGTATTATCTACGGTATGTGGGGTCTGTTTACCCTTGCACCTATAATGGCTGAATATGTGGAACCTGCTCTGCAAAAAATGTTTGGTAATATCCCCGTTATAAACAAACTGTTTGAAGGAACCCCCATGGGTGTTGACCTTCTGACTGCAAGTATAATCCTGAGCATAATGATAACTCCCTTCATAGCCAGCATATCAAGGGATGCATTTAACCTGACACCTGACATTGTAAAGGAGTCAGCATATGCCCTTGGAGCAACAAAATGGGAAGTGATAAAAGACATAGTGATACCATACTCTAAACTTGGAGTTTACGGTGGAATAGTTTTAGCTCTTGGTAGAGCTTTAGGTGAGACAATGGCTGTTGCATTTGTCCTTGGCAATAAACACCAGATAACTCCTTCCCTTTTAGATGCAGCTGCAACAATAACCGTCACCCTTGCAAACGAGTTTACAGAAGCAGATTCAGACATATATCTGTCCTCTCTGTTCTACCTTGCCCTTATCCTGTTTTTGATGAGCTTTACTATACTTGCGATTGCGAAATTCTTCCTGCTAAAGGCAGAAAAACATTACAGAAGGTAACAGCATGGATATAAAAACAAAAAGAAAGCTGAAAGGCAGTATCGCACTTATCCTCTCAACATTTGCTGCTTTTATGGGACTGTTCTGGCTTGTGTTTATCATCTTTGATGTTCTAAGGCACGGAATAACAGCTCTAAACTTAGAACTGTTTTTAGAAGACCCTGCACCTCCCGGAATACCAGAAGGGGGACTGAGGAATGCATTTGTAGGACAGCTTCTTATAACATCTGTTGCAACCCTTATAGGCGTTCCATTGGGAGTTTTAGGGGGAACATTCATAGCAGAGTATGCAAGGGGAACAAGGTTTGCACAGCTTATCAGCATCCTGTCTGACATTATGGTAAGCGTTCCTTCCATTGTTGTGGGAACATTTATATACGCCATAATGGTTAAGCCCTTTGGCCACTTTAGTGGATGGGCTGGAGCTGCAGCTCTTGCATTTATTATGATACCGGTTGTTCTGAGAACAACAGAAGACATGCTGAAGCTGGTTCCATGGACATTGAGAGAAGCAGCCTTTGCTCTTGGAGCTTCATACTTCAGAGTAATAAAAGACGTTGTTTACAGAGCAGCAGCAACAGGGATACTGACAGGAATTATATTAGCAATAGCACGGGTTGCCGGTGAAACAGCTCCTCTGCTGTTTACTTCCTTTAACAACTCCTACTTCACACTGAACATGAACGAGCCTATTGCGTCTTTAACTGTAACTATCTTTAATTATGCTATGGGTCCTTATGAGGACTGGCACGAAAAAGCATGGGCTGCTGCGTTCATTATAACTGTGGTAATACTTTTGGTAACAATCATAACCAGGTCTATCATTCACTGGAGGTATAAAACCTAAATGGAAGAAAAAGTAAAAATTCAGGTGAATAACTTCTCTTTTTACTATGCAGGAGCTGACAAACCTGCACTGAAAAATATAAACCTTCCAGTATACGAAAACAGAGTAACTGCACTGATTGGACCTTCCGGATGTGGCAAAACCACACTGCTTCGCTCATTTAATCGTATGCACGACCTGTATCACGGAAACAGATATGAAGGGGAGATACTCCTTGACGGGCAGAACATACTGTCTGACGATATAGACCTTATTGACCTCAGATCAAGGGTGGGAATGGTTTTCCAGAAACCAACGCCATTTCCAATGTCCATATTTGACAATGTAGCTTACGGGTTGAGACTGAGGGGAATAAAAGATAAGTCAGAATTAGAAGGAAGGGTAGAAAAAGCATTAAAGCAGGCTGCCCTGTGGGATGAGGTAAAAGACAGACTGAAAGATTCAGCCAGTGGTCTGTCAGGGGGACAGCAGCAGAGATTGGTTATAGCAAGAGCCCTTGCAGTGGAACCAGAAGTGCTTCTGTTTGATGAGCCAACGTCAGCTCTTGACCCTATATCAACAAGCAAAATAGAAGAGTTAGTGGTAAGTCTGAAGGACACCGTTACGATAATTATCGTGACCCACAACATGCAGCAGGCAGCAAGGGTTTCAGACTATACTGCCTTTATGTATTTAGGAGAGCTTATTGAATTTGACAAAACTGATATTATATTTACATCTCCTAAGAAAAAACTGACAGAAGATTACGTCAGTGGAAGATTTGGATAAAGGGGGAAGATATGCTTTTAAAACCAAGGCTTGAAGAAATCAGAGACAGACTTATAAAGATGGCAGAGCTTGCAGACCTGATGATAGAAAACGCAATAAAAGCAATCATAGAGCACAACCCAGAGTATCTTAAAATTGTCGACGAACTTGAGCCTCAAGTAGACCAGATGGAGATAGAAAACGAGACACTGATTATAACAACTATTGCCAGATTTCAGCCAGAAGCAAAATACCTAAGAATTCTTGTTATGGATTTATTTGTAAACAGAGACCTTGAGAGAATAGGAGACCACGCAGAAAATATAAAAGAGCAGGCAGAAAGGATACTGACAAAACCAAAACTAAAAGAGTATGTAGACCTGCCTGTTATGACAGACATTGTTATAGGAATGGTAAAAGATGCTGTGAAAGCATTAGAGACATTAGACACTGAACTGGCAAGAGATGTTATATCAAGAGACGACAAAGTTGATGCTCTTCATGAACAGATAATAAGGGAGATTTACACATACATGGTGGAGGACCCAAAGAACATAAAAGTGGGAATAAGACTGATAACTGTCTCCTCCAATCTTGAGAGGGTGGCAGATATAGCAACAAACCTTGCAGAGGAAGTAATATACATGAAAGAAGGTAAGATGCTCAGACACCAGAACTTAGGTGAGGAATGAAAAACCATTTAGAGAACATTCTTGTTTCCTTTTTAGATTATTTAAAGGAAGGTCTGATTGTTATTGACAGCAATAAAAATATACAGTATATGAACAGTTATGCAAAAAATCTTCTTGGTATAAAAAATCCCGAGGGAAAACTGTTTTCAGAGGTTGTAAAAAATAACTATCTCTACTCTCTCATCAGTGCAGACATTAAAAAGGAGCTAAAAGAAGAGATTGTTATAGACGACGACATATTTCTTGCAAGGGTTCTGAACATAAACGGTATGAAGCTGATACATTTTCAGGACATAACCCCATTTGAGATATACAAACAGGCAAAAAAAGATTTTGTATCCAACGTATCCCACGAGCTAAAAACTCCTATAACAGTGCTAAAAGGAGTTATTGAAACATTAGAAAACGAGAAAGACCCTGAAGTTATAAAAACCTTCCTGAAAAAAGCAAAAAACCGCATTCAGCAGATGGACAGCCTTATAAATGACCTTCTAATACTGGCAAAGTTAGAATCAAAAGAAGAAAAAATACAGAAAAAAAAGGTTAAACTAAAAGGAATAATAAACAGTATATTTGAAGACCTTAAAGACATAGCAGAAGAAAAAGAAGTTAAACTAATTAACAAGGTTTTCCCAGATTTCACTGCTTCTGTTGATGAGAAAAAGTTTGTGATACTGATGAAAAATCTGATAGAAAATGCAATAAAGTATAACAAAAAAGGGGGAACTGTCACAGTGGAATCTGCATTAAAAAATAATAAAACCTACATATCTGTTATAGACACAGGTATAGGCATACCAAAAGAGTCACTTCCCCTGATTTTTGAGAGATTTTACAGAGTAGATAAATCCAGAAGCAGAAATGTCGGTGGGACAGGACTGGGTCTTTCTATAGTCAAGCATATAGCTGAAGCTCACAACGGTAAGGTTCAGGTAGAAAGCAAATTAGGAGAAGGCTCTAAATTTACAGTAGTTCTCCCATCAGGTGAATGATGCTTGTAATATTCACTGACTTAGATGGCTCACTTTTGAACCATGATGATTATTCATATGCAGATGCTCTGCCTTCTTTAGAAAGAATAAAAAAACTAAAAATACCCCTCATTTTTACCACAAGCAAAACAAGAGCAGAGATAGAACCTCTGCAGAAAGAGATAGGGATAAAAGAACCTTTCATAGTAGAAAATGGAGCTGCTGTATTCTTTCCAGAAGGGTACAGAAACTTCTCCTTAGATTATCCAAAGATTAATGGATATAGAGTGATAATCTTAGGAGAAAGTTATGACCACATCAGAAAGTTTATTGAAAAGGTAAAAGACAGATTCAGGATAAAAGGATTTGGAGACATGACAGCAGAGGAAGTTGCCTATTTTACAGACCTTCCGTTAGAGAAGGCAAGATTAGCAAAAATCAGAGAGTTTACAGAGCCCTTTATAATAGAAAATCCCCAGCTGCTTCCCCAGTTAGAAAAGGAAGCTGAAAAGCACAATCTAAAAATCACAAAAGGAGGTAGATTTTACCACCTGATAGGAAAAGGGCAGGATAAAGGGAAAGCTGTAAAAATCACTGCAAATATATTTAGAAAATATCTGAAAAATATAAAAACTGTTGGTATTGGAGATAGTAAGAATGACATTCCAATGCTCAGAGTTGTTGACATTCCAGTCCTCATTCCAAAAATTAATAAACAGTATGAAGAGATAAATCTGCCCGGTCTGATAAAAGCAGATTATCCCGGGAGTAAAGGATGGAACCAGGTTGTGTGGAGAATTTTAAATGAATACGAAAGCCTTCCTCACTGAGCTATTTCTAACAGGAATAGAAGCAGTAAAACCAGAAAATCTTATACCTGAACATCTGTCTATTTCAGACAACACACTCAAAGTATCACAGGATTTTTATCCACTAAAAAAAGAGGTATATCTTTTTGGCAGTGGAAAAGCTTCTATCCAGATGGCTAAGGCTGTTGAGAATTTACTAGGGGATTACATAAGGGAAGGTGTTGTTGTATGCAACTACACAGAAAAGCTGAAAAAAACAGAGGTTATAAAAGGTTCACATCCAGTCCCTGACGAAAACAGTATAAAAGGAGCAGAAATACTCCTTCAAAAGCTCTCATCACTAAAAGAAGATGACTTTTTTATATATCTTCTCTCTGGAGGAAGCTCAGCCCTTATAGAAAAACCCATTCCCCCAGTAACACTGAAAGACCTGAAACGAACAACACAGCTACTCCTTGAAAATTCTGTTCCTATAGAAGAGATAAACATCGTCAGGAAACATCTGTCCATGATAAAAGGAGGAAGACTGGGAAGGGCTACAAAAGCTAAAGGAATAGTGTTAGTAATATCAGATGTTGTTGGAGATGACCTTTTTACAATAGGTTCAGCCCCTCTATACTACGACCTGTCTACATACCAGCAGGCAAGAGACATTCTAATAAAATACAACCTGTGGGATGATATTCCTACTTCTGTAAAAAAAGTCATTGAGGAAGGAATTTCCGGAAAAATACCAGAAACTCCAAAGAAAGAAAACCAAAACATAAAACATTACATAATAGGAAACAATCTCACAGCCCTCAAGAAGATAAAACAAGAAGCAGAAAAAAATTTCCCTGCTGTTATTATGACATCTCAGATGAAGGGTGAGGCAAAGGAAGTAACAAAGGTATTAATATCCATCGCAAAAGAGATAAAAAAGTCAGGTAATCCTTTCACCCCCCCTGCTTTACTGTTATTTGGAGGAGAGACAACAGTAACAGTCAGGGGAAATGGTAAAGGAGGAAGAAATCAGGAACTGTGTCTGTCTGCACTGGAGGAGATAAAAAATATAGAAGGAATAACAGTTCTTTCTGGAGGAACAGACGGGATTGACGGAAATTCTGATGCAGCAGGAGCAGTGATTGACAGGGATACATTTATGAGGGCACAGGAGCTAAACCTTGATATAAACCAGTACCTCAGCAACAACGACTCTTACTCATTTTTCAGCAAAACAGACAGTCTTATAAAAACAGGTTATACAGGAACAAACGTTATGGACATAACAATCATAATGGTGGAGGGATAAGATGATAGTTTTGCCAAAAACAAGGTTTTCAACAGCTCTAAGGGAAGATGCAAGAAAAAAAATAGAGAGATTAGGATATGCAGACATTGTTGTGGGAATACCTGCCTATTACAGCCAGTCTACCATATCACATGTTATACAGCAGGTAGCATCTGGTCTTGATAAATACTTCAGCGATAAAAAATGTCTCATATTTGTTTCTGACGGCGGTTCTACAGACGACACGAGGGAGGTTGCTGAAGAGGTTGACATATCCCGCTACAACATTGAGAAAATCGTTACAATATACAGAGGAATACCGGGAAAAGGCTCTGCCTTAAGGGCTGTATTTGAAGCTGCAGAGTTTTTGAGAGCTGAAGCAGTAGCCACATTTGATTCAGACCTTAAATCTATAACACCAGAATGGGTGAAAAATATTATCCAGCCTATTTACGACGGGTATGACTATGTCTGTCCATACTACAGAAGATACAAGTTTGACGGAACAATAACAAACACAATAGCCTATAATCTTACAAGGGCATTGTACGGATACAGAATAAGACAGCCTATCGGGGGAGATTTTGGAATGTCTGGTAAGCTAATAAAGGATTATTTAGACAAAGATGTATGGGAAACAGATGTTGCAAAATTCGGTATAGACATATGGATGACAACAACAGCTATTGTAGATGGTTACAGCATATGTCAGGCAAGATTAGGAGCAAAAATCCATCAGGAAAAGGACCCGGGAAAAGACCTCTCCCATATGTATCGGGAGGTTGTTGGAACTATATTTAAGCTGATGGAACAGTACGAAGACTACTGGAAAAATGTAAAAGGCTCAAAAGATATTCCTGTTGTGGGGGAGATAATCGGTGAAGAACCTGAACCCTTTGAGATAGACCAGGTGTCATTAATAGAGTATTTCAAAATAGGATACAACAACTTTGCAGGAGTATGGCGTTCCATATTAGAAGATGAAGACTTTAAAATAATAGAAAAGCTGTTTATGGAAGAAGATGTGGAAAAATTTATTATGCCTATTGAAACATGGGTCAGAATCGTTTACCGTTATGCAGATTACTTTCACAGAACACCAAGGCAGAAGTTCAAAATCCTTGACACAATGATACCTTTATATAACGGAAGAGTGGCATCGTTAGTTAATGAACTGAAAGACAAAAATAACGAAGAGGCAGAAGAGTACTACAACAAACAGGCAGAGATATTTGAAAAGATGAAAGATTACCTTATAAAAATATGGAATCAGGAGGGTTAAATGGCTGACTTTTTCCAAAATGGGGTCATAACAACACTTCAGAAACTTGGAAGCAGGTCTTTAGATGAGTTAGAGTATGAGCTTGAGCTTTTTGCACAGAGAAGAAATATGGTTCTTCTTCTCCCTTCCCTTTATTCAGAATTTGAAGGACCTGCAATGCCTAAAATCGTTGAAGAGCTAAAAAAAATCAGATATCTGTATAAAATTGTTCTTTCCCTTGACAGGGCAACAGAAGAACAGTTTAGAAAAGTTAAAAAAATTATGTCAGAAATCCCCACAAAGGTTGACGTTATATGGCACGATGGCCCCAGGATGCAGGAGTTATATAAACTCCTTGCAGATGCTGGATTTAACGTCAGCATTCCGGGAAAGGGACGCTCTGTATGGATGTCCCTTGGATACATCCTGTCTGACGTTAAAGCATACGCAATAGCCCTCCACGACTGTGATATTGTTAACTACTCAAGAGAGCTTCCTGCAAGACTGTTCTACCCTGTAGTTTCTCCTGCACTGGATTTTGAGTTTGCAAAAG
>Ga0256833_1000237_pt1 | contig 44024 bp, 43 predicted proteins | sample 356284metaG_FD_190535 | JGI IMG/M metagenome (GOLD analysis project Ga0256833, IMG submission 190535) | Hydrothermal vent microbial communities from Mid Atlantic Ridge, Atlantic Ocean - 356-284 | ecosystem: Environmental > Aquatic > Marine > Hydrothermal vents | place: Atlantic Ocean: Mid... | reverse complement strand
TTGAGCTGCCAGGTGTGGGCGGCCGGCAGGGACCGTTCACTCCTCTCAAACTGGCTGAGAATATCGGCCTCGATGAAGTGGGCGATGCTGGGCACCTCGTGGTCCATGAAGACGTGTTTCCCCCCTTCGGCGCGGGTGTAGCCGCGCACCAGGTAGTCGATGACCACCACGTCGGTGTCGAAGAAGTGAAAGATCTCGTTGAGGGAGCGCAAGGGGCTTATCTCGCCGCAGGTGGAGAGCTCGATGTCGACCCGAAAACCGAGCAGCCCCTCGGGGTGGGCGAAGTCGGGGTAGGTGTGGGCGGCTATGTGGCTCTTGTCGAGGTGGGCGCTCGCGCTGCGCACCCAGCCGGGTCGCACCTCGGAGCCGGCCTCGTCGGAGAGGAGCAACAGGGCGCTGGCGCCGTAGGGCTGGTAGTCTTGCTCGGAAGAGGCGAGGACCTCGGCGTCGATTATCGCGGAGATGCGCTCGAGCAAGCCCCGCACCCGCCGCGCCGAGAAGCGCTGGTTGAGGTAGTCGGCGTAGCTGGCCTTTTCGGCCTCGCTGACCGCCACCACGAAGTCGTAAAAGCTGAAGCTGAGCAGCTTGCGCAGGTTGTTGAAGCCGCTCAGTTTAAGCCGCGCCACCGCTCGCCTCCAGCGCCGCCTTTAGTTTTCGCGGCAGGACGAAGGCCGCCGCCAACGCCTCCGGTCCCAGGTTGGGCAGCTCCAGGCCGCGTTCGGCGGCTCGCTCGGCAAACAGCGCCGCGCGCCGCCCCAGCTCTGCAGGCAGGGGGTCCTGGCCGGCGGCCAGGACAAAGCCCCAAAGGTCGTAAAAGCTGGGCACCACCGCGCCGTAGCTGCTGACGCGCTCAAAGACCTTGGCCAGCGATTGCCGCACCCGGCGGTGACCGGCGATCTGGGCGGGGGTGAGCGGGCCGGCCTGGGTGGCGAGGACCGCCCCGGGGGCGAGCGCCGCGGCAAGTTTGCGGTAGAACGCGGGGCCGTACAGTTCGGCGGCGGGGGACGAGGCCTCGCTGGCGTCGATGAGGTCGCCCACCACCGCGTCGAAGCCTCCGGGGGTGTGCTCGAGGTAGCGGACGATGTCCTCATGCCGCAGCTCGAGCCGCGGATCGTCCCAGGCTCCTTCGGCCCAGTCGGGGATTATCTCTTGGCAGAGGCCGACCAACTCCTCGTCGAGGTCGACCATGACCACCTTTTCGACCGTGGGGTGACGCAGCACCTCGCGCAGAGTCGCCCCCTCGCCGCCGCCCATTATCAGCACCCGCCGGGGGCGCGGGTGGCTGAGCATGGCCGGCTGCACCAGCGCCTCGTGGTAGAGGCCCTCGTCGGCCTGGCAAGACTGCAGGTCGCCGTCGAGGGCCAAGCAGACCCCGTGTACCGGACTCTTGAAAAACAAGTAGTGCTGCCAGGCGGTTTCGCCTACGGCCAGCACCTCTGCTATCTCGTGAAAAACGCGGTCGCTAGGGTTTAGTTGCTGTTTTAGCTCGAGCATTTCACCCCCCGTGAGCCCGTGGCCCCGTCTAACTGATAGCGTAAGCTATAGCGCATGAAGCCGGCCACCCTGCAGCTCGACCCGGCTCTGGCCAGCGCGCTGGCGGCGGGCCACCCCTGGGTCTACCGCAACCACCTGCCGCCAAACCGCCTGCAGAGCGGCGACTGGGTGCGCCTCATGGCCGGTAAGGCCCAGGCGGTAGGCGTTTACGACGAGGAGGGGCAGATAGCGGTCAGGGTTTACGACCCGCGCCGCCTGCCAAACTCCGCCTGGCTGGCGGCGCGGGTGGGCGAGGCGCTAGAGCTCAGGCGCAAGCTGATTCCGCCCGCAACCGACGCCTACCGCCTGATATTTGGCGAGGGCGACTACCTGCCCGGCTTGGTGGCCGACCGCTACGGGCGCTACCTGGTGATAAAGAGCTACTCGCCGGGTGTGACAAGGGCGGTCCTCCCCGGCGTGACCAAGGCCCTGGGGCGGGCTTTGCGGCCCCGCGGCATCGCCCTGCGGCGGACGGAGGGGCTCGAGCCCCTCTACGGCGAGCTGCCGCCGCCCGAGGTCACCGTGCGCGAGTACGGCCTCCGCTTTTTGGCCAACCTCCACCAGGGGCAGAAAACCGGCCTCTTCCTCGACCAGCGTGAAAACCGGCGGACCGTGCGCGAGCTGGCCGCCGGAGCGCGGGTCTTGAATCTATTCGCCTACAACGGCGGGTTTTCGGTCTACGCCCTGGCGGGCGGGGCGACGTTCGTGCGCAGCGTCGACGTTAGCGCAGCGGCGCTGCGCGACGCCGCGCGCAACGCCGTCTTGAACGGTTTTAACGAAGGCCATGAAACCCTGGTTGCCGACGTTTTCGAGTTTTTGCCGCAACATCAGGAAAGCTACGACCTGATAGTGGTAGACCCGCCCTCGCTGGCTCGTAACAAGAATCAGCGCCGCGCCGCCCTGCGCGCCTACACCCGCCTCAACGCCCTGGCCTTGGCCCGCCTGCGCCCCGGCGGTCTGCTGGCCACGGCCAGCTGCACCGCCCAGGTCGGCCCCGGCGAGTTTCGCCAGGCCCTGGCCGCCGCCGCCCGCCGCGCCGGCGTGCGCACCCAGATAGTCCACCAGGCGGGCCACGCCGCCGACCACCCGCTCAGGCCCGAGTTTCCCGAGGGCAGCTACCTAAAGTTCGTGGTCTTGCGTCTGCTGGCGGACTGACTCAGCTGGGGTGGACGGTCCAGTAGCCGGCGTGTGAAGACCACCACAGCAGCAGCGCCAGCAGCACCAGCAGGAGCAGCAGCGACCACAGTCTGCCCAAAGAGAGACGGAAGCGCACCGCGTAACCGACCGCGGCGGTAAAGAGGAGAGCGACGGCGTTGACCAAAGAGAGGTAGAGGGCGCCGGTGGCGGGGCCGGGCCAGGATATGGCGCTGAAGACGCCCGAGGCCACCAGCGGCGGCAGCAGAGCTATGGCCACCATCACGCCCACCAGCGTCTGCCCCTGGCCGCGGATGAAAGAGTAGGCCGCCACCGCGCCGGTCACCAGCGCCAAGACGAGGTCGAAGAGGTTGGGGGCGCTGCGCGCCAGCAGCTGCCCGCCCGGGTTTATCTGAATAAAAGTAGTGAAGAGCCGCGCCAGCAACCAGGCGCTCAGCCAGGCCGCCCCCGCCCCCGCCAGCGCGGTGGCGCCCGCCTGGCTGAGCATGCGCTTGTCACGCCACAGGAGACCAAAACCGAGAGCCATGATGGGAGACATAAGCGGCGCAATTATCATGCTGGCGAGGACCAGCACGGCGTCGTCGCGCACCATCCCGGCGAAGGCTATCGTGGTCGAGGCCAGCACCAGAAAGACGAAGCCGCCGCTAAGTTTGCTGGAGCGGAAGAGGGCCTGTTCCAGCTCCTCGGCGGGCGTAGGTTCTTCTTTTTCTTCGGCGTCGTCGTCGGGGAAGGTCCAGGCCGGGGTATCGAGCGCCATCCAGTCTTCCGCGCCCAGCACCGGTTTGAGCAGCGTCAGCAGGTGATCCGCTTCGGCGGTGTCTACCGGCACGACGAGGTAGAGCTGCTCGGCGCCGGAACGCAAAACCAAGGGGTGCAGGCCTTCTTCGTCCATGACCCCCAGCGCCGACGGCGCGCGCGAGGCCGCGATCTGCAGGTATAGCAGGTGGCGGGCCATGCCTTAGCTTACCCGAGCTCGTTTGGAGTTAGACTAAGGCGTGCGCGACGTTCGCTTCAACCTGATCCCGCCCCTGGAGTACGGCGAAAAGCTCATCTACTGGCTGGTGGCCGCCTTTCTAATGCTGGGGGCGCTCGTTTACCTGGCCTTTGCGATTTACAGCGCCGCGGGGCTGCTCTGGAGCGGAGACTTTACCAAGGGCACGCTCGAGCTCCTCAACGGTTCGCTGCTGGCGCTGATGCTGGCCCAGGTGGTCTACACCACCATCAACTTTCTGGAAACCGGCGTTTTGCGGATAGAACCGGTCATCATCGTCGGCATCATCGCCGCCGTCAGGCGCATACTCGTCGTCACCGCCACCCTCAGCGCCCAGGAGCGGATGCTGCCGCCCATCGAGTTCCAGCAGACGATGATAGAGCTGGCGGTGCTGGGCGGGGTGGCGCTGGTGATGTCTATTGCCATCTATTTGCTGCGAAACAACAAAAAACAGCAAAACTAGAATACAAATCCACCGCGGGCGGCCTCTTGGGGGTATACTAAGCGTAAGTAACAAGCGGCATATTGGAGGAGGTATATGAAAAGAATCGCCAGCGGTATCGCAGTGCTGCTCTTGGCGGCGGTATTGGCGCAGGGCTTCGGCGGCACCTACACCATGCAGGGCAAGAAGGGCTTGGTTACCTTGCTGCTGCAACAAGACGGCCAGCACGTCACCGGCAAATTGTCAGGGGGCGGCGTCGTTTTTCAGGTAGAGGCTTCCGCCGACCAGGAGGGTGTATACGGGGTAATTTACTCCGAACAGGGCGAGCTGTACTTCGAAGCGCGGCTGAGCGGCGACAAGCTGAAGTTCGTGATGGCGCCCTTCGACCCCGATACCGACAAACCCGATCCCGAGCGCGCCGTCACTTACCTGATGACGCGTAAAGGCGCGGCCCCCGCCGCCAACCCGCTGGCGGGCGCGGGGGGCGGCCAGTTCGCCGGCAGCTACGCCGGCGACGGAGTGGCCTTGGTCTTGCGTGGGACGGGCGAAAGCTACAGCGGCCAGGTGCAGGCGGGTGGTAAGGCCTACCCGCTCGAGGCGCGGGTTTCCGGCTCGCAGCTGCAAGGCGTCTTCAGCGACGCCGGCGGCCAGTACCAGTTCGCCGCGGTTCTCAAGGGAGACGTTCTCTACTTCCAGACCGGCGGCAAGCGCTACGCCCTCAAGAGGAGGCAGGCGACGGCGGCCGCCGCGGAGGAGCAGACGGGCGGCGGCCAAGTGGTCGCCCGTGGTAAGTTCGCCACCCTGACCATGGACAACGCCCTGGCCTTCATAGAGGCGATCGAGTTTTCGCTGCAGCAGCTAGGCCGCGACGTCAACTACAGCGAGGCGGACAAAAAGCAGTACATAGAGGCGCTGGCGAAGAACTTTCCGCAGGGCGACCGCCAGTCGCAGGTGCTCATCTCGCGGGCGCGGCTGATCTGGAACAACGCCCGCGCCAACTGGTCGCAGACTCCGCTGGAGGACAAGAAAGAGTTCATAATCGACGTTTTGGTGCTGGCTTTCGGCCAGGATACCGCCCGTCAACTAATAGCCCAGGCGCAGGGCCAGGGGTCGGGCGGCGGGGGCGGCGTCAGCGCCGCTACTTGGGGTAAGTGGGGCGAGGTCTCCAGCGATATCTCCAACACCACCGGCTGCTGGGGTTCCAACGGCTGTAGCTATGATAGCTCCAGCGGCAGCTACGACTACTCAGCGGACTATTACAGCGACGATTACTAGGCGGCGCGGCGCGCGCGGGCCGGCTTTGGCCGGTCCGCGTCAGGGTTTTTGGGGGGCGGCGGGCGCTTCCTGAGCCGGAGGGCTTTCTTTGGGGCTTTCCCCCTTTTTGGCCGCAGCGGCGCTCTTGCCGCCGGGGTTGAAGGCGTAGGAGGAGCGCAGCAGCTCGAGGTCGGCGGCGTCTACCTTGCCGTCTTTGTTGAGGTCGGCCAGGGCCAGCCGCGGGTCTTTGTCTTTGGCCGCGGCGTCTTTCTGGGGCTGCTTCGCGGCCGCTGGCGCGGGCGGCTTCTCTTTTGCGGCGGGTGCGCTCTTTGCGGGGGGCTTTTCGCCTGCGGCGGCGGGGGCCTTCTTGCTCTCGGGGCGCGGCCAGAGGGCCGCCAGGGCGCGCAGGTTGTCAAAGGCGTACTTGCCCTTGTCGGCGGGGCGCTTGGGCGGAGAGGCGGTGTAGGGCTCGCCTTTGGCGTCGTAGAACTGCGCCTTGCTGGAAGCGCTGGGGCGCATTTTCTTGAGGGGCTCGAGCCTGATGCGGAATACCTCGGCGTCTTTGAGGGCCTTAGGAAAGACCGCGTCGACGTCTAGAGCTTGGTTCTTCTCGTCGTAGCGCAGCACGTAGAGCGCGCCCGGGTAGGCCTTGAAGCTGCCGAGGTCCGGCTTCTGCCCTTTTATGTAGACCCGCAGGCGCATGGCGCTGGCGGGGCGGCCGTCTAGCTTGAAGACGGCGATGTAAGGGGCGTCCGTTAGCGACGCCGGCAGTTTGGCCAGGAGGCGCGGCGGCGGCGGGTCGCTGACGCGCAGGACGAAGGAGGCGCTGCGGCTCGACATGGCGGCGTCGCTGACCACCAGGCTCAGCTTGAAACTGCCCTTTTCCCGCGGCGTGCCTATTAGTTTGCCGTTGGCGAAGCTGAGGCCCTTGGGCAGCTTGCCTTGCAGTTTGTAGTCGTAGGGGCGCACCCCGCCCGAGGCGGGAAAGCTGGCCTGGTAACGTTCGCCCAGGTAGGCCGCCGGCGGCCTGCTCGTCAGCAGGCGCAGGGGTTCGCCGGGGCCGCCCTCGGTGCCGCAGGCGGCCAGCAGCGTAGCCGCGATTAGCAGCAGTAGCCAGGTGCGCATAATTGCAAGGTAGTCCCTGCGGCGATGAGATGGCTGACAAACGTTTACCCGGCGTTTATCTGCGGGCGCGAGCATGCCCGTGGAGACACCGCTAAGTCTCCATCGCTCGCGGGGCCCGCTATGCGGGCCCTGTTTTTGGCGCGACGGCCTCTTGCGAGCCCCGATCGTTAGTCGCGGCGCCAGGTTCCCGACTTGCCGCCGGACTTGAAGAGCAGGCGCACCTCGCTTATCTCCAGGCCCTTACTGGCCGCTTTGAGCATGTCGTAGACGGTCAGCGCGGCTACGCTGGCGGCGGTCAGGGCCTCCATCTCGACGCCGGTCTCGGCGGTGGTCTTGGCCTCGGAGACTATCCGCACCTCGGCGGAAGCCTCGTCGAACTCGAGCGCCACGTCTACCTTGGAAAGCGGCAGGGGATGGCAGAGGGGGATTAGCTCGCTGGTCTTCTTGGCGGCCATGATGCCCGCTATCTGCGCCACCAGCAGCGGGTCGCCCTTGCCGACGCCGCCTTCTTTGAGCGCCGCGGCCGCCGCGGGGGTCAGCAAAACCTTGGCCTCGGCGCGGGCTAGGCGCAGGCTGGCCTTCTTGCCGGAAACGTCCACCATCTTGGGCCTGCCGTCTTCGAAGTGGCTTAGTTTGCCCATAAGACTCCCTCCTAAACGTCCTTGCGCTCGAAGAGCATGACCGCCAGCAATCCAAAACCCAGGGTGTAGATGAAGAGCAGGCTCAGGCCCATGGCCAGGTCCTTGGGGTGCAGGTAGAGGTTGAGATAGCTGGTCAATAAGAGCGGTTCCAGCGCGGGAAAGGCTACCAGCAGCCGCATCAGCAGGACCGTGGCGATGGCGCCCAGGGCCGCGGCGGTGGTGTTGCTGAACCAGACCGCGAACATCAGGCTGAGCGCGGCGATGGGCATTAGCGTCAGAGCCGCCAACAAGTAGGCCTTGACGGTTTCCGCGAGGGCCCCTCCCGCCGTCAGGAAGCCGACCCCGGCAAAGCCGCCCGCGCCCAGGCCGGTTCCCCCGAAAAACCCTCCCAGTCCGTGGGGCAGGCCCGCCAGCAAAGACGCCGCCAGGCTGACCGCCAGCACCAGCAGCGGGTAGAACAGCGCCGCCAGCAGCTTGGCGCCGATGAAGCGGGTGCGCGAGAGGGGCCGCAAGAGGAGCGGCTTGAGGGTGCCCATGCTCACCTCGGCGCCCAGCACCTCGGCGGCGGCCATGGCGATGAGGAATGGGTAGAGAAACTCCATGCCCGCCAGCAGCGCCAGCGAAGGAACCTGCCAGCCCGAGACCAGCACCAGCCCATATACCTTCTTCAGGCCCGGCGCCAGCGTCCAGATGATGGGCAGTACGAAGGCGGCGGCCAAGCCCAGCCGCACCGAGCGCAGGTGCAGCATCTTGACTATCTCCCAGCCCGTGAACCTAAGCATGTTTAATACGCTCCCGGTAGTACTCGTAGAGGTCAAAGTAGTCGGCGCTCACCTCGTAGACTTCGTGGCCGTCTTCTATCAGAGTCTTGATCATGCGGCTCACCGGCCCCTGGGCGACTATGACCTCGCCCTTCAGCTCCGCCGACTCCACGAAAGGCAGGGTCTGCAGCACCGCCAAGGCCCGCTCGGGCTCGCTGACGCGCAGGCGGGTGCGCTCCGAAGCCCCCTCCATCACCACCTCGTCGATGAGCCTGCCGCCGCCGAGGATGCCGACGCGGTCGGTGTAAGCCGAGACCTCGCGCAGGTGGTGGGTGGAGAGCAGCACCGAGACGCCGCTGGCGGCTTGTTCCTTGAGGATCTCGTGGACCTTCTGAATGCCGTCGGGGTCGAGGCCGCTGGTGGGCTCGTCAAGAACCAAGACTTTGGGCTTGGAGAGGATGGCCGCCGCCAGGCCCAGGCGTTGCCGCTGCCCCAGCGAGTAGGCGGAGACGGGCTGGTCCGCTACCGCCACCAGCTCGAGCATGAAGAGCACGTCGCGGATGCGCTCGGCGGGGCTGTGCAGGCCCGAGAGCCAGGCCAGCCGTTCCAGGTTGGCGCGGCCGCTGAGGTAGGGGTAGAAGGCCGCCGGAGCCTCGACCACCGCGCCCAGGTGCTTGCGCACGGCAAAACCGCCCTCGTGGATGTTTTCACCCAGCATCAGCACCCGGCCGCTATTGGGGAAGGCCAAGCCGGTGACCAGGCGTATTAGCGTAGTCTTGCCCGAGCCGTTGGGGCCCGCCAGGGCGTAAACCTCCCCCGGCGCTATCTGGAAGCTGACCCGCTCGAGCACCGGCTTGCGACCGTAACTCTTGCCGACGTTTTCTAGCAGCAGGTTAGCTTCGCTTTGCTCGTCAAGCATGGCACCAGTATAAAGTCAAGTAAGCCGTTAATTTTCATCTTCGCCTGCGGTAGGCTGGGGTTGATGAGGCGCTACTGGTTTTTACTGCTACTGGCGCTGCTGCCCGCCTGCGCGCCAATGCTAACGCCTTTTCCCCAAAAGCGCGCTCTAGCGCCGGCCAGCGCAGCGGCGGGGGTGCTGGTGTTCAAAGACGCCGGCGGCGCGTTGCTGCTCAACTCCTACCTGCCGCTGCCCGCGCCCGCCGGCAGCGTTATCACCGCGCAGTCGTACCAGGGCAAGACCAGCGAGAGCCGCTTCACCAACTCGCAGGACTTCGAAGAAGTGCTGCGCCTGCTGCGCCTGGCCCTAATGGACTCCGGTTGGCGGGTGGTCTCGATAGCCACCCAGGAAACCCCTCCCAGCTACCACCTTTCGCGGCTTCTCGTGCAAAAGAAGGAAGAGAGCAAGGTGGTCATTCTCAAGCTAGAAAAGGGAGAGTACAGCGTAGAGGTGCGCGAGCCGTGATCCGTCGCTTTGAGCGCTATTTCCTGACCGGCTTGGTCGTGGTTTTACCGATCGCCGTCATCATCTACCTAGGGGTTTGGATCTGGAACACCTCCGACGACTTTTTTGTGGCGCTCCTGCGCATATTGGGGTTGCAGACGCCGCACTGGCTGGCGCCGCTCCTGCCGGTTTTGGGACTCGTCTTCACCCTGCTCTTGATAGCCCTGGCCGGGATGCTGGCGGGCCACTGGCTGGGCAGGCAGCTGATAGGCGGGTTGGAGCGGTTGGTGAACCTGGTGCCGCTGGTGCGCGACGTCTACAACTCGGTCAAGCAGATCTCGACGAGTTTTTTCACCAGGCCCGACGTCCATTTTTCGCGGGCGGCGCTGGTGGAGTACCCGCGTCGCGGCAGTTACGCGCTCTGCTTCGTGGTGCAGCGGGTCGAAGAGCGCCTGCAGCCGCTGCCGCCGGGCCACACGGTGGTGGTGGTTCCCACCAGCCCGGTGCCGGCTTCGGGCTTCGTGATCATCGTTCCCGCAGACGAGCTAATCCCCCTCGACATCAAAATAGAAGACGCCCTGCGCTTCGTGGTTTCGGCGGGCTTCTTGCTGCCCGGCAACGGCAGGGCCGGCGTTTCTAATAACGGCCGGTCGCAAAGCTGGTAAAATAGGGCGTTTTCTAAGGGAGGTGTTTGAAATGAAGAGCGTTCTGCTATTTGTGCTGTTACTAGCGCTCGCCGGTGCGGCGCAGGCCGACAGAGGGGCGCAGGTCTACGCCCAGTGCGCCGGCTGCCACCAGGCCAACGGTCAGGGGATAGCCGCGGCCTTTCCCGCGCTGGCGGGAGAGCTGCCGCGCATCGCCGCCAAAGGTAAGGATGGGCGCCTGTTTCCGGCGCGGGTGCTGCTCTTTGGTCTGCAGGGCCCGATCGTTTCCCAGGGCAAGAACGTCAGCGGCGTCATGCCTTCTTTCGGTTATCTCAGCGACGCGGACCTAGCCGCCGTGCTCAATTACGTTTTCAAGGCCTGGGGGAACGACAAGCTCCTGCCCAAGGACTTCAAACCGCTCAGCCCCGCCGAGGTAGCCGCGCTGCGACCCGAGAAGCTTAACCCTCAGCAGGTCTATCAGAGCTGGAAAAAGCTGGGCCTCAAGTAGTTTTTTGTGAGCCGCCCGCGCTTTCGCGGGCGGGGACTCTCACCCTCTTAACGAGGTGTGTATATACTGGGCCTCATGTCGGGAAAGACCCTGGTGGTGGTCGAGTCGCCCGCGAAGGCCAAGACCATCAAGAAAATACTGGGCGCTAAATACGAGGTCAAAGCCAGCGTAGGGCACGTCGCCGACCTGCCTCAGCGCGATCTGGGAGTAGACCTCGAACACGATTTCGAGCCCAAATACGTCGTTAAGAAAGACAAACAAAAGGTAGTCAACGACCTCAAGAGAGCGGCCAAGAAGGCCAACCGCGTCTTACTGGCCACCGACCCCGACCGCGAGGGCGAGGCCATTAGCTGGCACGTGGCGCGGCTTTTGGAGCTCGACTCCAAGCAGCCGCTGCGGGTACACTTTCACGAAATAACCCCGCGGGTCATAAAGGCCGCGGTCAGCGAGCCGACCGCCATCAACCAAAAGCTGGTGGACGCGCAGCAGGCGCGGCGCGTGCTCGACCGCCTGGTGGGATACAACCTCAGCCCGGTGCTCTCGGCGCACTTCCGCCAGCGGGCGCTCTCGGCGGGGCGGGTGCAGTCGCTGGCGCTGCGGCTGGTGGTCGAGCGCGAGGCCGAGATAGACGCCTTCACGCCTAAAGAATACTGGCAGATATTTGCGGATTTCGAGGCGGGCGCGCGCTTCGCCGCCGAGCTCTACCAGATGGACGGCAAGCGGCTCGTACAGAAAAAGAAGGAAGCCTTCCTCATCACCAACGAAACCGAAGCCCGGCGCGTACAAAGCGAAGTCAGCGCCGTAGCGGGCTGGCGGGTGGACGCGCTGGAGCGCAAGGAAAAGCGACGTCACGCGCTGCCGCCCTTCACCACCTCGACGCTGCAGCAGGCGGCCAGCGGCCGCCTCGGCTGGGGCGCGGGCCGCACCATGCGCGTAGCCCAGCGCCTCTACGAGGGCGTCAACCTGGGCCCCGAGGGGCCGGTGGGCTTGATCACCTACATGCGCACCGACTCGGTGCGCGTCGCCCCCGAGGCTATCGCCGAGGCGCGCAGCTTCATCCCCAACGCCTTCGGAAACTCCTACCTACCGCCAAAACCCAACTACTACCGCGGTAAAAAGACGAACGTTCAGGACGCGCACGAGGCCGTGCGCCCCACCTCGGTTAGGCGCCGCCCCGAGCAGGTGAAGCCCTTCCTCTCGGATGAGGAGTTCAAACTCTACGACCTGATCTGGCGCCGCTTCGTAGCCAGCCAGATGACGCCGGCCGTCTACGACCAGACCGTGATAACCGTCAGCGGCGGCCGCTTCCTCTTTCGCGCCGCCGGCTCTATCCTCAAATTCGACGGTTTCTTGCGGGTTTGGGGTCGCGATCAGCAAGACGAGCAACCCTTACCCGAGGTTGAGCCGGGGGCTGCGGCCCGCCTTTTGGATCTAAAGGCAGAGCAGCACTTCACCCAGCCGCCGCCGCGCTATACCGACGCCAGCCTGGTCAAGAAGATGGAGGAGCTGGGCATTGGCCGCCCCTCCACCTACGCCCCCACCATAGAGACCCTCGAGCGCCGCGCATACGTGGAACGCCAGGGACGGGCTCTCAAACCCACCGAGCTTGGCAAGCGTGTGATCGGCTTCCTGGTCGAGCACTTCCCGCGGGTGGTGGCCTACGAGTTCACCGCCAGCGTCGAAGACCGCCTCGACGAGGTGGAAGAAGGCAAGCAGCCCTGGCCGGCGGTGGTGCGCGAGTTCTACCAGCCCTTCACCGAGGAGCTGGCGCGCGTGCCGCGCAAGACCTGCCCCGTCTGCGGGCGACCGCTGGAGGTCAAGGTGAGCCGCTACGGGCAGTTTTTGGGCTGCACCGGCTACCCAGAGTGCAGCTATACCGAACCTTTGGAGGAGAAGAAGGAGGCCGAGCCGATCGGCGAGGACTGCCCCAAGTGCGGCGCGCCGCTAGTGCGTAAGTGGGGCCGCTACGGCTCTTTCATCGCCTGCAGCGCCTACCCCAAGTGCGACTACACCCGCGACGAGGCGCCCTCCACCGGGATCGCCTGCCCCAAGTGCAAGGAGGGCGAGATAGTTCGCAAGATCAGCCGCCGCGGCAAGCCCTACTGGCGCTGTAGCAAGCAGGGGTGTGACTTTTTGGTCTTCGACCCGCCCACCGAGCAGACCTGCCCCAAGTGCGGCTGGGTGATGGTCAAGAAGGGCAAGCGCGAGACCCTCAAGTGCTCCAACCCCGAATGCGAGGACTACGCCTACCCCAAATTCAAGCCGGGGGCCAAGAAAGCGGCTTCTAGCCGCAAGAAAAAGACGTCACGTAAAAAGAGCGCCGCCAAGAAGAAAGCCGGGCCCAAGGCGAGCTGGGCCGACCTGGAGCCCTTTGCCGCCGGTCTGGAAGAGGCCGAGAGGAGGCTGGTCATTCAGACAGAGGGCGAGGGGGTGCCGCTCGAGCGGGCCGCGGCCAACCTGGGTGTGACCGCCGAGGAGGCCGCCAAGCTGCACAAGCGGGCGATGTTCAAGCTGCGCATGGCCTACGGCCGGGCCAGGAAGTCGGCAAAATAGAGTGAAATCTTCTTATAGGGGTGCATGGACAGGAGGGGTTATTCGGATGGGCCATGGGTTATCCGGCAAGATAAATGAGCCGCTGTATACGTTTGCAGAAGCGGCCCGTTATCTTCGCATCCCTATCAGTACGGTGAGGTGGTGGGTCACGGGAGGGAGCTACACCACCGCAGAAGGACGAAAAGCGTCCAAACCGATCATCCACACGTCGGGAAGAGTGCACGGACATCGCTTGAGCTTTAGCAACCTTATCGAGCTATTCATTCTGCGCGTGCTGCGCGAGCGGCACAAGGTCAAGCTAGGCGATATCCGCAAAGCCATTGAGTATGCCGAGCACAAACTGGGGATTGAGCGCCTCCTCATTCACCCTGAGCTCTCGACAGGAGGTGGTGACCTGCTTATCGATTATTATGGAGAGCTCGTCAGCCTTAAGCGTAGCGGCCAAATTGCACTCAAAGCAATACTTAAAAATGCTCTTAAGCGAGTTAGCTGGGAAGACGAGTTACCAGCACAGCTTTTCCTGAGTGTTCCGGAGCGTGAAGATAGGAAAACCGTATTCGTGGATCCTAGGATCAGGTACGGCAAGCCAGTCGTTCGGGGAATTGAAACGGCCATTCTCTCCGCTCGTGTCGATGCGGGGGAGCCTTTGGAAGACTTGGCCCAAGACTACGATCTCCCCCTAGACTTGGTGACTGATGCGTTGATTTTCGAAGTTAGCTTAGCGAGGGCGGCTTGACCGTTTTTCTTACGGATCGGAACCTCGGCAAGCGTTTCCCAAGGATACTGATTTAAGCTGGTCTGGTTGTTGGAGTTCACGATGACCACTTCGTGCCTACGGCGCCAGATGACGAGATTCTCGGATTCGTTGCGGTGAGGGGCTGGGTCTTACTCACGGCCGACGCCAGGATGCGGTACGTGCCTGCCGAGAAGCAGGCAGTCGTTCGTTTCGACGCGGACGTTATTCATCTCAAGGTCTCGGAACGGTGGCCGATCGATATGCTCGCAAGAGCTTTCGCAGCCAACATTCGCCGGGTAGAACGCTTTTTATCGAAGCACCCAGCGCCTCTTTTTGCGGTCTTCCGTGTCGGCTCTGATGGCAAGGTCGATCTCGAAAGAAAATTCTAGGCGCCCTCGCATAGCTCAGGTTTGTACGTCCCCGAAGGGAATGACCTCCACCGCCTCGCCCGCCTCGACGTTCGTGTGCGGCGGGACGATTACCAGGGCGTTGCCGCTGGCCATGCTGCGCAGAACCTCCGAAGACTGGTTCCCCACCGTGTTGACGCGGTGACAGCCGGGCGCCCGGGGGTCGTAGCGCAGTACCCCGCGGCGGAAGGCCGTCTTGTGGCCCGCGCCCTTGAAGAAGTCCTCGGCCAGCGCCCGCACCTTGCGGTAGGGGGGGTCGCTGCGCCCCAGCATTTTGAAGATCATCGGCCGGCCGTAGAGAAAGAAGACCACCATGGCGCTCACCGGGTTGCCGGGCAGGCCGAAGAGCGGCGTGCCGGCGAACTCGGCGAAGATGGGCGGTCCCCCGGGGCGCTGCAGGATCTTCCAGAAGTGGATGGTGCCTTCCCGCTCGAGCAGGTGGCGGACGATGTCGTAGTCGCCCATGCTGACGCCCCCCGAGGTGAGGACGAGGTCGAGCGACCCCGCGGCGGCGAGTTGCTCCTTGACCGCCTCCACCCGGTCGCCGACCTTGCCCAGCAGCACCGGCTCGCCGCCGGCCTCGCGCACCAGCGCGGCGATAGAGTAGGCGTTGGAGTTGTAAACGCCCCCCGGCGGCAGCGGGGTGCCGGGTTCTACCACCTCGTCGCCGGTAGAGAGGATTCCTACCCGCGGCCGCGGCGCCAGCGGCAGCCTGGCGTAGCCCATGGCGGCGGCCAGGCCGACGCGGCCGGGGGTAAGCAAGTCGCCCCTTTTCAGGTAAACCCGGCCCGCCGCCAAGTCCTGCGCCTTTTTGCGGATGTCCTTGGGGCTGGCCGGCTTTTTGAGCACGACGAACTCGCCGTCGCGTTCGGTGTCTTCGACCGCCACCACCGCGTCGGCCCCCGCGGGCAGGGGCGCGCCGGTGAAGATGCTGACCGCTTCTCCCGGGCCCACCTCGCCGCTAAAAGGCCGCCCCGCGGGAGACTCGCCGATGAGGCGCAGGCGCACGGGATTCTCGCCGCTCGCGCCGGCGCTGTCGGCGGCGCGAGCGGCGTAGCCGTCTACGGCGGTATTGTCTACGTCGGGGTGGTCCACCAGCGATTGCAGGTCGCGCGCCAGTACGCGACCGAGAGACTCGTTCAGAGGCGTCTCCTCGACGCCGCGCAGGGGCGTCGTGTGTTCCAGAACGGTTTCAAGGGCTTCTTCTACGCTCAGCGAGGTACGCATAACCTTAGTCTAAGACGGAAGCGGCTCAGAACTCGCGCGCCAGGTCGTTGAAGCGCACGTGGGCGGCGTGGAACTGCAGCTTTACCGTGTCCGTCGGGCCGTTGCGCTGCTTGCCGATTATTATCTCGGCGACGCCCGCTTGCTCGGAGTGCTCGTTGTAATAATCGTCGCGGTAGATGAAGACTACCAGGTCGGCGTCCTGCTCTATCGAGCCGGACTCGCGCAGGTCGCTGAGTAGGGGGTGTTTGTTGGGGCGGCTCTCGACGGCGCGGCTCAGCTGGCTGAGAGCCACCACCGGCACCTCAAGCTCGCGCGCCAGGCTCTTGAGGCCGCGGCTGATGGCGGAGATTTCTTGCTGGCGGTTCTCGCCGCTCCTGCTCGACTGGCCGCCGCTCATCAGCTGCATGTAGTCGATGATTATCAGGCCTATCTTGTGCTGGGTGGCCAGGCGCCTGGCCCGCGAGCGCACCTCCATCAGGGTCAGGCCGGGGGTGTCGTCTATGAAAATGGGGGCCTCGTATATCTTTCCGGCGGCGTTGACCAACCGCTCGTAGTCGCGGTCGGAGAGGTGCGCCTGGCGGATGCGGTTCATGTCCACCCGCGCCTCGCTGGAAAGGAGTCGCAAAACCAGGTCTATCGCCGGCATTTCCAGCGAAAATATCGCTACCGGCGTCTCGCCGTGGAGGGCGACGTTCTGGGCTATGGTCAGGGCGAAGGCCGTTTTGCCCATCGAGGGTCGGGCGGCGATGATGTTGAGAGAGCCCGGCCCCAGGCCGCCTATTACGCGGTCCAGGTCGGCGAAACCGGTGCTCAGCAGGTCGCTGACGTTGCCGTCTTCGCGCAAGCGCGCGATTCTCTCGTGGGCCTGTGTAACCAGCTCGCGCATCTCCTGGAAGTCGTGCCGCAGACCGTGCACCGCCACGTCCATGATCAGTCTGCCGGCCTGGTCTATTACTTCTTCTACGCTGCCGGCTTCGTCGTAGGCCAGGCGCATGGCCTCGCCGGCGGCGCCGATGAGGCGGCGCAGCATGTGTTTTTCGGCGACTATCTGGGCGTAATGCTCGGCGTAGGCGGCCGTGGGGGTGGCCTCGCTGAGGCCGACCAGATAGCTAAGCCCGCCGACGTTGTCGAGTTCGCCGTTCTTTTTCAGCTCTTCGGAGAGCGTGACCAGGTCCACCGGCTCGTTGCGCAGGCGCAGGGACTCCATGGCGCGCCAGATTTTGCGGTGCGCTTCTTTATAAAACACCTCGCTGGTAATCAGCCCCTCGACGCGGTCTATGGCCTCGTTGTCCACCAGCGCCGAACCCAGCACGCTGGCTTCGGCCTCGAGGTTGTGGGGGGGGATGCGGCCCACCGGCAAATTTGTCTTCTTATCCGCCATGATAGCAAGCTCCAGATACGCCCCGCTCTGGGGACCTCATGCTACCAACTAAAGGGCCGGCGGTGATGAAACGCGGCGCGGGCCGGGGTTAGAATAGAGCGAGATGAGAAAACTCACCATTACCGCTATTTTTTTACTGGCCGCGTTGCCGGCTACGGTTCTAGCCCAAAGCTCCGATATCATGGTCACCTCCGTCACCGCCCAGCAGGTCACCAAGGTGCTGAGCGATCTGGGCTTCGACTTTACCCTGGACAAGGACGGCAGCGGCGATCCGCTGATCAGGATGGAGCTCAAGGGAGGCTACAAAGAGGTCCTCTTTTTCTACGATGACTACAAGGAACACCCCGGCTACGAAAGCCTGCAGCTCTACGCCGCCTTCTCGGTCAAGGACAAGATCCCCCTGCAGACGGTCAATAACTGGAACCTCAAACACCGCTTCGCCAGGGTCTACCTGGACGACGAACAAGACCCGGCCATCGAAAGCGACCTAGACCTTAGCGGCGGCGTCAGCCTCAAGGGCAGCCTGCGGGTGTTTTTGGAAAACTTTGCCGCCAACTTCGAGACCTTCAAGTCCGACGTGGTCGGCGAGGAGTAGCAGCAAGCGCTTTCGAGGGGCTCGGGGGCCGCGTTAGCGGCGCCCGAGCTACCTGCCCGGGGGCAGGAAGGTAAGGCTGTCGCCGCTCTTGAGGCGGGTAGAAAGGCCCTCGAGGTAAGAGACGTCGCGGCCGTTTTTGAGGACCGTCCAGTTGTTCTTGAAGCGCCAGCGGCGCACCTCTTCCATCCAACCGGCGTGTTCTTCGGCGTCGGGAACGGGCTCGAGCGCGTTTTCCCGCAGTTCCGGGCGGAAGGCGAATATCTTTTCCAGCGCCTCGCGCACCGTACCCGAGTCCACGTGAACCTCCAGCGCCTGGGGCAGCGCCGGCAGCGCCAGCCCCAGAGCGTTGGCCTTTATGGCGGTGCGCCCTTTGCCGAGAGCCAGCGAAGCCTCGTAGCCCAGGCGCATCAGCTCTTGCTGCACCGACAGGTAAGCGGTCCACAGGCCTATGCGTTCCGCGGGGACCACGGTAGCGAACATCCGCAGTATCAGGCTCAGGGAAAGGCTCACCCACTGCGGCGGCACGAAGTGCCCGCCGGGGCCGTAGCCGGCGTGGACGCGCCCGGCGTGAAAGAGGTAGCGGGCGAACTCGTCCGAGGTGTCAACACCGATGGTGCGGCCCATCCAGCCGGAAAAGAAGGTGCGGCGCAGATAGAGGTCTTCGTCGGGTATGCGCCCCTCCCAGCCCAGCGCCTTGGCGGTTGGGGCGTAGCGCGAAAGGTGGTCGTAGGCCGCGGCCACCCAGTCGGCGGCGTGGCGCAGCAGCGGCTCGCCGTCGAGGTACATCTGCCGTTTGGCGTCTTCGTTTATCCCCACGAAGGCGAGCTGCTCGGCCATCTGCCGCTCGGGCGGCTCGGGCAGGTCTAATATCTCGGTCCAGACTGGAATCTCAGTTTTTTTCGCCATCTTTCTCCCTCGCTTCTCTGAGTTTACGCAACTTCCAGAGCATTTGATTAGTAACCACTCTTTGTTGCATGGCGTAAAAGAAGACCGCCACGGCCAGCAGCTGCGAGAAGGCCGCGAGGAGCAGCAAACGCGCCAGCGGCGGAGAAGGGTGGGCGAGGTAAAAAGGCTCGAGCGCCAGCCTTAGCAGCAAACCGCCGTTGAGCAGCAGCAGGGTGGCGAGCTCCAGGCGCGGTTGCTTTAGCTGGCCGGGGCGCGGCATCATCCAGTAGGCCACGCCCAGCACCATGTTCAAAAAGAACCCCACCAGCCCGGCGTGTACGTGCGAGCTTTGCAGGTAGCCGCGCCAGGAGGGCTCCAGGTAGAACAAAAAACCCAGCAGCGCCGTGTACAAGAGGTAAAACAGCGACGCCCGCACGAAGAGAAACTCATAGTAAAACACTAACGAACCACCAGCACGGGGCCTACCGCCCGCCGCAGGACGAGCTCGGCGGTGGAGCCCAACAGCAGGGTGCGGATCAGCCCTTTGCCGAAGGCGCCCATGACCAGCAGGTCATCGGGGTTTTCCGCCTCCAGAATGCGCTCGTCGGCGTCGCCGGCGGCGGTCTGCACCTCCGCGGTCAGCCCGTGCGCCTCCAGGTAGGCCAGCGCCTCGGCCGCCAGCGCCTCGGCGCGCACTGCGTCGTCGTGAACGCTGAGGATGGTAACCGGCAGACCCAGACCGCCCGCCAGTTCGGCCGCCAGGTGCATGGCGCGGGTGGCGGGGGGCGAGCCGTCGTAAGCCAACAGCAGCCGCGTCAGCTCTACCGGGTCCAGCGGGGCGACTACCACCGGCACGCTGGCGGTGCGCACCACCCTCTCGACGGTGGAGCCCAGACCGGTGGCCTCGTGGCCGCTGGCCTCGCCGGCGCGGCCTATTACCAGCAAGTCGGCGGTGCGGGCCTCTTCGCTTATCACCTGATAGGGCACGCCGGTGCGAATGACCGGTTCGGCCTTGACCCCCGCGGCGGCGGCTTCTTTCGCGACCCTCTCTACGATTACCTCGGCGCGGGCGGTCAGCACCTTCTCGACCTCCTCGTGGTAGGCGGGCATGGGTATGCTGATCGCTCCCCAGTCCATCAGCTCGGGCATGCGAATGAGGCGAATGTCGCGCACGTAGAGGACTTGCAGCAGCGCTTCGGTCTTGTACCCCAGCCAGGCGGCCAGCCTTTCGGCGCCCAGAGCGGCGCGCGATCCGTCGGTGGCGAGGAGAACTCTCTTTATCATGAGACACCCCCTTCACCACTATTGTAAGCGCCCGTCTCACGTTATTTTGTCCTCAGACGGCGGCTTAGCGTGCTACAATTCGGTTTGTGTTTCGGGTTAGCCAGCCGTCTTGCAGACGGCCGCAAAAGACAGTAATGGTGCGCCCGACAGGATTCGAACCTGTGGCCTTCGGCTCCGGAGGCCGACGCTCTATCCAACTGAGCTACGGGCGCACTCAGCAACCGATAATCTAGCACCGCCCGAAGGAGGACGTCAAGTGAAAATAAGCAAACGTGCGATAAACATCATATTCGGCATACTAGCCGTGGCCTTCGCCATCGGCACCATTTTTTTGTTCACGCCCAAGGGCAACCCGCAGCAAGAGGGCAGGACCATCCTCTACGTCAACGGCAAACCCATCCACGAGCTGGAGCTGATGCGCAAGGCGCAAACCAACCCGCTCTTTACCCTCAACCCCAGCGGGGTGCTGCGGCCTCTGATAGACACCTACTTCTTGGAGCAGGTAATTACGCTCGAGGCGCTCGATCAAGACGCCGCCCGCATCCGCGTTTCCAGCAGCGAGGTCAAGCAGCAGGTCGACCAGCTGCGCCAGCGCCTGGGCGCCAAGGACCGCCAGGCCTGGGACCGCTTCCTGCAAAGCATCGGCTATACCGACAGCCAGCTGCGCGACGAGCTGCGCTCGCAGCTGCGCATCCAAAAACACCTCGAGCAGATAAGCAAGAAGGTAAAGCTGACAGACGATGAAGCCCGCTTCTTCTACGAGCTGCACAAGGCGCAGTACGCCGCCGAAGATAAGGTGAAGGCGCGGCAGATAGTCCTAGACGACAAAGCCACCGCCGAAGACGTCTACAAACAGCTCCTGGGCGGAGCCGACTTCGCCGAGCTGGCCAAAAAATTCTCCAAGGTGGGCGCGGCGCAGGCCGGCGCGGTGGGCGCCGAGCCCGGTTCCAGCAAGCCGGGGCCGGTAACCCGCCTGGTCTTCCCCACCGAGGTGGCCGACGCGGTCTTCTCGCTCAAGGGTGGCGGCATGACAGGGGTAATCTCCAGCGGCGGCCGTTACTACATCGTCAAGGTGGAAGAGTTCTTGCCCGGCGGCGACCGCCCTTACGAAGAGGTCAAGGACCGCGTCAAAGAAGACGCCCTCAAGGTCAAGCAGGCCGGCGCGGTGGACGACTACATCCGCGAGGTGCGCAGGCGCGCCGTGGTCAAGTTCAGCGAAGACAAGAACATTCCCTACCAGTACAAGAACCCCGTCGTGGCCAAGGTTGACGGCCAGGAGATCAAACTGGCCGAGGTGCTGCAGGTAGTCTTCGCTAACAAACAGGTCCCCAGCCTCATCCAGCAGGGTCTGGGCGAGCTGGCGGTAAAGTTTTTCCTACCCTCGACCGTAGACCAGCTGATCACCCAAGATCTCCTGCTGGAGCAGGTAAAAGCCTCGGGCAAGCCCTTCATCGGCACGCGCGGCCAGAAGGCCCAGGACGTCCAGCTTTGGAAGACCAAAGACATTACCGTGACGCCCGACGAGGTCAAAAAGTACTACCAGGAAAACATCGCGCGCTTCACCATTCCCGCCTCCGCGCAGGTAGACGTCGTCAGTTTCAACGATAAAGAAACTGCCGACAAGTTCCGCGAAAAACTGATAGCCGGCAATCCTCTCAAGGAGCTGGCCAAGGGTCTCGGCGGCAAACTGCAGGAGATGGGCGTAGTCAGCGCCGGCAAGCTGCCGCCGCTGGTCAACAAGCTGGTCTTCGAGAGCGACGCCGCCTTCGCCAAGGCCGGCGACTGGCAGGTTTCCGAGGTCATCGAGGTGCCGGGCGAGAAGAACCAGAAGACCTATCAGGTGGTACTCGTCAAGGACAAAAAAGACGCCGTTACCAAATCCTTCGAAGAGGTCAAGAGCGAAGCCGAACAGCTGGCGCTGGCGGCCAAGCGCGCCAAGGCCGCGGCCGACTGGATTAGCGAGCTGAAAAAGCAGGCCAAGATCGAGAACAAGATCGAAGACGTCATCAAGGAGCTCACTCCCAAGAAGGAACAGCCCGCCACCCAGAGCGCCCCCTCAGGCGGTGGAGAGGGTAAGGGCGCGGAAAAGCCCGCCAGCCCCGCCAAGCCCGCCTCCAGCGAGCAGCAGGCCCCGGCTAAAAGCCAGTAGATCCGCACTAGCGCACGTTTTTGCAGCCGGCCCGCGGGCCGGCTGCCTTTCGTGTAAAATGCTTCTATGCAAGGCGCTTCGGGTCTGGAACGGGCATTTCGCAAGGTTCGGCTTCTACTCGAAGGAGACGAACGCAACCCCGGCCTGACCAGGCAGGACCTGGAAAGGATGGTTGGTTATCCTGAGCGCGGTCAAGGACCGCTCTCTTACACGTTGCCGCCTCAGGAAGGCTTGGAGGGCGTGCGGGCGGTGCGCTTTTTCTACTACCCCAAAGACCCCGAGGTCACCCTCATTATCGAAGTCGAGGATCAGCAGGGGCGCCGTCACCTGCGCCACCTCAAGTGGAACGGCCTGGCCTGGATCTCGCCGCCCAGCGGCCTCAAGTCTGAGCTGGTGCCGACGCGCGAGGTTCTGCCCGAAGGCTACACCGAGATCGGCGGCGACTACTTCGTGGGCTTTTCTTCGGAGGAGGCGCACGACCTGGCCGAGCGCATCTACCTGGGCGAGGCCGGCGGCCAGAAGTACCTACTCTGCCCGCAAGACTCCACCCGCATCTTTTACGGGCCGTCGGTAGCGCCGGCGGGCCTAATCTGCCCCGTCTGCGGCAACACCTCCTTGCTCTTCAAGGCGATACCAATGGAGGTGTCGCGCCGCCCGCAGGGCCCGCAGTCGCCCGGCGAAGAGAGACTAGAACACAAACTGGAAATTTTGGTGGAGCAGAACCGCGAATTGCAAAAACAGCTGGGAGATTTAATAAGCCTCCTGAAGCGCAACCTTGGTTAAGGAGTCAGCGGTTCGCGGGCGGCGCCCGCCGCATTCGGCGGAGCCTTTACGTAGCCCGCAGCATCCCGCCGCAACAGACCTCGCCCCACCAGCGTCTCCAGGGCGAACTCGGCCCAGGCCAGGCCCGCTACTTCGTCTGCGGCGCCGTAGCGAGAGGCCAGCTCCCGCAAGGGGGGAACCTGCGCCAGCCGCTCCAGGGCCGGCGCGGTCGCCTCGGGCAGGGAGACGGAGGCGCCGGAGTCAAAGTAGGACAGTAGCTCTTCCAGCCCCCCTCTCTCGCCCCACTCCTCGGCGAAGGCGCGCGCCACCAGCTGCCGCGCCAGCGTTTCGGCCCCCGCGAGCTCGCCTTCGTACTCGAGCTCGATCTTGCCGGTAATGGCCGCGATGCCGTCGTAGACGTCGCGCGGGCGTGCGTAGATCCGCGCCTCGCCGTAGCTGAGAGCGCGGGCCTCAGCGCCTGCGGCCACCTCTTCCAAGAGGCTGATGGGCAGCCGCTGACTGACGCCGCTGCTCTGGTCTACCCGCGGATCGCGGCGCGCCAGAAAGGCCACCCTCTCCACGGCCCGCGCCACGAAGTCGGGAATGGTTACCTGCGTTGCGATTCGCGCCTCGGACTCGGTGATACGCAGGGCCTCTTGCAGACTGCGCGGGTAGTGAGTGCGAATCTCGGCGTCGATACGGTCCTTGAGGGGTGTGACAATGCGTCCGCGGGCGGTGTAGTCCTCGGGGTTGGCGCTGAAGACCAGCCAGACGTCGAGCGGCAGGCGCAGCGGAAAACCTTGCACCTGGACGTCGCCTTCTTCCAGCATGTTGAAGAGCGCCACCTGGACTCGGGCCGGCATGTCGGGTAGTTCGTTAATGGCGAAGATTCCGCGGTTGGCGCGCGGCGCCAGGCCGTAGTGCAGCGCTTCCGGGTCGGCCAGCCCGCGCCCGCTGCGCGCCGCCTTGATGGGGTCGAGCTCTCCCACTAGGTCGGAGACGGTGACGTCGGGGGTGGCCAGCTTTTCCAAGTAGCGCTCCTCGGGGCTAAGCCAGACGATGGGGGCGTCGTCTTGCGCCTCGTTCAGCAGGCGGCGCCCCTCGGGACTGATGGGGGCTATGGGGTTGTCGCGCAGCGGCGTGTCTAGCGCCGGCAGCTCGGGGTCGAGAAGGTTGACCAAAGAACGCAGGATGCGGCTCTTGGCCTGCCCGCGCAGGCCCAGCAGAATAAAGTGCTGGCGCGCCAGAATGGCGCGTATTAGCGCCGGTATCACCGTTTCCTGGTAGCCGTACACGCCGGGAAAGACCTCGGTCGCGGCGCGCAGTTTCGCCATCAGGTTGTCGCGGGCCTCTTGGCGCACGTCGCGCTCGAGCTTTTCCAGGGGCCAGCCCGAGGCCTTCAGCTCGCCCAGGGTGGCGGGTCTGGGCATCAGCGCGCCCCCAGCGCCCTGGCCAGAGCGGCGCTGTTGCGCCGCCAAACCTGCAGGTAGTCGCCCCCGCTCTCGCCCAGCAGGTCTATTAGTTCGACCCTGGCGGAAATAGCGGCCGCCACCCGCTCGGCTTCGCGCTTTAACTGCAGGGGGGCGACGATGGTTTTTAAGCCTTCGCGCCGCAGCAGCGCGGCCGCCTTGGCCAGCTCTTGAGGGCTGGGTTCGGCGGCGGGGTTGGGGGTTATCAGGTAGACGCGCTCGAGCCGGTAACGCGCCGCCAGGTAACTAAAGGGGTTTTTGTAGGCTACGAACTTGCGGCTCGGCGCGGCGGCTATCTCCTTAGAGGTCTCGTTTACCAGCTCGGCGAGTTTTTTGCGGTAGGCTCGCGCTCGTTTTTGGTAAGCGGCGGCGTTCTGCGGGTCCAATTCGGCGGCGTTACGGGCTATCGCCAGCACCACCTCGCCCATGGCCAGCGGGTCGGTCCAGACGTGAGGGTCGGGCGCGCCCGAGGGCAGCTTTTGTACGAAGTCTTTCAGCGAGTCGGCGGCGCGGTAGACCTTGCAGCTCAGGTTGTTGGGTTTCACCAGCTTGTCCACCAGCCACTCATCCAGGCCCAGGCCGTTCATGACGACCAGGCGCGCGCCGCTTATCTTTTTGACGTCTTGGGGCGAGGGGCTGAAAACGTGGGGGTTGGCTCCCGGCGGCACCAGGCTGACTACCCGCCAGCCGTCCCCCAGTACCGCCCGCGCCAGCATGGCGTAAGGCTCGATGGTGGTGACGGCCAGGGGCTTGGCGGCCATGGCCGGCGCTAGCAGCAGCGCCGCGATTAGGAGTATGCGCTTCATGCCCCAATCTTAGCGCCGCCGCGCGTGAAAAATGACAAGGACCCGGTTTTGCTCAGGGGTGAACGCTACCGTGTGCGCCTTATCCCCAGGCCCGCCCCCTGCGGCAGGAGCAGCCGCGCGCCCTGGTATTCGAGGCCGCTGAAGGGGTCGTTCTTGATCAGCAGCGGGCCGTCTAAGTCGGCGTAGTCCGCCAGGGGAGCCAGGTGCGCCGCCGCCCCCACCGCCAAGCGCGTCTCGACCATGCAGCCCAGCATTACCTGCAGGCCCAGCGCGTGGGCCGTATCTATCATCGTGCGCGCACTCGCCAGGCCTCCGCTCTTGGCCAGTTTGACCACTACGCCGTCAACGAAAGGGGCCCACTCCACCACGTCACGCACGGTTTTTATGGGTTCGTCGGCGAAGAGGGGCAGGCCCAGACCCCTGAGCTCCGCAAAACTTTCTCGCGCTTGCGGCGGCAGGGGTTGCTCCAAAAACTCCACTGCCAGGCGCAGCAGCTCGGGAATGAAGGCTCTAGCCTGCGGCAGGTCCCAGCCGCCGTTGGCGTCTACGCGAATGCGCGCCTGCGGCCGCACCGCCCGCACCGCCCGCAGCCTTTCCAGGTCGCCCTCGTCGCCCACTTTCAGCTTGAGTATGGGCATCTGCGACTCGCGGGCGAGCCGCGCCATCTGCCGCGGCTGCGCCATGGCTATGGTGAAAGAGGTTGGCGGCGCCAGCTTTTCTTCAAGGCCGAAAAGCCGCCACAGGGGCTGAGCCAGCTCGCGCCCCCAAAGGTCGAAGAGCGCCATCTCCAGAGCCGCCCGCGCCGCCGCCGAGCCGCCGGGCGGCAGCAGCCGCAGCCTTTCTTGCAAAGAAGCGGGCGCGTCCGCCAGGGCCCGCTTCGCCTCTTGCAGGTAGCTTTCCACCGCCGCTACGGTCTCGCCGTGGTAATCGACCACGGCGGCCTCGCCCAGGCCGCCGTCCAGATCAACCAGCACGGCGCTGCGGGTGTGACTGGTGCCGTGGGCTATCTTGAATGGGTGGGACAATTCCAGGGTATAGGTTTGCCAGTCAAGGGTCACTTCTTAGATGGCTCCCAATTCGCGCAGGATGGCCCAGGCGTAGGCGGGGGCCTCGTCGGCGACCTTCTTCTTGAAGTCGGAGGGGCCCTGAATGACGGCGCCGCCCCTAGCCAGCGCGGCCGCCTTCTCCAGGGTCTTTCGCCGCAGGGTGTAAGACTTTTCGCTCGAGCCCACCCTGATTACCACGGTGTTGTCGGTCACCCGCAGCACCTCGAAAGCCTTACCCGTCTTGGTGGCGAGCGTTCTCCCTTGCAGGCGGCGCACCGCGTTCCAGTCCAGACCGCTGGAGGGTGTGGCTCTCGTTGTTTTGCCTCTCGCCTTCCCGCGCGTCGCTTTCGGCGCGGCGTCCAGGCCGCGCACCAGCGCCACCACCAGTCGGCCGGGGCCGTGGACGCCCTGGACCATTATCTGCCCGATGTCGGCCGATTTGCTGGGGCCGGAGTGCAGCGCCAGGGCGCTGGGCGGGTTTTCTTGCAGGGCTTCCAGCGCCTCGCCGAGGTGTTGGACCACCTCCGCCTCGTCTACCCAGACCAGGTGGACCGGCGGCAGCAGCTGCAGACGCCTGCCCTCGGAACTGGACAGCAAAACGCTGCCGGTATCGGCTACCGCCGCCAGGGCGCGGCTGACGCCCAGCTCGGCCTCTGCGGGGGGTCTTTGAGGCAGCTGCGGTTGCAGCCAGGGGGGCACGTGGGGGCTCACCGCCGCGCTGGAAAACTCAGCCGCCCACTCGGCTAACCAGCGCGCCGCGGCTTGGGGAGAGTCGAAGGAGAGAGCCTCGACGCCGTTTTGAGTAGCGTTTTGTACGAAGCGCGTCGGCGCCGCTGCGTCTTCCGCCTGCCGCCAGGGGTCGCCGGGCAGCTCTACCGGCCAGCGCCGCTCGAGCGCGTGCGCTATGCGCCTAAGGATACGCTGACGGGCGTCACTCATTGGCGAGCTCCTCCTCCCATATTTGGTGGAAGCTCTTGGGGCTGGGCTCGAGTCCGCCGTGGCCGCTGGCCCAGGCGCCGATCACCGGCAGCCAGGGGGCGCTCGTAAGACCCTTGAAGGCGCGCAGCATCTTGGCGCTCATCCGGTAAAAACGGGGTTTGCTGACTATGTTCGCGTAGCCGTCGAAGAGCCACTTTTCCAGGGGTCCGCCGGCGCCGCTCTCGGCGGCGCGGCGCCGCCAGGCGAGAATTTGTTTGGGCAACGGAATACGCACCGGACAGACGTCGGCGCAGGCCGTGCAAAGGCTGCAGGCGTAACCCAGTTCGGCCGCCAAAGCGGGGTCTTTCAGCCCGGGAGTCAGCACTATCCCTATCGGCCCCGAGTAGACCTGGCCGTAGGCGTGCCCGCCGGTCTGGCGGTAGACGGGGCAGGCGTTGAGGCAGGCGCCGCAGCGAATGCAGGAAAGCGCCTCCTGCATCTCGTCATCCGCCAGCACGCTGCTGCGGCCGTTATCGACGAAGATGACGTGCATCACCTCGGGCCCGTCGCTTTCGTCCGGGCGGCGCGGGCCGCTGATCAGGCTGGTGAATATACCCAGTTTTTGGCCGGTGGCGGCGCGCGCCAAAAGCTGTAAAAAAACCTCCAGGTCGCGGGTGCGCGGTAGCAGCTTTTCTATGCCTACGAGGGCGACGTGAACGCGCGGGGCGCTGGTGGTGAGACGGATGTTGCCCTCGTTTTCCACCAAGACCAGCGTGCCGCTCTCGGCCACCACGAAGTTGCCGCCGGAGATGCCCATGTCAGCTGACAAAAAGGCTTCGCGCAGAACCCTGCGGGCGGCTGCGGCCAGCTCTTCGGGGCTGGCGTCCCTCGCCGTTCCCAGCCTCTTTGCAAAGAGGGCGCGGATGTCGTCGAGGCTCTTGTGGATGGCCGGGCCGACGATGTGGCTGGGCGGCTCTTCCGCCAGCTGAATTATGTACTCGCCCAGGTCGGTTTCAAATACCTCGACCCCAAGGCGCTGTAGCAGCGAATTAACCTCCAGCTCCTCGCTGAGCATACTTTTGCCCTTGACGACCTTCTTGACGTCGTGGCGTTTGACCAGCCGGCTCAGAATCTGCTGAGCATCTGCGGCGTTTTCGGCCCAGTGCACCTCGACCCCGTTGCCGCTCAGCTTTTCTTCGGCCAGCAACAGGTAGTGGTCCAGGCGCGAGAGCAGGTGGCGCTTGACCGTAGCCGCCCAGTCGCGCCATGACTCGGCGTCCACCTCCCCGTAAGCGCGTTCGCGGTTGGCGTGGAAGTGCAGCGTGGCCTTGGTAACGGAAGCGCGCACCTCGGGTTGAGAAGCAAGCATTTCCCTGGCGGCGGCCTTGTACCCCTTAGCCATTGCGGGCCTCCCACAAGAGACTGGCGAGGTGGCGCACCTTTATATCGAGACCGCGCTTCTTGGCGTGCCCTCCCATGTGCATCAGGCAGGCGCCGTCGGCCGAGGTTAGCACGTCCACCTCGGGCAGGGTGTCGAGCTTGTGATCCGCCATCGCCAGGGAAACAGGGACGTTCTTTACCGAGAAGACTCCTCCAAAACCGCAGCACTCGTTGTCGGCCTGCCAGGGTACGATCTCCGCCCCGGCGGCTTCCAGCAGGCCTACGGGTTCGCTTTTGATGCCCAGCTCGCGGCTGACGTGGCAGCCGTGGTGATAAGCGACTTTGAGCCCTCGCAGACCATCGCCCAGGTCTTCTACGTTTAATACCTTCACCAAAAACTCGGAGAGCTCGTAGGTGCGCTCGGCCAGGTCTAGAGCCGCGGTGTAGTGGGGCTTGTCTCCGGCAAAGAGCCCGGGGGTGTAAGCGCGCACCATGGTGGTGCAGGAGCCCGAAGGCAGCACCACGTAGTCGTATCCCTCAAAAACCTGCTGGGTGTGCAGCGCCATCTTGCGGGCGGCGTCCCAGTGGCCGGCGTTGTAGGCGGGCTGGCCGCAGCACGTCTGCCCGCGTGGAAAAACCACCTCGATATCGAGGCTGCGCAAGAGCCGCACCGCGTCGGCGGCGGCCTCGGCAAAAAACTGGTCGGCCAGACAGGTGACAAAAAAGGCGACTCGCATTTCCTCGTTAATTATACGGTGTGAAAGGGGCCTAAAGACCCGGATAAAAACGCCCGTTTGTAAAACCCGTGAGTAGCAGCCCTCTTTAGTCTCCAGTTCGTTTCTCTGGGGCGCGGGAACAAAATGCGTTGCGCTAAGTGATTATTCAACACGGCGCAGCTGCGCTTTTGCTGCGCGCCGGCTCGACGCCGCCGGCCGCGTGCTTTGCAGCTCAGACTGGCGCCCATGCGGCAACGACCGCTTTATCGAAGCAAAAGGCCGTTTTGTCTCCGCCTTCACGACCCGGCGGAGAACTTGAGCTCGACCTGGCGCAGGCTCTCGGGGCTGCCCATCACGGTCAGCTTGTCGCCCAGGCGCAGCTGGGTGTAACCGTGGGTGACTATGGCCTGGCCCTCGCGGTGGATGGCCAGCACCAGGGTGTCGGGCGGCAGTCGCAGCTCGCGCAGCAGCGCCCCGTGCAGCGCGGGGTCGCGCAGCTCTACGTCTATTACCTGTTGGCCCTTTTCGAAGCCGAGGAGTAGCTGGGTCGCCTGGGGGGCGCGTACAAACTGCTCGAGCAGCTGCACCGGCGCCACGCTGGGGTCTACCACCCGCGCCCCCAGGCGCTCGAAACGCTCGCGTTCTTCGCGGTCCGAGAGGCGCACCACCAGCGCGTCGGTGCCATAGTCCTCGTAAAAACGGGAGCAGACCCGGTAGTTTTCCGCGTCGTCCAGCAGGCAAACAACGGCGTCGGCGCGCGCCGCCTCCAATTTGTTGAGAGTTTCTTCGTCCAGCGATTGGTAGGCGACCACGGCTAATCCGGCCTGGGCCAACTCTGCGGCGCGGACGGCGTCGGGGGTGGCTACCTTGACGCCCCAACCGTCGTTTTGCAAACGGCGCGCCAGCGCCGCCGTTTGCGTGTCGTCGCCAAAGAGGATGACGTTGCGCGGTTGCTCCGTGCCGCCGCGGCCATGAGGGTGCGCCTCGCCTACACCCAGCAGCGCCCACTTGAAAAGCGGCGGTCCCACTAACTGGTTGAGGGCGATTAAGCCGACTATGACGGCGGCGAACTCGGCTCCAAAGGCGGGAAATTCGTCAGCCACCTTCTTGGTGAGCCCCAGGGCGACGCCGGCTTGCGTCACGAAGGCGAAGCCGCCGTAGAGGGCGTGCTTGATGGGTTCGCGCGCCAGTAGCGAGCCCAGGAAGGTGCCGCTGAATACTCCCAGCAAGCGCGCGGCGAACAACGCCAAGGCGATCTGCCAGACGTGCGCCAGCACGTCGAGGGCCAGCCCGGCGCCGGTGAGGGTGAAGAAGGCGATATAGACCGCCGGGCCCAGGTCTTCCAGCAGCTTGCCGAACTCAGCGCGGTAACCTGAGTAGTTTACTAGTAAGAAGCTGGCGACCATGCCCGCGAGCAGCGGTTCTATGGTCAGCGTGGTTCCCAAGTGGCGTTCGCTGACTAAGGCCAGCCAGTGGCTGAGCGCGAAGACGCTGTAGCCGGCGGCCAGCAACAGAGCGGCTTTCAACCAGTGGTGCAGGCGAGTGCCGAGGAGGCCGCGCAGCGCCTTGGCCAGCAAGTAACCCGAGCCCACGGAGATAGCTATCTCAACGGTCAGGAGTAGTAAAAATGCGGGGTTTATGGGGCGGCCGTGCACCCAGGCCACGGCCACCTCGAAGGCTATGGTGAAGAGGACGATTACCACCACGTCGGTGATTACCGTCACTCCCAACACCAGCTGGGTAAACGGCCCCTTGGCGCGTAGTTCGTTGATTACGGCGATTGCCGAAGAAGGCGAGCGGGCGATGAGCACTACCCCGGCGAGCATTGCCGCGGCGGCGCGCTCGACTCCCGTCAGGCCGGGGATGAGGCCAAAGAGCTGGTAAGCGGCCCATGCGCCTATGAAGGGCACCGTCAGGGTCAGGGCGGCCATTAGCGTAGCTATGGGGCGGATGCGCGAGCGCACCTCCGCCATGTAGAACTCGGCGCCGGCGGCGAAGGCGATATATGCAAGCGCCATCTCGTCTACGAAACGCAGCTGTTCCAACTCTTCTTTGTTGACCATTCCCAGCACGTAAGGGCCTATAAGAATACCCGTGAGCAAGAAGCCGCTGATGAGCGGCAGATTGTAGCGGGTAACGAACTGTCCAATGGACCTGGCGGCCAGCGCCAGGATAAAGAAGCTGCCCAAAAGAATCAATAACTCGTGCAAGGTTCCCATATAGCAAACAACGCCAGCGGCGTTGTTAAACACCAGTCTACCGCATCTCTTGCAGTCTCGGGCGCCTTGCCCGGCCGAAAGGGCGACGCCGCAGGAGCCCTTCCAATAAACTAGTGCTATGTCCTGGCTCGCCCTGGCGCTGACACCCGGCGTAGGTCCCAGTCGCTTTGCTCGCCTCTTCGCCGCCGGTGAAGAGGCCCTGCAGCACCCCGAAGAGTATCTCCACGAGGATTTGGCGCGCGCCTATCGGAAGCTGGTTGCGGCGGGCGCCGACGAGCGCCTGCGCCAGCGCGCCGCGGCGATGGGGGTGCGGTTATTGGGTTTGTGGAGCCCCGAGTACCCGCCGCAGCTGCGTCATCTGACCGACCCTCCACCGCTGCTTTACATGAAAGGCGCCTGGCCGGCCGGCCAGGCGGCGGTGGCTATCGTCGGCAGCCGTAAGGCCCAACCCTGGGCGCTGTCCTTTACCCGCAAGCTGGCCTCCGAGCTGGCGGCCGCGGGCGTAGCCGTCGTCAGCGGGTTGGCCCGCGGCGTGGACACTGCGGCGCATCAGGGCTCTTTGGACGGCGGCGGTCCCACCTTAGCAGTGCTGGGTAGCGGGGTAGACGTCGTCTACCCGCCCGAGAACGCCGAGCTGGCGGCGCAATTAACGCTCTTGAGCGAGCTGCCGCTGGGTACTGGCCCCTCAGCCGGCAGCTTTCCCCGCCGTAACCGCTTAATCGCCGCTTTGAGCGACGCCACCGTTGTTGTGCAGGCTCCTGAGAAGTCTGGAGCCCTGATAACGGCGGCGCTGGCGGCGGAACTGGGGCGCGAGGTATTGGCGGTGCCGGGGCGGCCTTCCGACTGGGCCAGCCGTGGCAGCAATAAACTACTGCGCGACGGCGCCGGACCGGTGCTCGAGCCCGCCGACGTCTTCGGCGCCCTGGGTATAGCCACCAGCGCCGGTGGAGAGCCCCTGCCCGAACCCGAGGGGGTAGAAGGACTGCTCTGGCGCCTTCTGCGCGAGCGGGGAGAGTCCCTGCCTGATGACTTGGCGCTACGGCTCCGCCTGAGCTCTGCCGAAGTGCTCAGCCTGCTTACGCGGCTGGAACTCTCGGGTCACGTACGCGCGCTGCCGGGCGGGCGCTACGAGGCCGTAGGGTAGGCCGGGAACGCGTTCCACGACCTTCACGCAGCGCTGCGCGCGCGCATGGACGAGCTCGAAGCCCTGGACGCCCGCGACCGCAGCGACGGCACGCCGCGCCTGCGGCGCCTGCGCCAGCTTCCGCCCAAGATCGGCCGTTTCCTATCGCTGCTGGCCTCCTCCGCACCCGCAGGGACGATCGTCGAGGTGGGCGCCGGCGCGGGGTACTAGACGCTCTGGCTGGTGCTGGCCGCCCGGGCCGCCGGCCGCAGGGTGGGCGCCTTCGAGGCCCTGCCGGAGGAGGTCTTATTTAGCCAGCGCGGGAGAAGGTCTCTCGCGCTGGCGTAGAGGACGTGCGCGTCTCGTCTGAGGAGACGTCCGCGAGCGAATCGCGGGCCTGGGCGATGTAGGCTTCGCCTTTCTGGACACCGAACAGGACGTTTACCCGCTGCTCTACCAGCGCTGTTGCCGCGCCTCGTCCCCGGCGGCCTGCTCACTGCCGACAACGTCCTCAGCCACACGGAAGCGCTTGGCCCCTTCGTGAATCACGTTTTCGGCGACCGCCGAGTGGACGCCACGGTCATCCCGCTGGGCAAGGGCGTCCTGCTTGCGCGCCGGGCCAAGGGGTGAGTAGATGCAGGAAGCGGGGCGGCCCGGCCGCCCCGCTTCGCTTATAGCCAAGCGCTATTTCGACAGCGCCCGCTCTACGAAGGCGTTGGTGTAGGTCTTAGCCAGGTCGACGTTGGCCGCCGCCAGCTTTTCGTCGAACATGGAGAGCACCTTGTAGGCCGTCTTGGGGCCTTGCTCGGGGAAGAGGCCGTTTTCGCTGAACATGCCCAGCGAGTTGCGCACGATCTCGGTGTAGAGTTCGGGGTCGCTCTGGTAGTAAGCCTTGGGCATGACGGCCACCACCTCTTCGGCGCTCTTGCCCTGCATCCACTGCAGCGCCCGCACGATGGCGTTGACCAGCCGCTGCGTGGTTTCGGGGTTCTGTTCCACGAAGGAGCGGTGGGTATAGAGGGTGGCCGCCGGGTAGGGCCCGCCGAAGATCGCCTCGGCCCCCGCTTTGTTGCGGGTATCGGCCAAAACCTTGATCTTGCCCCGTTTTTCCAGGGTGGTGATTACCGGCTCGACGTGACTGATGGCGTCCACCTGCTTGCGTTCGACCGCGGCGATGGTCGAGGCCCCGCCGCCGACGCCGACGATGGAGACGTCCGTCGGCTTAAGACCCTCTTTGGCCAGCAGATAGAAGACGAAGTAGTTGGTCGAAGAACCCGGCTTGGTCACGCCCACGATGTGTCCCTTGAGGTCCGCCACGCTCTTGATTTTGTCCGCCAGGTCGCTGCGCACGGCCAGCACCAGGCCTGGGTACTTACCCATCAGCACCACGCCTTCGAGGTCGCGCCCCTGCGCCTGCAGGCGCACGATGTGGTCGAAGTAGCCCACCACCAGGTCGGCCGAGCGCCCCAAGAGCGCTTTGAGCGCCGCCGAGCCGCCCTTGAAGTCCTCGATCTTGACGTTGAGTCCCTCGTCGGCGAAATAACCCAGCTGCTCGGCTACCGTCAGCGGCAGGTAGACGACCAGGCTCTTACCGCCGACTGCGATCGTCACGTTCTTCTTCTCCGGAGCGGCCGCCAAGGCGAGCCCCAGGAGCAATGCCAGTACTACGAACCACTTTTTCATACAGTCCCTCCTTCCTGATCCGGCGTAGGCCGCCAGACTAACAGGCGTTTTTCAATCAGGCTGACGCCGATGTCGAGAATTACCACGAAGGCGGCCAGCACGACTATGCCAGCGAAGACGCTGGTAGTATCGAAGACGCCCTCCGCCTGCGATATGACGTAACCAAGCCCGGCGGAAGCCCCTAGATATTCGCCCACCACCGCGCCTATGACCGCAAACCCTACCGACGACCGCAAAGAAGACAGTATCCAGCTGGTCGCAGACGGCAGGTAGACGTGCCTGAGCAGCTGGCCCTTAGCCGCTCCCAGCATGCGGGCGTTGGCCAGGATGACCGGGCTGACCTCGCGGATGCCCTGATAGGTGTTGAAAAAGGCGATGAAGAAGACCAGGGAGAAACCCAGAGCAACCTTGGAGGCTATGCCCAGGCCGAACCAGAGCGTAAATATCGGCGCCAAAATAACCCGTGGGACCGAGTTGAGCGCCTTGAGGAAGGGGTCTAGCACCGCCGAGGCGGTTGGCGAGAGGGCCAGCCACAAACCCAAAGCGATGCCGGCGATGGTGCCGCTGAGGAATGCCAGGACCGTTTCCGTGAGGGTAATCCAGAGGTGACGGTAGACCTCGCCGGTCCTGAACCACTCGTATACGCGCGCGGCTATGTCGCTGGGTTTGGAGAAAAAGAAGGCGTCTACCCAGCCCAGGCGCACCGAGAACTCCCAGCCGAGTAGTACCAGCGCCAGCAGCAGTATTTGCAGCAAGATAACCTTACGCTTGTCCATGCGCCCGCATCACCTCCTCGCGCAGGAGAGCCCAGACCTCGCGATGGACCTTCAAAAAGTCTTCGGTAAGCCGGATCTCGGTTACGTCGCGCGGCCGCGTCAGTTCGATGGCGAAGTCGCCGATGGGGCGGCTGGCCGGACCGGCGCTCATCACGATTACGCGGTCGGCCAGCGCAATTGCCTCTTCCAGGTCGTGGGTTACGAAGAGAACCGATTTCTGGTCTTCCTGCCAGAGGCGCAATAGCTCGTTTTCCATTAGCTGCCTGGTCTGAATGTCCAACGCGCTGAAGGGCTCGTCCATCAGTAGAATCTTGGGGTCCATTATCAAGACCTGGGCCAGCGCCACGCGCTTGCGCATACCGCCGGAGAGCTCGTGCGGGTACCTGTTCTCGAAGCCGCTGAGGCCTACTTTGGCCAGCCAGGCGCGGGCCAGCGATCGTGAGTCCTTCTGCTGGGCGCCATTGAAGGTCAGCCCCAGTGCGGCGTTTTCCAAAGCAGTTTTCCATGGCAGCAGGGCGTCTTGCTGGAAGAGGTAGCCGGCGCGGCGGTTTAGCCCCCTTAGGGGTTCGCCGAAGACCTTGACGCTGCCCGCAGCGGGCTGCCTTAGGCCGGCGATGACGTTGAGGAGGGTGCTCTTACCGCAACCGGTGGGGCCGACCACGGCCACGAACTCTCCGGGCGCGACCTTCAGGTTGACGTTTTGTACGGCGGTGTACTCTCCAAAGCGCTGGGATATACCGCTTAGCTCTATGGCGGCGTCTGCAGCCTGGTCGTTCATTTCCATAAATACTACATCGCCGGCTGGCCGCCGCGGGCATGTCTGAACCGGGTATAGGTATACCGCTCCCGTTCTCACGATTTGTCGACTGGTTCACGCGGCGCCGCCCTTTGCTAGAATGACCGCGTGATAGAGCGCGTCTACCTGGCTAAGCCGCGCGGTTTCTGCGCTGGCGTGGTCATGGCTATAAATACCGTTGAGCGCGCGGCCAGGGAGCTGGCAGACAAGGGCGACCTGGTGGTTTTTCATTCGATAGTTCACAACGACGTGGTGGTGGGGAGACTGCGCGACGAATTTGGGGTGCACTTCGTGGAGGACATCGCCGAGCTGGCGGAGCTGGAAAAGAAACACAAGCTGGCACGCACCATAGTCTTTTCGGCGCACGGCATACCCCCCGGAGTCCGCGAGGCCGTGGGGCGCATGGGTTGGAACTACATAGACGCCACCTGCCCCTTGGTGACGAAGGTGCACACCGAGGCGAAGCGCTACGCGCAGCTGGGGTACACCATCTTGCTCATCGGCGATTCCTCTAACCACCAAGAGGTGCGAGGCACCTTCGGGGAGGCGCCTGAGAATACTATTTTGGTGGCTGTGCACACTCACGTGGGGCGCGACCCGCGTCTGGCTGACCCGCGCACGGTGCGGGTTCCCGACCCCGAGAGGGTGGTGGTGCTGACGCAGACTACCCTCAGCGTCGATGACACCGACCATACCGTCGCTATTTTGCAGAAGCGCTTTCCGCACCTCGTTCTGCCCAGCCGCGACGACCTCTGCTACGCCACCAAGAACCGCCAGGACCAGGTCAAACGCCTGGCGCCGCACGTTGACCTCTTTTTGGTGCTGACCAGCTCGTACTCTTCCAACGGCATGCGCTTGTACGAGATTGCCAGCGGCTTGACGGCCGCCAGGCGCATAGACACCGCGGCCGACCTGCACGAGGCGTGGTTCGAGGGTGTGAGGAGCGTGGGTGTGACTTCGGCGGCGAGCACCCCGGAGTACCTGGTGGCAGAGGTGACCGCTTATCTGCTGGAGAGAAATCCGGGACTGCGGATAATCGAAGAAGGACAGTGGGAGAAGATACGCTTCCGCGAGCCGGGCGTAGTTATGCCGGAGAACTGAGATGGCCGCAGATCGCCGCCTTAGTATCGCCCCGATGCTGGACCGCAGCGATAGGCATTTTCGCTATCTGCTGCGGCTGATTAGCAAGAAAACGCGCCTCTACAGCGAGATGGTGGTCGACCGCGCCCTGATACACGGCGAGCCGAGCCGCCACCTCGACTACCACCCGGCCGAGCGCCCGCTGGCCTTGCAGATTGCTTCTGCCGAGCCGAACCTGGCCGCGCGGGCGGTGGCGCGGGCGCTGCCTTGGGGTTACGACGAGGTCAATTTGAACGTCGGCTGTCCTTCGCAGCGGGTGCAGCGCGGCGGCTTTGGGGTGGTGCTAATGCGCGATCCCAAGAGGGTCTCCGAGATAGTACGCGCCGTCTATCAGGAAACCGGGGTGCGCCTCTCGATCAAACACCGCGTCGGCCTCGACGGTGACGACGGCTACTCTTTTTTGGCCCGCTTCGTCGAGACGGTCGCCCTGGCGGGGGCTGAGGTGTTTATCGTACACGCCCGCAAAGCCTGGACCCGGGGGCTCGACCCCAAGGCAAACCGTAGCGTTCCGCCGCTGCAGCCCGAGAAGGTATACCGCCTCAAGCGCGATTTTCCCGAGTTGACCGTGGTCATCAACGGCGGTATGACGGTGCAGAGTTTTGAGCGACAGTCCTCGCGCGTGGACGGGGTGATGGTCGGCCGCGCCGCCTGGGAGAGGCCCTGGAGTTTTGCCGTCGCCGACCGCTTGCTGGGCGCGACGACTGAGGAGGCGGACAGGGCTCGAGTCCTGAGCGCCTACCAGCAGTATCTTGAGGAGATGCGAGCGCAGGGCGTGAGACTGGCGAGGTTGTTGAAGCCTCTGTACAACCTCTTCAAGGGGGAGCCGGGGGGTCGTTTGTGGCGCCGGCGCTTGCACGAGCTGGCGCAGGGCGCGCAGGAGCCCAGCGCCGACCTGTTGCAACTGGCCCCGCTGGAGGCGACGCGTGAAAAATAACGACGCCGGCGGTCTGTCTATGCGCATGGCCTACTGGAGCATCGCGGTCGGCGTCGTCGTTTTTCTGCTGAAGTGGCTGGCCTGGCTGCTTACCGGGTCGGTTGGCATCTACTCGGACGCGCTCGAGTCCATCGTCAACATCGCCGCCGCGCTGGCGGCGTTATCCGCGTTAGCGGTTTCCCACCGTCCCGCGGATAAGAACCACCCTTTCGGTCACACCAAGGCCGAGTACTTTTCTGCGGTGGCGGAGGGGGCGCTGATTCTGGTGGCGGCGTTCGAAATGATACGCGCCGCCTGGGGTCGTTTTGCGCGGCCGCTGCCTTTCGAGCAGCCCGCCAAGGGCCTGGCGCTGCTGGCGCTGGCCGCGGGTCTGATGGCGGTCTGGGCTTTGCTGCTGCTGGCGCAGGGCAGGCGTACCCGCTCGCCCGCTTTGGTGGCGGACGCCTGGCACCTGCTCAGCGACGTAGTCGCTACCAGCGGCGTCTTGCTGGGCGCCGGCCTGGCCTGGCTGCTGAAGTGGTGGTGGCTGGATCCGCTAATCGCCACCGCGGTTGCGCTTAACATCCTTTGGCTGGGGTTGCGACTGGTGCGCGACTCGGTGGGCGGCTTGATGGACGAGGCGCTGCCGGAGGAGAAACTATCGCTGGTGCGTCGAGTAATAGAACAAAACCTATCCGGGGCTATCGAATACCACGACCTGCGCAGCCGCATCGCCGGACCGCGCACCTTCGTAGAGTTTCACCTGGTGGTTCCTTCGCGGATGAGCGTGGAGCAGGCGCACGCCATCACGGACAGACTCGAGCGCGCCATCGCCGAGTCTTTGCCCGGGGCGATCGCCGTAATTCACGTGGAGCCGGAAAGCGAGGCCAAAAAACACAGCCTCCCGACCGAATAGCGTTCCTTGCGCAATATTTTCCATACTGATATTTATGCGCGTGGTACAATTGCCCCTGTAAAAGAAAAGGAGGTACCCAGTGAAGCGTTTTTGGATAGGTGGAATTTTGGCACTGGCTTTGAGTATGGCGACGGGCGCGGCGGCTTTCTCGCCGGGTAACGTCGAGTGTATAGCCCCGGCCAACCCCGGCGGCGGTTGGGACTTTACCTGCCGTACCGGCGGCAAGCTCCTCTATGACCTGGGTATTACCAAGAGGCCGGTAAAAGTAACCAACATGCCCGGCGGCGGCGGCGGCGTAGCTTTCGCCCACGTCGTCACCCAGCGCAAGAACGACAATAACCTGTTGGTAGCGGCGTCACCCGCCACCACCCTACGCTTGGCGCAGGGCAAGTACGGCAACTTCACCGAAAACGACGTGCGCTGGCTGGCGGCCATCGGCGCCGACTTCGGCGTGATTGCGGTCAAGGCCGACGCCCCCTGGAAGACACTGGACGACCTGATCGCTGACATCAAGAAGGATCCCAGCAAGATCGCCATCGGCGGCGGCAGCTCGGTCGGCGGCCAGGACCACATGAAAGTGCTCTTACTGGCCAAGGCCGCTGGCATCAACCCCAAAGCCCTCAAGTACGTCCCCTTCGACGGCGGCGGCGAGGCGCTGACGGCCATGCTGGGCGGCTTCGTGCAAGTATTCCCGGGCGACGCCTCGGAGACCGTGGGCCAGATGCAGGCCGGCAAGATTCGCATCCTGGCGGTCCTCAGCGAAAAACGCCTCGGGGGCGACTTCGCTGACATTCCCACCGCTCGCGAACTCGGTTACGACGCCGTCTGGGCGGTTTGGCGCGGCTTCTACATGCCGCCGGGCGCCTCCGACGACGCCTACGCCTTCTGGGTGGACGCTATGAAGAAGGTCGAAGCCTCTCCCGAGTGGGTAAAAATCCGCGACGAGAGCGGCCTGGGCCCCTTCTACAAAGGCGGCGCCGAGTTCGAGGCCTTCATCAAGAAACAGGTCAAAGACTTCCGCGAGCTGTCCAAGGCCCTGGGCTTGATAAAGTAGATGTCCCAGCAGAACGCTAGCCACGGCAGCGACCGCATCATTGGGGTCTTGCTGCTATCGCTCAGCGTCGCATACGGCTTCGAGGCGCGCAGCCTCGAAGCCGACTTTTTAGCCGACCCGCTCGGCCCCAAGGCCTTCCCGCTGCTCTTGGCCGCGGCGCTGGGCATCTTCTCTCTCTACCTGATCCTGCGGCCCGACCCGGATCCAAAGTGGCCGCCCCGAAACGTGTTGCTGGGCCAAGGGCTGATGCTGCTCAGCTTCGTTGTTTATAGCTACGCCCTGGCGCCTCTGGGATTCTTGTTGTCCACCACGCTGGAGATGGGAGCCCTCTCGCGACTTTTTGGGGCGTCTTGGGGGCGGGGATTGCTGGCGGGCGCCCTGCTGGCGGGCGCGCTCTACGTCATTTTCGTCTTTGGGCTGGGCATTCCCTTGCCGCTGGGTCGCTGGTGGCCGCGCTAGGAGCCGATAGTGGACGTTTTTACCTCGTTGCTGCACGGTTTTCAGGTGGCGCTGACGCCGCTCAACCTCTCGCTCGCCTTCGCGGGCACCTTCCTGGGAACCCTAATCGGCGCTTTGCCGGGGATAGGCCCGGTCAACGGCGTCGCCATTCTCATCCCCATAGCCTACGCGCTGAAGCTGCCTCCTGAGTCGGCTTTGATACTGCTGGCGGGAGTTTATTACGGCGCCGAGTACGGCGGCCGCATAGCCAGCATCTTGCTCAACGTCCCCGGCGACGCCGGCGCGGTGATCACCACGCTCGACGGCTACCCCATGGCGCAAAAGGGTAACGCCGGCGAGGCGCTGGCGCTTTCGGCCATCAGCTCCTTCATTGGCGGAACGCTGGCGGTAATCGGCCTGACCCTTTTCGCCCCTTACCTGGCGGAGTGGGCCATCAAGTTCGGACCCGCCGAGTATTTTGCGCTGATGGTGTTCGCCTTCAGCACTTTGGCCAGTCTGGCCGGCAAGAACCCCGTCAAGGCGCTGATAGCCAGCGTCTTCGGTCTGATGCTGGCGACGGTGGGGATCGATCCCGGCAGCGGCGTACCCCGATTTACCTTCGGCGAGATGAAGCTCTACGACGGCGTCGACTTTTTGGTGGTGGCCATCGGCCTCTTCGCCATCAGCGAGGTGCTGACGCTCCTGGAACACAGCTACAGCGGCAGCGCTGCGCAGATGAAGGTGCGCACCACCCTGGTTTCCTTCAAGACGTTCATGTACTCGCTCTGGTCCATCTTACGCAGCGCACTGATCGGTTTTTTCATCGGGGTTCTTCCCGGCGCGGGCGCCTCCATAGCCAGCGCCGTGGCCTACACCACCGAAAAGCGCCTAGTGGACCGCGAAGGAACCTTTGGTACGGGCGACCCCCGCGGCGTAGCCGCGCCCGAAGCGGCCAACAACGCCGCCTCCGGCGGGGCGATGGTGCCCATGCTCACTTTGGGCGTGCCCGGTAGCGGCACCACCGCGGTACTGCTGGGGGCGCTGATGATGTTCAACGTCACCCCGGGCCCGCTAATTTTCGAGCAGCGGCCCGAAATAGTCTGGGGCCTGATAGCCTCGATGTATATCGGTAACGTCATGCTGCTGGTTCTCAACCTGCCGCTGGTGGGTCTTTTCGCCAGGATACTGACGGTGCCGCGCTGGCTGCTCGTGCCGTCTATCGCCGCGCTCAGCTTCATAGGCGTCTACGCGGTCAACAACAGCGCCTTCGACCTGCTTTTCATGACCGGCATAGGCATAGTCGGCTACCTGATGCGCAAGGCCGGCTTTCCGCTGGCGCCGGTCATCCTCGGCTTGGTGCTGGGGAGGCTTATGGAAGTCAACCTGCGGCGGGCCCTTTCCATTAGCGGCGGCGACTGGACGATCCTCTACGCCAGCCCGCTTTCCAAGGCTTTGTGGATCCTGGCGATCGTCAGCTTGCTGTTTCCTTGGCTGATGGGGTTGTTTGCTTCTCGCAAGGGAGGCCGCGGAAGCGGCGAACGGTAATCTTACCCCCAAATGGGGGTGTCCGTTAAAAAGGTGTAAAAGTAAGATGTTTCCAGAGGAGGTGAACTTTGACTGCAATATGGATTTTACTAGCGATAGTGGTAGCAATAGGCGGCTTTATAGTGCTTACATATAATACCCTCATCACGCGCAAGAACCAGATCGACTATGCACAGGGCGCGGTGGACGCACTACTGAAGAAGCGTTTCGACCTGATTCCCAATCTGGTGGCGACCGTCAAGGGCTACGCCACCCACGAGCGCGAGCTGCTGGAGAAGGTAACCGAGCTGCGCTCGCGCATCGGTCAGACCAAGAACAGCGACGAGCGCATGGGTATGGAGAGCCAGATGTCGGGGCTCTTGGGGCGTTTGCTGGTGCAGCTAGAGGCCTACCCCGACCTCAAAGCCAACCAAAACTTCTTGCAGTTGCAGGCGGCCCTCAACGAGATAGAAGAGCAGATCTCCGCGGCGCGACGTTCGTATAACGGCGCGGTCGTCGAGTTCAACAACGCCATCGAGATGTTCCCTTCCAACATGATTGCCAGCTGGATGGGTCTGAAACGGCGCAAGGTCTTCGAGGTCGCCGAGGGCGAGTCGGCGGCTCCCAACGTGGGCGAGCTGTTCGGGAGCTGACGCTTTAAAGATGGCGGGCCGCGCCGCTGATCCGCAACAGGCCTTCTACCGGCTGGTCCCCCGTATAAGGGAGTTTGAAGCAGAGCGGCGCAAAACCTGGTTTAGTCTAGCTATCGTCTGGGCCGCCCTCGTCGGCCCCGGCGTTATTTTGGGAGTTTGGTTATGGCGGCTGGGCGGGGGCTGGGTCCACCTGCTCGCCCCGCCTTTAGCGGGCGCGGCGCTGGCCTCCTGGTTGACGCCCAGCCTCGTCTACCCCTTCAAGTACGATTTCAAGCGCCGTGTCATCAGGCCGTTGATGCACGAGCTGCTGGAGGACGTGGACTACGCCCCGCTGGGCTCCGTCAGCCAGCTGGATTTGCAGGCAAGCCTGCTGTTTAACCGCCCCATCGTCAGCATGGAGGGCGAGGACCTGGTAATAGGCCGCTTTGACGGGGTGGAGGTCAAGTTTTCCGAGGCGGCGGCCTTTGCCGAGAGCCGGGAAGAGGGTCTGTTGCGGGGCCGCTCCAAGCTGCACGGCCTAACGCCGCTCTTCCGCGGCCTCTTTTTCGTGGCCGACTTCAACAAGCCCGCCAGGGGCCAGGTGATCGTCTACCCCGACCGCCTCGAAGGCGCGTTGGGGCCGCTGGCTGCGCTCTGGCAGCCGCGTCGCGACAGCGGAGACCTGGCTCACGTGCGCATGGAAGACCCGCGCTTCGAGCGCTATTACAGCGTTTACGCCAGCGACCCCGAGATGGCCCACTACGTGCTGACGCCGGTGTTGATGGAAGAGCTCAGCAAGTTCAGGCGCCAGGTGGCGGCGCCGGTGGCGCTCTCGGTGGTATACGGCAAGCTCTACCTGGCTATCGGCACGAACAAGAACATGCTCGAGCCCCCTCTCTTCGGTGCGCTGGCCAGCGCCCGGGTATTCCGCGGGTACCTCGAGCAGGTGGGACTTTTTCTCTCGCTGGTGGAAAAGCTGGGTCTCAACCGCAAGATATGGGGTGATAGCGCGTGGCCGTAAAGAATGAATCGAGCATAGACAACCTGGACTATTACGTGGAGCAAATGAAAAGCCTGCAAAACCTGCAAAAGCAGGCCAGGAGCGGGGTGCTGCGGGCGTGGGCCATAGCCCTGCCGGCGATGGCGCTAGCGGGCTACGCTTCTAACAAGGTCTTCCCCGGAGTCTTTGGCTGGATTTTGACCGCGGCGGCCGTCACCGCGATCTTGTTCTGGGTCTTACAGCGTCAGCACGCGGCGCAGCAGCCTTACCGCAACGCCTACCGCGAGAAGGTGTTGCAGCCCCTAATCGAGCAGATACTGCCCGGGTTCAAGCACGAACCCGAAGAGGGTATCGCCAGAGACGTCTACATGGCCAGCCGCCTTTTCCCCACCTCGCCGGATCGTTATAGCAGCGAAGACCGCTTTGAGGGCGAGGTAGATGGCGTACCGCTGACTTTCGCCGAGGTGCACGCCGAGGAAGAGCAGGAAGACTGCGACGACGACGGCTGCCATACCAGTTACAGCACCATATTCAAGGGCCTTTTCGCGTTGGTTGAGTTTCCCAAGAAGTTCAAGGGAACCATCCTGCTCTATCCCGATCGCAGCGAGAAGTTGCTGGGCGCGCTCTCGCGCAGCCTACAGAATCTCGGCGGCCGTTTTCGCGGCTTGCAGCTGGTAAAATTGGAAGACCCGGTGTTCGAGCGTTACTTCGTCGTTTTTGGCGACGACCCGCTGGTCGCCCGCTACGTTCTCAGCACTTCCATGATGGAGAGGCTGCGCCAGTTTCGCGAGAGGTACGGCGAGGTCTACGCTTCCTTCCTAGACGGCGCCCTCTACCTGGCCATGCCGCAAAAGCGCAACCTCTTCGAGCAGCCCTCGCTCTTCCACAACGCCGTAGACGTAAGAGGCCTGGAGCTCTACGCCGACGCCCTCAAGATGATGCGCGACGTGGTGCGCGAGCTGCAGCTGAACGTTCGCATCTGGGGCGAGCGGGCGCTGGGCGAAGACGCCGCCAAAGATAACGGTTGAACTTGGCCATGC